>Ga0302314_10000659_pt1 | contig 63750 bp, 56 predicted proteins | sample III_Palsa_N2_3_FD_200533 | JGI IMG/M metagenome (GOLD analysis project Ga0302314, IMG submission 200533) | Peat permafrost microbial communities from Stordalen Mire near Abisko, Sweden - III_Palsa_N2_3 | ecosystem: Environmental > Terrestrial > Soil > Palsa > Peat permafrost | place: Sweden...
CTTGGGGTTTAAGCGTTCCCGCAACGGCCCGCAAATCGGGCGATAATCGCGCACCGACCAACCTTGAGCGTAGAGGCAGCTTGAGTACCGGCCCCTTCGAACCCTTTGCCGCGCTTAAACCCCAAGACCCGGTCGCGGTCATCGCGCCCGCGAGCGGCTTCGACCGCCCCTCCTTCGAGCAGGGACTGGCGGTGCTCGCCGGTCGCTATCGCCCCGAATACGAGCCGGGAATCTTCACGAAGCAGCGCTACCTTGCCGGGGATGACGCGCGGCGCCTGGCAGAGCTGACCCGCGCCCTTGGCGACCCCAGAATCCGCGGCGTGTTCTGCGCCCGCGGCGGCTACGGGGCGACGCGGCTCCTCGCGCAACTGCGCGCGCTCGCGCCCCCCGCAGACGCCAAGCCGCTGGTGGGCTTCTCCGACATCACCGCGCTGCACCTGTGGCTCGGCGCCCACCATCGCATGAGCGTGCACGGCCCCGTGCTGACGCAGCTCGGGCGCCTGCCGCACGCGACGCATGCGCGGCTCTTCTCTCTGCTCGAGTCCGCGCAGCCTGCGGGGCAGCTTCAGGCCACCGACACTTACGTGCCGGGCGTCGCCGAGGGGCGCCTGGTCGGCGGCAATCTGTCCGTGCTCTCGCGCATGCTCGGCACCCCGTGGATGCCCGAGCTCGAGGATACGATCCTGCTGCTGGAGGACTTTGGCGAGCGTCCCTACCGGCTCGACCGCATGTGGACGCACCTGGAACTTGCCGGGGTGTTTGCGCGCGTGCGCGGCATCGTGCTTGGTACCTTCACGCAGTGCGAGGAGAAGGAGGCGCCGTATACGAGCTCGGATGTGTTGCGGGAACTGGTGCGGGCCACCGGCCTGCCGTGCGCGGCCGGCTTTCCCATCGGCCACGGCGCCGAGAACGAACCCCTGGCGCTCGGGGTCAAGGTGCGGCTCGACGCTGGCGCCCGGCGGCTGACGTTCCTGCAGGCTGCAGCCGCCTAAGGTCGCAGCTGCGCACTCACAGGAGCGCGCCACCCTCACCCACCATGGCAGCGCGGATGGCCGGGATGGGACCGGTGTAGGACAGGAAGCGGTCGTGGAAGTCGTGCCAGTACTTTCTCGGATCGGCGGCTGCGGCGGCGCCGGGTTGCTGCGCCACCCAGTCCGCGCGCAGCTTCATGATCATCAGCTTTCCCAAGGTGTAGTCGAGGTACTGCGGGTCGGAGGTGCCGCGGGCGGCCTGCTGCCTCGCGTCGCCCGGGTCGAGGAAAGCCTGCTCGCGGAACATGCGCTCCGCCTGCGCCACGCTCAGGCCGCCGGTGTGCAGGCGGATCGCCGCGAGATATCGCACGTTGCGTTCGAGCGCGTTCACCAGCTGCCCGACGTGCTGTCCGGGGTCGCCGCCGCCGAGTCCCTCATCCCACATGAGCTGCTCGCCGTAGTGCGCCCAGCCTTCCGCGTAGCCGTAGCCGATCCACAGACCTGCGATTTTCGAGGGGTTGCGGTTGGCGTGCAGGAACTGCAGGAAGTGACCCGGCCATACCTCGTGCACGCTGGTGTAGAGAAGGCTCGCCTGGCCCGGGATGTACTCGGCACGCTCGCGGGCGCTCCAGGCAGGATCGGGCGGGGAGATGGTGTACACCGAAGGCAGGTTCTTCTCGTACGGCCCGGGAATAATGATGTAGGCGGCGTTGGCGCGGTTGTAGGGCGGGGCCGCGGCGACCAGCGCCTGCTCATCCCCGGGCACGGTGGCGATGTGCCGGTCGATGATGAACGCACGCAGCTGCGCGAGCTGCGCGCGCGCCCCGGCCACGGCGCCGCCGGCGGGCTTGTCGGCATTCATCTTGTCGACGCAGGCCGCGAGGCCGCCGTGCGGCAGGAAGCGGGCGCAGGCCTCGGTGAGGGAATCGGTGTTGCGTTTCAGGTCCGTCTCGCCGATCTCGAGCAGCCGCGCGATCGGCACGTCGACGCGCTCGGTGCTGTGCAGCATCTCCAGGAATAAAGGCTCGCCGAGCGCGAAGGCCTGGCTGGCATGTGCGCGCTCGCCCTCAAGCCAGGTCTTCAGCTCCTGCATCGCCGCGGCCGCGGCGACATTGGCCTGCCGCAGCTCTTCCTGGGCCTTCGGATCCTGCACGGATGCAAACACCGGCGCGACGTCGTTGCGGTAGAAGTCTGCATAGCCGCCGAAACCGGCGATGCCGCGCTCGATGAAGGTCTGCGGCATAGGGGTAGCGAGGTTGGCGCGGATCGCCGCGGCGATCTTCGGGATGGCGCGCGCGTAGCCGAGGTAGCCCTGCAGGCGCTGCGCCAGCGGCGCGTACTCGCGGTTCAGGTAGACGTCCGGATCGAGCTGGTCGATGTACCAGGAGGGACTGCGGAACGGGGCCCGCGCACGCTCCAGCCAGAAGAGGTCGGTGTCGATTACCACGAATAGGTGTTCGCGCTCCTCACGCTCGGGGACCGTGAGAGCCGCCGCGTCAATCCGCTGCGCCTGCGAGCGCAGCTGCCTCAGCCGTGCCACCTGCGCGGCAATCCCTGCGGCACTTAAGTCCGGCATCTGGCCGTCGAACTCGTGGCGCCCGGCCTGCACCGCAAAGAACGGGTTGGCTCTGAAGTATTCCTCGAGGAACCGGTCCGCGAACTCAGGCCAGCGATCGGCCGCTGCGGTCACGGCGGCCGTGGTCGCGGGGGGCGGCGTCGGGGCGCTGCACGCAGCCAGCAAACACAGGGCGGACCCCGCGGTGCGCAGTGCGAATGACATGGCGGGAGTGCGTCCTCTTATTAAGTGTGGGCTAATCGAGCCGCCGCACTTCGAGGCCGAGGAGGCGGCCGCCCTCCTCGCGCTCGATGTGGAACTCTATGGGACGACAGCATACTTCGCAGTCTTCCACGTAGGAGGGCTCATCGGCGGTCAGGTCGACGCGGGTTTCCAGCCGCTCGCCGCAATACGGGCAGAGCACTGCGACGAACTCCTCGGGCGCCAGACGCGCAGCGCCCGCCGCCGGCTCCCAGACCGGCTCCAGCCCATAGAGCTGATCGATGCTGTCGCTGTCCAGACGGGCGATGCTCCGGCGCAGGCGGGCAAGCCCAGGTGCCTTGGGTCGTTTCATCATTGCGCGGGAAGGTGGCGAACTGCGATGCTGCGCCCGTTAAGAGATGGAGCGAGGATACCGCAATATGTTGATCGCCCGCGCAGCCGCGTTGCTCTTGAGCGCGAGCGCCGTTGCCGTACTGTGCGCCGGCTGCGCCGGTGAGCGCGTCTCGGCGGAGACACCGCCGGGAGTTTCGCTCGCCGGCAGCTGGAGGCTCGATGCGGCCGCCTCCGATGACCCGCAGAAGGTCCTGGCAGTAATGCGCGAGCAGGCTACGAAGATCATCAACCGCAACGCCGCCATCCAGCAGGCGCGCATTGCCGCCGGCGCCGCCGCGCCCAACGATGTTCCGGAGGAACACGGCCCGCGGCGCGACCCGCTGTACCATTCGCAGATGGCGCATGTGCTGCAGGAGGTGATGGGGCGCGGGGAGTACCTGAGCATCCACCAGAGCGCCGCGGAACTGGTGTTCGACTACGGCACCTCGCGCCACAGCTTCACGCCCGGGGCGCACAGCGTGGTGTCCTCGGAGAACGGCGTGGCCGACCAGAAATCCGGCTGGAGCGGGCGCGCGTACCTGATCGTGGTCAAGCCACAGATGGGCCCGGAAGTCATCGATTCTTACGAACTCTCAGGCGATGGCAAGCGCATTGTTGAGAAGCTGCACATCGCCTCCTACGAACTGCCGACGCAGAACCTGACCCGTAGCTACGAGGCTGCCGGCTCCCCGCCGCCGCGGCAGCTGCCGACCGACTGAAGGTGCGTTACGCGGTGAGCACCCTGCGCAGCGCTGGCCTCGGGCTGCTGTTACTGACGATGCCTGGCCCGGCGCTCCGGGCGCAGGCCGCTGCGGCGCCCGCCGCCGAGCCCATCCAGGAGATCGTCGTCGAGGGCCAGCATGAAGGCCCGCGCATGTGGACGGTGCGCAGGGGTGATCACACGCTGTGGATTCTCGGCACGATCTCACCATTGCCGAAAAAAATGGTCTGGCAGCCCGACGCCGTGCGCGAGGTGCTCAAGCACACCCAGGAGGTGGTGCCGGCGTGGCCGAGCTACGGGATCGGCGCCAACCCACTCACCGCGCTGCGCGTGTATATCGAGTGGCGGCGTCTGCAGAAGCCGCCCGACAACCTGCCGCTGCGCCAGACACTGCCCGCACCGCTCTACCAGCGCGTGGAGGCGCTCAAGGCCCGCTACGACCCCAAGGACAGCAAGCTCGAGAGCATGCGGCCGATGCTCGCAGGGCGGCAGCTGGTCGCGCGCGTGTTCGACGCCGCGGGCCTGGCGCAGCACAACGAGGTGCAGGAGACGGTGCTGCAGCTGGCTCGCGAACAGGGCGTGCGCGTGCACCAGGACAAGCTGAAGATCGAGGACCCGGTGGACGTTCTGAAAGACGTGGGCAAGACGCCCCTCGACCGCGAGGTGGCGTGCCTGGAGTCTGTCGTGACGCTGCTCGAGACCGACATCGCGCCGATGCAGGCGCGCGCCCAGGCCTGGGCGCTGGGCGACGTGGACACGCTGCGCAAGCTCCCACACACCGCCGATCGCACTGCCTGCATCTCGGCGGTCTCCAACTCCGAGCGCGTGCGCACCCTCATCGCGCGTGCCCAGGATGACTGGCTCATCGCCGTCGAGGACAGCTTGCGGCGCAACCCCGGGACGCTCGCGGTGCAGTCGATGGACCGGCTGCTCGGTGAGCAGGGCGCGCTCGCGGTCCTGCGCTCCCGCGGCTATAGCGTCGAGGGCCCCTGAGCGGGCGCGTGCGCTCCCGCACAGGCTGTCAGCTCGCAAGCGCGCAGCTCCAGGCGATGGCAAGGCTCGCGAGGGTGGCGAGCGCCGGCAGCCATTGCGGCGTGCCGCGCAGCCAGGGCTGCAGCCGCGGCAGCGCCAACGTCGCACCAAGGATCGCTCCCACGAGAAAGCCGCCGAGGTGGGCGATGACGTCAGTCCCCTCCCCCGCAGTGCCCGTCCAGCCGAGCAGGATCACGCCGGCGATGAGCGGCCCCCAGCGACGCGCCCAGCGCTGCGGGGTGGCGAAGCGCTCGCGCCACGAAAACGCCGACATGGCGCCGAGCACCGCGAACACTGCGGTGGAAGCACCGACGGAGCGGTGCTCGGGTGCCGCCCAGAGACCCTCGAGGAGATTGGCGATGGCGGCCCCGGTGACGCCGAGGAACCAGGCGGTGCCCGCGCCCATCTGCGTGGCGGCGAGATACCCGAACCACACACCGGCCAGAAGATTGGCGGCCAGGTGCGGGCCGTCGAGGTGCAGCGTGAGCGCGGTCCACGCCCGCCACCACTGACCCGCCTGCAAGCGCCCCGCATCGAGCTCACCCACATCGAAGGCGTCCAGCCGCGCGACGCCGTGCGAGAGCGCCGCGGCGACTGCGAGCAGCACCAGCCCGTAGAGCACGCAACCGACCCAGGCGTTGGGATAGACGTAGGGCGGTGGCGGCGGCGGCGGCGGTGCGCGGTTCTCGGCCTCATACTGCAGCAGGTGCTGTAGGGCGTAAGGGGCGTCGGCGGGGTCGACCTGCAGTAGGAACTCCCCCTCCCCGAGCAGCACGACGCCCGCGACGCCGACGGCAGTCAGGACCAGCAGGCGCTCATCGCAGTCGCGCCTGCGCGGTGAGCGGAACACGGTCGTCAGCTCGGGAGCCAGCATGGTTTTTCAGGCGCCCGCCGCCTCGTGGCGCCGCAGGTGCAGCAGCACGAACAGGCGGCGTGCCAGATCACCGATGAGCTCGTAGAGCGCCTCGGTGGAGCGGCGCAGGCCGCTGACGCTCGGCAGGTAGCGGGTGGCATCCGGATCCTGCAGTACCAAGACGCCGACCGGCGCAGGCACGACCTCAAATCCGGCCGCCTCGAACTCGCGCGCGGCGCGGTACTCGTGCGCCGCGCTGGTCACCAGGATGATGCGGCGGATGCCGGCGGTGCGCAGGATCGGCGTGGAAAAGAGCGCGTTCTCGAAGGTGTCGCGCGAGTGGCTCTCGATCCAGCGCGGCGCGACGCCGAAGTCGCGCGCGAGCACGGTATGCATGGCCTCGCTCTCCGCGAAGGCCCCGCTCACGAGCACCGGCAGAGCCGTGCGGTGCGCAACGTAAGCCCCGTAGGCGAGGCGCTCTAGCAGCTCCCCGCCGGCGGCCGGGGCATTGCCGTACTCCGCAGCATGGTAGCTGGCGTCGCCTGCGGCGAGAATGACGATGGCCTGGGCGTGCGCGGCGGCGACATCCTCGGGGGCGAGCGCCGGCACCCGCTCGGCGGCGCGCTGCAAGCGCACGCCAATGACCGGGGTTGCGAGCAGCCACAGTGTCGCGAGCGCACCGCTCAGGAGCACAAGTCCCGCGCGCCGCCCGCGCCCCGCAGGATAACGCGCCACGAGCCACAGTCCCGCGAAGGACAAGACCAGCAGGCTCGCCGGCGGCAGGATCAGCGTGCGCAGCAGCATCTTCAGTGTCACGAACACGGGCGCTCCTTCACCTCACAGCCGGATACGCTGCCAGGCACAGGAGCGCCAGCGCAGGAACAGCACGCTGCCGAGTACCATCACGTAGATCAGGACCGCCACCCAGCCGCCCACGGCGCCGTAGCCGTACTGCGGCAGGAAATGCACCCAGCCCTGTCCGGGCGCGAAGGTGAGCGCGTGGGCGAGGGGTGCGAAGAACAACAGCGACATCGGCAGCACCAGCGCGGCGGGCACTTTGACATCGCCCGCCCCGCGCAGGCACATGCTGCTGCCCATGTTCAGGCCGTCGAAGAACTGGAATGCCGCCGCCAGCCACAGCAGGCGCCCACCGAGCGCCACCGCCGCCAGCGCGTCGGCGTCGTGGGCACCGGTAAAGAAGGGCAAGAGCCAGGGACCGGTGAGTGCGATCACGACCCCGATGCCGCCCATATAGCAGGCGGCCAGCAGGATCGTGCGGTTGCCGACCCGCAGCGCCCAGTCGCGCGCGCCGGCGCCGATCGACTGGCCGACGAGGGTGGTACCGGCAGAGGCGATGCCGAAGCCGGGCATATATGAGAGTGAGGTCAGCATCATCACCATCTGCGTGGCGGCACCGTCGGCAGTGCCGAGCCAGGTCTGCATCATCTGGAAGATCGCAAAGCCGAGCAGGTCCGCCGCTGGCGGCAACCCCATCGGCACCCCGAGACGCAGCTGCGCCCACAGGCGCTGCGCGTGCGGGTGCCAGGTGAGGTGGGAGTGGTAGAGGCGCCGGTAATAGGGCTGCAGGAAGATCGTCAGCGCGAACAGCAGGCCGATCAGCTGCGCACAGTTGGTGGCCCAGGCGGAGCCGGCGATCCCCCAGCCCAGGCCGAAGATGAAGACCTGATTCAGCAGTGCGTTGGCGAGCGTCGTGACGAGCGTGATCCACAGCGTGATGCGCGGCCGGCCGATGCCGTTGAAGAATCCGAGCGTGGCCCACACCGCCGCGCCCACGAAGGCGCCGCCGATGCGCGGGAACCAGAAGGCAGCCGCCAGGTTCTCGATCTCGGCATCGAAGCCGAACGGTGCGAGGATCAGGTGACGTGCGGCCCCCACGAGCACGAATACCGGGGCGGCGCATGCCATACCCCAGATGGCGGTCCATACCGCTTCCCCGGCGCGGCTGTAGCGCCGCGCGCCGTAGTGCTGTGCGACCAGGGTCTGCACCGCGGTGCCGGCGCCGCCGAGCACCAGCACCGCCGCCATGATGAGCCATTGCACCGCACCGACGGCCGCCAGCGCCTTGGTCGAGATGCGCCCCATGAACCACATGTCGGTGAGGTTGAGGACGATCTGCACGGCGCTGTTGGCCATGAGCGGCAGCGCCAGAGCCAACACCGCCCGCTGGTCCACGTGCGCGCGCCCGGCGGCATCGATGCGCTGCGCGGGCAGGCGCGAAACACCATCCGCCGGGCGCAGGGCGCTCGCTGACTCGGGGGAGGCATCCATGGCAACATCCTCATGAATCCGTCATTCTCGCACACTCATTCCAACGGGAGATTGCGCCCATGGCTCAAGCCAAGTCCGCCAAGCGCGGTGCGCGCAAGCGTCCGAGTCTCGCGCCGCGCAAGCAAAACCGCGGGCTGGAGGCGGCGCAGGTGGCCGTCGCGCTGGATGATCCGCAGATCGCGCCGCTCGCCGAACTCGTGCGTGCAGCCGGCGGTGCACCGATCGGCGCCTATCGCGAGCCGCTCGGCGGTCGCGCGTTGCTGCTCGCAAGCCTGCCCTTCGCGGCGGTGCAGCCGACGCCCTTCCAGCGCGACCTGTCGCCGACGCACGCCAAGCGCCTCGCGACCGCGATCGAGGAGACGGCCGCTTTCCTGGATCCCTTGATCGTGGTGCGTGGCGAGGACGGGCGCCTGTGGACACCCAACGGCCGTCACCGCCTCGCGGCCGCGAAGGTACTTGGGCTCAAGCAGATCACCGCGCTCATCTCGGCGGACGAGACGCTCGCCTACCGCATCCTCGCCCTCAACACCGAGAAGGCCCACAACCTCAAAGACCGCAGCCTCGAGGTGGTGCGCATGGCACGCAACCTCGCCAAGCGCCGCGGTCGCGAGCCTGAGGACACGTTCCGCCAGGAATTCGAGGCCGCGGAACTCATCACGCTCGGGATCGTGTACGAGCGCGCGCCACGCTTCGCCGGTGGTGCCTATAGTGCCTTTCTGAAGAAGGTCGACCGCTTCAGCGATCGCACCCTGGCGGTGAGCCTGCGGCAGCGCGAGGACTACGCCGCGCGCCTGATCGAGATCGACGCCCGCGTCAAGGACCTGATCGCGGCATTGCAGGCCAAGGGCTTCAAGTCCCCGTACCTGCGCAACTACGTGGTGGCACGCATCAACCCGGTGCGCTTCCACAAGACCAAGAAGGGCGACACCAAGCCGCCTATGCCGATCGCGCAGGCGCTGACACGCATGGCAGGCGCTGCGCGCAAATTCAACGTCGGCTCGGTGTCGAACTCGGATCTGGCCTGGGTGGCGGTCGGCGCCGCCGCCGACTGACGCGCCCCGTTGCGGGGTGCGGACATCCTTTTTCCGCACCCCGCAGGCGTCGTGCCCGCTTCCTCAGCGCGCCCGGCTGTGCATGCGCGCCGCGTCTGACGTATCAGATTGCCGGCGGTTTGTGACCGGGGCGTGACCGGCAGCGCACGCGCGTGGCGGGCGCCCGGTCAGCGCGGCGCGCGCGCCGGCGGCAGCGGCGTGGGGTCTTCGGGCAGGTGCGTAAGGTAGCCGTCGTCGGCGTAGGTCAGGCCATAGCCGAATGCAAATTGCGGTGCTTCGCCCGGGCGCCCGTCGACGGCCGGCGGCCGCGGCGTGCCCGGCCAGGAAAACGGCAGCCGGCCACGGAAATCGAAGCGCAGCGCGCCATCCGGCCTGGCGAACAGCACGTCCGCGACGCCGCCCCCTTCCGGCCCCGGGAGCCACGCGGCGACGAAGCTGTCGGCGGCGTTGATCTCGGCGTTCACCCACAACGGCCGCCCCGAGATCAGCACCGCGACCACCGGGATGTCCAGCTCACGCAGGCGCTTAAGGAGCGCCAGATCGCGTTTGTCGCCGGGGCTGTATTCGAGCGTCGCGACGTCGCCGGCGTATTCCGCATAGGGCGTCTCGCCGAAGACCACGATCGCAACATCCGGGCGGGTATGGAAGTCACCGCCGATGCTGAGTTCGGCCGTGCCGCCGGCCTCCCTGACGCGCTCGGCGATGCCGGCATAGATTGATTGCGCGTGCGGGAAGACCTGGTTGGGTTCGGTACCCTGCCAGTTGATCGTCCAGCCGCCGCTCTGCCTGGCAATGCTGTCGGCGCCGTCCCCGGCGACCAGCACGCGCTGATGCGGCGCGAGCGGCAGCAGGTGGTTACGGTTCTTCAGAAGTACCAGCGACTCGCGCACCGCCTGGCGGGCGACGGCCCGGTGCGCCGGCGCACCGAGGAGCTCATAGTGCCCCGCGTACGGGCGCGAGGACGGCCGGCCCTCGCTCATCAGACGCGCGCGCAGCTTCACGCGCAGAATGCGGCGCACGGCATCATCGAGGCGCGCACTCGTGATCTGCCCCGCCGCCGCCTGCGCCGCGAGGTTGGCCTGCAGCTCTTTCCAGCCGTCCGGGGCCATCAGCATGTCGAGTCCCGCATTGACGCCCGTCGGGCAGCTGACCGCCGTGCACCCCGGCAGCTGGGCATGGCCGTTCCAGTCGCCGATCACGAAGCCATCGAAGCCGAAGCGCCCCTTGAGCACGTCGGTCAGGAGTGCGTGGTTGCCGTGCATCTTCTGGCCGCGCCAGCTGGAGTAGGACGCCATCACGATCTGCGCGCCGGCGGCGAGCGCCGCCTGATAACCGGGGCTGTCGACGTCGCGCAGCTCCTGTTCGCTGCCCGGGTTGTCGCCCTGGTCCTTGCCCTGGGTGCCCCCGTCCCCGAGGAAATGCTTCGCAGTGGCCAGCACATGGGCGGCATCCAGAAACGTCGGGGTGCCGGGGATGCCCTGCAGCCCCTGCACCATTGCGGCCGCGTAACTACGCACCAGCGCAGGGTTTTCCGAGTAGCTCTCGTAGGTGCGCCCCCAGCGCGCGTCCCGTGCCACCGCGACCGTGGGCGAGAAGGCCCAATCGAGTCCCGTCACGCGCACCTCGAGCGCGGTGATCTCCCCGATGCGGCGGATGAGCTCGGGGTCGCGGGCCGCGCCCAAGCCTATGTTGTGCGGAAAGATGGTCGCTCCAGGGATGTTGTTATGACCGTGCACGGCATCGGTCCCCCACAGCAGCGGCACCTGCGGGTCACCAGGCGTGCCGCTGGAGGCGTCGTAGAACCGGTCCGCAAGCGCCAGCCACTCACTCGGTGCCGCGAGCTTGTCATCGCGGGGAGAGGAGTTAGCGCCGTTGAGTATGGAACCGAGGGGGTAGTGGTGCAGGTCATCCGGAGTGATGCTGCCGATATCGGCCTGCACCAGCTGGCCGGCCTTCTGGGCGGGCGTCATGCGCGCCAGCAGCGCCTCGACACGCGCCTCGAGTTCCGCGTCCCGCGCAAGCGCGGCCGGCTGCTTCGGCCACAACCGCGGATGTATGACGGCTGCCACCTCGGCTGGTCCTCCCCACGTCGCGCCCGCCGGCAGAGCCACCAGGGCGAGCGCTGCGCAATACCCGGCCGTCCGGGCCGGTCTCTCTTTCATGGTGGCTAGGATACACACCAGAGGTCGACGCACATGCTGGATCCCGTGACCCCGTCTCGAGGCCCCGATTCCCCCGTCCGCCGCGCCGCGGCTGCCGGGACGGACCATCTCCCCGACCTGCTGCTCGTCGAGCGCGCGCGTGCCGGTGAGGAGCAAGCCGTTGCCGCCCTGATCCGCCGTTACGGCGGGCGGCTGTACCGGGTGGCCCGCAGTGTCGTCCCGGACGGCGAGCGCGCCGAGCTGATCGTGCAGGAAGCCTATCTCACCGCCTTCGGCGATCTTTCCCGCTACGAGCCCACGGGCAAGTTTGCCGCCTGGCTGACGCGTCTCGCCTACCAGCAGGCGCATGCCCGGCGCGACGCCGGCGTGCCGGCCGGCGCGCTGCCGCCGCAACTGCCGCAACTGCCGCAGGCCGGCGAGGATACGCTCGAGCGGCGCGAGCTCGAGCATGCGATCAGCGCCCTCCCCGAAGTCTTCCGCACGGTCTTCGTGCTGCGGATCGTGGAGGGCATCAGCGGCATAGAAACCGCCGCCTGCCTCGGTGTCCACGAGACCACGGTGCGCACGCGGCTGTACCGCGCGCAGCGCCGGCTCACCGCCGCCACCGTGCTGCGCGTGCGCAGCCTGCCGGCGCTGCTGGAACTGCCGGCGGCGCGCCTGGAACAGCTCCTGCAGCGGGTGCTGAGTCACTTGCCGGCGGCGCCACGCTGAGAAGCACGCTAGGCGCCCCGGGAATTGGGCGCCGGGCTGCCGCTCACACTCAAGTCACCGGAGACAGTCCGGTCAGCCGCGCGCTCTCCTGCCACAGCCGCTCGCCATCAGCTGCGTTCTGCGCCGCCTCGCTCGGCGCTGCCTGCCGCCCGCGCTCGTAGTAGGCGCCGCTCACGCCCGCCACCTCCGGCGAGCTCGCGAGGTGGATGCTGGTAGCCGCGCCCTGCGCCGGCGTGCGCATCAGAAACGGGGTAAAGGGCAGCAGCAGCAAGCGCAGCGCCGGGGTGGCGTGGAAGATGTGGCTGTTGACGAACCCCGGATGCAGCGCGTTGGCGGTCACCCCGGAACCGCGCAGCCGCTGCGCCAGGCTGCGGGTGAAGAGGATATTGGCAAGCTTGGAGCGCGCGTACGCCGGTAGCAGTCCCGACACCCTGTCGTTCATGAGGTCGTCAAAGTCGAGCCGGGCGCGGCGGTGAGCGGCCGAGGCCACCACCACGATGCGCGCCGCGCCCGCAGCGGCGAGCTTCGGCAGCAGCAGGTTGGTCAGGAGGAACGGTGCCAGGTGATTCACGGCGAAAGTAAGATCGTAGCCCTCGGCGCTGCGCCCACGGGCCGCGCTCATCATGCCGGCGTTGTTCACCAGGACGTCCAGCCGCGGCAGGCGGGCGCTGAGCTCAGTGGCCAGCCGCCGCACGTCGGCGAGCCGCGCGAAGTCCGCCTCAACCGCACTCACCTTGGGGTTGGCAGTGGTGCTCGCCAGCTCCTGCGCCACGGCACGAGCCCGTGTCAGATCACGCCCGTGCACCAACACGGTCGCCCCCGCGCCCGCCAGCGCCTTGGCGGTCTCGAGTCCGATGCCGTTGGTGGCCCCGGTGACGAGGCAGACCTTGTCGTTCATACTTCATCATAGGATGACTTGAGCGGAGACTGCACATGAAGCGCGTCCGAAGCCTGCTGCTCATGCTGGCCTGCTGCGCAGTGCTGGCCGAGGTGAGCGCCGCTGCGCCCGCGCCGCCGCCGGACTTCACCCACACCGGCGCCTCCGACTGGCTCAATTCCGAGCCGCTGACGCTCGCCGCCCTGAAGGGCAAGGTGGTGCTGGTGGAGTTCTGGGCGTTCGACTGCGTCAACTGCCTCAACTCACGCGCCTGGATCGAATCCCTGCTGCGCGACAAGGGGCCCGAGGGGCTGGTAGTCGTGAGCGTGCACACCCCCGAACTCGACGAGGAGAAGTCGCCCAACAACGTGCGAAAAGCCGTCGAGCGTCTCAAGATCCACAATCCGGTCATGATCGACGGCGACGCCTCCTACTGGCGCGCGCTGCATGCGCAGTACTGGCCGACGTTCTGCCTCATCGGCCGCGACGGGCTGCTGTACGCCAGTGTGCCAGGGGAGATGCACGTGGGTGATGAGCGCGCCAAGAAGGTCGAGGATGCCCTGAACCTGCTGCTCGCGGCGAGGGCACCCTGAACGGTCTGGGCAGCGCGTTCCTCCTGACCTTCGCAGGACTGTTCCCGATCGTTAACCCGATCGAGTCGGCACCGTTCTTTTTTTCGCTGACCGCGAGTCTGACGCCGGCCGAGCGCAACGTCATGGCGCGCAAGGTCGCCATCAACGGCTTTGCGCTACTGCTCGGGTCGATGCTGCTCGGCCCGTACCTGCTGGAGTTCTTCGGTATCCAGCTGCCCGTGGTACGCATCGCCGGCGGCTTCGTGGTCACCTCACTTGGCTGGAAGCTCCTGACCCAGGAGGACTACTCCGATCATGCGGACGCCGCCGAACTGCCGGCACGCACGCGCCGCAAAACCGGCAGCTTCTACCCGCTGACGATGCCGCTGACGGTGGGGCCGGGCTCGATGTCGGTGGCGATCACCATCGGCAGCCGCAAGACCCCAGGGCTGCCACCCCTGTCGGAGCTCGCCTCGCACTACAGCGGGGCGCTGCTCGGCATCATCGGCATCGGGATCACCATCTACCTCGCCTACCGCTTCGCCGCCTCCATGGCGAAATTCCTGGGCGACACCGGCCTTGAGGTACTGGTGCGGCTGTCGGCCTTCATCCTCATGTGCATCGGCATCGAGATCATCTGGAACGGCTGGAGCGCCCTTACCGCCACGGCGTCCTAGCCGCGCGCTCAGGCGGCACTGATCTCCTGGGCGGCGCGCTGGCCGGACTGCACCGCGCCCTCCATGAAGCACAGCGTCGAGGTGTGCTCGCCGGCGAAATGGATGCGCCCGTCGGGAAGCCCCACCTGCGTGAACATGCTGCTCATCTCTCCCGGGGCAAAGTAGGCCCATGCCCCGAGCGCGTAGGGCTCGTTATCCCAGCACACCGAACTGCCGCCGGCGCTGTTTGCGCTCATTTCCGGGAATACCTGGGTGAGGTTCTCGACGCCCAGGCGCATGCGCTCGGACACGCTCATGGCGGCCAGACGCCGGCTTGCCGCGGCGGTGGCCTCGGTACCCAGGATACCGGCGCCGCCGGCCTGCCCGGCTGAAAAGTCGCGCACCGCACCCACCGGCAGGTCCGTATTCGCGGCGCCATCCAGCCCCGCCCGCCGCCAGAAGCGCGTCTTCGTATGCACGAAGATGCGGGTCGCGGACTCGTAGCGCAGTCCGCTGATGAGCGCGCGCTTGTGGCGCGCGAAGGCGTCGCCGAGTTCGAGGCGCCGTAGTACCGAGAACGGCAATGCCAGCACTACGCGATCGACGCTGACCTGCTCCACCGCATCCCCATGAGCGACCGCCAGGCGTACCTGCGAGCGGTCCTGGGCGATGCCGCGCAACTCGGCCCGGTAGTGCAGGCGCGGCCCCAGCCGCTCGGCGAAGGCGCGCGGCAGCTGATCGTTGCCGCCGCTCAGGCATAGCCGGTTGCGGCTGAGGGCGAGGAATCGGCGCCACAGCACGAGCTGCAGCCCCGAGACGTGCTCGAGGGCGCCGCCCACCGGGGCGCGCGCCATGAGCAGCACCCCCGCATCGCTGGCACCCTGCTTGCGCGCCAGGTCCGCCAGCGTGCGTTCATCCAGCACGCGCGCGGCGCGGTTCATCGCGCGGCTGTCGAAGGGCTGTGCGAGCGAGCGCGCTGCGGGCTGCGTGTATTTCTCCCAGAGGCCCTGCATCCCGAGCCGCCGCTCCTCGGGCGACAACGCGTAGGGCCAGTCGGGCTCCCGGCCGCGGGCCACCGCATAGCGCCTGCCACCGATAAAGAAGATCTCCGGAGTCGCGGCCGACGCGGGGTCGCCGAGCGCGGCGACCGGCAGCCCGAACTGCGCGATGTACTGGTTGAGCAGGGTATAGCCTTCGCCAAACTCCAGCGCACCCTCCTCCACATATAAGCCATCGCCGAAGATGTCGCGGCGCGTACGGACTCGTCCGCCCGGCTGCTCCAGCGCCTCGAAAACACTCACCGTGTGACCGGCGCGCATGAGTTCGTAGGCGGCAACCAGCCCGGCAAGCCCGGCGCCGACCACCGCCACGCGCTGCGGCCTGGCGGCCGCCGCCGGGGCGCGCCACGCCCACGGCAGCGCGGCCGCGAGGACCGCGGACTGCAGAAGACGCCGGCGACTGATGCGTTGCATGCCTGTCCTGCGCGCCGCGGCGCGCATCGCTCAAACGAAACAGCGGGCAAACCCGGGGCGGTACGGGCGGCGCCGCCGGCGCACCGCGCTTGTCCTTATTGTGGCACCGCAGACCTTACATCCCTGCTCGGACCTCTGGCAACGCCGACACGCGCGCCGGTCCGGGGCGCCGGCAAGCGCCCCCCCGCACACAAAAAGTGCAATCGCGCCCGGCGCGGACCCACGCGGCGGCCGTACGAAATGACGCTGCCGCCGCCCTCATAACCTTGGTCTAATATCCTCAATGCCCGTCCCTTACGATGAGATGCTGGACCAGGCCGGCGTGCCGCGCGGGCACTGCCGGCAGTACTACGAGTGGCTGCGCGAGCAGCCCCCCGAGCACCTGGCGCGCAAGCGCACCGAGGCGGATGCGCTGTTTCACCGCGTCGGCATCACCTTCGCCGTCTACGGCGAGAACGAGGGTACCGAGCGGCTGATCCCCTTCGACATCGTGCCGCGCATCATGCCCGCCCCGGAATGGCAGCGCCTCGAGCAGGGACTGAAGCAGCGCGTGCGCGCCCTGAACGCCTTCCTCGCGGACGTGTACCACGAGCAGCGCATCCTCAAGGCGCAGCTCGTACCCCCGGAACAGATCCTGTGCAACCCGCAGTACCGTCCGGAGATGCAGGGCGTGAAGGTGCCCGGTGGCATCTATGCGCACATCTCCGGCGTCGACATCGTGCGCGATCACGAAGGCAACTTTTGCGTGCTGGAGGACAATCTGCGCGTGCCCTCGGGCGTCTCCTACATGCTCGAGAACCGCAAGATGATGATGCGGCTGTTCCCGGAGCTGTTCGCGCGCGACGCCATCGAGCCGGTCGAGCACTACCCGGACGTGTTGCACGAGAACCTCAAGAGCGTAGCCCCGATCGGGGTGACGGATCCCACAGTGGTGCTGCTCACGCCGGGTGCCTACAACAGCGCGTACTTCGAGCACGCCTTCCTCGCCCAGCAGATGGGCATCGAGCTGGTCGAGGGGCAGGATCTGTTCGTCCGCGACGCAGTGCTCTACATGCGCACCACGCGCGGTCCGGAGCGCGTGGATGTCGTCTACCGGCGCCTCGACGATGATTTCCTCGACCCGCTGTCGTTCCGCCCCGACTCGACACTCGGTGTGCCTGGCCTGCTGACCGCCTACCGCGCCGGCCACGTCACGATTGCCAACGCCATCGGCACCGGCATCGCCGATGACAAGTCGATCTACCCCTACGTGCCGGACATGGTGCGTTTCTATCTTGACGAGGAACCGCTGCTCGCCAACGTGCCAACCTGGGTACTGCGGCGCGCGGCGGAGCGCGACTACGTGCTGGCGAACCTTGAGCACCTGGTGGTGAAGGAGGTGCACGGCGCCGGCGGCTACGGCATGCTGATCGGACCGGCGGCGACGCGCGCACAACTCGATGACTTCCGCGTTCGCATCCGCAGCCACCCGGAGCGCTACATCGCGCAGCCGACGCTCGCGCTCTCGACCTCGCCTACGATGGTGGCGCAGGGACTCGCCCCGCGGCACATCGATCTGCGGCCGTTCGTGCTTTCAGGCCGCGAGGTCACGGTCGTGCCGGGCGGGCTCACGCGCGTGGCGCTGACCGCCGGTTCCCTGATCGTCAACTCCTCGCAGGGCGGCGGCACCAAGGACACCTGGGTACTCGGGGCGAGCCTCGGGCCGGGCGCGGCGGAGCCCTGATGCTCAGCCGCACCGCGGACCACCTGTACTGGATGTCGCGCTACCTTGAGCGCGCGGTCAACCTCGCACGCATGATCGACGCGCACCAGCGACTGGCGCTGCTGCCGCGCGTGCCGGAAGCCGTGCGCCAGGGCTGGCAGGCGACGCTCGTTTCGCTCGGCGCCGAGGGCGCCTATCAGGAGCGCCATGGCGCCGTGACGCCGCGCACGGCCTTCAACTTCCTCGCCTTCGAGCGCGAACACCCGGGCAGCATCCTGCAGTGCCTGCGCGCCGCGCGCGAGAACGCGCGCGCGGTGCGCGGCACCATCACCTCCGACATGTGGGAAACGCTGAACGAGACCTACCTTGACTCAGCCGCGTTCAACTCCTCCATGCCCGAGGCCGCGCGCGGGGACTTCCTCGAGTGGGTGAAGTACCGCGCGCACCTGACGCGCGGCATCACCTCCGGTACGCTGCTGCGCGACGAGGCGGCCCACTTCACGCACATCGGCACCTTCCTCGAGCGCGCCGACAACACGACGCGCATGCTGGAAGCCCGCTGGCGCGACCCGGGCGGCCGCGGCGAGCGGCTGATCGAGGAGGCCTCGGAATGGGCGGTGCTGCTGCGCGCCATGTCGGCGTTCGAGGTGTTCCGGCGCCTGTACCGCGACAGCGTCACGCCACAACGCGTCACGCAGATGCTGCTCATGCGCGATGATCTGCCCCAGGGCGTACACCGCTGTCTGGACGAGCTGCAGGCGAATCTCGCGGCGGTGGCCAACGAGCAGTCGAAGGAGACGCTGCGACGGGTCGGCGAGCTGCATTCGCAGTTCCATTTCGGGCGTTTCGAGGAGCTGTGCGCGGAGGGCGTGACGACGTTCCTCGATCGCTTCCAGGGGCGCCTGAAGGACCTGGGCGAACGCATCGCCAACGATTTCCTCGTGCCCTCGGGGTCCTTCTGATCCGTGCCCGTCCCCTGTATCCACAAGGTGCCCGACGAACATGACGACCTGTGCACAGAATACTCGCCCGCGCCCCGCATACGGCGTGCGGATCACGGCGCACATCCTGTGGCTCATGTGCGCCGCGGCGGCCCTGCAGGCGCGGCCGGCTATGGCCGGTTACCTCGACCCGGCCGTGGCGCTGCACATCGAGGCCTGGCTGCCGGGCGCGCCCGCCGATGACTCGCTGGCCAAGGCGGCGGACGTTGAGACGTACTTCCGCACCCGTGCACTCATCGGGACGGCGCGCGCGGAAGAAGCGCACGCCGATGACGTGCCACCCGCGGATGCCCTCAGGGTCGCACCGCGCTTCACTTACCTGCTCGGCGTCACCGTGAGTGCGGCCGATGCACCGAACTTCCTGCGCCTCATGGGCCAGGTGCGCGGCGACGCCGAACTGCTGCTCGCACCGGTCAAGAAGAATGTCGGCAGCGGCGGTCGCCACCGCCCCTTCGTCGAGTATCCGCAGCTGCCCCGCTGCGAGATCACCTACGCCGGGCTTGCGGAATCCGGCTCTTACCCCTCCGGGCACGCGACCCTCGGCTGGCTGTGGGGGTCGCTGCTCGCGGAACTCGCGCCGCAGTATGCCGACCAGCTGCTCGCGCGCGGCATTGCCTTCGGTGACAGCCGCGTGGTGTGTGGCTTTCATTACCCGTCCGACGTCGTCGCCGGCAGGCTGGCCGCCGCGGCGCTCCTCACGCGTCTGCACGCGGACCCGGCGTTCCTGAAGGATCTTGCCGCCGCCCGCAAAGAGATCACGGCGCTGCTGGCCGGGCGCGTCCTCGCCAAACCCTGAGTTAGACAGCCCATGCAGCTACACATTGTTCACCGCACCACCTACCGCTACGAGGAGCCGGTCAAGTACACGGCGCAGACGCTGCGCCTGACGCCACGACGCGAGGGCAGTCAGCGCATCCTCTCGTGGAACCTGCGTGCCCCTGGGCGCCGTACCGAACAGACTGACGCACACGGCAATCTCACGCATCTCCTGACGCTCGAGGAGCCGCACCGCGAGATCAGTCTCGAGGTGCGGGGCATCGTGGAGATGGCCGGGGATGAGGAGTTCGTGAGTTTCGACGGCACGCTCTCGCCACTCGCCTATCTTGCGCCAACGCCGCTCACGCAGCCGAGCGCGGAGATGATCGAGCTCGCGCACTCGCACATCACGCGCAGCGGCTCGCTGCGCGAGCGGCTCTACGGCCTCGCCGGGGGCGTGTACGAGCGCGTGCGCTACACTCCCGGCACGACCAGCGTGGAGGATTCCGCCGCAGTGGTATTCACACGCGGCCAAGGGGTATGCCAGGACCAGGCCCATCCGCGGGGATCCCGGCGCGCTACGTCAGCGGTTACCTGTGCAGCATCGACGGCGCAGAATCCGCCAGTCACGCCTGGGCGGATGCGTGGCTCGAGGACGCACAGGGCTGGCTCGGTATTGACGTGACGCATCTGGAGCCGATGGGGCCGAAACACTGCCGCCTCGCAGTGGGGCGGGACTACCTGGACGCAGCCCCGGTGCGCGGCGTGCGGCGCGGCGGCGGCCGCGAGGTCATGGACGTCAGTGTCGCGGCCATCACGGCCGGTGAACAGTAACTGCAAAGGAGATCGGGCTCTCATGACCTACTGTGTCGCCATGCTGCTGGATACCGGCATGGTGTTTCTCTCCGACTCACGCACCAGCGCCGGGGTCGACCAGATCAGCACCTTCCGCAAGACCACGGTGTTCCAGAAGCCTGCCGACCGGGTACTGGTGATCCAGAGCGCGGGCAACCTCGCCATCACCCAGGCGGTGACGACGGGGCTGCGCGAGAACCTGGAGACGCCCGACTCCGGGAGCAACCTGTTCAACTGTCGCAACATGTTCGAGGCCGCCCGCTGCATCGGCGATGCGCTGCGCGACGCGCACCGTCGCGACAGCGAGACGCTCAAGGACTTTGGCGTCGACTTCAACGCCAGCCTGATTTTGGGTGGCCAGATCAAGGGCGAGATGCCACGCCTGTTCAGCATCTACTCGGCGGGCAACTTCATCGAGGCGACCGCCGAGACCAGCTACTTCCAGATCGGCGAGTCGAAGTACGGCAAGCCGATCATCGACCGCGTCGTGCGCCGCAGCAGCAGCCTCAACGAGGCCGCCAAGGCGGCGCTGGTGTCGATGGACTCCACTATCCGCTCCAACCTCTCGGTGGGGCTGCCACTGGACCTGGTGCTCCTGAAGCGCGATCAGTACGAGGTCGCCCGTCATGTCAGCATCGATGACGACAATGCCTACTTTGCCAGCATTCGCAAGCGCTGGAGCGAGGCACTGCGTGAGGTCTTCGTGCAGCTGCCCGAGCCCGACTGGCTGCGCAGTCGCCAACACCTTTAGGTCCTTGCGCGGGCGACGCGTGTCAGCCGGACAGCAGCTCAAGCACCGCGGCGCGCGCGGCCGGCGAATGCACCGGCAGCGCGAGCACGTCACCGGGGCGCGCCCATTGCAACGCGTAATGCACCGCCTCCATCTCGCTCATGCGCACCGGGAGTGAGGCCTCCGGCAAGCCTTCCCGCAGCAGCGCGGCGTGAATGAGGCGCGGGATCTCCCCCGGGGCACGCCCGCGCAGGAACGCCTCATCCTCCTTGATGACGACCAGGTCCGGATGGAACTCGGCAGTCACCCGCGCCAGCGCCTCGATATCGCTGTCCTGGCGGTTGCCGGCCTGCCCCATGATGGTCGCGACGCGCCCTCCCGGCGTGCGCAGGTGCGCGGCGACCCGCAGCAGGCCGCGCATGCCTTCCGGGTTGTGGGCGTAGTCGATGAGGATGCGCACGCCCGCACGGTCGAAGCGCATCATGCGACCCAGGTTGTCGGCGGCCGCAGCGCCGAAGCGCGCGAACACGGCGGCAATGACGGTCGGCGGGATATTGAGCGCCGCGGCGGCGAGAGCCGCGGCGGCGAGATTCTGGATGTTGTAACCGGCGCTGCCCTCGACGGTGAGAGGCATGGCCGCCACCGCGCCGAGGTCGTGCTCGCGCCCGGCGCGGTGCAGGCACAGGTGCCCGCTGCGTACCCCGCAGGTGGTCCCGCCCTGCACCCGATGCGCGCGCAGCGCCGCATCATCGGCATCGAGCGCGAACCAACCCAGAGCCGGCGCGCGCCCGAAGCGCCGCGCCAGCAGCGGCGCCTTGGCGCTGAGCTGTGCGTCGTCGGCGTTCAGTACCAGCAAGCCATCCGGGGGCAGCACGCCAGCGATCGCGAGCTTGACGTCGGCGAGGCCGGCGAGGTCATCGATGCCGTACTCCCCGAAGTGGTCGGCGCTGACGTTGGTGACGACGGCGACGCGGGCGGCGCTGAGCGCCAGTCCGCGGCGCAGGATCCCGCCACGTGCCGTTTCGATCACCGCCGCCGCCGCGCCGCGCTCGCGCAGCACGCGCCGTGCGCCCTCGGGCCCGGAGTAGTCGCCGCTGACTTTGACGCTGCCTTCGAAGAACACGCCATCGGTGCAGCAGAATGCGCTCGGCCAGCCGTGTGCGCGCGCACAGGCGGCCAGCAGGCGCACCGTCGTCGTCTTGCCGTTCGAGCCCGTGACGATCGCCGTGGGGATGTCGTGCAGTTCGCTCCACGGCAACGCGGCCGGCGCGGGGAGCGTTGCCAGCGGAAAGTCCCTCGAACCCTGGCCCGCCCCGAGGGTCAGGGCAGCCTCGTCCAGCACGTAGGGCAGACCGCGCTCCCCGGCGGCGCCGATCAGGGCCATCAGCCGCGGCCGCGCCTCGCGCGCTGCGAGCGTCACTAAGCGCGCAAGGGCGGCGCGCTCCTCCAGCACCGGCGCAAGCACCTGCCCGGGGTCGGGCGCGTCCACCAGAAGCTCCGCTAGCAGCGCCGCCTCGAAGCGCCCGCCGAGCTGCGGGTCGCCCGCGGCGACGGTTGCGCACAGCGCCCACTCGTTGACCTCCGTGGCCGTGAACAGCTGGTCTACCGGGGCGGCAAGCGCGAGCGACACGCCGCTGGCATGCGGTCGTGCTATCAGCGGCGCCGCGTGCCAGCCAAGGTGTGCACGTGCGCGCTCGACGCGCGCGCGCCAGCCGGCCAGCAGCAGCTCGTCGACCTCGATACCGCAGGTCTCAAGCTGCGCCCCGGGGGTGGGAAAAAAAAGATTGGCACCCGTCAGACGCCGCGAGGCGTCGAACGGGAGTCCGGTCTCGGTGTTCAGTCTTCGGCCTCCGGTGCGTAGCGCACGCCGCGCTCATCGCGGATCAGTCCCTCGAGGCTGAAGACCGCCGCCGGCGGTTCGCCGCTCTTCGCCGGCGCGGTACCGAAACCGGCGTCGGTCGCAAACGCCGGCGCCGGTGCGCTGGCCGCGCTCGTGCCGGCGGGGCGGAACTTGGTGACCTGCTTCCAGGAGCGCACCAGGGCGTCTGCGAATATCAGCAGCAGGTCACCCGGCTGGCCCATATTGAGAGCGGCGTTGATGGCCTCCTGCTCATCGGGGATGACCGAAATCGCCTGCGGCGTCACACCCGCAGCCTTGAGCGCTGCTGCCTGGATGCGCGGCACCTCATCGGGGCTGCGATCGCGCAGGTTGTCGTCGCGGCGGCAGATGTAATGGTCGAAGCGGCCGGCGACGGCGTTGGCGATCGCCACAAGATCCGCGTCGCGGCGGTCACCCGGGCCCGCCAGCACCACGATGCGCCGCCCGGTCACGTCCAGACGCTGCGCCAGGTCTGCAAGGGCCGCCACCGCATGGGCATTGTGGCCATAATCGAACAGCACCTTGAAGGGGTGCTCGTTGAAGATGTTCATGCGCCCGGGCGCCTGGAAGAAAGTCGCATCGAAGGTGCGCAGTCCCTGGCGGATGGCGTCCAGCTTAATGCCGAGCGAGAACGCCATGGCGGCGGCGAACATGGCGTTCTGCACGTTGTGGGTGGCACGTCCTTCGAGGGTCGCCGGAATCAGGTGCGTCCACAGGAGCGGGATGTGGCTGCTCTTGTCGTAGAGCGCAATCATCTGCCCGTTGACGCCGCCTTCCAGGGCGCAGGCGCGGCCGCCGGCGCGAATATGCTCCCGGACCAGCGAGTGTTGCGGATTCATCGTGACGTAGCAGATGTTCTTCGCCTCGGTGTACCCGGACATCTTCACGACCAGGGGATCATCGGCGTTCAACACCGCGCAGTCGGTGGCCACCTCGATCACGATGCGCTTGACCTCGGCGAGCTGTTCCAGCGTGTCGATGCCCTTGAGCCCGAGGTGGTCGGGCTGCACGTTGAGCACCGCCCCGACATTGACCTCCTTTACTCCCATGCCGGCGCGCAGCAGCCCGCCACGTGCTGTCTCGAGCACGGCCAGATCGATCTGCGGGTCGGCGAGTACCATGCGCGCGGAAACCGGGCCGGTCATGTCGCCCTGCACGGTGCGCTGCCCGTCGATGTAGACTCCGTCGGTGGTGGTAAGCCCTGGGGTAAACCCCGCCATCTTGGTGATGTGCGCGAGCATGCGCGCGGTCGTGGTCTTGCCGTTGGTGCCGGTGACGGCGGCGATCGGCACGCGCGCAGGCGCTCCGGGCGGGAACAGCATGTCGATGACCGGGGCGGCGACGTCGCGCGCGGTGCCTTCACTCGGCGCGACGTGCATGCGGAAGCCGGGCGCCGCATTCACCTCGCAGATGCCGCCACCGATGGTGCGGTAGCTCTCGGTGATGTTCTTCGACAGGAAGTCGACGCCACCCACGTCCAGACCGATGGCGCGTACGGCACGCTCGGCCATCTCGCGGTTGTCCGGATGGATGACGTCCGTGACGTCCGTAGCGGTGCCGCCGGTTGAGAGGTTGGCGGTGGAGCGCAGGTACACCACCTCGCCCTTGGATGGCACGCTCTGCGCGGTCAGCTGGGCGCGCTCGAGCATCTTCAGCGCCTGCGCGTCCAGCTCCAGCCGCGTCAGCACCTTCTCGTGCCCGACGCCGCGGCGCGGATCCTGGTTGACGCTCTCGATCAGCTGCTCGATGGTGTGCTCGCCGTCGCCGATGACGTGCCCCGGGGTGCGCCGCGTTGCGGCCACCAGCTCGCCGTTGACGACCAGGAGACGGTGATCGTCGCCCTCGAGGAAGGTTTCTACGATCACCGAGCGCGAGTGTTCGCGCGCCACATGGAAGCCATGCATGACCTCCGCATCCGTGACCAGGCGGATCGAGATGCCGCGCCCGTGGTTGCCGTTGTAGGGCTTGGTAACCACCGGGAAACCGATGCGGCGCGCCGCGCGCACCGCCTGGGTTTCGCTCTGCACCAACTCCTGCTGCGGCACGGGGAGCCCGAGCCCGGCGAGGATCTTGTTGGTCTCCTCCTTATCACTGGCGAGCTCGACCGAAATGTGCGGTGTGCGGCCGGTGACGGTGGCCTGGATGCGCTGCTGGTACTTGCCGTGGCCGAGCTGAACCAGGGACTGGTCATTCAGTCGCAGCCAGGGGATGTCACGCTGCTCGGCCGCCCGCACCAGCGAGGCCGTTGATGGCCCGAGCGCCCGTCGCTGCGCGAAGCGGATGAACTGATCACGGGCCTCTGGCCAGCTCCACCCCTCAGGCACCGTGTCCGCAGGCTGCAGCGCCGGCGGCAGGAGCGAGCACAGTAGCCGCAGCCCGAGTTCCCCGGCGGCGATCCCCTCGTCGCGCTGCGCGTACTCGTAGACAACCGTATAGACCCCGACTGGTCCCGCGCTGCGCGTCTTGCCGAACGTGACCTCCTCGCCGGCGATGTTCTGCAGTTCGATGGCGACGTGTTCCAGCACGTGACCGAGCCAGGTGCCATCGCCCTCGCGCATGCGCCGCAAAAACCCGCCGGGCTCGCGGTAGGAGCAGCCGTGCTCGGCGAGCCCGGGGAGGGCGGCCGCAAGCGCATCGACGAACTGGCTGCCGAGGCGCCCCGTCGGCCATGCCTCGAGCGCCCCGAGATCCAATTCCAGGCGTATGACCGGGAAGCGCGCGTACAGGGAGGGACCGACGTAAACGGAACGATCAAGAATGCGCATGGGCGTTGCTCATCTAATAGTTGTTCGGGCAACTTGACGCGCCAGAGTATGCCGGCGGTCGCTACTCCTTCGAAGTCACGAGCGCACCGGGGGAGGCCAGGTGCGTGTTGAGGTTGTAGGTGGCACCGGCAACCAGCAGGTGCACCCGCATGCCGAGCATGCACACCGCCTGCCCGTCCTGCACCTTGTCGATGGAGGAATAGGTGACGTCGGAGCCATCCACGACCGTGACCCCGCCACTGCCCTCGACCTCGAGGGTCTCATCCGGACCGATGAAGGCAGCGGTGTCCTCGTCCAGCCCGATGCCAATCGCGAACGGATTGTAGGCCAGCGCGGTGAGCAGGCGTCCGAGGCGATCGCGCTGCCGGAAATGCTGGTCGATGATGAAGCGGTTGGTGAGACCGAGGCCAGGGGCGAGACGCACGCTGCCGGCGATCATCGCCGAGCCTTCATCACCCGCGGCGATCATGTGCTCACTGAGGATGCTCGCGCCGGCACTGGTGCCTCCTACCGTGACGCCCGCGGCGTTGCGGGCCCGGATCACCTTGGCGACCGGGGTACCGCCGAGAAGCGTCGTGAGGCGCAGCTGATTGCCACCGGTGAAGAAGATGCCGGTGGCCGCGCCGATGCGCTGCAGGCGCCCGGCCTCCTGGCAGTCGCGGCGCGTGTCGAAGTCCATGACCGTGACCCGTGCGGCGCCTATGTCCCGGAATACCTGCTCGTAGCGCTGGCCGGTCTCGTGCATCCGGCTGGCGGTCGGGATCACGACGATGTCGGCCTCGGACCCGCCGGAGACACGTACGAACCGCTCGAGGATGCGGCGGTCATTTTCCTTATTCTCGGCGCCGCCAATCGGAATGATCCAGCCGCGCTGCTGTCCATCGGGAACTCTGCTGGGCATCCTTCAGAGACTCCTCAAGATTACGGTCTGATGACGTAGAAGGTACCACGGCCCGCAGGCCGCCGCCGCACCTGGCGCCGGGCGCTCCTTTAGACCCGCTCAAGCAGGTGCAGCGCCAGCTCCCGCTCGAGGCTCCTGACCTGACCGCTGGGGAAGCCGGCAATGCGCAACTGGAAATAGGTCGCGCCTTTCTTGACGCTCAGCGCCGTGCCGAAGGGCGGCATGCTGATGAAATACGCCTCATCACCGATACCGGGTGCCAGGCTCTCGGTGACGCCCTTCACCGGTGTCTTGCCGGTCTGGAAAGAGCGGGCTGTCATGAGGCTGAGGACTATCTTCTTCGAACCGATGCTCGCGCCACCCGGTCCCATCCAGCCACAGGAGGTGAGGGAATCGGGCAGGATGTGCTCGCCCTCACCCACCGGGATGCCGAGTATGCCGCTCACTTGCTGTGGCGTGAGCAGCGTGCAGGCATCCCCCACCACAGGTGCCCTGGGTGATGCCGCGGCGCCAGCGGCGAGGAGCCCCGCGATGACGAGCCACGACCTGCTGCGATCTACCCGCATTGCCTGCTGCCTCCCTGCACCGTCTGAACTGTCGCAACAATACTACGCACGCAGCGCCCGCGTGCGCTGCCACCGCACCCGACTTGCATAGCGCCGAAGTGGTAACCAGACTGTCAGCCGGCCGCCCCGGGCGGTCCACACACTGCCACGCGTTCACAGGAGGGTCACATGATCGGAAAACTGCTTCTTGGTGCCGCTACACTCACTCTCATTGTCTCGGCTGCCACGGCTGCTCCGCCGGTCGACAACATCGACCCCAGCCGCCATCCGAATCTCGCCGCCGCTCAGCGGCTGGTCACCGAGGCCTATGGGAAAATCTCGGCCGCTCAGTCCGCCAATGAGTGGGACATGCAGGGCCATGCGGCCAAGGCGAAGGACCTGCTCGACCAGGTCAATGTGGAACTGAAGGCGGCCGCCATGGCGGCGAATCACCACTAAAAAAGAACGACGCCGAGGCCCCGGCCGTGCACCTGCGTCCGGGGCCGATGTGCGCGCTGCGTCCCGGATTGAGGCGGCGCCGGCATCGAACTTGACCGCGGTCACGGCGGCGCGAGCTGCCGCCCCGGAAGATCCATGCCATGCGTCTATGGAGCGCTCTGTGGATCGCGCTGGCCGGCTGCGCCTTGTACAGCGGCTGGCAGCGCTTCGAGCATCGGCCGGCAAGCCAGCCCGATGGCGTGCTCGCACCCGATGAGCCCCTGCAGACCCAGGCGCACGATGCCACTCCCGTGCAACTCGGGCGCTGGCTCCTGATGCCGCAGGCGGATTACGACATCACCGCGCGTATCCTCTCGAGTGAGAACTATCGCTTCGACGCCCTCGCTGACCTCATCCCCGAGGACCTGGCGCTCGGCTGGGGGGCGATGTCGGACAATCGCATCCTGGCGGACTTCGATATCTCGCAGTCGGTGCGCTTCTACAGCTGGCGGCCGCGCGGACCGCTGCCGATTGCGCGCGAGAGCGTCATCAGCCACAGCGCCAACACCCACGTGATTCCCGCAGACGCCCGCATCCGTGCGCAGCTGCAGGCGTTGCGGGTCGGGGACGTGGTGCGCCTGACCGGCACCCTGGTCGACGGCAAGCGTGACGATGGCGCCTGGATTCGCACCTCGCTGACGCGCCTGGACTCAGGCCCCGGGGCCTGCGAGGTCATGCTGGTGCAGCACGTAGAGCTGCGCCGCTAAGGCGCGCTCCCCACATGAGCGCCTTCAGGCGGCGAGTTCGCGCACGCCCTCGAGCAGTCGCTCGACCTCCGCCTCGGTCGTGTAGGCGGCGCATCCGGCGCGCACGAAGCCTTCCTGCTCACGCCCATAGATCCGCGCCACCGTCGTCGCGTAAAAGTCCCCGTGCGAGACAAACACGGCGCGCGCAGCGAGCGCCACCGCGACCTGCTCGGGGGAGCGCTGCGCAAGGCTGAACGACAGCGTCGCGGTGCGCGCGCTGCCGGGGGCCGGCCCGTAGAGTTTTGCACCGCGGATCGCCGCAAGTCCGTGCCAGAGGCGGGCGATGAGTTCATCACCGCGCTCGTGCAAGGCGTCGCACGCGCGCGCCAGCCGTGCACGCCGCGGGCCGCCTTCCGCGCATAGCGAGGCCATGAAATCCACCGCGGCAGCAGCGCCCATGATGCCCTCGTGATTGAGCGTGCCGGTCTCCAAGCGATCGGGAGCGGTCGCGGTAGCAGGCACCAGTCGCGGTGCATCGAGTTGCTCGAGCAGGGCACGCCTGCCCCACAGTACGCCGACATGTGGACCGTAGAACTTATAGGCCGAGCAGACGAAGAAGTCGCAGTTCCAGGCGCGCACATCCGGCAGCTGGTGCGCGGCGTAGTGCACCCCGTCGACGAACACGAGCGCGCCGACGGCATGCGCCCGTGCCACGAGCGCGGCGATGTCGTTGACGGTGCCCAGGGCATTGGAGGCTGCGCCAACGGCCAGCAGCTTCACGCCGGCGGTCAGCTTGGCGGCGACATCCGCCTCGTCGAGGCGTCCGTCCTCGGGCCGCATGCGGATGACGCGCACCTCGAGTTCGCATTCGCGGGCCAGGCGCCGCCAGGTGTCGGAGTTGGCGTGGTGGTCGAGCTCGGTGACCACGATGACGTCGCCCCGCCGCCATTGGCGCCCGAGCGCGCGCCCCAGATGGAAGGTGAGCGTCGTCATGTTGGCGCCGAACACGATCTCCTCCGATGCCGCGCCGATCCAGTCCGCCAGCGCGCCGCGGGCTGCGAGCAGCGCCGCGTCCGTCTCATGGCTGCTCGGGTATGCCCAGTGGGTGTTGGCATTGTGGTGTAGCAGGTACTCCGTGACCGCCGCGGCGACGCTGTGCGGCACCTGCGTTCCGCCCGGCCCGTCGAAGTACGCCACCGGCAGTCCATTGTGGCGGCGCGCGAGTGCCGGAAAGTGACTGCGGATCTGCTCGGTGCTGGCGACGGCGGGCATGGAGTTATTCCTGGGTGAGCGGCGCTATGCGGAAATTCGATAGTAGCTGCAAGGAGCGGCGGAGGGCCAACCGCCACCGGAAGGCGGTGGCATACTTGATTGCATGACCAACCCAGAGACTACTTCCCGAACCCGGCCGCGCCGGCGCGAAGCGGCGCCGCGGGGCGGCACGGTCACGGCGGCTGAGCGCTCCGCGCGCTACCGCAACCTCATCAATCCATTTGAGCCGGTGCGGATATTTTCCGAAGATCAGGTAGAAAGTATCCATGTGGAAGCGCTCGGCATACTCGAGCGCCAGGGCATGCGCATCCTTTCGCCGCGCGGGCGCGCGGCGCTCGCCGCCGCCGGCGCGGACGTCGACGAAGCGACGCACATGGTGCGCATGGATCGGGGCATGGTGGCGCAGGCGCTCGCCACGGTGCCGGCGGAAGCGAGCCTCATCGCGCGCAACCCGGCGCGCTCCTGTCGGGTCGGCGGCCGGCACGTGGTATTCGCACCGGTGGCAGGCCCTCCCAGCGTCAGTGACCAGGAGCACGGCAAGCATTCCGGCACGCTCGCGGACTACCGGGATTGGGTGCGCCTGTCGCAAGCGTTCGACGTCATCCACGTGCTCGGACAGATGGTCGAGCCGCAGGACGTCACGGTCGCCGAGCGGCACCTCGACACGACGTTCACGCAGCTGACGCTCGGGGACAAGGTGCCCTACTTCTACTGCCGCGGTGATGCGCAGCTGGCCGACAGCTTCGCGATGCTGCGCATCGCCTGTGGAGTCGACGAGGCGACCTTCATCAGCGAGCCGCGCTGTTACACCATCTGCAACACCAACTCGCCCCTGCAGCTCGACCTGCCGATGACCGACGGCATCATGGAGTTCGCGCGCCACGGGCAGCTGGTCATCATCACGCCCTTTACGCTGGCGGGTGCCATGGCGCCGATCACCATCGCCGGCGCCCTGACGCTCGCGCACGCGGAAGCGCTGTTCGGAATCACGCTGGCGCAGATCACCCGCCCCGGGACGCCGGTGATGTACGGCAGTTTCACTTCCAACGTGGACATGAAATCGGGCTCCCCCGCGTTCGGCACGCCCGAGTACACCAAGGCGGCCTTCGGCGCCGGGCAGCTGGCACGCCACATCAAGGTGCCCTGGCGCTGCTCGAGCGCGACCGCCTCCAATGCACCGGACGTGCAGGCCGCCTACGAGTCACAGATGAGCCTGTGGGGAGCACTCCTCGGTGGCTGCCACTTCATTCTGCACGCTGCCGGCTGGCTGGAAGGCGGCCTGACCGCCTCGGTCGAGAAGTTCATCATCGACGTCGAAATGCTGCAGATGTTCGCCGAGCTGTTCCAGCCGGTGCCGACCTCGACCGAGGAGATGGGTATCCAGGCGATCGCCGAGGTGGGACCCGGCGGCCACTTCTTCGCGGCCGCGCACACCATGCAGCGCTACCGCGATGCCTTCTACGCGCCGCTGATCTCGGACTGGCGCAACTACGGTGCCTGGCACGACGGCGGAGCACGCACCGCCACGCAACGCGCCGGCACGCTGTGGCGCGACACTCTGGCCGCTTTCCAGCCCCCGCCGATCGATCCTGCGGTCCTTGAGGCACTCAGCGCTTTCGTCGCGCGCCGGCGGGCCGAGGGCGGCGCACCGCCGGTTTCCTGAAGCGACGCCTGTGCCGATGGCCGGCCTCGCCGACTCGCCCCAGACCATCTTCGCCGTGTCGCTCGTGGCGCTGTGGCTATGCGCGTGGTGCGGCGCCCGCTTCCTCGGCCGCTTCGCCCCGCGCGGCGAGGAAGCGCATGAGGATCTGGGAGTGGTGCTCGCAGCGTCGCTGACACTGCTCGGGCTCATCATTGGCTTTAGTTTCTCCATGGCGATCAGCCGCTACGACCAGCGCAAGAACTACGAGGAGGCGGAGGCCAACGCGCTCGGCACCGAATACCTGCGCGCGCAGTTTCTGCCGGCCGCCGAGGCAGCGCGGGCGCAGCAGCTGCTGCGCGACTACCTCGACCAGCGCATCCTCTTCTACAGCGCCCATGAGCGCTCGCAGCTGCCGCCGATCGATGCGCGCACCGGCGAGCTACAGAATCAGCTGTGGGCGGGCGTGCGCGCGTCGGCGACGGCGAACCCCACACCCGTCATGGCGCTGGTCGTCGCGGGCATGAACGACGTGCTCAACTCGCAGGGATATACCCAGGCGGCGTGGTGGAACAGGATCCCGAAGGCTGCCTGGTGGCTGATGGTGCTGATCGCCGTGATGTGCAACCTCATGCTCGGCTATACCGCGCGCCACCTGCGTTCGCGCGTGGTGCTCCTGAGTGTGCTGCCGCTGGTTCTGGCGGTCGCCTTCTTCCTGATTGCCGACATCGACAGTCCGCGCGGCGGCATCATCCACGTCGCGCCCCAGAACCTGCTCGCCCTGCGTGTGACGCTGCACTGAAGGGCGCGCGGCCCGGAATTTACGCCGACCCCCTACAATAGGCCCGGTGACACTCCTTAGCGCGCTGGTTGCCGCTTCCGGTCGCATCCGCCAGACCCGCTCGCGGACCGCGAAGGTGCACGAGCTCGCCGCACTGCTGCGCGCGCTCGAACCGGCGGAAATCGGCATCGCCACGCATTATCTGTCCGGCGAAACCCCTCAGGGCCGCATCGGGGTCGGCTACACCACGCTGCGCGCAGCGGCCGCGCAAGCTGCCGCCACGCGGGACACCCTCGCAGTCGCGGACGTGGATGCGACCCTCACACACCTCACCGGCCTGCGCGGGCCGGGTTCTGCGGGCCGCCGCGCGGAAGCTCTGAGCAGTCTATTCGCCCGTGCCACAGCGCCCGAGCAGGAGTTTCTCCTGCACCTCCTCGCCGGCGAGCTGCGCCAGGGGGCGCTCGAGGGCATCATGCTCGATGCGGTCGCCGCCGCCGGCAGCTTAGCCGCTGTGGCCGTGCGGCGTGCGGCGATGTACGCGAGCGACCTGGGAGCCGTGGCATCGGTGGCACTCATAGAGGGAGGCGCGGCCCTTGAGCGCTTTCAGCTTGAGCTGTTCGCACCCGTTGCTCCGATGCTCGCGCAGACCGCGGACGATGTCGGCTCGGCGCTGCAGCAGCTCGGCGGCGAGGCTGCGTTTGAGTGGAAGATGGACGGCGCGCGCATCCAGGTGCACCGGGATGGCACACAGGTACGCATCTACACGCGCGCGCTCAACGAGGTCACGGCCGCGGTCCCCGAGATCGTGGAGAGCGTGCTCGAGTTACCGGCCGCACAGCTGATCCTGGACGGCGAGGCGATCGCCTTCGACACCGCGGGTCGCCCCTGCCCGTTTCAGGTCACCATGCGCCGCTTCGGGCGCAAGCTTGGCGTGCAGGAACTGCGCGCCTCGATTCCGCTGCGGGCTTACTTCTTTGACTGCCTGCGCCTCGGGGAACATACGCTCGCCGACCGGCCCACGCAGGAACGCTGCGACGCTCTGGTCCAGGTAGTGCCGCAGTCTGCACGGGTGCCGCGACTGGTGAGTTCCTCCGTGGCATCCGCGCAGCGGTTCTACGAAGAGGCCCTGGCCGCGGGCCACGAGGGCGTCATGGCTAAGGCACTCGGCGCGCCCTATGAGGCGGGCAACCGCGGGGCGAGCTGGCTGAAGATCAAGCGCTCCCACACGCTCGACCTGGTGGTGCTGGCAGCAGAATGGGGGCACGGCCGCCGCATTGGTAAGCTGTCGAATCTGCACTTGGGTGCGCGTGAACCCGACAGCGGCACGTACGTCATGCTGGGCAAGACCTTCAAGGGTCTCACCGACGAGACTCTCGAATGGCAGACGCGGGAGCTCCTGGCGCGCGAGGTGCGGCGCGACCCCGCAACTGTCTATGTCCGTCCCGAACTGGTCGTGGAGATCGCCTTCAGCGACCTGCAGTCGAGCACGCGCTACCCGGGCGGGGTCGCGCTGCGACTGGCACGCGTGAAGGGCTACCGGCCGGACAAGTCGGTGCAGGAGGCGGACACCATGGACTCCGTGCGCCGGGTGTTTGCCGCGCAGCAGGGGCCGGGATGACCGCCGCGGCGCTTCAGGTGCGCAGGTACGAGGCGCCGTTCACGTCCAGCACCGCACCGGTCATGCTGGCGGGGGCATCGAGGGCGCAGAAGGCGACGACCTGGGCGACCTCTTCCGGAGTCGCGACCCGGCCCAGCGGCTGGTCGGCAAGCACCGCTGGGCTGGCGACCGCCTGCGCGACGCGCCCGGTCGACACCCAGCCCGGCGCGACCACGTACACGTAGACTCCGCGGGCCGCTATCGCCTTGGCCAAGGACTGGCTGAATGCGTTCAGGCCCGCCTTGCTCGCGGCATAGGCCGGAGCGGTTAGCTCGCCGCGAAAGGCGGCGCGGGATGACACGCTCACGATCCGGCCCTGGCCGCGTTCGCTCATGGCGCGGGCGGCGCAGTAAGACAAATGTGCCGGACCTTCGAGGTTGACGGCAAGCGTGCGCCGCCAGGCCTGTGTCCAGTCCGGGTAGCTGGTGGTGAGTGGTGGGTGATCCGGGAAGACGCCGGCATTGTTGATGAGCGCATCGATGGGAGCCGCGACGCTGGCCTCACGCCACAGTCTCTCGATGGCCGTCGTATCGCTGAGATCCGCCTGCACAATCCGGTGTCCCGCACCCTCGAGGCTCGCTAGCGCGGCCTGCGCTGCGGCGCGGTCTGATTGGCAATGCAGCATGACGCTGCACCCGCGCCGCGCAAGCTCCCGGCTGATCGCTGCGCCGATGCCCCCGGATGCGCCGGTGACCAGGACGTGACTCATGTTTTCGGATCCCGCTTCAGGGCGACCCGCCCCCGCAGCGCGCATTGTCCTGTATCGGCGGCGCTGGTGTAAGCAGGCGGCTGCCCGCAGCCTCAGTGAACGCCTGATGCGGTTTCATTATTGCGACCCAAGCGGAAGTTATGAGGAGGCTGCGTGCGACACCGTTACTCTTCGGGTTGCGCGCTGCCCCCGGAGCGCGCCCCTTCTCACGGGACGGACAGGTCATGGCGGAACTCATCGAGGGCGCAGCAGATACCACTCGCAGCAGCGGCGGGCGGTCGGGCCTTGCGCGCAGCGAGGACGGGTGGGCGATATTCATCGGGCTCGGGCTGATTCTGCTGGCGGTGGCGGTGGTTGCCTCGGGCGGCAGCCTAAAATGGCTCGCGGTGGCGCCCCAGAAATGGAGTCACTGGTCCGAGGTCGCCCCGCAGCTGCAGTCGCAGACGCTGCGGTATGTGGCTCTTTTCGGGCTGTGGGCGGTGCTCCTCGGTGCCGGCGCGCACGCCATGGGTTTTCGTCCCACCCGCTTCCTGCGAGCCTTTGTACTCTTATACGTCGCATCGCTCCTGCTGTATCTCCTCGGGCAGTGGGATCAGTCCGCCCACTACAATCTCGAGCCACCGCTGGTGGCGCTGGCGCTGGGACTGCTGATCTCAAACACCGTGGGCACGCCGAGCTGGGCGCAGCCGGCTCTGCGGGTCGAGTTCTACGTGAAGACCGGTATCGTCCTTCTCGGCGCGAGCCTGCCGCTGACGCTGCTTGCCTGGGCCGGGCCGGTGGCGATCGTCCAAGCCGCGATTGTCTCGCTCGTCACCTTTGGCACCATCTACTTTGTCGCCGTGCGCCTGGGACTGGATCGGCGGCTGGCGGCAACCCTGGGCACCGGCGGGGCCGTGTGCGGCGTTTCGGGTGCGATCGCGGCTGGTGGCGCCGTGGGAGCCCGCAAGGAGCAGGTGTCGGTCGCCATATCGCTGGTGGTGCTGTGGGCGATCATTACCATTTTCCTGCTGCCCCTCATGGCACGCTCACTACAGCTGCCGACGGGAGTGGCGGGCGCCTGGATCGGTACCTCCGAGTTTGCCGACGCGGCGGGGTTGGCGGCGGCGCAGACCTACGGTGGCTACGCCGGCCAGGTGCCGGGAATTTCGGGAAGCGCGGATGCCGCGGTGACCGCGTTCACCCTGATGAAAGTCATTGGCCGTGATGTCTGGATAGGCGTCTGGGCGTTCCTGCTCTCCGTCATCGCAGCGACGCGCTGGGAGCCGACCGGCATCCAGTTCCAGGGCAGCGCTGTTTCGCAGATCTGGCGTCGCTTCCCGAAGTTCGTGCTCGGGTTCCTCATCGCGTCGGCGATCGTCACGTTCATCTCGCGCGGCTACAGCTATCCTGAGTACAAGAAGGTTCTGCAGCCGGCGCTGGTGGCGCCGCTGCAGGTGCTGCGCGTATGGGTCTTCACGTTTGCGTTCCTGAGCATCGGGCTCACGACGCGCCTGCGCGAGCTGTTAGTCGGCGGCGCGCGGCCCTTCTACGCCTTCACCGCGGGAGTCGTGGTGAATATCATCCTCGGGTTCTTCCTCTCCACGCAGGTGTTCGCGCACTTCTGGGAGAGTCTCGGGCAATGAGCGCTACCGCGAGCTGCGCCGACTGCCGCTACTTCATAAACAGCCCGTCCGCGCTCGAGTCGCTGTTGCCGGGAATGAACGCGCTGGGATCGGCGTTCGGGTCGGTGCGCGACACTGACGGGCTGTGCGAGCGGCACCAGCGTTACCTGCGCGCCACGTGCCACTGCCCGGAGCACCAGCACGCACCGTGCGGCTCGATCCTCGGCACACAGTAGGCCCGCGCACCAGTGGCTGCCGGCACGCGCGCGGAGGCCCGAGCGCCCGCGCGAGCGCGGCGGCTTACTTGCCGAGCCGATAACCGAGGTCGACGCCGATGGTCAGCGGCCGGGCTGCCACAGTGCGGTTGAAAGTGGCCACGCCGACATCAATGGCCGGCGTGTCGCTGAGCTTCGCCAGCCTGTTGGCAACGTTGTCGACGAACGGCACGGCCGTCCAACGAGAGCTCTCGACCCCGACGCGGAAGTTGGTCAGATCCTAGCACGGCCGATAGTTGGGTTGGGCAGTGGTGTCGGTGCGCGAGTCCTGTAACCTGCAATCCAACCGCGAGATGAAACGCCTAGGATCGCTTAAGGCGTGTCAGTACGAGAGGGCTCGCCGGGGTTGGCGCGCAGCGGCGGTAACCGCGGCGCGGCGCCTCGCGACCCGCGTGCGGCATCGAGGCCGCGATTGGGAGCGACAAGGCCATGCGTGTTGGCAACCAACCGCTCGGCGCGACGTAAGCCTGCCTTTCTATGCTTCCTGCAGCCGCCATAAAGCGCCACTGTCAGCGGCAAGCTCAGACGCCATGCGGCACGCGGCAAACCTGCGCCCGCGCGCCGCTCACCTCGGCGGCAAAGGCCAAGCTGCGCCATGATTCCCGGTCACGCTGAGGAATATGGGATCATCCGGTCATCAGCACCCCGTGCAGAGGAACCGGATGAATTCGAAGGCGTCCACCCGCGCCGCGCTGGCGGCAACCATACTGGTAATTACGGCGCTGGCGGCCTGCCAGAGTGCGCCACCGAACATCGGGGCCTACGAGGACAACCTCGCCGCGGCCGGATTTCTCATGAAGCCTGCGAATACGCCGGAACGCCAGACGATGCTCTCCCATCTGCCGCCGCATCAGTTCCTGATCCGGGCGAATGGCAACACCATTCACTACGTTTATGCGGATCCGCTGGTCTGCGACTGCCTGTACGTCGGCACGCAGCAGGCTTATGACCGCTACCGCTCAAATCAGCTGGCGGAACATCTGGCCAGTGAGCAACAGCTCGCCGCGTTAACGTACTATAACGCGGCGTGGTCCTGGAACGCCTGGGGCCCCTGGGGCTTGCCGGACAGTAACTTTGGATTCGTCTACGGGCCCATCGTGGGTTGGTAACTGATCGCTCATCCCTGAAAGCACTGATGGACATCTCTATGCATAGGCTTCTTCTTGGACGCGCCCGGGGCGCCGCACTGGCCAGCCTGCTGCTCGGCGCCTTCTGCGTCAGCGCCTGTCAGACGCAACAGGACCGCATCGTGTCGCGCGAGGACAAACTGTCCGCGGCGGGCTTCATCATCAAGCCGGCGAATACTCCCGAGCGCCAGGCGATGCTGAAACGGCTGCCCCCCAACCAGTTCGTCCAGCGCCAGAATGGCGACACCATCCATTACGTCTACTCCGACCCGATCGTGTGTGGATGCCTGTATGTCGGTACACAGCAGGCCTATAACCAGTACAAGGCCAACCAGCTGGCGCAGCATCTCGCGGACGAACAGCAGATGAGCGCGCAGATGTACTCCGACGCCGCCTGGAACTGGGACGCCTGGGGTCCCTGGGCAGGTCCGGTGTACCCAGGCTTTGGATTCGTTTACGGTCCGGTGGGCTGGTAACCGCACGCTCCACTACCACAGCCCCAGGAAGCCACTAAAGTGCCGGAAGACAACACGCGACCGATTCCCGTGCAGCCTGCAAATGCACCCAATGCCTTTGACCTGCGCAGCGTGGACGCCCATCCGGACTACTGGTATCCGCTCGCCTGGTCGACGGAGCTTACTGTCGGACGCGCCATTGGCCGGCGCTTCGCGGGCGAACCAGTCGTGCTCTATCGCGGCGCCTCCGGCCGTGTCATGGCGCTGGAGGATCGCTGTGCGCACCGACAGGTCCCCCTGCACCTGGGTGTGGTGGCCGGCGAGGACCTCAAGTGCCATTACCACGGCTGGACCTACGACTGCAGCGGCAAGTGCGTGAGCGTGCCGTATCTTGGCAAGGAGCGGCTCCCCAACGGGGTGCGCAGCTACCCCGCGTGCGAGGTCGACGGGATGATCTTCGTATTCCCTGGCGATCCGGCGCTGGCGGCAAGCCGTCAGCCCGCCGCACTCGGCTCCTTCAGCCGTCCCGAGTACAAGACGCGCCGCCTGTACCGCGAGGTTGCCTGCCACTACACCTTCATGCACGAGAACCTGTTCGACATGAATCATCAGTTCATGCACCGCAGGTACATGGGCTCGATCCGCGCGCAGTGTCTCGGGCGCGACCATGGCGAGCGCTGGGCGCAGGTGGAATACAGCTTCAGCCGCACGTCGGGTAAGTCGACCCTGGGCGAACAGGTCATCGTCGACCTGATGCGCAAGCGCGGCGAGAAGAAAAAGGACCTGAGCGACCACATGCGTATCCGCACCGACTATCCCTACCAGAGCCTGCGGGTGTGGGTGGGGCGCAATATCCAGGATACTCAGGATCCGGTGCTGGATGTGTGGCTCGGCTACACGCCCCAGGACGCGCAGCAACGCACCAATCACACCTTCGGCTACCTGTCGGTCAAGAAGCCGCCGATTCCCGGCCTGATCCACGCGGTGTGGCCGTTCGTGACCTGGTTCACGGAGAACATCTTCCGCGAGGACAAGGAAATCGTGGAATACGAGCAGCGTGCCCACGACGCCCAGGGCGGTGACTGGAACAACGAAGTGTTCCCGGCTATCAGGGACCTGCGTGGCGTACTGGCTCGCTGCGGCAGCCCTTCCGAGTGCTAGCAACGGCGCCGGTTTAGGCGCGCGCCGGCTGCTTCTCGAGTGGCACGTCGGCATCATCCCCCAGGAATCCGCCACTCTGGTGCGCCCACAGGCGCGCATACAGGCCCTGCGCGGCGAGCAGACTTTCGTGCGTGCCCTGCTCAACGATGCTGCCGGCATCAAGCACGATCAGCCGATCCATGGCCGCGATTGTCGAGAGTCGATGTGCGATCGCCACCACGGTCTTGCTGCGCATCAGCAGCGACAGCGTTTCCTGGATCGCCACCTCGACTTCCGAGTCCAGTGCGCTGGTTGCCTCATCGAGCAAGAGGATGGGCGCGTCTTTAAGCATCACCCGTGCAAGCGCAACGCGCTGCCGCTGGCCCCCGGAGAGCTTCACGCCCCGCTCGCCCACCAGCGCGTCATAGCCGCGGTTCCCATAGGCGTCGCTCAGCCCTTCGATAAATTCCTCGGCACGCGCACGGCGCGCGGCGGCGTGCATCTCGGCCTCGGTGGCATCGGGTCGGCCATAGAGGATGTTCTCGCGCACCGAACGGTGCAGGAGCGCCGTATCCTGGGTGACCATGCCGATCTGGGCGCGAATGCTCTCCTGGGTTGCAAGGGCAATGTCCTGCCCGTCGATGAGAATGCGACCCGACTCGACCGCGTAGAACCGCAGCAGCAGATTGACCAGAGTCGACTTGCCGGCCCCGGAACGCCCGACGAGACCGATCTTTTCGCCCGGCCTGATGGTGAGTGAGAGGTTCTCGATCACGCGCCGCTCACCGCCGTAGCGGAAGCGCACGTGCTCGAAGCGGATCTCGCCATACCTGACACGCAGAGGCTCCGCGTGCGGACGGTCCACGATCTCGACTGGGCGCGTCACGGTGTTGATTCCGTCCTGGACGGTGCCAATATTTTCAAACAGCGTGGCCAGCTCCCACATGATCCAGTGCGAGATGCCATTGAGCCGCAGTGCCATCGCAGTCGCGGCCGCGACTGCCCCGAGTCCCACCGCGCCGCGAATCCACAGCTCGATCGCGATCGCCGCGGTGGCAGCGATCAGCAGCATGCTCAGGCAATGATTGAAAATCTCGAAGCTGCTGACGTAGCGCGATTGCCGTCGCGCGGTAACCATGAACTCCTGCATCGCGGCGCGCGCGTAGCGGGCCTCGCGACTGCCATGCGCAAACAGCTTGATGGTGGAGATGTTCGTATAGGCGTCGGTGACGCGCCCCGTCATGAGAGAGCGCGCGTCCGCCTGCTCGGAGGCGACCTTGCCGAGCCTCGGCACGAAGTAGGCGAGCGCTGCGCCGTAGGCGAGCACCCAGCCAACAAACGGCGCGAGCAGCCAGGCGTCAAAGGCTGCAACCACCACCGCCACGGTGATCAGGTAGACGACCACGTAGACCAGGATGTCGGCTACCGTAATCCAGGCGTCCCGCACGGCGAGAGCGGTCTGCATCACCTTGGCCGCGATGCGCCCGGCGAACTCGTCGTGGAAGAAGCTCATGCTCTGACTGAGCATCTGCTGGTGGAAGATCCAGCGTAACCGCATGGGAAACACGGGCGTGATTGCCTGGTACTTGATCCAGGCCTGCAGCGCGATGACGAGCGGGCTCGCGGCGAGGATCAGCCCCAGAATCCACAGATGGGTGCGCTGCACGGCGAGGAAGTGCTCGGGAGTCGAGCGGCCCATCCAGTCGATCAGGCGTCCCAGCATGGAGAAGAGCAGCGCCTCGAATGCCCCGATCAGCCCGGTGAGCAGCGTCATGGCCAGCAGATAACCGCGCAGGCCTTCTGCGCACTGCCACAGGAAGGGCAGCAGCTCGCGCGAAAACGCGCGCCTGACCGTGGGCGGATAAGGATCGACCCGCCGCTCGAACCAGCTCAGCATAGGAACTCCAAGGGCTTCCCCGCCATGATAACCGCTGCGGCGCGTCGGCGACCGCCGCGAGCGGGCTGCCCGGCGTGAGCCCAGAGGTGCGCTTGCGGCGTGGTTGGGTGGGTCCTAGGCATCGCGATCGAAGCCGTCGACGGTGCGCGGCCAGTCTTTCTTCAGCAGCCGTGAAAGGGCGCGGTCCGCGAGCAGCCGCCCCCCGGTCTGGCACCGCGCACAATAGTTGGTCTCGTTTTCGGCGTAGCGGATGCGCTGCACGGGCGTGCCGCAGACCGGGCATGGAAAGCCGAATCGGCCATGCACCGCCATATTGTCCCGGAATGCCGTTACCTTCTCCGGGAACTCGTCGCCGGCGGCGTTCCTCAGGCGCTCGGTCCAGATCTGCATCTGCTCACGGACGGCCCGATACAGTCGCGCCACCGATGCATCGTCGATGCGGCTGGTCAGCATGACGGGTGACAGATTCGCCGCGTGCAGGATTTCATCGGAATAGGCATTGCCGATACCGCTGAACAGCCGCGGATCCGTCAGCGCACGCTTCAGCGTATGGTTCTCACTGCGCAGGCGCTCGGAGAACTGCCGCAGGTCCGCTTGGAGCACCTCGAGGCCGCCGGGATCCTGCAGCGCAAGGTCCGCCTCCCCTTCAACCAGATGCAGCGACGCGCGCCGCTTCGTGCCGCCTTCCGTAAGGGTCAGCGTGCCGTTCTCGAATTCAAGACGCGCGAGCACCGCTCTCTTGGGCAGCGCCGTGCCTGTTGCGAACCAATGCAGGCGGCCCGCGATCATGAGATGAAATACCAGCCACAGGTCGCCCTCGAATCCAATCGCGATCCGCTTGCCAACGCGCCGCAGGGCGGTCACGCGCCGTCCGTTGACTGACTCAATGGGGGGCACGGCCGTGCGCAGCAGAAAGGGCGACGGGATCAGTACGCGCTCCAGGCGGCGGCCCCTGATGCGTCGGTCAAGCGCCTCCATATAAACGGTCAGGTCAGGTAGCTCGGGCATAAAATGCGGACGATGAATGGTGCGGCCCTGAGATCATCGGCCCGGCGCGGATCGCTGTCGACTCAGCACCAGGAGGTGGATTGAGCCCCGGCGTCCCGGTGAGCCCGGGCGATGCCAGCCGCGCGCGCGCCAGGGCGCGCGCGCTGATTGAGAGGCACCAGCGTCTCATCCTCGCCCTCTGGACACTGCTGCTCCTGTGCCTGCTGGCCGGGGTGGCGGAGGCGCTGCTGCGCCACACCCTCCCCTACCGCATCGATTACTACACCGGAACCTTCGTTTCCAAGCGGCTGATCAGATACCCATTTGGGGATATGCCATTCAACGCATACGGCTATCCGGACCGCGACTGGGCCGACGACGATCCCAGACCCCGGGTCGGATTCTGGGGCGACTCCATCACCAGCGGTGTGGGCGCAGGCTTCGGCTACCGCTTCACGGATATCATCGGTCGCAGCCGACCGGATCGGGACTACCGGAATTTTGGTGGTGTCGGTGAGGATGGCATCGCCGACACCGCGGCGGCAGACAAGGTCATGGAGGCCGCGAAACGCTACCGTCTGCAGAAGGTCGTGTACGCGATGGATCTCAATGACCTGCTGCCCGACAGGGAAATCCGGGCACAGACACATTCGGCGCTCTACCGGGTAAAGCGCGCGGTCGCCCCGTACGTCGACCGGCTGCGCACACGCTCCTATCTCTACAATTATGCGCGCACCAAGGTCACGACCGCGGCGGCGCGCCTCGGTTACGGCTATCACGGCGATGAATCGTATGAACTGCATCCCGTGCGCAACGCCGCCGTCATCACCCAGACCGTCGATCGCATCAACGCCCTGGCGGCACGCCTGGACAAGGACGGAATACAACTCTGCGTGGCCATATTCCCGTTCGAGATGCAGGTCTCTGCCGATGCCGCCGCACGCTACCGGCGGGACGGGATTCACTGGTCCGATGAACTGCTGCGGGGAGAGCCGCAGAAGATGATTCTGGCGGCGCTTTCCAAGTCGGTTACAGGTGTGGATCTCGCGCCTGCCTTCAGGCAGGACTCACTCGACCCTGCCTCCATCAAGGTCGGACAGTACTTTGTGTTCGACCGCGGTGATGCTCTCGACTGGATCCACCCGAACCGCAGCGGTCACCGCGTCATCGCTCAGTATCTGTTAACCCAGGCGCCATCGTGCCTGTAATCATCGCGCGAAACCGGCGCGAGCGTGTCCCTGGTCGGGGAGGCAACCAGGCCTGGCAGCTGGTTCGCTAGCACCAGGAGGCCCCCTACGATCAGCAGGACAATCAGGAGAGGGCGCAGCCACGCCTTCCAGCGTGCCCTCAGGAATGCTGCCAGTTCAGTCAGGAATTCCACGTCGTTAGCGATGCCCGGTTCATCGACCGACTGCATACCGGCGCGCGCGCAGGAGAGTTCCAGCCGCGGGCCGTGCGCGGAAGGTTAGCGCAGGTAGTACGCCTGGCACCACGCGCATGCGAGAACCGCGCTCGGGGCGCCACTCGCGGCCATAATTGCGCGCGCGGGCCGCGCAAGATGAGTCGTGCTTTGGAGACGTTGGCGCTCGATCATCGACCATCGAGTCCAAAGATTTACCTTCCAATGTCCCGGCGGCAAGCGCAGACTGACCGTCGTTTTCCAGCGGCGGGGGCGCAAGATGCGATGCTCCGCCTCGTCGATGACGCTGCCGCGGGCAGCGTAATGCACGGAGAAGCCCCTGAACGCGACCTCATGGCTTATGGCCACCGAAACTGCACCTCGTCCCAGCGCGACGGAACTCATCCAGTCGCATCGCGCGCGCATCGCGCTGCAGGAGGCAGAACGCGTGCAGCAGCGCCGCGAGGACCTGGAGGCTCAGCACTCAGATCGCAACCCACCCGATGTCCGCATCCGGATGTGGGAGAAACTTCACGGCCTGCGTCTGCCCTCCGACACGTCGCACCCGATTCTGGACGTGATCGCCGTCGGCACGCGCCTCAGCCTCGACGAGGTGAGGGACGAACAGCGCGCCCGGCTGGCCCGGCGCGTGCCTGAACCGGCGAAATAGCGCCGCGCACAGTTTCGCAGCCGTAACCGCCCGCAGGCTGCCAGCGCGGCAAAACGGGGCGATCTGAGCCCTGGTAATGAGCGGACAATCCCGGAACCGGGAAGCTTAGTCCGCGCCGCGGGACTATTCCTCGAACGGGAAGTGGTGCGATCCCGCACGCCCGGCATTGCGCGCGCGCATCCCGTGCCGCGGCGATTCTGCAAGCGACCTGGAGCCGTGATTCATGGAAAAACTGGATGGCGCATCTGCCGGCGAGATGACGCGAAAAGTGTACGCACCGGTGACGCGCGACGTCGTCGAGACCGTTGCAGCGGCCGGGAGCTTCGTTCGGCTGACAGACGCGATCAGGGCCTCGGGCCTAGTCAGGCCTCTTGGCGCGAGGGGACCCTTTACCTTCTTCGCGCCGACGGACGCTGCCTTCGCGAAGCTACCCGCGGAATCGCAGGGCGCATTGCTCAGGAACGCTACGCGACTTGCCGCGATCATCAACTACCACATCATCCCGGGCTACTTTGATGTGAAAGACCTGCACGCCGGGGAAGTCGAGACCCTGCAGGGCTCATCGCTTACCATGCTCGGGTCGGGAGCGCAGACGTCGATCAACGGCGCCCGCATCGTGCAAGCCGATCTTGTCGCCACCAACGGCGTGGTCCACGCTATCGACGACATCTTACTTCCCAAGAAATGGCGGTTGGCGTAAACCGCTAGTGCACCCAGATTCCGGGCCGCGACGCGCACGGCGTCGCGGCCCGGTACTCACTGTCGGGTCACGGGCAGCTGGTGGGCGCCTGCTGGCGGCGCTCAACATAACTTCCATCGCAGTTCAGCAATACCGCCTCGCGATAGGGCGGCGCCTCGAAGCTGAACATGTGCATCAGCGTGCCGGCATAGCGGTCGAACGACCCCTGCCCGTTCGGGGCAGCGTTCGGTCCGTCGATACTCCCGAGCCGCCAGTTCGCCTCGACGAAGTTGATGACCGAGGCCTGGTCAGTGAGTGTGTGATCGACATGGTTCGGCTGCGCCCAGGGTGAGAGCACCAAGAGCGGCAACCGGGGACCATGGCCGCACCGGGCCGGATTTGCGCCCGCGAGCGGCTTGCCACAATTGCCGGGCCCAGCCAGTCCATCGACGGAGACGTTCGAGGGGCTGACGATCGGGCCGTTCACGTGGTCATACCAGCCATCCGAGTCATCATAAGTGATGATGATCGCGGTGTCGGCCCAGTATGGGGACAGCATGATCTGGTTCACCGTGCTGACGATCCAGTTCTGCTCGCTGGTCGGATCTGAGTTACCCGGGTGAGCGTTCTCGTAAGCCGGCGCCTTGATGAAGGAGACGGACGGCAGGTTGCCCGTCCGCAGCGCCGTAAAGAAATCACTCGTGTCGTAGTTGTGGTTGGCCTGATCGGTGAAGCCGATGGCGCGCGCCGCGGACGGCGGCAGGTGATGCGGGTTCGTCGTGCTCGCGTACATCATGAACGGATCGTGGTGCGCGACGTAATCGGCGACCGGCGTGTGGATGTCCGCACCGGTGAGAAGCGGGGCGACGGGGTTCGGCACGCCGGGGTGGCCAGTGTGCGTGGCACCGCAGACCGCAGGCTTGGCCGTGCTGCCATCGCCGTTGAGCACCGCCGGCGTCGTCGGCCGGAAACCGCCCTGGAACCAGCCCCAGCTCACGTGCGCAGCGTTCAGCAGGTCGCCGATGTTCTTGCCCGTCATGCGCAGCGTGGCGGTGGTGGTCACCGTGCCGCCCGCATCGGCGCCGCAGTCATCGAGATACGGATCGAAGTCACCGATATCGGTGACGACGGTCTGTCCGGGAGCGTAAGTGGTCGGGTAGGCAGAGCCGGTGGCACCGCTGCCGAAGAACAGCACGCCGCCGAAGGTCTGGCCCGCGATCAGGTTGATTGCCCCCGGCGTTGAGGGACCGAAGGTCGCGTCGAAGTAGTTGTCGTTCAGCGCAAAGTTCTGGGCGTAGTTCCACATCGCCGTGACTGTGTTGCCGTCGTAGTAGCCGAGCACCGTGGTGCCATCCGGCGCGCAGCCCTCGCTCGTGGTTCGGCCGGTGAACTGAGGAAACACGTCCATGAGCCCGCTGTCGACTGCCTGCTGCTCGGGTCCGTAGCTGTGGTTCTGGCTGCACGTGTAGGCCTGTGCGGGCGACAGGCGGATCGGATTTGCCTGTTCCGTGCCGGCCGCGTTCTTGTTTGGGTTGTTGCGCAGGAGCTCGGGACCGAGGCCGTTGACGCGCGGGGTCAGCGGCTGCGCGTAGAACGGCGTCTCGCCGGCATTATTCTGCGCGTGCGGATAGGTGCCGAAGTAGTGGTCGAAGGACACGTTCTCCTGAAACAGCACCACCACGTGTCGAATGGGGGTCAGGGTCTGGTTCTGTCCTTGATTCTCATCTGCGTGGGTCAGGGTGGCTAACGAAGCAGACAGCGCCGCATAGACGAGCGCCGCGATAGTGTGTCGCGTCACGATGTTCTCCCTTAAATGGCAATGCTCCTTTGGAGCCCCGCGACGATACAAAGCGTCCTTATCGGATTTGTGACACCGCCGCCCGATTCGAAAGTTGCTCAGTTCCCGAGCGGCTGTCATACGCATGTAACGGAGCTGCAACATTAATCGCGCGCTTCAGCCTTACCGCTCAAGCGGTGACCCGCCGGGCCCGCCAGTGCCTATGCAAACGCACCCAACACAGCTCCGACGCCGGCTGGCCGCGGCAATGAGTGCAGCGGTGGTGTCACTCGCCGGCGTGCTCGCCGCGCGAGCCGCTGCACCGGTGCAGCCAAAGTCAGGCATGTCCTGCCCGCGCCCCCCCGCCGGCAGTTCCGTTCCGGAACCGCGCGACGTACGCAGCCGTGACGGGGTACTCAGAGTGGACCTTGCGATCCGCGACTATCGCGGCGTGGACGGAACGCTGCGGTACTGCTACCAGGCCGCCGACGGCAGCCAGTCGCCGACCCTGCGGGTGCGGCCTGGAGATCTGCTGGTTGTGAAACTGCGCAACCACCTGGACGAGGCGGGATCGGCGTTGCCCTCCGGGCCGCGAACTGCGGTCACGGCGCGGCGGATATGCGCGAGCGGCGCGATGGCCTCCACCGCGACCAACCTGCATTTCCACGGGCTCGCCGTGCCCCCGGTGTGTCATCAGGACGAGGTCCTGAAGACCTCAATCCCGGCCGGCGCGTCTTTCGAGTACCGCTTTCGCATCCCCCGGAGCCAGCCGGCGGGTCTTTACTGGTATCACCCACACATTCACGGGTTCAGCACGAGAGCGGTCATGGGCGGAGCCTCGGGCGCACTGGTGGTGGAGGGCCTGGAGCGCGCCATACCGGAGGTGGCTGGTCTGCCGGAGCGGGTGCTCGTGGTGCGGGATCAGAACCTCATCAACCCAGACGCGCCGCCATCGCCGGCCGAGCCCGTGACCCCGCAGATCCTGCTGGATCCCGATGGCGATTCGATCAATACGCACACCGGCTACGGCAAGCCGGCGAAAGACCTGTCGATCAACTTCGTGCCGGTGCCGTACCCGGACTACCCGCCGGCCCGGATTGCCATGAGGCCGGGGGAACGTCAGCTATGGCGCCTGCTCAACGCCTCTGCAATCACTTATCTGCACCTCGCGGTGCTGTTCGGCGAGACGGCGCAGCGCCTCGGGATCGTCGCCATCGACGGCGTGCCCATTAATGTGAGTGGCGCGGACGCGCCGCACGTCGAGTGGGTCGACCATATTGGCATTCCCCCCGGTGGGCGCGCGGAGTTCATCGTGAGCGCACCGCCGGCGGGCGTGGCGGCCACTTTGATAACCCGCTCGGTCGACACCGGAGCGAGCGGCGACAACGACCCCAACCGTATCCTGGCGGCACTTGTCGCGGCGGCCGATGCTCCGGAACCCACCTCCGTGCTTGATCCGCACCCGCGGCCCGCGCCAAAGCGCTCCCGCGAGTGGCTGGGGAACCTTGAGCCGGTACGGGTCCGCAAACTGTATTTCTCGGAAATGCACGCCGACCCCGCCGATCCGCAGAGCCCCATCAGCTATTTCATCACCGAGCAGGGGAAGGATCCGAAGCCCTTCGACCCTTCAGCACCGGAACCGGACATCGTGGTCAGGCAGGGCGACATCGAGGACTGGGTGATTGAGAACCGCACCACCGAGCTGCACGCATTCCACATCCACCAGATCCATTTCCTGCTGCTCGAGTGGTTCGGGCTGCCGGTGAGGGAGCCATTTCTGCGCGACACGGTAAACGTCCCTTTCTACGAGCCGCAGATGGGAAAGTTCCCGAGCGTCCGCGTGCGTATGGATTTCCGCGATCCCAACACCGTGGGTACCTTCCTCTACCATTGCCATGTGCTCGAACACGAGGACGGCGGCATGATGGGCGTGGTACGCGTCGAACCGCGGCAGTCGCTGAAGAAACCGCTGAGCGACGCGCATCCATGAGGAGTCGGTGCGCGGCGGCGGACGCCTAGACAGGGGTACGCTCTTACCCCATATTCCCGCAGGCGCGCACAGCGCCCTGGAGCCAACGGGCCGCCCCAACACAACACGCTTTGCGCAGCGGCGTGACAAGACCGGGCCATGTTCTGCGGGAGCCACACCGATGATCTTCGAGACCATAGCCAGCGGCGGCTGCCGCTTCTACCTCATCGGCTGCGAGCAGACCTGCACGGCGGCGCTGATCGACCCGGAGCTGAGCCGATCGACCGCTACCTGGCGCTGGCTGCGCGCGACGGGCTGCGGTTCCACTATCTCATCGACACGCATACGCACGCGGATCACTTCTCTGCGACCCGGCAGTTGGCGCGCCTGAGGGACTGGCCCGGCCAGGTGAGCGCTGACTTGCCGCTAGCGCGAATCTCTCCTCGTCCGTACCGACTAGAGCTGAGCCGTTCACGCACGTTGTGCGGCGCAGGTTAAAGTTAGTGTCCCAGGCCGCCTGACCCGCGGGGCTACGCGGCGCTTGGGATGCGTTCAGAAAGCCAAAGGATTCGAAATGCTACGTGCAGGAGCCCTGCGTCAGGCTTCACTCGCCGCGCTCGCGATCGCCTGCCTGGGCCAGACCCAGGTTCTGGCCGGCGTCGATAACACGGTGCTCGCGGATGAGCAGGGCGGCGCGGACTGGCCCGAGTACGGGCGCACCTTCAGCGAGCAGCGCTTCAGCCCGCTGGATCAGATCAACCGCCAGACAGTGCCCAAGCTCGGACTCGCCTGGTCGCTCGAGCTGCCGGATGTCTGGAACGTGTCCAGCGCACCAGTCGAAGTGGACGGCGTGATCTACATCGCCGTCGGCTTCAGCGTGGTGTACGCCGTGGATGCCCTCAGCGGCAGAGTGCTGTGGAGCTACGACCCTAAGGTAGATGGCAAGAAGATGCGCATGGCATGGGGCGTGCGCGGCCTCGCGTTCTGGGACGGCAAGGTCATTGCCGGGGTGCAGGATGGGCGTCTGTTCGCGCTGGATGCCAAGACCGGCAAGCTCCTGTGGGAGACCCTCACCACGGAGCCGGGGGACAACCGTTACATCACCGGTGCACCGCGGGTATTCAACGGCAAGGTCATCGTGGGGCACGGCGGCGCCGACTTCGGCCACGTGCGCGGTTACGTCACAACCTATGACGCGGCGACGGGCGCGCTGCTGTGGCGCTGGTACATCGTGCCCGGGGACCCCTCCAAGGGCTTTGAGAACAAAGCCATGGAAATGGCCGCTAAGACCTGGACCGGGGAGTGGTGGAAGTACGGCGGCGGCGGCACAGCCTGGAACGCCATGACCTACGACCCGGAGTTCAACCGGGTCTATATCGGCACGGGCAACGGCGGACCCTGGAACCGCAAGATCCGCAGTCCGGGCGGCGGCGATAATCTCTTCCTGTGCTCGGTCGTGGCGCTCGATGCGAACACCGGCGAGTACCTGTGGCATTACCAGACCTCCCCCGGCGAGAGCTGGGATTTCACCTCGACCATGGATCTGGTGCTCGCCACGATCCCCGTCGATGGCAAACCCCGCAAGGTGCTGCTGCACGCGCCGAAGAACGGATTCTTTTATGTGATCGACCGGGCGACCGGCAAACTGATCTCGGCGGAAAAACTCGGCAAGGTTACCTGGGCCAAGGGCATCGACATGACCACGGGCCGCCCCATTGAGAATCGCGGCGTGCGCTACGAGGACGGCGAGGCGCTCATGTGGCCCGGTTCCGGGGGACTGCACAACTGGCAACCCATGTCATTCAGCCCGGACACCGGGCTCACCTACATCCCGGCGCACGAGATGGCCGGTTACTACAACGACCAGGGCCTCGACGCGAAGACCTATGACATGGAGCGCGACGGTCCGATGGGGATCAACGCATTTCACGACGACATCCCGAAGAGCGCAGGCAGCAGCTCGCTGCTTGCGTGGGACGCCTCCAAACAGAAAAAAGCCTGGGAGGTTGCCCTCCCCGGCGCCACCAATGGCGGCGTCATGAGCACCCACGGGGGTCTCGTGTTTCAGGGGCAGTCGGATGGCAAGTTTGTGGCGCGCGACGATGCGACGGGGGCGCTGCTGTGGAGTGCCGACATGGGCGTGGGCACCCAGGCGCCCCCCATCACCTTCAGCGTCGGCGGCCGCCAGTACGTGTCCATTCTCGCCGGCTGGGCCGGCGGTCAGATGCTGCTCGGCTCGCTCAGCGCCCAGCACGGGTGGGTCGGCCGCGATCACCCGCGCCGCCTGCTGACCTACGTGATCGGCGGCACCGCGAGTCTGCCCGCTTCGCCGCCGCCGTCTCAGCCGGTGCCGGTTGATGACCCCGCGTTCAAGGTTGATTCGAGCCTGGCGCTGAGGGGCCGCGCTCTCTACGAACGCTGCTTGATCTGTCATGGCGCCGGGGTCGTTGCCGGTGGCTTTGCCCCGGACCTGCGTGCCTCTCAGATACCCTTGAACTCGGAGGCCTTCACCGCGGTGTTACAGGGGGGACTGCAGAGCCGTGGCATGCCGCCATTCCCGGAACTGAGCGCCACTGATCTGACGGCGCTGCGTCACTACATCCGCGAGCGTGCCCGCTACAAGCCCACGTTCCTGGAGCAGATAGGCACAGCGTGGCACTACCTGCTACTGATGCTGAAGATGAAGCTCAAGTCCTGGGGCTGGCTCTAGCGGGGCGCTCGCGGATGCGTTGCAGACGCCGGGGTCTTACACCGCGCGCCAGGCCCCTGCCGTTCACTGTTTCAGGTCGGCGGCGGCCTTTTCGACGTCCTTGCTCACATCGTGGGCTGCATCATTGATCTTATCTGGCGTGGTCTTCTCGCCGCCGTTCTTTATCGTGCGGACGGTTTCATCGACCTTCGCACCGGCCTGCTCCAACGGGCCCTTCTTCTCACAGGCGCACAGCACCACTGCCGAGCCACACAAGACCGCTACCAAGGTGAACCTATTCATGCTTACTCCTGATTCGACGTGCAGCAAGTCTACAGCAGGCCCGCAATCGCGCCGCTCATGCGGCCCCGCGCGTCGCAGCCAGGAAACCACAGCCGGCGGGTCGCGAGCGCAGCGACCCGCCGGCCTCTTTCGGCGCTGCGCTTAGTACCAGGGCAGGCTGCGCGCGATGGTCTCTGCGATCAGCTTCTGACCCGATTGACTGGGGTGCACGTCGCAAAGCAACTGGTTGGAAGCGAGGGCATTCAGCAGCCCGGCATTGCAGGTCTTGCCACCGAAGGCTGGGTTCGTGGCTACCTTCTCGAACGCCGTGAAGAGATCGGCAACCCGTGCTCCGTAGGCGCGTGCGGCGGCACTGATTGCGCTGTTCAAGAGCGCCGTGAGCTCGGTAGCGGACGCATCTGAATAGTCGGTCGAGTAGTAATTGGTGAGGATGATGGTGCCACCGAATCCTGTCGCACGCAGGTCGGCGATGATCGTCGCCAGATTAGTTTCGACCAGGGCAAGCAGGGCCGGCACGCCGGCCGCAATGCAGCCGGTCGGATCGGGCTGCGTCGCGCAGCCGTCCTCCAGCAGGAAGCCGTCATTCGCTCCCAGCGTGATCGTGACGAAGCGCACGTCATGGTTTCTCTTGAGGAACTGCCTGGCGAACTCCAGCTGCGTGCCGGTGTACTTGACGTGCAGCGGGAACGCCGCGCGATAGGCGCGGCAACCATTGTCCGGGGCCGTCGAGGACAGGAAGCTGCCGGTGGTCTCACCCGGGCAGGCCGCATCGGCGACGTCAACGTCCCGCCACCTTGCGAGTTCATTGGCGAAGCCAACGAAGTTCTCAGGATTGATGTAGGCGTAGCCCGCCGAGGCGATGTATGCAAACGCGACGCTATCGCCAAGCACAAGGCCCTGATCGCGTTCCCAGGCCTGGGCCGTCGTCCCGGCGCACAGCGCCGAGGCGAAAAGCAGGATGCAGGAATATGTTACCTTCATGACCGTTCCCCTCAGTTCGGTTTTGGTTTTTCGAGCTCGTCGCCCGCGTGCACTGTTACTGCGCGACTCCCGCGAGTCCGTGTGCATTCGCAGCGACCATAGGGCGTCGCGATACCAAACGCAACTTTCAACGCCGTGCTGTGCGGAACGCGCGTTCAGTAGTGAGGCGGACGCTCTTCTTCCGCAGAGCGCTCTTCCTGGGCGCTGTGCGCAACCTCGAGCCGCTGCAATACTTCCCTGATCCTCGCCGTCAGCGACTGAATCTCCTTCTGTTGCTGAAACACGACCTCGCCCAGCTCGGCATTCGCGCGCTCGAGAAAGGCGATGCGGGTCTGAATCTGCTCGAGGGATTCCTGATCCATGCGAGAAGTCTAATCCTTTGTGCTGCGCGTGCGCGCGAGCGCTAGTAGACCTCAGGCACCAGCATCTCGGCCGCTACCGCCTGCCGCGAGTAGTGCTCATGGTGCTCGCGCTCCGGCAGCTCGATGGCGGGCTTCTGCACCTCCGCGTAGGCAAACTGCTTGAGCAGGTGGTCGATGCAGTTGAGCCGTGCGCGCTTCTTGTCCACGGCATGGACCACCCACCAGCGTGCCTCGGGAATGTGCGAGCGCTGCAGCATGACTTCCTTGGCCTTGGTGTAATCCTCCCAGCGTCGTCGCGACTCCAGGTCCATCGGGCTCAGCTTCCATTGCTTCATGGGATCGTGAATGCGCGACAGGAACCGCAGGTGCTGCTCCTCGTCCGTGATGGAGAACCAGTACTTGAGCAGACGGATTCCGGAGCGCACCAGCATCCGCTCAAACTCCGGCACCGAGCGGAAAAACTCCTCGTACTCCTCCGCGGTACAAAAGCCCATCACGTGTTCGACCCCTGCGCGGTTGTACCAGCTGCGGTCAAATAGCACGATTTCTCCGGCCGCGGGCAGATGCGGGACGTAGCGCTGGAAATACCACTGGGTGCGCTCCCGGTCATTGGGTGCCGGGAGTGCAACCGCGCGGCAGACGCGCGGATTCAGTCTTTGTGAAATGCGCTTTATGACGCTGCCCTTGCCGGCGGCATCACGTCCCTCAAACAGGATGACGACTCGCTGGCGGGTTGCCACAACCCAGTCCTGCAGCTTGATCAGCTCGGCCTGCAGGCGGAAGAGCTGGCTGAAGTACTGGCGCCGATAATCGCTGGAAACCTCGGCGCCCGCAGCCCCATGTCCCTCAGACATCGCATGGCCATCCTCGCGCTCCATTTCCAGCTCTTCGTCGTAGCCGTCCGCCAGATCGCGGCTGATGCGGCGCATGATTTCTTCGCGATCGAGAGAGGAGAACTCAGCCATGGGATGACTCCGCGCACGCAAAAACGAAGATCGTCCTCCGCGACTATGACAGATTTGTTGCGCCGCGCGGCGGACCCGGCGAGGTGCGGCAGCCCGTCAGCGGGGCGAGGCCCTATGACGCTAGAATCCAGTACCGGACGATCCGCGGCCACCGCCAGCGTCCGCCCATATGCAGTGTTGCTGTCTGCCGGAGGTGATTCCCAATGAGCGTACCCACCCCGACGACACCAGCGCCAATCGGGCCCCCCGACCCGGTAAGCCCCGCGATGATGCGGCGCCTGGAGCGGCTCGGCCTTGCCGACCACGCCGACCAGTGGACCGAGCGCTACCTGCTGTGCGAGCACATCGTGGATCCCCCCGCCGCAACGCGGCGGCAGGAATTCGAAGCCACGAGCCGCTTCATCCGCGACCTGATTGCGCATCGCTGGATCAAGACGGGCAGGGTCCGTGAGCGCACCCTTCCCAAGCGCATCCATTACATGTCCATGGAGTACCTCCTGGGCCGCACGTTGCGCAACAACATCATGAACCTGTCCGCGGAGCCACTGGTGCGGCGCGCGCTTGAAAACCAGGGCTGGAACCTGGATGCGTTGATTGAAGAGGAGCCCGATGCGGGCCTGGGAAACGGGGGTCTCGGGCGGCTGGCGGCCTGCTTTATCGACTCCCTGGCCACCCTGCAGTACCCGGCGATCGGCTACGGCCTGCGTTACGAATACGGAATCTTCCGGCAGGTCATCCAGAACGGCTCCCAGTCCGAGCAGCCGGACAACTGGCTGCGCAACCCGGACCCGTGGGAGGTCGCACGTCCCAGCAAGGTATACGCAGTGCCCCTCAACGCGACGGTCGAACTGCACGGCTCGACCCTCAAGTTCACGCCGAACCGCCGGGCGCGGCTGTTGGGGATGGCGTATGACCGGCCGGTCGTAGGGTACGGCGCCAACTGCGTGAACACGCTGCGACTGTGGAGCGCGGCGGCGCCTGAGTCCTTCGATTTCGCCGAATTCTCGCTGGGGGACTTTGCCGGCTCAGTCATCAACAACGTGGCGGCGGAATCGGTCACACGGGTGCTGTACCCGGACGACTCAACCGAAGCCGGGCGCACCCTGCGCTTCGTGCAGCAGTACTTCCTCGTCAGCTGCTCGCTGCAGGACATCATGGCCCGGCTGCTGAAAAGCCGCGACGTAAACTGGTCGAAGGTGCCGGAGCTTGTGGCAGTGCAGATGAACGACACGCATCCGGCGCTGTGCGTCGCCGAACTGATGCGCATACTGCTCGACCAGGCACACCTGCCTTGGGATCAGGCCTGGGACATCACTCTGCGTACTCTCGCCTACACCAATCACACCTTGCTGCCCGAGGCGCTCGAGAAATGGCCGGTCGGTCTGTTTGAGACACTCATTCCGCGACAGCTAGAGATCATCTACGAGATCAACCGGCGCTTCCTGGACGACGTCCGCCGCCGCTACCCCGGCGATGAAGCGCGCGTGACGCGCGTAAGCCTGATCGAGGAGACCCCCTCGCGGCGGGTCCGCATGGCTCATCTTGCAGTGGTCGGCTCGCACAGCACCAATGGCGTGGCGGCCATACACTCGGACCTACTGCGCACCCACGTCCTGCGTGACTTCGCGGAACTGTATCCGGAGCGCTTCAACAACAAGACCAACGGTGTGACGCCGCGGCGCTGGTTGCAGCAGGCCAATCCGGCACTCTCGGGCCTCATCACGGCGACGATCGGCGAGTCCTGGGTCACTGACCTCGACCGCCTGCGTGAGCTCCTGCCGCGGGCGCAGGACAGCGCCTTCCGCGAGCAGTTCCGCCAGGCCAAGCGGGCGGCCAAGCTGGCCTTCGCCGCGTGGCTGCGCGCGACCTACGGCGAGGTGGTGGATCCGGACTCGATCTTCGACAGCCAGATCAAGCGCATTCATGAGTACAAGCGACAGCTTCTCAACGTCTTGCATGTCCTGGTCCTCTACAACAGGCTGCGGCAAGATCCCACCTACGAGAAGACTCCGCACACGTTCTTCTTCGCCGGTAAAGCGGCACCCGCCTATCACTTCGCAAAACTCGTGATCAAGCTCATCAACCGTGCGGCCGCCGTCATCAACGCCGACCCGGCGGTGCAGGGACGCCTGAAGGTCGTTTTCCTGCCGGAGTACAACGTCAGTCTTGCGGAGCGTCTCATCCCGGCGAGCGACGTGTCCGAGCAGATCTCCACGGCCGGCTACGAGGCGAGTGGCACTGGCAACATGAAGTTCATGATGAATGGCGCACTGACCATTGGCACGCGCGATGGCGCGACCATCGAGATGGCCGCGGCGGCCGGCGAGGACAACTTCTTCCTCTTTGGCCTCACGGCTCAGCAGGTCGCAGACAGCGCCGGCTGGTACGACCCCCACTGGCACTATGCGAACGAGCCCGAGACGCGCGCGGCCCTTGATCTGATTGTCTCTGACCTGTTCACCGGGCAGGAGCGGGGAGTTTTCGATCCGGTGCGCTATGCGCTGCTCGACGGTGGCGATCATTATCGCCACCTTGCCGATCTGAGCGATTACGCGCGCGCACACCGTGCACTCGATCGCTGCTATGCGGATCCTGATGTCTGGACCAGCAAGGCCATCTGCAACGTAGCCGCATCGGGCCAATTTTCCAGCGACCGCACCATCCGCGAATACGCGGATCGGATCTGGGACCTGAAGGTGTCGCCGGTCTCCTAGGCGGGTACGGTCGACCTGCGCCGCATCACGCGCCGACTGCGTTGGGGTCGCGCCAGGCGCGCTCGAAAGGCAGGCGCCAGGCGTGCGGTGCAATCAGTTGGTGAATGGCGTTCGGGCCCCAGGATCCGGGCGCGTAGGGACGCACCGGCTGCGGTGATGCCAGCAGCTGAGTCGAGACCTCCCACAGCCGCTCGATGCCCTCGGCGGTGGTGAACAGGGTATGGTCGCCGCGCATCGCATCCAGGATCAGCCGCTCGTAGGCCTCGAGCACGTCGCCGATGTGGCTCGTGTCGTGCAACGCGAACTGCAGGCTGAGCTTGTCGAGGCGCATCCCCGGGCCGGGCCGCTTGCCGTAGAACGACAGTGACATCTTCGAGGCGTCGGCGAGGTCGAAAGTGAGGTGGTCGGGGCCCTGCGCCCCGACGCCCGAGTCCGCCGGGAACATGCTGCGGGGCGGTTCGCGGAATGCAATGGAAATTATGCGCTGTCCCTCGGCAAGCCGCTTGCCGGTGCGTAAGTAGAACGGCACGCCCGCCCAGCGCCAGTTGTCGATCGCGCATTTGAGCGCGATGAACGTCTCGGTATCGGACTGCGGGTCGACTCCCTGCTCGTCCCGGTAACCGGTGAACTGCCCCCTGACCACGTCGGTCGGCGCGATCGGCGACATGCTGCGAAAGACCTTATTCTTTTCCTCGCTGATGGACACCGGCTCGAGCGCGGTCGGCGGCTCCATCGCCATGAAGGCGAGAATCTGGAACAGGTGCGTGACCACCATGTCGCGATAGGCTCCCACGGACTCGTAGAAACCCACCCGCTTGCCGAGATCCAGCTGCTCAGGCACGTCAATCTGCACGTGGTCGATGAAATTGCGGTTCCAGATCGGCTCGAACAGGCCGTTGGCGAAGCGGAACGCGAGGATGTTCTGGGCTGGTTCCTTGCCGAGGAAATGATCGATCCGGAAGATCTGCTCCTCCCTGAATACCTCGTGCAGGTGGGCGTTGAGGGACACCGCGCTGGGCAAATCGACGCCGAACGGCTTCTCCATCACGATCCGCGAGCGCTCTACGAGGCCGGCTTCCCCCAACATCCGCACTGCCGACAGCGCAGCGCTCGGCGGCACGCTTAAGTAGTGCAGGCGGCGACTCTCGGCACCGCCGAAGGTTTGTTCCGCGTTGGCCACGGCTGCCTTCAGGGCTGCGGTGCCCCTGGCGAGGGGCAGGTAATCAAGATTCGCGGCAAACGCGGCCCAAGCCTCATCCGCGACATCGCGGCTCGAGAACTCATTCAGGGCCTCCCGGGCGAATTGGCGGAAGGCCTCAGGCGTCATGTCGTCGAGGGAGACGCCAATGATGCGGCAGCCCGGGATGAACCCCGAACTCGACAGGTGAAATAGCCCTGGCAGAAGCTTGCGCCGCGATAAGTCGCCCGTGGCGCCGAACAGCACTACCACATGGGGATATTTCGGCCCGACGCCTGAGGGAATTTTTGCCACAGTTGGGGCTCCTTGGTGGGCGTTTGCACGCGGCAGTCCGCTGCGGCGGATCGATAGCCAGAGTAGCCGACACCGCTGAGCGCTTCCATCGCAGACGCGGCGTCCCGCCGTGACCGCCATCACCCGAGCGGCGCATGAGGTCCGAGGGGGAAAGGCAGTCGTCCGTGCTCTCGGGCAAAAGTGCTCAGGGGGCCGCCGTGGCCCACGTCGGAATGGCATTCGACATCCGGCGCAGCCGCACGTCGACCTCACGGTAGCCCGGATAATGCCGCGCCACCAGCTGCCAGAACCGACGCGAGTGGTTCATCTCCTTAAGATGACACAGCTCGTGCGTGAGGATGTAGTCCACATACGCGGGCTCGAGGAACAGCAGGTTCGCGCTCAGCGAGATCGTGCCCCGCGAGGAACAGCTTGCCCAGCGCGTCCGCTGCCGGCGGATTGATACGCGGCGGTAGTGCAGGCCGAGGTGAGCGCTGCGGAGCTGCAGCCGCGGCACCAGGTGGCGCTGCGCCTGGCGCACCATCCAGCGCGACAGCGCCCTGCGGCAGGCCGCCTCATCGGCAATTGCACCGCGCAGAAGCAGTTGTTGCGCAGGCAGCTCGCGCAGCGTGACCGTGGGGCTTGAAGAAGCGTCGGCGCTGACGGTCCAGGTTGACGCGACGGCTGGCAGGGCGATTTGCGACGGGAGGCACCAGGTAGCTTGGGACCCCAGAAGCTGCTGGCGCGCGCTGACACGCTCCAGCGCCGCACGGATCCAGGCCTGCTCGCGCCGCAGCAGCTGCGCGATGCGCGCCGTGGCGAAACCACTCGGGACGCTCACCACTACCCCGTACCGATGTGTCACGCGGATCCGCACACTCCGGGAACTGGCTCTGACGCGTACCGTATAGGGGATCAGCGCCTCCAGATCCATGGCTCAGACGCGAGGCGCGGGGCCCGCCTCAGCGGCAACCTTGCGCAACGCCGCCTCGAAAACTTCAACGGGCTGACCGCCCTGGATAAGATAGCGCTCGTTGAGGATCACCGCCGGCACGGCGTGAATGCCCTGATCGAGGTACCACTGCTCGCGGGCGCGCACCTCGTCGGCATACTCATTGGAAGCGAGAATCTGCCGCACACGGTTGGCATCGAGTCCGACCTTGGCTGCTACGCTCTCGAGCACTTCGGGGTCGCTCGGATTGCGACCCTCGGTGAAGTAGGCGGCAAAGAGCGCATTCTTCAGGGCTTCCTGCTTACCCGTCCCTTCGGCAAAGTGCAGCAGCCGATGCGCGTCAAAAGTATTGTAGATCCGTTTCCGCTGCCCTAAGGCGAACTCAAAACCCAGTTCCGCGCCGCGCGCCCGGATCATCTCCTGGCTGCGTGCCAGCTGTTCGGGAGTGGAGCCGTACTTGCGTGTGATGTGCTCGGCCGCGTCCTCCCCCTGCGCTCCCATCTGCGGATTGAGCTCGAAGGGCTGGAAGTGAATGTCCGCCGTCACCTCCCCGGCCACGCGGGCAAGCGCCGCCTCGAGCGACCGCAAGCCGATCACGCACCACGGGCAGGAAACATCGGAGACGAAGTCGATTTTGACGGGGGTGCTCATCGGCAAGTCCTCCCTGGCAGTGCGCGCAGTTTACGCCCCTACTCCGGCGGCAGGTCGAAGCGCTCTATATAGGGGCGGAATTCGCGCCGCACAACCTGCGGGCGGATGCCGTACTCCTCAGGGGAATAGCGGTGAATGCCGTGCTTGCCCTGGGGGTTATCGGCGATGAACCATCTCATCCTCGCCGCGGCTTCCTCACTCATCGGCAGGTCGAAGGCCTCGTAGATCTTCTTCACTACGGCGAACTGGTCGCGGATGAACTCTGAAAAGCGCATGTCGTAGAAGAGCGCCTGCGGATACTTCTTGGACGCGCGTACGGCCATAGCGTGCTCGAGCGCTCGCCTCAGGCGTGGATTCCAGTCCTCAGCGACCTCTGCCGGGTCCACATCGTCGCTCCCCATTGACCGCACCAGAGCGGTGAGGCTCGCATAGGAGGTAAGCGACTTGACCGGATCGCGGTGGGTGAAGACGATTCGTGCGTCCGGGTAGGCCGCGAGCAGGTGTTCCAGGCCCCACATGTGCGCACCGGTCTTCAGCACCCAGCGTTCGCCCGGGTGATTCGACTGCAGGTGCTGCAACTGCCTCTGGTGAAAATCGTAAACGTGGGCCCAGTCGGCGTCGCGGTCGACCCAGTCCTGGTAGCGCGTGACGCGAAACTGGTTGTGGAACAGCGGCGTGCACATCGTGTCGCCCATCATGACGACGCATTCCTGTGACAGTTGCGCGCCCATCGGATGCATGGCCTTGAATTTCTCGCGCCGCTCGTCGAGCGGCGGGAAGCCGGCCTCACAGCGCGCGATGCGCGGATCCGTCTGAAAGGTCGCAGTGGCCGGGGGCGGTGAGGGAAAGGTGACCTCCCAGGTCAAGGGGGCGCGATTGGCTGGATCCTGCGCCAGGATGTCATGCAGGATGGTCGTGCCGGTGCGCACCAAGCCGATGATGAACACCGGCTTCACGATCCTCTGCTGCGCAATCGCCGGATAGAGCTTGCGGTCATTGACGTACTGCAGGCGGTTGACGATGTGGGCCACAGCGCGCTCCCGGGCAATGTACTGGCCCACGGGATTCAGCCTGGCGTCGGCCTCGAGGGAAGTCACGAACAGCTCCAGAGGTTCCCTGAACGGGCCGGGGCCCAGGTCCTCAAGACCTGCGGCACGCGTGCGCGCCTCCGCCATCAGCGAGTCGGCCGAGAACTGCAGCTTGGAATCACTCATGGAGTTGCCCTCATGTGCGGCCTCACTCGGCGGTCTGCCTTCTGAATACCACGCCGTCTTTCATCACAAATCCCACCTTCTTGAGCACCGAGATGTCCGCCAGCGGGTCGCCCTCGACGGCAACCAGGTCTGCGTATGCCCCGGGCGCCACGACGCCGAGCTCGCCGCGCTTGCCGAGCAGCTCGGCGGCACGCGCGGTCGCGGACTGTATCGCCTGCATGGGCGTCATGCCGAGCTCCACCTCGCGCACGAACTCCTGGGCGATCGGATCGGTCCAGGGAAAGCCGCCGACATCGGTGCCGAAGGCGATCTTGACGCCGGCGCGCAGTGCCTTGCGGAACGACACGACGTGCACTTCAACCCGCTTGCGGTCGCGCCTGCCACTCGCGGTGTCGGGCGGGTCCGGATCGTAGTAATAGACCGCCAGCGTCGGCACGAGCCAGGTGCCCTGCTTCACCATCTGCGCAATCTGCGCATCGGTGATCTCAAGACCGTGCTCGATGGAATCACAGCCGCCGTCCAGCGCGCGCTGCAGGCCGATGCCGCTATAGGCATGACAGGCCACCTTCCTGCGCCAGCCGTGCGTCTCATCGACGACGGCTTTGAGCTCCTCGACCGTGAGCGTGGGCTGCGATACCAGTGCTCCCTGGTCGTCGAGCCACGAGCGGTGCGTCATATACACCTTGATCCAGTCAGCTCCATGATCCAGCTGCTGGCGTGCCGCCTTGCGCGCCTCGACCGGGCCGTCGATCAGCTGCGCGCCCTTGGGCACCTCGATCTCAGGGGCATAGTCTTCGAGGTTGTAGCCGCCGGTCGTGGAGATGGCACGCGTAACCACGAACATGCGCGGCCCGGGGATGTAACCCTCGTTGATGGCCTGCTTGATGCCGACGTCGCCGTAGCCGGCCCCCTCGGTCTCGAGATCGCGAATCGTGGTGAACCCCTGCTCCAGTGCACGACGGGCCGCCACGACCGCGCGCGCCGCACGGTAGGAGGCGGGATATTTCAGCAGCTGCACGTCGTAACCGCCTGCTGCGGGCTCCTCACCCTGCAGGAAGATATGCGTGTGACAGTCGATCAGCCCGGGCAACACGGTAGCGTCCCCGAGGTCGATGACCTGCGCCCCCGGAGGCGGCGCGCGGGTACCGGCAGTGCGAACCTCAAGGATGCGGTTGCCGCGGATCACTATCTCCGCATCGCGCAATGGCTCACCATGCGTGCCGTCGATAAGTGCGCGGGCTCGCACGATGATGTCGGCGGGCGGCTGCGCCGCCCGGACGACCGCTGGCTCCTGCGCCACGGCGGAGGACGCGAAGCTTAAGGAGATCGCGAGCGGCAACAGCATGGAGCGCATGCACAGACCTCTTATTTTCTGCAGACGATTCGCCGACGGCCGATTCCCATGACCGCCATGATGCCTGCGCGCGGCCTCAAGCGCGATGTCCGGCAGTTGCTCAGCCGAGCTTGTGCGCGCTGAGCGGCAGGGACCGCAGGCGCTTACCGGTCGCCGCGAAAATGGCGTTGCAGAGTGCGGGCGCGACGGGCGGTACGGCAGTCTCACCAAGACCGCCTGGCGCCGCATCGCTCGGAATGATGTGCACGTCGAGCTCCGGCATCTCGTGCAGTCGCAATACCCGGTAGTCGTTGAAGTTGCGCTGCTTGACGCGGCCGCCCTCCAGCGTGACCTCGCCCCACAGAGCCGCCGACAGCCCATAGACTATGCCGCTCTCGACCTGGGATTCGACGATCCTCGGATTGACGGTCTGCCCGCAGTCGATCACACAAGTGATCTTGTGGATCCTGAGACGGCCGCTTTCGACGGATATCTCAGCCACCTGAGCATGAAAGCCGCCGTACGCGGCCATGAAGGCGAGGCCCTGATGGTGCCCCGCGGGCGCGTGCCCCCAGCCTGAACGCTCGGCGAGCACCCTGAGCAGCTGCGTGTCCCGCGGTTTCCCTGCCAGCAGCTCGAGCCGGAAGGCGAGCGGATCCTTGGCAACCGCGGCCGCCAGCTCGTCGATGGAACTCTCCACGGCAAAACAGTTGGCAGCATGGCTGACCGAGCGCAGGTAGCCCACGTCGATGCCGATCTCCTGACGCGTATACCTCAGGTCGAAGTTGGGCACGGCGTAGGGGAAGTTCTGCACGTACTCGATCACGGAGTCGAACGGGTCCTTGTTCGTCGGGTCGAAGCGTGCGGTGATCGACGGACTGGTGACATGCAGCGACCAGGCGATCAGCTTGCCACTGGCGTCGAGGCCGGCGGCCACTTCCTCCCGTGCCGGCGGGCGGTACGCGTCGTGGGTCATGTCGTCCTCGCGCGTCCAGATCAGTTTCACCGGCGCACCGACTGCCTTGGAGGCCTCGACCGCCGCCGGCACGAAGTCCACCTCCAGGCGGCGGCCAAAACCCCCGCCCAGCAACGTGGTATGCACGTAGACGCGCTCGGGCTTGAGGCCCGACGCTGCCGCCGCGGCAGCCTGCGTCATCTGCTGGACCTGCGTGCCCACGTAGACGTCGCACTGGCCGGCCCGGACGTCGGCCGTGCAGTTCATCGGCTCCATGGTCGCGTGCGCAAGCAGCGGCAGCTCGTAGACGGCGGTGAAGGTCCTGGCCGCCTTCTTCAGCGCATCGGCAGCGTTGCCTCCCTTGAGTGCCGCGGCGACATCGTCGCTCTTCATCGCGGAGACGCCGGGACCGGCGGCAGCCTTCTCGAGCAGCGACCAGATCGCAGCGTTATTCAGGTTTTTGTTGGCCCCGGCATCCCAGGTAATGCTCAGGGCGTCGCGGGCCTTCTTGGCCTGCCAGAAGTGCTCGGCCACCACCACGACCCCGCTCGCCGTGGGCAGCACCCGCCGTACGCCGGGCAGCGTAAGCGCCGCGGCCGAGTCGACCGCCGCGGCCCTGCCTCCGAGTGTGGGAGACAGCGCGATGGCGGCGTACAGCATGCCCGGTAGCTGCACGTCCAGGCCAAACTCAGCGCTGCCGTCCACCTTGGCGGCCGTATCGAGCCGCGGCAGGGGCGTACCAATGAGCCGGAAATCCTTGGGCTCCTTGAGGGGCACGTCCTTGGGCACCGGGAGCTTCGCGGCGGCGTCGACGAGTTCGCCGTAGCGCGCCTTGCGGCCCTGCGGCCCGAGTATTTCGCCGTTGGCCGCCCGACACTGAGATGGCGGGATACGCCAGCGCTGCCCAGCAGCCGCGATCAACATCAGCCGCGCCTGGGCTCCGGCCTTGCGCAGCTTCTCCCACGCCTCAGGAACACTGTTGCTGGTGCCGGTGACCTGTCCGCCGTTCAGGACATTGACATAGGCCTCGCCGGCGGGCGCCGCAACGATCCGCACGCGCGGCAAATCGACCTCGAGCTCCTCGGCGATGAGCATCGGCAGCGCGGTGTACACACCCTGCCCCATCTCCGAACGGTCCACGAGAATCGTGATGGAATCATCTGCGCCGATCCTGAGCCAAGCATTCAGCTCGGTGCCCGATGCTGCTGCGGCGCGCGGGCCACTGCGGAAGGCTGGCAGCACCAAGGCCACCACCAGTCCACCTCCCAGATAGGCGCTGCGTTGCAGAAAT
>Ga0302314_10000660_pt1 | contig 63735 bp, 58 predicted proteins | sample III_Palsa_N2_3_FD_200533 | JGI IMG/M metagenome (GOLD analysis project Ga0302314, IMG submission 200533) | Peat permafrost microbial communities from Stordalen Mire near Abisko, Sweden - III_Palsa_N2_3 | ecosystem: Environmental > Terrestrial > Soil > Palsa > Peat permafrost | place: Sweden...
GGCGGTACACAAGCCTACTCGAAGAACGCAGGAATCGGCTCGGCCTGACCTAAACACAACCTCGAAAATGGCGGGATGGACGGGACTCGAACCCGCGACCTTCTGCGTGACAGGCAGACGCTCTAACCAGCTGAGCTACCACCCCGGATTGGGAAGAACGGTCACTTTCCCAACGACCCTCCCGCCGGTCAAGAGGGAATTGAGATCGGAACCAACGGGTCCCGCTCGGCCGGAATTGCAATCGACAGAACATTGCGGGCGCCCTTTTTTGGTCAACACCGTCTGGCTTCGGCACTTGAAGACTCCGTTTGGCAACAGAGCGCCTTCCCAGTGACCCAAACGAGCGCCTCGCGTGCCGATGCCCGCTAACCGGGTCCGCGCCTTGGTGCCGGAGGCTTCCGGGATCGTCTTCTCGGTCCAGAGGCTTCGGGGAGTCGCCGCGCTCCTCATGAAGTTATACCACTTCGCCCCCAATCTGCAGGGGACGATACCGGGCCGGGACCTGGGATTTACCCTCCTCTCCGCGTGCTAGGTGGGCGTGGACATCTTCTTTCTGATCTCCGGCTTCATGAAATGACGGCGAGGAATCCCCGCCCATTAGGGCGCGTAGGAATCGCGGTCAGCATCTAGGCGGGCAAGAGGTTGGCGGCGCCTTGGAAATGACGGATTGAACCGGAATCCGTTCTTCTTCAGACAGAAACTAAGAGATCGTAGCTCAACTGGCTAGAGCAGTGACCTTCTAAGTCACAGGTTGTGGGTTCAAGTCCCGCCGGTCTCGCCACTTCCCCTTCCCCACCGGATCCCCTCAATGCCCGGGATGGGCGTGGACCGATTTCCACAGCGCGGCCTCGCCGGGCATGCCGTACTTCAGCAGGTGGGACATGATCTGCTCCACCGTTGGCTCGACGACCAGGTGTCGGGGATCCTCGGGCAGGTGCGGCAGGACCTTGCGCGCCAGCGCCCAGCACGCCCACGCCCGCCATCGGCGCTGCTCCTTGCGCGGTTCATTCATCCGGTCGGCGTAGTGCTGGAAATGCACCCGGGGGTTGCCAATGAAGACCTCCTTGGGGGCGTGGCGCATGAACCACACCATGGCGGCATAGGGCATCGGCCAGGTGATGAGAACGTGCTCGTGCCCCTTCAGGTCCGCCCCCATCGCCCGGTCGAGGCAGAGCATCGCTCGCGCCGCCAGCTTCTGGCGCCAAAGCGCGTGGGCATACTCCAGGCAGGCGTCGTAGAAGCGCTCCCCCCGGTCGTGCGGGCCGAACCCGTTCAGCATGCGCCAGTCCAGACCCTCACGGGGGGCGGGCAGGTGGGGGCAGGGCGGCAGCACGCCTCGTTCGGTGCCGGGAAAGGCGACCGGCGTCAATGCGGCTCGACAGCCGCGCGTGCTTGCCGCGACATGGGGGGACCGCTGAACTCCTCTCCTGCACGTCCCGAACCGGGGGTCCCCTGGTGGCGCCGGGTCGCCGTCTGGCCGATCGCGGCGCTCCTGCGGCTCTGGTGGTTGACCCTCCGGATCGAGATCTCGCCCGAGTCCGTCCAGAGGCTCAGCCAGAGCGACCAGCCCGTCGTCTTCGTGCTGTGGCACAACCGGCTCTTCCTCACCCCGAAGCTCGTGCGGCGGTATCGCGGCCAGCGGCAGCTCCACGCCTTGGTGAGCGCGAGCGGCGACGGCAGCTGGCTGACGGCTCTCTTCCAGGCGCTCGGGATGCGCGCGGTGCGCGGCTCCTCCAGCCGCCTGGGGCGGGAGGCGGCCGGAGACGCGATCGAGATCCTCACCGCCGGCCACGACCTCGGAATCACCCCGGACGGCCCGCGCGGACCGGCCTACGTGCTGAAGCCCGGTGCCCTGGTGGTCGCCCGCCGGACCGGCGCCGCCCTGGTGCTCTTGGGCATCGATTATCTGTCGTCTTGGCGGCTGCGCACCTGGGACGGGATGCACCTGCCCAAGCCCTTCTCGCGGGCCCTCGTGGTGGCCGAAGGCCCCGGAGCCGCCCGGCCCGACGATACGGACGAGGCCGCGCGCCACGTGGCGGCGCGCCTGGTCGCGATCAACCCGGATCGCCGCCCGGTCCCGGTCAAAACCCGGGGCTAAGCGTCAGCGTGTCGCCGGGGCTGGCGGTGAAGTTTTCACCCACGCTCCAGCTGACGTCGTTGACCAGGAACTTGAATTCGAACGGCTTCTCAACGCCGGTGAGGACGATCTCCCACTTGCCTTCGGAAATGTTGCCGAGGTGGAGGCCCTTGCCCCAGTGCAGGGCCGGCTCGTCGCCTCGGATGGTGACGGAATTGCCGAAGCCGACGTCGATCTCCGCGACGATCGTGACGCGGGCGCCCTTCGGCTTCGCGACGACCGCGGGCGCCGCGATCGGAGCGGACGGCTCCTTGATCTTTGGCGCGACGGTGGACTTCTTGGCGGGAACCGGGTCCGCGGCCTTCGGCGCGGGAACGGCGGGTTTGGTCGCCGGGGCGGGCGTCTTGGCGGACTTGATGGACTTTTTCATGGTGACGATGGTAATGGCCCTGGGATCATACTGCTCCACGGACTGGCGAAAATCCATAGCATTTACGGAGCCAAAAGGCAACGGGGCCCGGTTTTTCAGGTCCGCCACCCATTTGCCATTAGACCGTCACCGGACCTGCAGCGTCGCGGCCTCGAACTCCAGCCCGAGCGAGGGGATCAGCACCGCCTTGCGGCCGCCATCCTTGCGAACGGAGCCGGCGCGCCAGGCGTCATAACCCGCGGCCCGGGCCGCCGCGAGGGCGCCGTCGACGGCCGCCGGCGCGACGTAGACCGCGAAGCCGATCCCCATATTGAAGGTCGCATAGGCCTCCCGCAGACTGATCGGCCCGGCCGCCATGAGGAACGAGAAGAGCGAAGGGGCCGGCCGGGGCGACGTGATCTCGTAGACGAACGGCTCCTCGAGGCGCATCAGCTTGCGCCAGCCGTGGCCGGTCACGTGAGCGGCGTAGTTTAGGCGCACGCCCCGGCGCTGGCATTCCGCCACGAAGGCCACGTAGAGCGTGGACGGGGCGAGCAGCGCCTCCCCGAGGGTGGCGCCATCGCCGATCCGGGTCGCGTAGCGCTGCGGCAGGGCCTCGGCGATCTTCCGGCAGAGCGTCAGGCCGTTGGTCTGCACCCCGGACGAGGCGAGGAAGATGATGGCATCGCCGTCCCGCACGTCGCCCACGATCCGCAGCGACTTGGGCGCGATCCGCCCGACGGCGGAGCCGGCGAGAACGATCGTGTCCGGCACGATCAGGCCGCGCAGCGCCGGGGTCTCGCCCCCGCCCCAGACGGCGCCGGCCGTCCGGCACCCCGCGGCGAAGCCCCGCACGAGCTCCTGCGCCCGGTGCTCGTCGGAGAACCAGTCCGCGCTGCCGACAGCCGCGTGCATCGCGACCGCGATTGGCAGCGCGCCGCAGGTCACCAGGTCGTTCGTGATCGTCGCCACGGTGTCGATGCCGATCGCCCGGTAGAAGCAGTGCCCGCTCTCGGCCTGGACGGCGTCGGCCACGAGGTTCTTGGTGCCGAGGCCCTCCTCGACATGCGCGAGGTAGTGGTCCTCCGCCTCGATCAGGTAGGCGCTCTCGCCCCGCACTGTCGCCGGCTCCCGGAAGCCGTGGACCGCGAGCAGGTCGGTGGTCGTGGCCGCGGCCGTCTGGCAGGCGCGCTTGAAGGCGTCGAGGGGGCCGTAGCGGACGCCGGAGGATTCGTAGGAGAGGGACATGCCGCCTCAGTAGGACCGGCCCTCGTTCTTCTCGTAGTAGTTCACGTAGGCCTGGTTCACGACCCGGTAGCCGCCGGGCGTCGGGTAGTGGCCGGTGAAGTACCAGTCGCCGGTGTGGTGGGGCACGGCGGCGTGCAGGTTCTCGATCGTCTGGAAGATAATCTCGACCTCGCCCAGCCACTGGATCTCCGGCGGGCGGACAAGGCGGGCGATGCGGGCGGAGATCTCCTCGGCGGTGAACGGCTCGTAGAGCCGGCGCACGTGGTTCACCTGGCCGCCGCGGACGATCTCCTCCTGGCAGGCGCGGTACACGTCGCCCAGGAGCTCGGCGCGGCCGGTCCCCTTCAGCAGGTCGACCACCGCCTCGAAGGCCACGAATTTCCCGATCTCCGACATGTCGATGCCGTAGCAGTCGGGATAGCGGATCTGGGGGGCGGTGGAGACGATGATGATCTTGCGCGGGTTCAAGCGGGAGAGGATCCGCAGGATCGAGCGCCGCAGGGTCGTCCCCCGGACGATCGAGTCGTCGACGCAGACCAGGGTGTCGACGCCGGCCCGCAGCGAGCCGTAGGTGATATCGTAGACATGGCTTGCCAGCTGGTTGCGCATCGACTCCTGGCCGATAAAGGTCCGGATCTTCAGGTCCTTGCTGACCACCTTCTCCCCGCGCGGCCAGTTGCGCAGGATCAGGTCGTCCAGCACCGACTCGGAGAGCGTCCCCTCGCGCGCGGCGTGCAGGATCGCCTCCTTCACCTCCGCCCGCCGGGCGGTCCGCAGCGCCGACATGAGGCCGAAGTACGCCACCTCGGCGGTGTTGGGGATGAAGCTGAACACCGTGTCGGACCAGTTGTGGTCGATCGCCTTGACCACCTGGTCGGCCAGGTTCCCGCCGAGGGCCTGGCGTTCCCGGTAGATGTCGACGTCGTTGCCGCGGGAGAAGTAGATCCGCTCGAACGAGCAGGCGGCCTTCGGCAGCAGGGCGGTGAACGGCTGCTCCGCCACGGTCCCCCGGCGCTTGATCACGACGACGTGGCCGGGCTGGACCTCACGGATGTCGCCGACCGCCAGGTCGAACACGGTCATGAGCGGGGCCCGCTCCGAGGCGAAGGCCACCACCTCGTCGTTCTGGAACCAGTGGCAGGGGCGGATCCCGGACGGGTCGCGGGCCACAAACGAGTCGCCGTTGCCGACCAGGCCGCAGAGCACGTAGCCGCCGTCCCACTTCTGCGAGGCCCGCGAGAGCACGCGCGCCAAGTCCAGGTCCTCGCTGATCCGCCGCGACAGCTCATCGCCGGCCAGATTGCGGGTGCGCAGGTACCGGTAGATGTCCTCGTGCTCCTCATCGAGGAAGAAGCCGATCTTCTCCAGGATGGCCTGGGTGTCGGTCGCGAAGACCGGGTGCTGGCCGATCCCGATCAGCGACTGGTTCAGCTCGGCGGTGTTGGTCAGGTTGAAGTTGCCGCAGAGCGCCAGGTTGCGGGTCGCCCAGGGGCTGCGCCGGAAGTACGGGTGGCACGCGCTCAGGTTGTAGCCGCCGCTCGTGCCGTAGCGCAGGTGCCCGAGGAAGAGCTCCCCGCCGAAGTCGAAGTTCTTCTTCACCGTCTCGGGAAACTCCGGGTGGATGGTCCCGTCGGCGACCTTGCCGTTGTACTGCCCGAGGAGCTCCTTGAAGATCCGGTCGAGCGGGTTCGACTTCACGTTCCGCTCCCGGAACATGAAGGGCTCGCCCGCCGGCACGTCCAGCTTGACGCACGCGACCCCGGCCCCGTCCTGGCCGCGGTTGTGCTGCTTCTCCATCAGGAGGAAGAGCTTGGTGAAGCCCCAGAGCGGCGTGCCGTATTTCTCCTGGTAGTAGGACAGCGGCTTGAGCAGGCGCACCATCGCCACGCCGCATTCGTGGGAGAGGAAATCGCTCATGGACGGTCAGCCGAGGCCGGGACGCTTCATCGCCACCTCTATACTCGTCTCCCAGCCCAGGCGCAACCCGCCGAGGTCCCAATCGAGCGCGCCCGCGGCGGTCGCGACCTTGAGGTGCGGCGCCCCCGTCACGGCCCCAATCGCGTCGGCGGGCACGCCCGCCAGTCCGGCCGCGAACATGACCGCCGGCTCGTGCTCGGGCGGGACCGCGATCACCACCCGCCCCTGGCTCTCGCCGAAGAGCAGAGCGTCGAGCCGGGGCGCCTTGAAGCCGGTGAGGTCGAGCGCGGCGCCGAGGCGTTCGGTCCCGAACAGCATCTCGCTGACGCCGACCAGGAGGCCGCCCTCGCTGAGGTCGTGGGCCGCCGCGACGTGCCCGGCCTGGATCTGCGCCAGCAGCAGGTGCTGGAGGCGCCGCTCCGCCTCGAGGTCGACCGCCGGCGCGTCGCCGGTCTTGAGGCCGTGGATGAGGCCGAGGAATTGGCTGCCCCCGAGCTCGTGGGGGGCGCCCCCGAGGAGGAGCAGGCGCAGGCCGGCCTGGCGCACGAACTGGCGGGTGACATGGGCCTCGGCCTCGATCAAGCCGACGACGGAGACCGTCGGGGTCGGGTCGATCGCGCCCTCGGGCGACTCGTTGTAGAGGGAGACGTTGCCACCGACCACCGGGACGTCGAAGAAGCGGCAGGCCTCGGCCAGGCCCTCGACGCACTCCTTCAGCTGGTAGAAGTTCTCCGGCTTGTAGGGGTTGCCGAAATTGAGGTTGTCCGTCATCGCCAGCGGCCGCGCGCCGGCGCAGACGAGGTTGCGCAGGCCCTCGACCACCGCGATCAGGGCCCCGCGCCGCGGGTTCAGGTAGCAGTAGCGCCCGTTGCAGTCGTTGCTGATGGCGATGAACTTCTCCTTGGCGCCCAGGCGGAGGCGGACCACGCCTGCGTCGCTGCCCGGCACAACCACCGTCCCGTGCTGGACCATGTGGTCGTACTGGCGGTAGATCCAGCGCTTGGAGGCGATCGTCGGGTGGGCGAGGAGCCGCGCCAGGGCGGCGCGGGCGCCGGCCGGGTCGAGGTCGGGCAGGCCGGCGGCCGCCGGTGTCCAGCGGGAGGTCTCGTCCAGGTAGGCGGGCCGGCGCGCCTCGCGCTGGTAGACCGGCGCGTTGTCGGTCAACGCCCCCGCGGGAATGTCGGCCACGACGATCCCGTGCTGGCGGACCACCATCCGCCCGGTGTCGGTCACGGTCCCGACGTGCGCGGCATGGAGGTCCCACTTGGCGAAGACCGCCTCGATCTCCCGCTCGCGGCCCTGCTGCACGATGACGAGCATCCGCTCCTGCGACTCGGAGAGCATGATCTCGTAGGAGTTCATCCCGGCCTCGCGCTGCGGGACCTGGTCCAGCTCGATCTCGATGCCCGAGCCGCCCCGGCTGGCCGTCTCGCAGGTCGAGCAGGTGAGGCCGGCGGCGCCCATGTCCTGGATCCCGACCACCAGCCCCGGCACCGCCATCATCTCGAGGCAGGCCTCGATCAGGAGCTTCTCCATGAAGGGGTCGCCCTTCTGCACCGCCGGCCGGTCGGCGGCGCTCTCCGCGCTCAGCTCCCTGGACGCAAAGGCGGCGCCGCCCAGGCCGTCGCGCCCGGTAGCCGCGCCCACGTAGTAGACCGGGTTGCCCGCGCCCTTGGCGGCGCCGCGCCGGATCTGGTCGTGGCGGAGCGTGCCGAGGCACAGGGCGTTCACGAGCGGGTTGCCCTCGTAGCTCCGGTCAAAGTAGACGTCGCCGGCGACGGTCGGCACGCCGACGCAGTTGCCGTAGTGGGCGATGCCGGCCACGACCCCGCGCAGCAGCCGCCGGGTGGTCGGCGACTCCAGCTCGCCGAAGCGGAGCGAGTTGGTGAGGAGGACCGGGCGCGCGCCCATGGTGAAGATATCCCGGATGATCCCCCCCACCCCGGTGGCCGCGCCCTCGAAGGGCTCGATCGCGCTCGGGTGGTTGTGGGACTCGATCTTGAAGGCGATGGCCCAGCCGTCGCCGACGTCGATGATGCCGGCGTTCTCCTCGCCCGCCTTCACCAGCACCCGCCCGAAATGCTCGGTCGCGCCGCGCTTCTCGGTCGGGAAGCCGCGCAGGAGCGGGCGGGTGTTCTTGTAGGAGCAGTGCTCCGACCACATCACCGAGAAGATGCCGAGCTCGGTCAGGGTGGGCTCGCCGTCCAGATGCCGGCGGACCTGCTCGTACTCCTCGGGCAGCAGCCCGTGCTTCTTCACCAGCTCGGGGGAGATCGGCTGGTTGAGGACCGGGTCGGGATTGGGCGGAAGCGCCGGGCGGCTCATGCGCTCTTCCGAGAAAGTTCGGGGAAGCGGACCGACAGGACGGCGCGCGCGACCGCCAGGCCGTCGGTGCTCGGGTGGAAGCGCTCGAAGGCCCGGTCGGGATGGGGCATCATCCCGAAGACGTTGCCCTCCTCGTTGCGGATCCCCGCGATCCCCCCCATGGCCCCGTTCGGGTTGTCGACGTAGCGCAGGAGGATCTGGCCGTGGGTCCCGAGCGCGGTCAGGCCGGCCTCGTCGATCCGGAAGTTGCCCTCGCCGTGGCCGATCGGCAGGCGGACGCGGGAGCCGAGCACCCGGGGATTGAAGGCCGGCCCCGCCTCCTCGACGACCAGGTCGCAGGTCATGCAGCGGTACTCGAGCGAGGTGTTGCGGATCAGCGCGCCCGGGAGGAGCCCGGCCTCGCACAGGATCTGGAAGCCGTTGCAGATCCCGAGGATGAGGCCGCCCTGCTCGGCGAAGTCGCGGACCGCCCGCATCACCGGGGAGAAGCGCGCGATCGCCCCGCAGCGCAGGTAGTCGCCGTAGGAGAAGCCGCCGGGGACGACGACCAGGTCGGTGGGGCCGAGCGCCGGGTCCTTGTGCCAGACGTACCGGGTCGGCAGGCCGAGGCCGCTTGCGAACAGGTGGAACGCGTCCTGGTCGCAATTCGACCCGGGAAATTGCAGGACCGCGATGTTCATGGCGCCGGCCTCACAGGCCGCCGATATCGTAGTGGTAGTCCTCGATCACCGGATTGCTGAGCAGGTCCCGGCAGAGCTGGTCCAGGCGCGCCCGGAACTCCGGCGAGTCGGACTCCGCCACCTCCAGCTCCACCACCTTGCCCACCCGCGTGCCCGTGAGCGACTGGAGCCCGAGGCTCTGGAGCGCATGCCCGACGGCCACCCCCTGGGGGTCCAGGACATTCTTCTTGGGGGTTACGAAAACTTTGATCTTCACGGACCGTTTAAAGGAAAACCATGACGGCGCGAATCCCACCCCGGTCAAGGTTTTTGGCCCCCGCCGCCCGTCATTTTGCGCGGTTGCGCGGATGGTAGCGGGCGTGCTGCTCGACCAGCCTCCGGCCCTCGACCGCGGTATAAATCTGGGTGGTCGCGATGCTGGCGTGTCCCAGCATCTCCTGGATGGCCCGCAGGTCGGCGCCCCCCGAAAGCAGGTGGGTGGCAAAGGAATGTCGAAGCAAATGGGGCTTAACCACCTGCGCGATCCCGGCGCGCTTGGCGTGCTTCTTCACGATGGACCAGAGGGAGACCCGGGACAGGGCAGCGCCGCGGCTGCTGAGGAACAGCTCGCTGCGGGTGCGCGGCTTCACATAGTGCGGCCGACCGGAGGCGATCCAGGCGACCAGCGCCGCCCGCGCCCGGTCCCCCATCGGCACCACCCGTTCCTTCGCGCCCTTGCCGATGACCCGCGCGAAACCGCCCTCGAGGTCGAGCTGCTGCAGGGTGAGCGCACCCAGCTCCGACACGCGCAGGCCGCTGGAATAGAAAAGCTCGAGGAGGGCGCGGTCCCGCAGCGACGCCGGGTCGCCGCCGGACGGCGAGGCGAGGAGGCGGCCGATCTCGGCCCCGGAGAGCGAGCCCGGGAGCGGGCGCACGACCTTCGGGCCGGCAATCAGCTCGGTGAAGTCATCCGGGCGCAGCCGCTCGCGGACGAGGAAGCGCGCGAACATCCGGAGCGCCGTCAGTTTGCGGGCCTGGCTCGAGGCGGCGCCGCGCCCGAGCGAACGCACCCAGGCGCCGGCCTGCTCCGCGGTCACGAGGCGCCAGTCGGCCGCCCCGGCCCGCGCGACGAAGGCCGCGGCCTGCTCGAGATCGCGCTGGTAGCCCAGGCGGGTGTTGCGGGCCAGGCCGCGCTCCAGGTCCAGGTAGGCCAGGTAGGCGTCGAGGTCCGACGCGAAGGCGCTGGGCGGCATGGCCCTCCGGGCCGCCCTCAGTAGCGGCGGCGCGGCGGCGGCGCGGGCGAGCCGCCCTGCTCCTTCATCCGGAAGGTGATCCGCGCCTTCTCCAGGTCATACGGGCTCATCTCCATCTTCACGGTGTCGCCGGCGGCGATCTTGATGAAATTCTTGCGCAGCTTGCCGGAGATGTGGGCCAGGACCACGTGACCGGGGCTCTTCAGCAGCTCGACCTTGAACATCGTGCCCGGGAGCACGGCGACCACCTTGCCCTCCACCTCGATCGCGTCGTTATCGGGCATGGCGCAAGCGGGACGGGGACGGGGACATCAGCATGGTTCGGTGGGACGGCAGGTGGACCGTCTAAAGGCGGTAAGGCCCGCTCTGAGTCAAGGATTTACCTCGGGGGCCGCCTAGACCTTGAGCCCCAGCTGCGTCCGGATGAAGTCCTTCATGAAGGCCGGGACCATGACCGGCTTCATCAGCTGGTGGGTCGTGCCGTCCGCCAGCTTCACCGTGAAGCGGTAGATCCGGATGTTGTTGTCCAGCGTCAGGATCCACTTCACGTGCTCGTCCTGGGGCGCGAAGGGCCGGGTGGTGCCCCCCCAGATGTTCTTCTTCATCAGATGGGCATGCTCGTCGTTGTAGATCTCCTCGATCGGGTCCTCGGTGACGTCCTCCACCTTCACGCTGGTGGGCGCCGCTCCCTTCTCGAACTTGATGACGAAGTTGAAGACCACGGCCCGGGGCTTGTCCTTGCCCATGTCCCAGGGTGCGAACTGCAGGACCTCGATGAAGACGGTGCCGTCGTCGACCGGCGCATTGGCCGCCGCGCCCACCGGGACGTTGACCTTGGTGCCGTCGGCGATCGTGACCGAGGCGGCCACGTCCGGCGACATGTTGCAGCCGCCGAGCGCCAGGCCGAGGAGGAGGAGCGCGGCCGCCGCGGCCAAGGCGCCGTGGGATTTCGCGTGCTTGAAGGTGGTCAGGTGCAGTCGCATTCCCGACGTTCCGCCAAGGGCGGCCGTGGTGGCAAGGCGCAATCCGGAAAGATTCATGGCGCGGGCAGCCGGGCCCGCACCAGGTGGGACCCGTGCCGGCTGGTCAGGATGACGCCGAGGGGATCCGCCGCCGCGGCCCCGCCCTCGACCTCGTCGACCGCGGCCACGCCCGGCAGCTGCAGGCGCCAGCCTTTGGCGCCGCCCTCGAGGCGGGCCTCCACCACCCGGCCCTTGCGGCGGACGGTGACGGTCGCGGCCACCTTGCCCTTGAGGTCGTGCACCGGGGCCGCGGCCTCGTCGCCGTCGGCGAACGCGTAGGCCCGGAAGGTCACGCCCTCGGCGTAGGCGTAGTCCGGCCGGTCGTCGACCGCCCCGAGGGCGAGGACCCGGGCGGCCCGGACGAAGAGGGGCATGCTGAGGAAGCCGTGGGTCGCGCGGTGCCAGCGACCGCCCGCCTGCACCTCGCCGGTCAAGAGATGGGTCCAGCGGCCGTCCGGCAGGTAGTAGTCGACCACGCCGGCGGCCGAGAAGACCGGCACCACCAGCAGCGCGTCCCCGAGGAGATACTGGCGCTCGAGCGTGTCGCTCGCCGGGTCCTCCGGAAACTCGAGGATCATCGCCCGCATGACCGGCACCCCCGTCTCGTGCGCTACGACCGCCTGGGCGAAGAGGTAGGGCATGAGGCGGCACTTCAGCTTGGTGAAGAGGCGCAGGACATCGCAGGCCTCGTCGTCGTAGTTCCACGGCACGCGGTACGAGGACGAGCCGTGGAGGCGGCTGTGCGAGGACATGAGCCCGAAGGCGAGCCAGCGCTTGTAGACCGCCACCGGCGGGGTCCCCTCGAAGCCGCCGATGTCGTGGCTCCAGAAGCCGAAGCCGCAAAGGCCGAGGGACAGGCCGCCCCGCAGGCTCTCGGCCATCGACTCGAACGTCGAGTTGCAGTCGCCGCCCCAGTGCACCGGCATGCGCTGGCCGGAGGCGTGGGAGGACCGCGCGAAGACCAGGGCCTCCCCCTTGCCCCGCTCCGCCTCCAGGAGCTCGAAGACCGCCTCGTTGTAGAGGACGGAGTAGTGGTTGTGCATCTTCACCGGGTCGCTGCCGTCGTAGTAGACCGCGTCGGTCGGGATGCGCTCGCCGAAGTCGGACTTAAAGGCGTCGACCCCCATGGCCGCCAGCCGGCGCAGGTGCCCCTGGAACCAGGTGCGGGCGCCCGGGTTGGTGAAGTCGACGATGCCCATCCCGGGCTGCCAGAGGTCGGTCTGCCAGACGCTCCCGTCGGGGCGCTTGAGGAGATAGCCCTTGCGCGCGGCCTCGGCGAAGAGCGCCGAACGCTGGCCGATGTAGGGGTTGATCCAGAGGCACACCCGCAGCCCGCGGGCGTGGAGGCGCTTCAGCATCCCCGCCGGGTCCGGGAAGACCCGCGCATCCCACTGGAAGTCGCACCAGTCGAACTCCCGCATCCAGAAGCAGTCGAAGTGGAAGACGCTGAGCGGCAGGTCCCGGGACTTCATGCCCTCGATGAAGCTGGTCGCGGTCTTCTCGTCGTAGTCGGTCGTGAAGGAGGTGGTGAGCCACAGGCCGAACGACCAGGCCGGCGGCAGCGCCGGCCGCCCGGTCAGGGCGGTCAGGCGCCCCAGCACCGCCTTCGGGTCCGGGCCGTTGATCACGAAGTACTCGAGGCTCTGGCCGGGGACGCTGAACTGCACCCGTCCCAGTTTCTCCGAGGCCACCTCGAAGGAGACCGGCCCGGTCTCGTTCACCAGCACGCCGTAGCCGCGGTTGGTGAGGTAGAAGGGGACCGACTTGTAGGCCTGGTCGCTGCTGGTGCCCCCGTCCTTGTTCCAGTTCTCGACCACCTGGCCGTTCTTGACCAGGGCGGTGAAGCGCTCCCCGAGGCCATAGACGCACTCGCCGACGCCGAGCGAGAGCTGCTCGTGCACGAAGGTGCCGTGGCCGGGCCACTCGATGTAGCCCATGCCGCGGCTGCCGCTGGCGGTCAGCACCCGGCCGCCGGCCTGGAAGGTCACTCCCCAGGCCTGGCCGCGGGCCACGTGCGCCGACAGGCCGCCGGAGTGCAGGACCGCCTCGGACCCCGTCACCTTGATCGAGACCTTGGGCTTCTTCTCGGGAAACAGCGGGATGTGCGGGCCGGGGTCGGCGGCCCCGACGAAGTGCTCGATCCGCACCCGGATGACGTCCGTCATGGGCGCGTCGATCCGGATCGTCAGGAGCGGCCCCTGGAGCGTGTCGCCGCGGTGGCGGATGGGACGGACCGGGGCGTGGAACACCAGGCCCCGCCCGCTGACCGCGGCGTCGTGGGCCTCCGCCGGGTAGTGGGCGGTCAAGCCCGGCTGGAGGAGCCAATTGCCGTCGGTAAATTTCATGGGGGAAAAGGCGCGCCCCGCGCGGGCGGCAGCCAGCCTTGTGAATGTCCTCCGCCGGGCGGGTTTCAATTCCCAATTTCACCCGGCGCCAGCGAGGGTTTGCCCCGCCGCCGGATTTCGGCTTCACCGGTGCCGCGTGCCCGCGCCCCCCCCCTGCCCCTTCGACAAGCGCTTCCCCTCCCAGCTGCGGCGGGACGACGCGTTTTTCATGAGCCTGGCCTACAACCAGGCCATCGACGCGTGGCGCGCCGACGAGGTCCCGATCGGCGCCGTGGTGGTGGCGGACGGCGAGGTGGTGGGCGCCGCCCACAACCAGGTGGAGGCGGCGCAGGACCCGACCGCCCACGCCGAGATGCTGGCCCTGACCCAGGCAGCCCGCCGCCGCGGTGGCTGGCGCCTGGACGGAATGACGGTGTACGTCACGAAGGAACCCTGCCCGATGTGCTCGGGCGCGCTCGTCATGTCCCGGGTCCAGCGGGTCTGCTACGCCGTCCCCGACCCGAAGATGGGGTGCCTGGGTGGCGCCGCCAACCTGAACGACCTTCCCCGGTCCAACCACCATTTCGAGGTCACGGCCGGCGGTGTCCTCGAGGCGGAGTGCCTCGACCTGCTCCAGGCCTTCTTTCGGGCGAAGCGGCAGGAACCGGGAGACGTCTGAAGAGTCCATTGGCCCGGGTGCGCGTCATATTGCCCGCGGCAGTTGACGGCCCCGGACACTGATGTAACCCTTTCCCTATGGCTTACGAACTACCGAAACTCCCCTACGCCTACGATGCCCTGGCGCCCCACATCGACGCCAAGACGATGGAGATCCACTACTCCAAGCACCACCAGGCCTACATCACGAACGCCAACAAGCTCCTCGCCGACCACCCCGACCTGGCGGCCAAGGAGGTGAACGTCCTCATCGCCGACCTCACGCAGGTGCCCGAGGGCATCCGGGCGGGCGTCCGCAACAACGCCGGCGGCCACAGCAACCATTCCTTCTTCTGGACGATCCTCGGCCCCGGCAAGGGCGGCACGCCATCCGGCGCGCTGGGCGACGCCATCACCGCCACCTTCGGCTCCTTCGACAAGTTCAAGGAGGAGTTCGGCAAGGCCGCGGCCGCCCGCTTCGGCTCCGGCTGGGCCTGGCTGTACGTCAGCTCCGACCACAAGCTCGCGATCGGCTCGACCGCCAACCAGGACAGCCCGCTGATGGGCAAGGCCGTGGCCGGCATCGAGGGCAAGCCCGTCATCGGCCTCGATGTCTGGGAGCACGCCTACTATCTCAACTACCAGAACCGCCGGCCGGACTATGTCACTGCCTGGTGGAACGTCGCCAACTGGGACGCGGCCGCGAAGAACTTCGCCGCCGCCAGCTAGGGCCTAGCGCGCCCAGACGCTGGCCTGGCGGGTCGGGCCAAAGGAGGACGGGCTGAGCGGCGTGCTCTTGCCCGTCACCGTGTCGAGGAGCGACACCCGGCTGGTCGCGCGGTCCCGGGCGGTGTAGACCACGTGCCGGCCGTCGGGCAGCCACGACGGCTCGATGCCGTCGAAGGGCGCGTGCGAGGCCTGGGTCCCGTGCTGGGTCGAAAGGTCGAGGACGCCGATCTGGTAGCTGCCGTTGGCCAACATCGTGAAGGCGACCTTGTTCGGGTCGGCGCGGCTCCAGTCCGGCTCCGCGCAGTATCTGCTGGTGTCAAACGTCACCCGCCGCGGCGCGCCCCCGGCGGCGGGCATGACAAACAGCTGCGGGCCCGGCTCCATCGCGAAGATGATCCGCGAGCCGTCGGGCGACCAGCAGGGGGAGGCCTTGGTCGTGTCGGAGTGGGTTCGGCGGGTGACGCCGCGGCCCTCGGCATTGCTCACGTAGATCTCGGGCTGGCCCTCGCCGGAGAGCACCATCGCGACCTGGCGGCCGTCCGGGCTGAAGTGCGCCCCCGAGTTGGTGCCCTTGAAGCTCACGAAGGTCGTCCGCTGGTAGTTGGTGAGGTTGATCTGGAAGATATCGGGGAAGCCGGAGCGGAAGTAGCTCGTGTAGATCACCTTCTCCCCGTCGGGGGACCAGCGCGGCGTCATCGCGATCGCGCGGTCATGGGTGATCTGGCGGACATCGCCGAAGAAAAGGTCGCCGGTGTAGATCTCGGCGTGCCCGCTCCGGTCGCTGATGAAGACCAGCCGCGAGGAGAAGTAGCCGCGCAGCCCTTGGCCGTTGGTCTTCGCCACCGCCAGGTCCGCGGCCGCGAAGAACGCCTCGCGCATCGTCGTGCCGCTCGCGACCTCGGAGGCCGGCGGCGCGATGCCGCCCCGCGCCGCCACGTCGACCCGGACCTGGCCCGGCCCGGCCGGCGAGAACCTGATGTCGTAGTTGTAGCCGCTCGCGACCAGATGGTAGCGCCCATGCGAGCCGAAGGCCTGCAGGGCGAGGTTGTTCAGCTCCGCCGTGGCGCCGGAGACGCGCACCGGGATGGTGACGGCACTGTAGACCTCTTCGGCGGTGCCGATGTCGCGCTGGGCTCGCGCCCGGACGGCCAGAAGGGCGGCGAGGGCCAAAAGAGGGAGAAGGCGGCGGAGGGTTATACTCATGGGCTCCCTTTCTATTTGCGCGCCGCCCGCGCATAACAACTCTTATTTGCGTGGTGACGACGGAACAGATCATGGAGCAGCTGAAGAAGGTGAAGTACCCCGGCTTCAGCCGGGACATCGTCTCCTTCGGGCTGGTGAAGTCGGCCCTGGCCGAGGGCCCGGTCGCCCGGGTCGCGATCGTGATCGCGACCAGCGACCCCAAGGTCCCGAAGCAGCTGAAGGATGAGGTCGAGCGGACCCTGCTCGCCCTTCCCGGGGTGGAGCAGGCCGTGGTCGAACTGGCCGTCCAGGCGGCCAAGGCGCCGGCCGGCCCGGTGACGCCGGGCGGCGCCAAGCCGGGCGCCGCCAAGGGCATCCGCCACGCCCTCGCCATCGCCTCCGGCAAGGGCGGCGTCGGCAAGAGCACCTTCGCGGTCAACCTCGCCTGCAGCGTCGCCCAGGTGCTCGCGGCCCAGGGCCGGCCCGGCCGGGTGGGCCTGATGGACATCGACATCTACGGCCCCAGCGTGCCGCTCATGATGGGCCTCCAGGGCCGGCCCGAGATCGAGGGCGAGGGCCCGGACTCGATGCTCATCCCGATGGAGCGCCATGGGGTCAAGGTGATGAGCATGGGTTTCCTGGTCGACGACCAGACCCCGGTGGTGTGGCGCGGGCCGATGGTGATGAAGACCGTGCAGCAGTTCGTCCAGAACGTGAAGTGGGGCGAACTGGACGTCCTGCTCGTCGACCTGCCGCCCGGCACCGGCGACGCCCAGCTCTCGCTGGTGCAGACCCTGCCCCTGGACGGCGCCGTCATCGTCACGACGCCGCAGCCGGCCGCGACCCAGGTGGCGCTGAAGGGCGGGCTCATGTTTCAGAAGGTGAACGTGCCCATCCTCGGCGTCGCCGAGAACATGAGCTACTTCGTGGACCCCGCGGGCGTGAGGCACCAGCTCTTCGGCCACGGCGGCGGCATCGCGACGGCCGAACGCCTCGGCACCGTGCTCCTCGGCCAGGTGCCGCTGCTGCCGGCGATCCGCGAGGGCGGCGACCGGGGGAAACCGATCGTGGTCGGCGAGCCGGACGGCGCGGCCGCCGCGGTGTTCCGCGGAATCGCCGAGGCGCTCCTCAAAATGTTGGCGAAAGAACGGTCAAGGCCATTGTAACAAATGCGCGACATTGACGGCATTGACAGAAACCGGGCCCGTGCTCTGATCTCTCGCCTTACCGGACGCTGAATGACTTCCCCCTCCAAAGAGCCGGCGACCGCGTCCTCGCGCGAGTTCGTCAAGCAGTCCAGTCTTTACCAGGAATTCCTGGCGGAGCGGGAGGAAATCCTGAAGCACAAGTGGCTCGAATCCGAGCGTTTGGGCTACGACATCGGCTTCGAGCGGGCGCTGCTGGACTGGATCCGCAAGCACCGCGAGGGCTGGCGGGCGGCGCGCCGCCAGAACCAGGCTCCGGCGGCCGCCGGCAACGGCGCGAGCTCCCTGCCGCCGTTCCCGGGCGCCGGTCCCAAGGCGGGCTAGGCGCCCGCCGTAAGTCGCCTTACTTGATCTCCTTGTGAAGCGTGTGGCGCTTCAGGTGGGGATTGTACTTCTTCTTCTCGATGCGCTCCGTGACCGTCTTCTTGTTCCGGCGCGTGAGGTAGCGGGAAACGGGTTTGCCCTCTTTGCGGGCCTCGGTGCACTCCAGGGTTACGACTTCTTGCATGGGATTTAAGCGGTTAAGGGTTCAGCAGATACCGCCCGTCGGCCCCGCGCAAGCCCCAAACGCGCCCGGCCCGGCCGCCTAGCGGCGCTTTTCCGTCAGGGGCAGCATCACCCCGCGCCGGAACAGGGTCACCTGGCTGGTGCTGGACGAGACGGCGATGGCGATGCAGTTCGCGGCCACGCTGATGGCGGCGGCCGCGGCGTGGCGGGCCCCGAGGCCGCTGGGCAGGGAGAGGCCGTTGCCGGTCGCCTGGACCAGGCTGCCGGCCGCCTCCACCACGCCGTTGCCGCGGATCACGAAGGCGCCGTCGATCGACGAGAACTCCTTCACCGTCTCGTCCATGAAGGGGTTCAGGATGTTGCGGTCCTCCTCCTTGTATCCGAAGAATGGATTCATGACCAGGGGCTTGGTGAACTCCTCGACCTTGGAGGTGTCGCCGACGACGAAGAGGCAGCCGACCGGCCGGCCCTCCCGCCCCTCCACCGCCAGCTCGGTCGCGACCGCCAGGACCCGCTCCAGCACCTCCGGCTTCACGTCCTCCGGCAGGAGGTCGATGGCCGAGCCGGAGAGCAGCGTCTGGAACTCGCGCTCGATCTCGGCCACCACGATGGTGTCGAACTGGTTGCTGCCGGTGATGCCGCCGATGCAGCAGATCCGGTCGTTGAAGGAGATGAGCCCGCGGGTCAGGGCGACGAGGAGCGCGCTCCGCAGCTGCGCCATCCGCTGGCTGGAGAAGGACCGGACCTGGATGGTGTCGGTGAACTCGCTCTTGTCCTCGTCGACCTCGATCGGGTTGCGGGTGACCAGGAGCGTCTTGTGCTTGGCCCGCAGGTAGCCGGGCTCGATCCCGCCGATGAAGGTGTCGCCGAAGACCATGGTGGCGGCGCAGCCCGCGCCCTTGGCGACGTGCTCGGCCTGCCGGAACATCAGGCGGTTGACGCGGTTCTGCTGGGCCTGGATCGGGCGCATCCCGCCGAAGCCGCCGAGGAGCCGCTGGTAGAGGGTGTCGAGGTCGGGCGCCTTGACGAAGCTGTCGACCAGCTCCTGCTCGCGGACCAGCCGGCCGATCGAGGCCAGGACCTGGAGGGTGTCACGGGCGGACTCGCCGGCGATCAGCATCACGATCAGGTGCACCCGCTCGCCCGACATGGCGCCGTGGTGGCGCATGCCGGCGCGGCTGCGGCCGATCGCCAGGATGTAGCGCCGGGAGGTCTTGACCCGCACGTGCGGGAGGGCGACGCCGAGGCCGAGGTAGGTGGTCATCGAGCTCTCGCGGGCCAGCAGGCCCTTGAGGATCGTGTCCCGCTTCATGTCCGGGAACTTGGCCAGGCTGACGTCGAGCAGCTCCTCCAGCGCGGCCTCGAGCGTCTGGCTCCGCAGGTCGATGATCCGACTGCGGGCAATGATCTTGTCCAGCCGCATGACGGGGCCGGCCTAGCGTTCCCACTCCAGCGCGCCCTTGCGGACCTCGTAGAACAGCCCGAGCACGAGCACGAAGATGAAGAAGAGCATGGGCCCCAGGATGGCGATGTGCTGGTGCAGGAACTCGCGGTAGATCAGCACCCACGGGACCAGGATCACGATCTCCAGGTCGAAGAGCATGAAGAGGAGCGCGGTGACGTAGAACTTGACCGAGAAGCGGGTGTGGATGACGCCCTCGCCCGGCATGCCGCACTCGTAGGCGGAGTCCTTGATCTTGGTGTGGCGGGAGCGCTGGCCGAGGAGGTGGCTGGCGCCGATGATGACGCCGGTGATGGCGGCGGCCAGGACGGCTTGGATCAGGAAGGGCAGGTAGGCGGCCGAGGTCATCGCGGGGAGGAGAGCGTGCGTGCCGGCGCGCGGCGAGACAAGCCGTTTGTCAGCGCCGCCTCAGTCGACGTCGATCATCTTCGCGTCCTTGACCACGGTCGAGCCGACGCCGAGCGTCTCGGCGAACTCGAGGGTGCGGATCTCCTCGGAGATGGGTTCAAAGCCCTCCTTCTTGCGGGCGGCGTTGATCCGGACCCGCATCAGCGAATCCAGCATCACCGGATCGGTGCTGAGCCAGAGCAGCGGCTCCGACTTGGAGTAGAGCGAGTTGAAGAACGGGCCGCCGATGTACTGGTAGTGCTCGAGGCTCGCGATGCTGAAGAGCCAGGTCTGCCGGAGCTCGGGGATCGCGCTCATCTCCGCCACCGCCGCGGGCGCGGTGGCCGGCGAGCGGAAGAAGCGGGCGGTGTTGGAGGCGTTCCAGAGGGTGGCGTTCACGAGGGCGCCGTTGATCCCCAGCACCTGGTGGTCGGTGTAGACCGGCAGGTTGATCCAGAAGTCGGTGTCGAGGAAGAGCGGGGTGGCGAGGAAGGACTTGCGGTCCTCCTCCTTGGTCGACTGGTTCGGCACGCCCTCGGTCTGATGGGCGGCGAAGATCGGGTCGAAGCGCTCGGGCAGCGGGCTGTCGTAGAACCAGACCGGGTCGTAGTAGCGGTTGGACTCGAGGACGAAGACCTTGTTGCCCTTGAAGGGGGTCTCGCCGGTGACGAGCGAGGGCAGGTAGCCGGTCATCCGCAGGCGCAGCTGGTTCAGGCCGACGAGGAAGATGTCGCCGTTGGCGTAGCCGCGCTTCTCCAGCGCGGTGATCACGCCCTTCACCAGGCCGGTCGGCGTCGCCATGCCCGGGCCGGAGTCGGAGTAGATCTTGAGGCCGACCTTGTGCTTGGCGCCCGGGTGGATCGGGTGGTGGCTCTGGCGCTCGAAGGCCGAGAACAGCTTCTCGACCTGGAGGCTGTAGTCCGCGTCGCTGAAGTCCTTCAGGTGGGCCTGCCAGACCGGCTCCTTGGGGAGGCGCTGCATCTCCGGGGTGAACTCCGCCCGGGCGATCGGGGCCAGAACGCCCAGGGAGGCCGCCAGGGCGGCCAGAGATAAGAAGCGCATAGAGAGTAAAGGGTGTAGTCGCCTTCCGCAGGACAAAGTTTCCTCAAAAGGAGGAGTTTACGCCGGAGGAGGACCCGGGAACTTGACAGCCCGCCGGGCGGGTTGAAAGTGGATTCTTCGCCCGCGCCGCAGCCCAGTCGATCGGACCGCGCGCTGTCCATGCCCGTCATCAAACCCAGCTGCGTCCGCGACCTGAAGCTCCGGGTCAACCTCGCCGACGTCATCTCCCGGGTGGTGGCCCTGCGCAAGGCCGGCGGGAGCCGGCTGAAGGGCCTCTGCCCGTTCCACCAGGAGAAGACGCCGTCGTTCAACGTGGACGTGGACAAGGGTTACTACAAGTGCTTCGGCTGCGGGAAGGCCGGCGACGCCATCACCTTCGTGCGCGAGACCGAGCAGCTGTCCTTCACCGAGGCGATCGAGGCCCTCGGCCAGCGCTTCGGGGTTAGGATCGAGTATGAGGAGGGGTCCGGCCCGACCCAGGAAGAGCGCTCCCTCCGCCAGGAGCTCTTCGACCTGCACGAGCACGCCGCCGCCCACTTCCACGAGTCCTTCCGGGCGGCCGGGGCGACCGGCGACTTCATGCGGTCGTACTGGGAGAAGGACCGCCGCTTCACCGCCGAGCTGGCGGAGGAGTTCAAGATCGGCGCCGCCGGCGCCGACGGCGGGGGCCTGGGCGCCGCGATCCAGAAGAAGCGGTACTCGGAAGCGGCCCTCCGCGCCTGCGGGCTGTTCTTCATCCGCGACGACGCGCTCATCACCGTCGGGGCGCTGCGGCCGCGCTTCCGCGGCCGGCTCATGATCCCCATCCGCGACCACCAGGGCCGGGTGGTGGCCTTCACCGCCCGGCAGACCGCGCTCACGCCCGAGGACGACCCGGCCCGGGAGGCCAAGTACGTGAACTCGCCGGAGACGCCCATCTTCACCAAGGGCAACCTGCTCTTCAACCTCGACCGGGCGAGCAAGGCCGTCGGCGAGGGCCAGCCCTTCGTGATGGTCGAGGGGCAGCTGGACGCGCTCCGCTGCTGGTCGGTGGGGCTCAAGACCGCGGTCGCGCCCCAGGGCACCGCGCTCACCGACGGCCAGCTGGCGCTGCTCCGCCGCTACCGCCCGCAGGTCGAGTGCTTCTTCGACCGCGACGCCGCCGGCCAGAAGGCCTCGCTGCGGATGCTGCCGATGGCGCTCAAGGCCGAGATCGAGGTGCGCTTCCTCATGGCGGCGGGCGACGGCAAGCTCGATCCCGACCTCCTGTTCCTCGAGCACGGCCTCGCCGCCTACGAGGAGCTGCGGAAGACCTCGCTCTCGGCCATGGCCTTCGCCTGCCGGGCCTGCCTGCCCTCCCCCGCCACCGCCTCGTCCGAGCAGCGCTCGCGGGCCGCCCAGGCGGTCCTCGGGATCATCGCCGCGGCCGAGAGCGAGATCTCCCGGGCGTCCTTCATGGCGGAGGCCGCCAACCTCCTGAAGCTGCCGGTCCAGGCGCTGCAGAGCGACCTGCGCCGGCTGGTGAGCCGCCCCCAGCCCGGATCGGCCCCGGCTCCGGCGACCCTGCCCCCGCGCGTTTCCGGGGCCGTGGCCCCCGAGCACGACCTCCTGCGCCTCTGCCTCCATTTTGAGCAGGTCGGCCGGCCGATGAGTTCGGCCATCCCCCACGACTGGATCGACCAGCGCGAGCCCGCCGGTGTGCTCCTCAACCGCTTCCTCGGCGAGCTCGAAAACGGCAACTGGCCGGGCCGGGACCACCTCGACCTCCTGATGGAAAACGATGATGAAAAGACACTTGTGGCATCCCTGCTTTTTGATGTCCCCCAGATCGAGGATCCCTTCAAGGTCGCGCGCGAAGGTATCCGCCGCCTGCGGGACCGCGCGCTCTCGGGCAGGATTCGCCAAATAGAACTTGCCTTAGCCAACACCTCGCCGGACTTTAACGATGACTCACCGTCGCTCTTAAGAGAATTGTCCGACTTGCAACGCCTGCTCCGGCAGCCGGTTTCACTGACCGGGGCCGGGTAAGGCGTTCCTGTCGCAATTCATGTCACTAATCATAATGCCCCGCAAAGCCAAATCCGCCGATACTCAGCAATCCGAAGCCGTGGAGAACGCGCTCGCCCAAGCGCCGCAGGTGGCGGTGGAAGGTGCCGATCCCGCCGCGCCGATCGGCGGGATCAACGAGAAGATCCGCCAGCTGATCCGCCTTTCCAAGGAACAGGGCTACCTGACGTTCGACGACATCAACGAGGCCCTGCCCGAGTCGATCGAGAACCAGGAGGAGATCGATAACGTCCTCTCCATCCTGCAGAACCTGGAGATCGAGATCCTCGAGCCGGACCAGGTCGAGGACTACAAGCAGCGCCAGGAGGAGGCCGAGGAGGAGGAGTCGCGGACATCGCAGAACGACATCCTCGACGACCCGGTCCGGATGTACCTGAAGCAGATGGGCCAAGTCCCGCTGCTGACGCGCGAGCAGGAGGTCGAGATCTCCAAGCGGATCGAGAACGCCGAGCTCAAGGCCCAGGAGGCGCTGTTCCAGGCCTCGGCCGTCGGCGGCTACATCGCGGTCCTCGGCGCCAAGCTGCTCAACCGCGAGGAGCGGTTCGACCGCATCGTGATCGACAAGAAGATCGAGAGCCGCGACGCCTACTTCCGCACCCTGCCGAAGCTGGTGGAGACGACCCAGAAGGCCGAGGCGGGCACGATGGAGGCGTGGAACGAGCACGCCAAGGCCAAGACCGAGCCGGAGCGCAAGAAGGCCCTGGCCAAGTTCCGGCGCCGCGAGACGGCGCTCCGCGCCAACTTCTCGAAGTTCTTCTTCAAGCTGAAGGTCTACGAGGAGTACCTGGAGCAGCTGCGCCCCATCCTCGAGGAGATCGACGCCACCGCCGTCCAGCTCGAGCGGGCCAAGCACCCGAAGACGAAGAAGGACGCCTCGATCGACAGCCGCGCCATCCACGGCCGCCTGCGCCAGATCGAGCTGCAGCAGCGCATCGCGCCGGCCCAGCTCACCGAGGTCTACCAGCAGACGATGACGCACGTGCGCGAGGCGCACCGCGCCAAGACCGAGATGGTGGAGGCCAACCTGCGCCTCGTCATCTCGATCGCCAAGAAATACACCAACCGCGGCCTCTCCTTCCTCGACCTCATCCAGGAAGGCAACATGGGCCTGATGAAGGCGGTCGAGAAGTTCGAGTACCGCCGCGGCTACAAGTTCTCGACCTACGCGACCTGGTGGATCCGCCAGGCCATCACCCGCTCGATCGCCGACCAGGCCCGCACCATCCGCATCCCGGTCCACATGATCGAGACGCTGAACAAGGTGATGCAGGTGCAGAAGCAGCTCCTGCAGGAATACGGGCACGAGCCGACGCCCGACGAGGTCGCCGACGAGATGAACCTGCCGGTCGACCGCGTCCAGCAGATCATGAAGATGGCGCAGCAGCCGATCTCGCTGCAGTCGCCGGTCGGCGACGGCGACGACACCTCCTTCGGCGACTTCATCGAGGACAAGTCGGCGGAGAACCCGTACGACATGACCGCCTACTCGCTCCTGCGGGAGAAGATCATCGACGTGCTGGACACCCTGACCGAGCGCGAGCGCCGGGTGCTGTCCCTGCGCTTCGGCCTGGTCGACGGCTACAGCCGGACCCTCGAGGAGGTCGGCAAGCAGTTCAAGGTCACCCGCGAACGCATCCGCCAGATCGAGGCCAAGGCGCTCCGCAAGATGCGCCACCCCACGCGCATCCGCCAGCTGCACGGCTTCTTCGACGCCGAGCAGATCGACAACGCCCAGAACCTCCTGAAGGTCGCGGCGTCCCTGCGGCCGCCCCGCTCGTAGGTCCCCGGAACGCACTTGCTTCGGCCTCGAACCGGATCTAGCTTGCCTTTCCCATGACACACCTCCCTGCGCAGTTTGCCGGCCTGATTCCCACGGGCGGCGGTGAGTGGGTCCTGATCCTCCTGGTCCTCCTCCTGCTGTTCGGCGGGACCAAGCTGCCGGCGCTCGCCAAGGGGCTGGGGCAGTCGATGAAGGAGTTCAAGAAGGCCTCGAAGGAGGACGACCCCGTCGTCCCCGCGAAGGAAGAGCTGAAGAAGCCGGACTCGTCCGGCCACGGCACGAACTGACGCCCGCTCAGGGCGCGCCGGTCACCGTCGCCGGGTTCTCGGCCACCCACCCGCGGAATTCGCGGATCTGGTCCGGCGTGCCCAGGACCAGCAGCTCGTCGCCCTGGCGCAGCACTTCCGCGCCGCCGGGCGAGAGGATGCGGATGCCGCCCCGGTGGATGCCGGCGATCTGGACCGAGTGGGCGTGGCCCGGGGCCAGCTCGCCCAGCGAGCGGCCGTTCGCCCGGCTCCACTCGGCTACGTGCACGGTCTCCATCCGCACCTCCTCGAAGAGCGAGTCCGCCCCCAGCGAGCCCGAGACCACGCCCAGGTAGGCCTTGCCGGCCTTCACCTGCTCCTGCGTCCCCATGAGGAGCACGCGGTCGCGCGGGTAGAGGACGGTGTCGGGCCCGGGCAGCGGGATCATGAAGCCCTGCCGCTCGATCCCGACCACCGAGCAGCCGAAGCGGGCCCGCAGGTCCAGCTCGGCGATCGAGCGGCCCTGGCAGTCGGCCAGGTCCGGCACGGTGCAGTCGATCATGTGCAGGTCCCAGTCCGGGTGCCGCCCGAGCCAGGGCGCGGTCGTGACGCTGAGCGCGTTCTCGGAGTTCTGGATGGTGTTCTTCAGCTCCACCTCGAGGACGCAGTGCCAGTAGATGAGCCGGCGGCGCAGGAGGACCACGGCCGCGATGGCCGCGAGCGCGCTGGCGAAGAGGAGCCACCGCGCGGTGTCCTCGGCCGGCACGACCGCGATCAGCCAGACGCCGAGGAGGGCGACGACCGCCGCCTTGATGCCGGTCTCGATGAGCGGCGCCAGCTGGCGGCTGCGGGGATGATGGGCGCTCGCCACCTGCGCGTAGAGGAGGGCGAGCGCCGAGCAGTTGCGCCAGATGGCGACGAGCGGCGCCAAGACCGCCAGCGCGAGCAGCATCCAGTAGGCGACCTGGGTGCCCATCGGGAAGAGCCAATCGTGGCCCAGCCAGCCCTCGAGGGCGGCGTAGAGCTCGCGGGAGAAGACGAGGACGCCGCTGACAAAGAGCATCTCGATGCCGATCTGCGCGAAACGCTTGCGGCTCAGCTGCCAGAGCGTGCTCTGCCGCCGCTGCCGCGTGAACCGCTCGAGCCAGTCCTGGTAGTACCGCATCCAGTCGTGGAGCCATTGCGGCTGGCGGGCGAGGAGCGACTCGGCCCATTCGCCCGAGCGCCGGGCGGCGAAGGGGCAGGCCAGCGTCGTGATCAGGGAGACGCCGACCGCCAGCGGGTAGAACCGGCCCGGGACGGCGCCGGCGCCGACGCCGAAGGCCGCGATCACGAACGAGAATTCCCCGATGGGGGTCGCCATCAGGCCCGCGCGGATGCCGTCGCGGGCCGGCACGCCGATGGCGCAGAGGCCGGCGGTGACGGCGATGGGCCGGGCCAGCAGCGTGAAGGCCGCGACGCCGGCGATGAGCCCCGCGTCGTGGAACAGGTCGGCGGCGCTGATCTGCATCCCGATGGCGACGAAAAAGACCGCGCTGAAGACGTCGCGCATGCCGAGGAAGGTGCGCTCGACCTGGTGGCGGTGGGGCGTCTCGGCGACGATGATCCCGAGGAGGAAGGCGCCGAGGGCGAGCGAGTAGCCGGCCTTCTGGGCGAGCACGGCGAGGCCGAAGAGGAGCGCCGCCAGCCCGACCGTCTGCAGCTCCTCGGCCATCGAGATGCTCATGCGCTTGAGGAACGACGGCACGAGGATCAGCCCGGCGACGCTGATCAGGGCGACGAAGGCGCCGAGGTGCAGGAGGGTGGCGGTGACCTCGGAGGCCTGGCGCGCGCCCACGCCGCCCAGCTGCACGACGGACTGCAGGAGCGCCAGCATGACGACGGCCACGATGTCCTCGAGCACCGAGACCCCGAGGGCCAGCTGGCCGGCGCGCTCGTGGTTGAGCCCGGTCTCGTGCAGCAGCTTGGAGATGATGGAGGAGGAGGACACCATCAGGATGCCGGCCAGGAAGAGCCCCTCGGTCGGGCTCCAGCCGAGGGCGGCGGCGAGGAGCCGCGACAGGTAGTACATCGCGATCGCGCCGAGGAAGACGGCGCCGAGGAGCGGCAGGCCAAGGCGGCGAAGCTTGCGGATGCTGAGCCGCAGCCCGACCGAGAACATGAGGAAGACGAGGCCGAGGCGGGCCAGGGTCTCGATCGGGCCCGGGTCGGAAACCAGGGCGGTGTAGGGCATCCCGGGGCCCACCAGGACGCCCGCGGCCAGGAAGCCGAAGACGATCGAGACCCCGAAACGCTGGCAGATCCAGCCCACGATGCCGGCGACCACGAGGATCACGGCCAGGTCTTGTATGAACAGGATTCCGTGCATGGCCGTTCCGGACCAAAATTCCTGCGCTACCCTCTCTCCGTCAACCTTAACCGCGTATTTCGCTCGTTGACAGCCGCCTGCGCAGGCCGTTCGCTTCCGTCGGCGGCAACGCCGTCACCTCCCAGCTCCCGCAAACCGCGATCCATGGCCAACCTTTTCGGTTATTTCTCCAACGACATCGGCATCGATCTCGGCACGGCCAACACGCTGGTTTACGTCAAGGACAAGGGAATCGTACTGCGGGAACCCTCGGTGGTGGCCCTGGACACGGTGACCCGCAAGGTGCGGGCGGTGGGCGACGAGGCCAAGCGGATGCTCGGGCGCACGCCCGGCAACATCACCGCCATCCGCCCGATGAAGGACGGCGTGATCGCCGACTTCGACGTCACCGAGGCGATGCTCCGCTACTTCATCCAGAAGGCGAGCCAGAGTTTCCGGGCGCCGCCGCGGGTCGTGATCGCGATCCCGTCCGGCATCACCGCGGTCGAGAAGCGCGCGGTCATGGACAGCGCCACCCACGCGGGCGCCCGCAAGGTGATCACAATCCCCGAGCCGATGGCCGCGGCGATCGGCGTCGGCCTGCCGATTGACGAGCCGGCGGCCAACATGATCGTCGACATCGGCGGCGGCACGACCGAGATCGCGATCATCTCGCTCAACGGCATTGTCTTCTCGAAGTCGATCCGGGTCGCCGGCGACGAGCTGGACGCCGCCATCATCGGCTACATGAAGCGGGCCTACAACCTCCTGATCGGCGAGCGCACGGCGGAGGAGATCAAGATGCGGATCGGCTCGGCCGCGCCCCTCGACGAGGAGCTCTCGATGGAGGTGAAGGGCCGCGACTCGGTCGCCGGCCTGCCCAAGACGATCCACATCACTTCCCAGGAGGTGCGCGAGGCGCTCTCCGACACCATCGCCGCGATCGTCGACGCCGTGCGCACCACCCTGGAGCGCTGCCCGCCCGAGCTGTCCGCCGACCTGGTCGACCGCGGGTTCGTGATGGCCGGCGGCGGCTCCCTCATCCGCGGGATCGACCGCCTGCTGAGCGACAAGACCGGGCTGCCGGTGACGGTGGCCGATGACCCCCTCTCTGCGGTGGCCAACGGGACGGGGGCCGTGCTGAACGACCTGTCCTGGCTCATGCAGAACGCGTGAGGATTGGGCGATCCCAGCGCTTCGACCAAGCCCGACCGTTTGCAGTGCTGGGGATAGCGCTGGCGGTCTGGCTCTTCCTGCCCCTGGCGCTCAAGTCCCTGGCCCGCTCCAGCTTCTTCGAGATGACGGCCCCGGTGGCGGTCACCGCCTCCTTCGCCACCGACCTGCGCAACTTCTGGGCGCTGCGGCTCCACTCCAAGGATGAGCTCATCGCGGCCGGCCGCGACATGGCGCACCTGAACGCCTACTACGAGAACGCGGTCCAGCAGAACGGCGCGCTCCAGCAGGAGGTGGACAACCTGAAGGGGCTCCTGGACATGCCGAAGGACGAGCGCTTCCGCTTCGAGCACGCCCAGGTGGCCGAGCGCGACTTCTCCGGCTGGTGGCAGCGGATGATTATCCGCAAGGGCGCCGACTACGGGATCCCGGTCGGGGCGCCCGTGGTCTACAGCGGCGGCGTGGTCGGCCGGATCGCCGAGGTCCACGCCTTCACCTCGGTGGTGCAGCTGACCTCCGACCCCGGCCTGCGGATCGCCGCCGTCGTCGACGGGGACACGCGGCCCATCAGCTACCAGGGCGCCGAGAACCAGGTCTTCGGCACCCCCAAGGGCGTCATCGAATTCGTGCCCCTGGACGTGTACGCGAGCCCGAGCGTGCCGAAGCGGCTCGCGACCTCGGGCCTGGGCGGGGTCTACCCGCCGGGCCTGACCATCGGGCGGATCGACCACGTCGAGTCGAGCGCCGACGGCCTCTTCAAGACCGGCCAGGTCGCGCTCGACCCGCGGCTCTCCGAGCTCACCGAGGTGACGGTCCTGGTGGCGCTCGAGCCCAAGTAGGGCCACCCTACCCGATGCGCGGTGCCGCCGTCCTCTTTGCCACCCTCTACCTCCTCCACGCCATCGTGGCGGAGGTGAACAGCCTGCTCTCCGGGCTGCACCTCTGGCTGTTCGCCGGCGGGCTCTACGTCGCCTACGCCGCGCTCGCCCTGCCCTTCCAGGAGGGCTTCGCCGCCTGCATCCTCGGCGGCTTGCTCTGCGACGCCATGGCCCCCGTCGCCTTCGGCACCCATGCCACCCTCTTCGCCATCGCCCACGCCATCGTGTTCAACGTCCGGGAGCGGCTGCAGCGGGAGGAGACCGGCGTCCGGGTCGCGGTCGCGCTCCTCGTCAACCTCGGGCTCTTCCTCATCATCTCCTTCCTGCGGCTGCGGGTGATCCACGGCGCCGGCGGCGCCTGGCCGCGGATGCTCTCCGACCTGGTGTGGTCGGAGGCGGTCGTGGCCCTGGTCGCGCCCTGGTTCTTCGCGCTCCAGCTCCACAGCCTCATCCTCGCGCGGGCGCAACCCCAGCGCGCCGCCTAGTCCGGATCGCATGGCCGCGCCGACCGAACGCTCCGGGAGCCTCGTCGAATCCAAGACCGGATTCGACCCGCGCCTCGTCGTCTTCCACGGCATCGTGGCCGTCCTCCTCGCCATCCTCACCGGCGGGCTCGCCTACCAGCAGATCCTGAAGGGCGCGATGCACCATGAGCAGGAGCGCCAGCAGAACGAACGGCGCGTGATCGTCCCGGGCCCGCGCGGCAACATCTACGACCGCAACGGCAAGCTCCTGGTCGGCAACCGGCCGCGCTTCGCGGTTGTCCTCTACCTCGACGAGCTGCGGGGCGAGTTCCGCCGGGAATTCGTGCGGGTGCGCAACAACTACCGCCTGGCCGGCGACCAGGACCTGCCAACCAGCGCGCAGTTGGAGCGCATCGCCCACGTGAGCGTCGTCCAGCGCTACATGGACCAGATCAACTCCTACCTGGACCGGACCGGCACGGTCGACGGCGGCGGCCTCCAGCGCCACCTCGAGCGCCAGCTCCTCCTGCCCTACACGCTGGTCGACGACCTGAAGCCGGAGGAGTTCGCGCGCCTGATCGAGCGCCTGCCGGTCAACTCCCCCCTGCAGGTGTACACCTCCAACACCCGCTACTACCCGTTCGGCGAGGCCGCCGCCCACACCCTCGGCTACGTGAGCGTGAACGAGAACGAGGACGACAACGACTTCCCGGGCGAGGGCCTGACGACGCTGACCATGAAGGGCAGCATCGGCAAGGACGGCATCGAGAAGCAGTTCGACTCCCTGCTCCAGGGCGAGGCGGGCTACACCATCCTCCGGGTCGACCCGGCCGGCTACAAGGTGAACCCCCCGCTCGAGACCCGGGTGCCGGTGCAGGGCAAGAACCTGACGACCAGCCTCGACGTGGACCTCGAGAACGCCGCCGAGGACGCGATCGCCGACCAGATCGGCGCAGCGGTCGCGCTGGACGTCCACACTGGCGAGGTTCTGGTCATGGCCAGCAAGCCGGCCTACGACCTGAACCTGTTCTCGCCGCGCCTCTCCAAGGCCGCCGTCGCCGACATCGAGGAACGCCGCGCCTGGACGAACGGCGCCCTGAACGGCGTCTACTCGCCCGGCTCGACCTTCAAGATCGTGGTCTCGACCGCCGCGCTCCTCAGCGGCGCCATCACCCCGGAGGACCAGCCGGCGGACTGCGAAGGCTACATGATGGTCGGCAACCGGCGCTTCAGCTGCGACAACGGCTTGGGCCACCACGGCGAGTTGAAGCTGCCCGACGCCATCTCTCTCAGCTGCGACATCTACTTCTACACCGTCGGGCTGCGGACCTCGCCCGACGTGATTGCGGCGCAGGCGAAGCTCTTCCACCTCGACAGGCCGACGGGGATCGAGCTGCCGGGCGAGACCCACCGCATGATCATCCCGACGCCGGCCTGGAAGCGGAAAGTCCGCGACGAGGCCTGGACCCCGGGCGACACCGCCAACATGTCGATCGGCCAGGGCGACGTGCAGGTGACCCCGCTCCAGATGGCCTGCTTTGCCGCCTCCTTCGCCCGCGGGGAACGCTGGACCAAGCCCACCCTGATTCACGAAGCCAACCGGCCCTTCGTCCACACCGACCCGATCGGCCTCTCCACCGCGCAGCGGGACGCGATCCTCACCGGCATGGAGGGCTGCACCACCGTCGGCACGGCGGGCAAGGTCTTTGCCCTCAAGGCCTACAATGTCGAGGGGGTCCGGGTCGCCGGCAAGACCGGCACGGCTCAGATCGTCCGCCCCCAGGGCAAGGTCGACGAGGCCTGGTTCATCTGCTTCGCCCCGCTGGAGAATCCCGAGATCGCGATCGCGGTCGCCATCGACGGCACGAACCCGGGGGAGAATTTCCAGGGCGGCATCGCGGCGGCGCCCGTGGCGGCCACGATCCTCAGGAAGTACTTCGAGAAGAAGCGCGCCGCCGCCGTGAAATAGGGGCGGCCTGGCGGGCCCGCCGGAAGACCTCGGTCGGCCGCGGCCAGGTGGCCGGCGCGCCGAAGCGCAGGCGCTGCAGGTCCGCGACCAGTTTCGGCGGGCTGTCCACCCGTCGCAGCCACCGTCCAGCCTCGCGCCGGACCGGGTCATCCCTGTGGCCCGGCCGGCCGCGGCGGAACCGCCAGCGCCCGGTCACCCCCAGCCAGGCCAGCGAGCCCGCCGCAGACAGCGCCGCCGCGAACCGGAGGGCGCGGGCCGCGTTCCAGGGCCCGGCGAAGAGCAGGCGCAGCCGCCGCCCCAGCTCGGCGAGGGTTTCCCGAATCCGCTTCCCGGAGGTGTCGGTCGCCGCCTTGACGGCGCGGGCGGCGTCCACCTGCGCCTGCTGGTCGAAGTTCACGATCCGGCGGTACCAGAAGACCCGCAGGCTGCTGAACCGGGCCGACCAGCTGCGGTCGAGCATGCTGGCGATCGCGGCCGCCCCCTCCTCCGGCGCCGGATCGAGCGAGGCGGCGATCTCCAGCGGATCCTCCCGCAGCCACGAGCTCGTGGTCGGGTCCCAGAGCTCGGCCCAGGCGTGGGCGTCGGAGTTGCGGATCACATAGTTGGCCGAGTAGGCGTTCCAGGTGCCGCCCTTGAAACCGGTGACGACGCGCGCCGGGATGCCGGCCGCCCGGGCGAGGACCACCAGCGAGCCGGCGAAGAGCTCGCAGTGGCCGGTCTCGTGGGAGGCCACCCAGCGGACCAGCGGGTCGCCCGGGCCGGCCGGGATCCGGGGCGCCAGCGAGTACGGGTGGGTCTGGCGCAGCCAGGTCATCGCCTTCTGGGCAAAGTCGCGCGTCGCGGTCGTCGGCGTGATCCCGATCGCCTGGTCGAGGCGCCGCAGGACGGCCTGGTCGGCCGCCGGGACGTCGAGCCCGAGCTCGGGCGGCATCCCGGCCAGGCCGCGGCCCCGCTTCCTCCCCGCGAAGATCGGGTCGTGGAGGGAGTTGGACTCGGGGGCCATGTTCTCCACCCGGTAGGCGGTCATGGTCGCCGGCTCGTCCCGCAGCGCCACGATGCCGAGGTCCCAGGAGTAGCGGTAGTTCTGGGCGGACGGGAAGCGCAGGATGCCGAAGCGCCCGAGCACCGGAAGGTAGCGGCTGATGCCCGACTCAACGTAGAAGGTCCAGGCCGGCGGGCTGCCGCTCACCCCGCCGAGGCGCGGCACCACCACCGAGGAGGTCGCCTCCCGGCCGAAGGTGGCCCGCATGCCCGAGGACAGCTTGAACCGCCCGTCATGGTACTCGTCCAGGACCACCATCCGCCAGTAGGGCGAGGCCGGGGCCTTGTTCGGGTCCGAGATGTCCGCCTCAAAGGCGATCCCGTCGTCCTGGGTGATGCCGGTGATGTCGCCAAACTTGATCGAGTCGTTGAACCCGGTCATCGCGCGGCGGACGACGAACCGCTCGAGAAAGAGGCTGTTCTCCAGCTGGAAGCGCGGGATGGCGAGGAAGAGGAGGCCGGACACCGCCACCACCCCGAGGAAGAGCACGAGGGCCGAGGCGAGGAGCCGCCAGTCCGAGACCGCGAGCAGCCGCCGGAAGAGCCGCGCCCAGCCGTAGCGGGCCCAGCTGGGCTCGACCCCGCGGACCGCGAGCATCGGGGCCTGGCCGCCCTCGGACGACGACGCGATCGTGACCACCATGAGGAGCGCCAGCGCGCACGCCGTGAAGAGCAGGATCTGGCCGGCAAAGAGGATCGAGACCGTGAGCACGCCCGCGACCACGACGAGGAACAGGCCGAGGATCACGATCTGCAGGTCGTCGCGGCGGGCGCGGTGGCTGCTCCCCCGGTACAGCAGGAGCAGCAGGTCCAACCGGACGATGGCCGGCAGCAGCGCCCCGGAGTGCCAGAGGTCGCCGACGAAGAAGGCCACGATGGCCGGGAAGGCGAGGCGGTGCATCCAGAGTGGCACCCGGGCCGGCAGGTCCGGCCGCACCAGGCAGGTGAGGACGCCGGCGGCGGCGGCGGCCGCCGCCCACTCCGAGCCGATGTCCATGTAGAACACGGTCACGATCGAGAGCAGCATCAGCACCCCGCCGAGGAGCCAGCGCAGCAGGTGCAGCTCGTCGAGGCTAAGTCGCGGCCGTCCGGGTTCCATTGACGAAGGCGGCGACGCCGCGGGTGCCCTCCGGGGCGAAGGTCATGACGTTGAGGCGCGAGCGCCCCACCGGGGCCGCCGCCGGGGGGCCGTCCGGGGCGCCGGTCGGGCCCAGCTCCGCCAGCCGGTCGAGGAAGGACTCGAGGTCCGCCACCCGCTTGGTCGGCACCGGCGGGGCGGAGTCGATCGCGGTCGAGAGGAGCCGGCCGGCCCGGAACAGGTCCTGGGCGAGCGTCGCGGCAAGGCTGAGCAGGAGCTCGAACTGCGCCGGCTCCGTCCAGGTGGCCGCGGCGGACTGCAGCCAGAGCGCGCAGGCGTCGGAGTTCTGGGAAGAGAACTGGCGCACCAGGAGCTTGCTCGAGCGCGCGCTCGCCTTCCAGTGGATCAGGCGGTGCGAGTCGCCGTGGTCGTAGGAGCGGAGCGCGATCATCTCGCCCTCGTTGCCCGTCCGGGCCTGGCGGAGCGCGCCGGCCGGCCGGCGCGGCGCGGCACCGCCGAAGCGCCGGTAGGCCACCGGGGCCGGCCAGACCGGGACCTCGCGGCGGAGCTCGGTGCCGGCCTGCTTGCGGAGGAAGCCGAAGGGGAAGAGCGAGCCGACGCCGCGGAGCTCGACCCGCAGGAGCCCGCGGCGGGCCGGCGTGAAGGGCCAGTCGAGGCGGGCGCCCCCGCCCGGCTCCAGCCGCGCCCGCAGGTGGACGGTGCCGGTGACGAGTTCCTCCTCGTGCTTCCGCAGCGCCGCCCAGACGTCGATCCCCTTGCCGGTGATGGTGGATTCCGGCCGCGCGATCCCGTGCCGGCTGAAGGGCTCGGCCGCGAATTCGAACCAGAGCGCGTAGGTCGGCAGGAACTTCTTGGTGTTGCGCAGGAGGAGCCCGACCTCGGCCGCCTGGCCGGCGCGCAGCGGCGGCTGCACCTCCAGCTGCCACTCGACCCCGTGCAGATTCAGCCAGGCGAGCACGCCGGAGAGGACCAGGCAGGCGAGGAGGAGCGCCAGCGCGATGAAGAGGATGTTGCTCGAGGAATTGTACGCGGCCGTGCCGAGGCCGAAGGCGAGCCCGATCAGCACCAGCCCCGAGACGGTCGGCTGGATCCGTTCCTGGCGCCGCGGCCAGATGAGGCGCCAAAGGAGCCTCCGCCAGAAGTGGGACCCGCCGCCTGCGGGGCCCGTGCTCACGCCGGTGGCGGCAGGGCCGAAAGAATGCGCTTCAGGTGGCCGCCGACGGCGCGCCGCTCCTCCAGGGCGTCGCCGGACTGCCGCGCCAGGGCGAGGCGGTGGGCGATCACCGAGGGGACGAGGTCGGTGATGTCGTCCGGGAGCACGAAGTCCCGGCCGTTCACGAGCGCCCGCGCCTGGGCGGCGGTGCGGAGCGCGAGGCCGCCGCGGACGCTGACGCCGGCCTTGAACTCCACCTCGGTCCGGGTGGCCGCCACGATCCGGAGGATGTAGTCGAGGATGCTGTCCTCGACGAAGACCTGGGGCACGAGCGCCTGGATCCCCGCGACGTCGGCGCGGGTGGCGACGGCGGAGAGCGTGAGGGCGTCGTAGCCGGTCCGCGCCGTCCGCAGGATCTCGATCTCGTCGGCGTGCTGGGGATAGCCCATGCGCAGGCGCATGAGGAACCGGTCCATCTGGCTCTCGGGCAGCGGGAACGTCCCCTCGTAGTCGACGGGGTTCTGGGTCGCGAAGACCATGAAGGGCGAGCCGACCGCGTGGGACTCGCCGTCGACCGTCACGCGCGCGCGGTCCATCACCTCGAGGAGCGCGGACTGCGTCTTCGGGGGGGCGCGGTTGATCTCGTCCGCCAGGACGATGTTGGCGAAGACCGGCCCGGGCTTGAACACGAATTCCCGGGTGGTCTCGTCGTAGATTGCGACTCCGGTCACGTCCGAGGGCAGGAGGTCGCTGGTGAACTGGATCCGGGAGAAGACGCAGTCGGTCGAGCGGGCCAGCGCATAGGCGAGCGTCGTCTTGCCGACGCCCGGCAGGTCCTCGATCAGGAGGTGGCCGCCGGCCGCCAGGCACACCAGGAGCTGCTCGATCACGTCGGCCTTGCCGAGGATCGCCTGGCGCAGGTTGGCGCGGAGCCGGTCGAGCGCGGCCTTGGCGTTGGCGACCTGCTCGGACTGGAGGAAGTCGCTCATCGTCAGGCCAGGATCTCCAGCATCCGGGAGAAGAGGCGGTTCACCTTGGCCTGGTTGTCCTTCACCAGGTCCTTGAACTTTCCGAAGTCGATCTCGGTCCCCTCCAGCCCATTGGCGTAGTTGTCGCAGATCGCCAGGCTGTTGTAATTGAGGGCCGCCTCGGTGCAGAGGTCGGCCTCGTGGGCGGCGGTCATCCCGATCACGTCCCCCCAGCTGTGGACGACCCGGATCTCCGCCTTGGTCTCGAAGCGGGGACCCCGCATCTGGACATAGACCTTCCCGGTCGGGATCGTGAACTCCGGCGCCAGGCCCGCCAGGATCTTGGGGATCAGGTTGTTGGCGATGCCGGGGGCGCCCCCCTTGAGTTCCGTGTCGAAGAAGGTGGCCGGGCCCTGCTGGAGGCCGACGTAGTCCGAGCAGGAGACCAGGGAACCCGGCGGGATGTCTTTCTTCAACGAGCCGACGGAGTTAAGGGACACGACGTCCTTGAAGCCGAGGTCCGCCAGGGCCCGGATATTGGCCCGGTAGTTGATCGAATGCGGCGGCAGGGGGAAGCCGTAGCCGTGTCGGTTCAGGAGGGCGTGATCCCCCCGGGCCTTGTAGGTGACGGGCCCGTAAGTGGTTTCCACCGTGCGCACGTCCCAGGACGAAAAGAGCGTGGAATTGACGATGCTTGTGCCGCTTATGAACGCGACTTTCATAAAAGGTACGATTCTCACCCGCCCTTCCCCCTTGTCAAATCCGCCCGGCGGGACCTACGCTTGCCGCTTACGAATGCCTGACGCCTGTCCAGCCCCCCGCGAGGGGTGCCCCGTACCGCGCCACATCGCCATCATCATGGATGGCAATGGTCGCTGGGCCAAGCAGCGGGGCCTGCCGCGGATCGAGGGCCACCGCCGCGGGGTCGAGGCGGTGCGCACCGCCACCTACGCCGCCCGCGACCTCGGGGTCCGGATGCTGACCCTCTACGCCTTCTCAGCCGAGAACTGGAACCGCCCGAAGGACGAGGTCGGGGCCCTGATGGGGCTCCTCGAGCTCTACCTGAAGAAGGAGCTGGACACCTTTGTCCGCGACCGGGTGTGCCTGAAGACGATCGGCCGGATCGACGAGCTGCCGTCCGGCGTCCAGCGGGTGCTGGCGACAACGGTTGAGCGGACCGCCGGATTCACCGACTACACGCTGGTCCTCGCCCTCAACTACGGCTCGCGCACCGAGGTCCTGGACGCCGCCCGCGCCTACGCCGCGGCGGTGGCGGCCGGCCGCGAGAAACTGAACGATCCCTCCTGGGGCTCGTTCGCCAAGTACCTCTACACGGCGGGCATGCCCGACCCGGACCTCGTCATCCGCACCTCCGGCGAGACCCGGATCAGCAACTTCCTCCTCCTGCAGGCGGCCTACGCCGAGTTCGTGTTCAGCCCCGTCCTCTGGCCCGACTTCGCGAAGTCCGACCTGGAGGCCGCGGTGGCCGAGTTCGGGCGCCGGGAGCGCCGGTTCGGGCAGACCAGCGAGCAATTGAAGCCCGCCGCGGCCGCGCCCTGAACCGTGGGCAAGCGCATCGCTAGCACGATCACCCTCTGGCTCGCGCTCTTCGCGGTGCTGTGGTTCTTCCGCACCAACGGTGCGCTGGTCGTGATCACCGCCGTCTCCGTCCTCACGCTCCGGGAGTTCTACCAGCTGATGACGGCCGCCGGGGACGCCCCCTTTGCGAACCTCGCCCTCCTCTTCGGGGGCCTGATCACGCTGGCCCCATGGCTCGAGGTCCGCTTCGGCCTCTCGCCCGCCCCCCTCCTGCCGCTGGCGACGCTCGTCTTCACCTGCCGGATGTTCCTCGAGCGCGCGCCGGAGAAGCGGATCGAGGCCCTCTCCTCCACCCTGTTCGGCCTGCTCTACGTCGCCCTCATGTTCCAGTACTTCGTCCGGCTGGTGACGCCGGTCCCCGGCGAGATGATGCTGCCCGCCGGCCGCCTCGTCCTCTGCCTCTGGATCGTCGCCGTCGCCAAGTTCTGCGACGTGGGCGCCCTCCTCACCGGGCTCGCGATCGGCCGCCACCCGATGGCGCCCCTGACGAGCCCGAAGAAGACCTGGGAAGGCGCCGGGGGGGGCGTCCTCGTGGGGATGGGCGTCGGCGCCCTCGTCGCCTGGCTCGGCCGGGGCGTGCTCCCCGCCGGCTTCACCCCGCTGCGCGCCTTCCTCAGCGCCGCGCCGCTGGCCGTCGTCGGCATCGTGTCCGATCTGGTCGAGTCCGTGCTCAAGCGCCGCGCCGCGCTCAAGGACTCCGGCGGCGGCGTTCCCGGGATCGGCGGGATCTTTGACCTCAGCGACAGCCTGATCCTGGCCGCGCCCGTCGGCTACTTCCTGATCCAGCAGGTCGCCTGACGCGCGGGAACCCGAAGACCATGGCCCCCCCCCCGCCGAACCCCTCCCGCCGCCGGGTCGTCCTCCTCGGAGCCACCGGCTCCATCGGCACGAGCGCCCTCCGCGTCATCGCCGCCCACCCCGACCGGCTCGAGCTCACCGGGATTGCGGCCCGCTCCGACTGGAGGCGCCTGGCGGAGATCGCCCGGGAGTTCGGGGTGCGGGACGTGGCCATCGCCGAGCCCGGGGCCTTCGCGGCCGCCCAGGCCTCCGGGGCCTTCCCGCCCGGCACCCACCTGCGGGCGGGAATCCCGGGCCTGGTGGAACTCTCGGTGCTGCCCGGCGCCGACCTGGTGCTGGTCGCCGTGATCGGCACCGCCGGCCTGGAGCCGGCGCTGGCGGCGATCGCCGCGGGCAAGCAGCTGGCGCTCGCCTCCAAGGAGATCCTGGTCCTCGCGGGCCAGTTCGTGATGGCGGCGGCGGCCCGCCACGGCACCCTCCTCCTCCCGGTCGACAGCGAGCACAACGCCGTCTTCCAGTGCGTCCAGGGGCACCCGTCCTCCACCCTGCGGCGGATCGTCCTCACCGCCAGCGGCGGGGCTTTCCGCGACTGGCCGCTCGCAGACTTGGCCAAGGTCAAACCCGCTGACGCCCTCAAGCACCCCAACTGGGTCATGGGCCCCAAGATCACGGTCGACTCGGCCACGATGGCCAACAAGGGCCTGGAGCTCATGGAAGCCAAGTGGCTCTTCGGGCTCGCGCCGGCGCAGTGCACGGCCGTCCTGCACCCCCAGAGCCTCGTCCACTGCCTGGTCGAGTTTCACGACGGCGCGATGCTGGCCCAGCTGGCGCCCGCCTCCATGACCTTCCCGATCCAGCACGCCCTCTTGTATCCGGAGCGCACCGCCGGCGTCGACCCGCCGATCGACCTCACCCAGCTCATGCGCCTCGAGTTCCGGCCGATCGAAGAGGAACGGTTCCCGCTCCTGCGGCTGGCGGTCGAGGCCATGAAGGCGGGAGGGGTGGCCCCGGCCGTCTACAATGCGGCCAACGAGGTGGCCGTCGCCGCCTTCCTGGCCGGGCGGATACCATTTCTTGCGATTCCGTCGATCGTTGGCCAAGCTCTTGACCGCACGGCTAACTTTGAACCTCCGGACCTGGCCAGTGTCCTCGATGCTGACCAGGCTGCCCGACGGGGCGCGGAGTCTGACGTGGCAGTGCTTAAGTAATTACCCGATATCACTTTATAGATAACTGTGTCCACTGATCTGCTGCACTCGCTGCTGTCGAATACCTGGTCGATCTTCCTGATCGTCCTGTTCTTCGGCGGTTCGATCTTCGTCCACGAGCTGGGCCACTATCTGGCGGCGCGGGCGCGCGGCGTGAAGGTGGAGGTGTTCTCGATCGGCATGGGCCCGCCGATGGTTTCCTGGAAGGCCCCGGACGGCACCCGCTACCAGATTGCATGGTTCCCGCTCGGCGGCTTCGTCCTGCTGCCGCAGCTGGCTGACCTGGGACCCCTGGAGGGAGAAAGCGAGGTCGACGCCAGCGAGCTGCCGACGATCCCCTACGGCTCCAAGCTGCTGGTCTTCGTCGCCGGCGCCACCTTCAATCTCCTCTTCGCCTTTGGGCTCGCCTGCATCATCTGGGTCGTCGGCCAGCCCGAGAACGCCGAGTCGGTCAGCACGACGATCGGCTACGTCGCCCGGACCCTCGACCAGCCGGATGGCACGAAGGTGCCGAGCCCCGCCTCGATTGCCGGGCTCCAGGTCGGCGACGTGGTCAAGGCGATCGACGGCCACCCCGTCGCCGACTGGGACGAGCTGAACGGCACGCTGGTGATGGGCTCCGGGCGCGACCCGAAGGGCAGCCGCAGCACGGTCTTCACGATCGAGCGCCAGGGCCGGATCCGCGAGGTGACCCTGCACCCGATCCTCTCCGGCGATGAGAAGTGGCGGCGGGTCGGCATCATGCCGGGGTACGACCTGGTGGTGCACTCGGTCGAGGCCAATTCCCTGGTCGCCAAGGCCGGCCTCCTGGCGGGCGACCGGATCACGACGCTGAACGGCGCCGCGATCATGAACTGGGCCGGCCTCGGCGAGGAGCTCGCCCTGGCGCCCGACCGCCCGGCGGTCCTCAGCGTCGAGCGCGCCGGCCACGTCCTCACCGTCACCCTGCCGGCGCACGGCGGCGGCCAGCCGATCGGCGACATCGAGTTCCTGACCGGCTACCGCATGACCCATCCCTCGCCCCTTACCCAGATCGCCCAGCCGCTCGTGATGACGATCCGCACGGTGTGGGGCCTCATCAACCCGCTCTCCGACATCGGCCTTTCCAAGGTCTCCGGCCCGGTCGGCATCGTGCACAACTTCCACATGGCGGCCGAGGCCGGCCTGCGCACGGTGATCCGGCTCACCATCCTCATCAACGTGAACCTCGCGATCCTGAACCTGCTGCCGATCCCGATCCTCGACGGCGGCCAGATTGTGTTCGCGACGATCGGACGGCTGCGGGGGCGCTCGCTCCCGACCAACTTCATCGTGACGACCCAGAGCGTGTTCGTGGTGCTGCTGCTCTCGCTCGTGCTCTACATCAGCTTCTTTGACGTGCGGCGCTGGAGCCGGGACGCGCGGGACAGCCACACCCTGGCGCCCGCGCCGGCGGCGTCCCATTGAGAAGCCCTTCCCCTATGGCCTACTGCGGCTCCCGCTTCCACACCGTCCGCCGGCCGACCCGCGAGGTCGCGATCGGTCCCGTCCGCGTCGGCGGCCCGAACCCCGTCCGGATCCAGTCGATGACGACCAGCGACACCCAGGACGTCGCTGCCACCGTCCGCCAGTCGGTGGCCCTCGCCGAGGTGGGCTGCGAGATCATCCGGGTGACCGCGCCGAACGTCCAGGCCGCGCGCTGCCTGAAGGACATCCGCGCCGGGTTGAGCGCCGCCGGCTGGGGCGCGATTCCGCTCGTGGCCGACATCCATTTCCTCCCCTCGGCGGCGATGGAGGCGGTGGAGCACGTGGAGAAGGTCCGGGTCAACCCGGGCAACTACGCCGACAAGAAGCGCTTTGCCGTCCGCGACTACACCGACGCCGACTATGAGCGCGAGCTCGAACGCCTGTACGAGGCGTTCTCGCCGCTGGTCAGGCGCAGCAAGGAGCTCGGCCGCGCCATGCGGGTCGGCACGAACCACGGCTCCCTCAGCGACCGGATCATGAACCGCTACGGCGACACGCCGCTCGGCATGGTCGAGAGCGCGCTCGAGTTCCTGCGGATCGCGCAGTCGCATTCCTACTACGACATCGTGCTGTCGATGAAATCGTCCAATCCCAAGGTCATGATCGAGGCCTACCGCCTGCTGGTGCAGCGGATGGACGCCGAGGACATGCACTATCCCCTCCACCTCGGGGTCACCGAGGCCGGCGACGGCGAGGACGGCCGGATCAAGGGCGCGATCGGCATCGGCTCCCTCCTGATGGACGGCCTCGGCGACACCATCCGGGTCTCGCTGACCGAGGACAGCGTCTACGAGATCCCGGTCGCCCGCGCGATCGCCGACAAGGCGATGAGCCTCTGGCGGACCGCGGTCCCGGCCGGCGGCAAGGCCGCCGACGCGATCGACCCCTTCCACTTTGAGCGGCGGGTGACCCCGCTCCTGCCCCTGGGGCCCGACGCCGACGTCGGCCCCGAGAAGCCGCCGCGGGTCATCGTCCGCATCCCGGCGCTCGCCCAGCTGCCGGCCGCGCTCGCCGCCCTCAATTCGCCGCTCCTGCGGGATACGCCCGCCGAGGGGCTGACCCTGCCGGTGGCGAGCCGGGCCGACCTGGAGAGCCTGCAGGCCACGCTCGCCGCCACCCCGGCGAAGGCCGCCTTCCTCGTCCTCGACCTCGGCGCCGCCCTGCGGCCGGCCGATGTGGAGCCCCTGGCGGCGGCGGCCCGCGGCCGCCTCGTCTTCCTGCGCCGCTTCGCCGGCGGCGACGCCGACGACCTGGCCGCGTGGCTCGCCCTCGCCCGCCAGGGGGGTCACTTCTTGGCGGTGGACGCCGCGCCCGCCGATCTCAGCGACCTGGCCCCGGTCCTGGCCGGCGCCGCCGACCGCCTGATCCTCACCTACTCCGGCGCGGCTTCCGCCGGCACCGACCACCCGGTTGGTGCCTACCGCCGGCTGGTGGACATCGCCCGCAGCGCCGGCTGCCCGGCGCCGGTCTGGATCCGCAACACCGCGGGCACCGCGGTGCGCGGCGACAACAGCTTCCTGTCGAAGCTCATCGAGGCGAGCTTCCTCACCGGCAGCCTGCTCTGCGACGGGGTCGGCGATCTCGTCAGCATCGAGACCGAGTCCGACCCGGCGCGCGCCGCGCGCGTGTCCTACAACGTCCTCCAGGGCGCGGGCGCGCGGATCTCCAAGGCGGAATTCGTCGCGTGCCCGAGCTGCGGCCGCACCCTCTTCGACCTGCAGACGACCACCCAGCGCATCCGCGCGCAGACCGCGCACCTGAAGGGCGTGAAGATCGCGATCATGGGCTGCATCGTGAACGGCCCGGGCGAAATGGCGGACGCGGACTTTGGATACGTCGGCGGCGCGCCGGGCAAGATCAACCTCTACGTCGGCAAGCAGTGCGTGCAGTACAACATCCCGCAGGCCGAGGCTGACGCCCGCCTGATCGCGCTGATCAAGGAGCACAAGAAGTGGGCCGAGCCGGAGCCGGCGAGCGCCTGAGCGGCGCCCGGGCTGTATTGAAAAATCCACGCGGCGTGACGGTCCCGTAACGCGGCTGTAACTTTCTTTCCGGCTTCGCAAGCCGCCTACAGGGCGATGTAACATCCGGGAAATTACAGGGACGCCGACCCCAATTTTGGCGCCTAACTTTGGGGGATGGACGCAACGAAAAAAGGGAAAAAAGTTATGCCCACCCCCCCTGTGAACAACTTGTCAGAAAGTTGGCCTTGTAATGGTTTTCGCGTTCACAGTTACTCCGCCCTTGTCCAAGCCAATTAGCCCCTCGGAAGTTCTTTACCACGTCACGAAAGCCGCCCCACTCGGGCCGCGCAGCGAGCGACAGGATAGATCCCTGGTCATCAACTTCTTATACACTTTCTTTACCCCACCCCCAATGACCGTGCCCAGGACCCAATTTTTGCCGCTGCAGACGGAGCCCCCGGGCGGCCCTCAGGACGTGCGAAAGCGCCTCTTCCGGGCCAATGTGAATAAGACCTGACTTTCCGTCCGCCCATGCCCTCTTTGTCCCTGCCCCTTAACCTGTGGGAAACGGTTAAGTGCGACTTTAAATCCCTGTTTCCGGAAGACGTCTTCCAGATGTGGTTTGAGCCGGTCGTCTGCCTCGAGACCACCGAAGACGCGATCACGCTGGGCGTGCCCAATGACTTCGCGGCGATCTGGATCCACGACAACTATCTGGACCTGATCACCCAGCGCCTGCGCCTCACGGCCGGCCGCACGGTGAGCGTAAACCTCCAGAAATCGGACACTTCCGGCCGCCACGGCGGCCACGCCCGTTCCGAATCCGCCGCCCCCTCCGCCCGGCCGCGGGTGGCCGTCGGCAGCCGCCGGCCGGGGCGGGCGGACGAGCGCGGGCCCGCGCCCGGCACCCTTAACATTCGTAACACCTTCGAGACGTTTGTCGTCGGCTCGAACAATCAGATGGCCCATGCCGCGGCCCTGGCGGTGGCCCAGGCCCCCGCCCAGGCCTACAACCCGCTCTTCATTTACGGGGACACCGGCCTCGGGAAGACGCACCTGATGCATGCCATCGGGCACGCCATCCTGCGCAACAACCCGGACGCCCGGGTGGCCTATCTCTCGACCGAGAAGTTCACCAACGACTTCATCCAGGCCCTGCAGGAGAACGGGATGGTCAAGTTCCGCCAGCGCTACCGCCACGTTGACGTGATGCTGCTGGACGACGTGCAGTTCCTGGCCGGCAAGGAGCGCATCCAGGAGGAATTCTTCCACACCTTCAACGACCTGTTCGAGTCCGGGAAGCAGATCGTGCTCTCGAGCGACCGCCGGGCGAGCGAGATCCAGAAGCTTGAGGCCCGGCTGGTGTCGCGCTTCGAGTGGGGCCTGCCGGCCGACATCCAGGCGCCCGACCTGGAGACGCGCATCGCCATCCTGCGGACCAAGGGCGCCACGCTGAAGTGCGGCCTGCCCGATCCGATCATCACCTTCATCGCCCAGAACATCACCAAGAACATCCGCCGCCTCGAGGGCGCGCTGATCAAGGTGGCCAGCTACAGCGCCCTCAGCAACAAGACGCTCGACCTCGCGACCACGGAGCGGCTGCTCCACGACATGCTGATGGAGCAGGCGCAGAGCATCCTCACGATCGAGACGATCCAGAAGCGCGTCGCGGACCACTTCCAGATCCGCCACAGCGACATGACGAGCAAGCGGCGGCCCAACAACATCGCGATCCCCCGGCAGGCGGCGATGTACCTGGCGCGGACGCTGACCAAGCACTCCCTTCAGGAGATCGGCGATGCCTTCGGCGGCCGGGACCACGGCACGGTGATCCACGCCTGCAAGGCGGTGGACAACATGATGGAGCAGGATGCCACCATGCGGAGCAGCATCGATTTTCTGAAGACGCAGCTGGCGCGCTGAGGCCGGGGCCGCGGAACCCGGCTACGTCACCCGGGCGGCGACGACCGCTGCCGCCATCGCGGTCCGGTGATCCTCGCCCCACGGCGGCCCGAGGGACTTCCGCAGCCGGCGGAAATGGGCGTCGAGATCCGGGATCCGCAGCGCCGCGCTCGCGGCCGCCGGCACCTGCTTCGCATCGTACCAGTGGACGGACCAGCCGCGCCCCGCGGCCGCGCCCGCCAGCGCCTGGCGGTACATCACCCAGTCGGCAAAGTTCCGCGCCCGATAGTCCGTGATCCGCTCGGCGACGGTGGGCGGCAGTTCCGGGCACCGGCGCAAGGCCACCCCGCGGATCCGCCCGGGCAGCGTTTTCGCGACGGCGTCCAGGGCGAGCTGGGCGTGCCGTTCCGCGGACGCGCGCACGCGCTCCACCAGCGCCACGGCCTCGCCGATCGGCAGCGCCGGACCCTCGCTGTGGTGTGGGAGCTTCGGCAGGTCCCCGGCCACGAGGTCAACCCGGCGACGGTCGAGGAAGGTCCCGTCCCCGGTGGCCGTCACCAGGACCGCCCAGCCGCCATGGTCCGAGACCCCGATCATCGCGTCGCCCCGCGGCATCGTGTCGTTCTCGGCGCGAGGTTAGGCGCCGGCAGATGGGCGCCGGTACGACAGGTCCACGTAGCCACTCTTGTAGGCGACGACATTCTTCAGCTGCCACTTCTGCTCGATGCCAGTCGCACCGAAAAGGTGGAGCCCATCGCCCAACGTGACCGGCGCCACCATCAGCCGGATCTCATCCACCAGCCCGTGCCGCAGAAAGCTCTGGCCCAGCACGGCCCCGCCCACCAGCCAGATGTTCCGAAAGCGCGGGGCGAGGATCTCACCGAGCAGCGTCCGGGGATCACCCGAGTAGAACTCCACGCTCGGCCGGGTGGCGGGCAGTTTCCGGCTGGTCAGCACGATCGTCGGGGTATCGCCGTAGGGCCAGCCGAGCTGCAGGGCGTGCTCGTAGGTCCGGGAACCCAGCACGTAGCAATCGATCGCAGGAGCCCCGGCTCCATCCTCGGTGACCCCTTTCTCGTAGGCGTCGCCGCTAGCATCCATCCATGAAATGCTGTTGTCCTTCTTGGCAATGAAGCCATCGAGGCTGGATACGACGTGCAGCGTTACCGTCGGGCTCACGGCGCCCGAGATTTGCCGCCGCCGATGCGGAGTCAACCGCCCACCGGGCGCTCTCAAGTCCGGCCGGACGCCGGCTTGTCTTGCGGCCCAATATGGGTACGGTTGGTCCCCCCATGACACTAACTCCCGAGCAAAAGCAGGCCGTCGCCCAGTGGGTCGCCGCCGGCGACAACCTGTACACCGTCCAGAAGAAGCTGGCCGACGTGCTGAAGATCTCGATGACCTACATGGATGTCCGCTTTCTGGTCGATGACCTGAACCTCGAGCTCAAGGACTCGGCCCCGAAGGCGGACGCCAGCGACGTGAGCAAGACCCCGCCGCCCGCGGCGGCCGCTCCGGCGGCCTCCGCCGACGAGCTGGACGACCCGTTGCCCCCGGGCCCGGGCCCGGGACCGGGCGGCGCGGTCCGGGTGGCGGTGGACAAGGTTAACCTCAACCCGGGCGCCATGGCGACCGGCACGGTCACCTTCCCCGACGGCGTGACCGGCAAGTGGATGGTCGACCTCCAGGGTCGCCCGGGCCTCGTGGACGTCAGCAAGCCTGGCTACCGGCCGAGCCCGGCGGACGCCCAGGCTTTCATGCAGGAGCTTTCGATGGCGCTGCAGGGAATGTAGGCCGGCGACCCCGCCCTATCCCTTCAGCAGCGCCAGGAGCTCCGCCTCGCCGATCACGGCGACCCCGAGCGCCGTGGCCTTGTCCAGCTTGGAGCCGGCCTCGGCGCCCGCGACGACGTAACCCGTCTTCTTGCTGACGCTGGAGGAAACCTTCCCGCCGGCCGCCTCAATCCGATGCGAGGCCTCCTCGCGGGTCAGGGTTGGCAGCGTGCCCGTGAGGACGAAAGTCGTGCCCAGGAGGTGTCCCTTCCCGGGCCCGGCGGCGGCCGGGGCGGCGGGCATGACTCCCGCCTTGGCGAGTTCGTGGACCAGCGCGCGGTTCACGGGCTGGTTGAAGTGGCCGATGATCGCCTCGGCCATCGTCGGGCCGATGCCGGCGATCCGGCTCTCCTTCCCGGCGATGAAGTCGTCGTACTTGGACTCGGAGAGCCCCTCGAGGCTCTGGAAGGCCGCGGCCAGGTCCTTCGCCGCGGCGGAGCCCACGTGGGGAATGCCGAGGCCGTGGACAAACCGCCAGAGATCGGCCCGCTTGCTCGCCTCGATGGCCGCCAGGAGGTTGTCGGTGGATTTCTCCACGCTCTTGCCGAGGGCGAGCAGGTTGTCGCGCTTCAGGCGGTAGATGTCGGGGATCGAGCGGACCCAGCCCTTTTCCACCAGGAGGTCCACCATCGCCTCGCCGAGGCCGTCGATGTCCACACAGCCCTTGGAGGCGAAATGCCGCACCCGCCGGCGCACCTGCACCGGGCAGTCGTAGTTGGGGCAGCGCAGCGCGACCTCACCCTCGGCCTGTACGACGGGGGTGCCGCACGACGGGCACTTGGTGGGGAAGCGGAAGGGGGTGCACTCGGGGGCCCGGCGCCCGAGGTCGACGCTGATCACGGCCGGGATCACCTCCCCGGCCTTTTCCACGTACACGTAATCCCCCACCCGGATGTCCTTGCGGGCGATCTCGTCGCGGTTGTGGAGGGTGGCCCGGGCCACGGTCGTGCCGGCGAGGATCACCGGCTCCAGCTCGGCGACCGGCGTCAGGACGCCCGTGCGGCCGACCTGGACCGAGATGGCGATGAGCTTCGTCTCGGCCCGCTCGGCGGCGAACTTGTAGGCCATCGCCCAGCGGGGCGCCTTGCTGGTGCTGCCGGCCTCGCGCTGCAGGGCGAGGGAGTCGAGCTTCACCACCGCGCCGTCGGTGCCGTAGGCGAACTTCTGGCGCAGCCGGTCCAGTTCGCCGATCGCCGCCCAGACCGCGTCGATCCCGTCCGCCTGCCAGAACTTCTCCACCGTCGGCAGGCCCCAGGCCTTCACCCGGGCGTGGTACCCCGCCTGGGTTTCCCCGCCGGCCTTGGCGGGCTCGACCGCGCCTATCCCGTAGAGCACGATCTCCAGCCGGCGCGCGGCCACCTCGCGCGGGTCGAGGAGCTTGATCGTGCCGGCCGCCAGGTTGCGGGGGTTGGCATAGCGCTCCTCCCCGGCCTCGTCGCGGGCAGCGTTAATGCGCTGGAACTCGACCAGGGTCATGTAGATCTCCCCCCGGATCTCGATCAGGTCGGGGACCGGCGCGTGGGCGGTGGCCTTGAGCTGCTTCGGCAGGGCATGGAGCGTGAGGGCGTTGGCCGTGACGTCGTCCCCCTCGACGCCGTTGCCCCGGGTCACCGCCCGGACGAGGCGGCCGCGCTCGTAGGTGAGGCTGACGGCCAGCCCGTCAATCTTCGGCTCGACCACGTAGGCCAGGTCCTCGCGGCCGAGGAGGCGGACCAGGCGGGCATGGAACTCCCGCAGCTCGGCCTCGGAATAGGTGTTGTCGAGGCTCTGCATCGGCTGCCGGTGCCGGACGGTCTTGAAGCCCTCGGAGCGGTCGTCCCCGACCTTGTCGGTGGGGCTGTCGGCACCGGCCTCGCGGGCGGCGCCCGGGAACTTGGTCTCAAGGTCCCGCAGGTCCCGCTTCAGTCGGTCATAATCCTGGTCGCTGATCTCCGGCTTGGCCCGGCGGTGATACCGTTCGTCATGGCCCGCGACCTCCAGGCGGAGGGCGGCGATCCGGAGCTGGGCTTCGGCGGGGGTCATCGGCGAGAGGGAACGCGCATGCGTCGCCGTGAAATTTCGGGCAATTCCCCGCCGATGCAATGCCCCTTTGGGTTCTGACTAGCGGTTTTAAGGCACAAGCGCTGTCATAGTAACACACGGACCATGCCCCACCTAAAACAGTCGGCAGCTCTCCTGGCTCTGGTCCTTTCCGCCGCCGGCTGTCTTGGTCAGGCATTCTGGACGAACCAAAGTCCCGCCGGGGTCACGGATGACGTGTGGTCGGTTGCCTTTGCCAACGGGACGTTTGCCGCCGTGACGAATCAAGGGAATCTACTCATTTCGGCCGATGGTCTCACGTGGAGCAGCAAGCCACTCGCGGCCGGCACATGGCTCCTTTCGATTACCTATGGGAATGGACTCTGGGTCGTGGTCGGTGACGCCGGCACAATCCTAACCTCCCCGGACCTGCAAACGTGGCAAAGGCCATCGTCAACCACCTCAAACCGGCTAAATCGCGTCATTTACGATGGGCAATTTTTCATCGCCGTTGGCGAAAACGGCGCAGTGGTTTCATCGCCCGACGCGGCCACCTGGACGGCTCAGGTCGTTCCCGCGGGCGTTACCGGATACTTGGACGGCATTGCCTTCGGATATCCGACGGCGCCTCTCACCACAAATTCACCTCCTGCAGTACTGGTCTCAGGACAGAACGGGGTCCTATTGGAGGGCACCGCCAGTGCCCAGAGCCTGGGCATTGTTACTGGTCCGCTGACCTGCTTTCCCAGGGGAACCCAAGGGTACGAAGTCGCCATGGAGGAAGTTTTAGCCGGCCCATACACCACAGTGGTGGCCGGTGGCGGAGGTACCGTGTTATTTACGAACACCTTTAACGGACCCTTCCCATCGGAGGACGGGCCGGAAGCGACTTGGTCTTTCTTTACCCAACAAACGTTGAGTCCGTCGGTGGGGTTTCACGCACTGACGTTTGGCAACGGCTACTTTGTTCTCGCGGGAGAACAGGGGACAATCTTCTCGTCGCCCGATGGACAGAACTGGACCCAGCGCTTTTCGGGGAGCAGCCCATCCTCGGTAACGGCTGCGACACTTCTGGGCGCAACCTTCTCGTCCCCCTTGCAGCGCTATATTATCGTTGGTACGGCAGGCACGATCCTGGCCTCCAGCGCACCCCAAACGGTCTTTGCCAACGTTTCGACGCGCGGGAACATTACTTCTTCGCAGAGCATGATCGGTGGCTTCGTGGTGGAAGGAAATGGACCTCGCACCGTGCTCATCCGCGCAGATGGCCCCGCGCTCGCCACGTTTGGCGTCATCGCTCCCCTGCCCGATCCCGTCCTGACCATCTACGACAATAAAGGCAATGTGCTCACAGCCGACACGGGCTGGACCACAAATCAGCAACCCGCGCAGGTATCTGCGGCGGCGGCAGCCGTAGGCGCCTTTCCCCTTTCGAATCCCGGCAAGGACTCGGCTGTGCTCTTGGTGCTTCAACCAGGAGCCTATACCGCCGTCATCACATCTGCCGGAGGCAATTCGGGAACGGCGCTTTTCGAAGCCTACACCTACTGAATTGCCCTGTTACGTGGCAGCCTTCGGTGGCCCGCCTAGCCCAGCCTCGCGCCCAAAAAGCCCCGGCACTAAGTAACATTGTGAAATCTAGCCGGTATTGGTATGCGTAACGATGCCCAGTGTTCGGATCATGAGATTTCGCGCCCTAGCGTTTTGCCTTTTCATCACCGGTACCATCGGGGCCCTGAAGGCCTCCGAGACCGCGCCGAGTCCCGAGTATCGCCCCTGGGCGTTCTTGGTCGGCGGCGTCTGGACCCTCCAGCTTCCCAGCGCGCCGGATGGAACCACGCGGCGGATGGAGCGGGCCTATTCGTGGGCGAAGGACCAGCCGGGCGTCCTGCTGGAAGGGATCGACTACAAGGGCGGCAAGGCCGTCGACCGAACCTCGGCCGTGATTGCCTGGAATTCCACCGACCATCAGTGGCACGCCACAGGGACCTCGGCCCTGGGTGTCACCAGCAGCACTGTTTTCCACACCGAGGGAGCGGCCATTGTCGAAGACACGATCTTCTCCACGAGCGACGGCAGCTCGCTTCCGTGCGAAGGCCGGATGGAGGTGAGCGGCGATGCCGGCAGCTTCCAGCTGTTCCGGATCGCTCAAGGTGCCCCAAGAAAGCTTCTGGACGTGAAGATGACCAGAGCCGGCGGTGCGCTGGGTCTTGACACCGTCGGGGCCGACGAGGCGACGGCCATGCTCGTCAGGGCAACGAAGCTTTTCCCCCGGACCGCCCTCGAACGCATTGACCGGATGGGCCGCGAGGTCGTGCCGCCCGCGGTGGTCAGCCAGCCGGCGCCGCACTATCCCTTCCTTGACCGGGTGGTGGAGAAGCAAGGTTTGGTCTGGGTCGGCTTCATCGTCGGCCCGAGCGGCGACGTGACGGACGCCAAGGTGCTCGCGGACAATGATCCAAAAATGGCGAAGGCGGCGATCGAAGGCGTGCGGCGCTGGAAGTTCAGGCCGGGCGAGGTCGACGGGCAGCCCCAGGAATTCCTGGTCACCATTCCCGTGCGCTTCCGGCTCCCCCGAGACTCCCTGAAGGGTTAGCAGGGCGGTGGCAGAACTACGGGAGGATGGCCAGTGCGAAGACATACGGCAGGCCGGTGGCGATGCGCTCCCAGCCACGCGACCCGTCCTTCGACCGCCAAAGACTTCCGCCTTGGTCGGCGATCGCCGCGCGTCCGGAACCCGCGGCGATCTTGGCCGTGTCCACCTTGCCATCCAGCCAAGGAGGCAATCCCTCGCCCACCGGCTCTATCTGGTCGCCACCGATCCGCCATCGCCAAACCTGGGAACTTTTCGCGAACGGACCCTCCTGGACGCTGAAGAGCGCCTGGTCATCCAGCAACGCGACGGCCAGCGAGTTCGTGATTTCCAGGCCTTCGGAGCGCACCTTCCAAGTCAGTCCGCCGTCACGGCTGATGCACAGGCCGACGGCGGCGGCCGCCACGACCAGGTTTGGCATGGACGGGTGCGCTCGCACCTCGTGGACATCAAATTCAATCGGAAGCGTCGGCACCCAAGTCGCGCCGCCGTCCGCGGATCGGGGGATCCCACCTACATGCACTCCGGCGAGAAGGGCGGAGCCATCCACGGTTGCCGCCAACGTGCGCACGCCCAGGGGCGGACCGCCGGCAAACCACCATTCGCGCCCCGAAACATGGTCAAAACCGCGCAGACGCTCCACTTCCCCGGTCGCGGAGACGCGCAGCAGGGCGGCCTCATTCATCGCTCCGGCATACAGGGTGCCCTGGACCGAGAGGATCGACTGGAGGGAAAGCTCGGTTGTCGTCACCTTGGACCAACCCGGGCCGGGATCGCGTCGCCAGATCTCTTGTTCATCGACCACCGCGAGGCAGCCCCCCTCCGCCTCGGGCGCCAACGCCCCGACCTTCCGGCCCGCGAGCTCGGCTTCGCCCTCGCCGGCCTCGGTGAACGTCCGGCAGCCCAGGGCGGTGGCGACAAGAACACGCGGCATCGGGGGCTTTCGCTGCTTTCTATTGGCTGGGCGGCGGCGGAGCGGGCTCCGCCGGGGAAGTCTCGTCCGGCGCCTTGCGCCGACGGCGTACCGCCTCGCGCAGGAGGAACTCCACCTGCCCGTTCACGCTGCGCAGCTCGTCGCCCGCCCAGCGCTCGATCTCCTTCCACAGGAGGGGATCCAGCCGCAGGAGGAATGCCTTGCGTTCGTCAGCCATCCCTAAGGAGCGCGGTGGGGCGACATCACGAGAGGCCCGCGGCCTTGCGCGCCGAGTAGATGAAGAACTCCGGGTCGGCGGGCGAGACGGCGACCACCCGATCGGGCCAGCGGACGACGACCGCGTGGTCGGGATCGGTCAGGAAGGCCTCAAACTTGCCGATCCGCTTGGACCGGTACTTGCCCCGGATGGCGCCGAGGCCTCCGTTGCCCCAGACCTTGCAGGCGCCCTTCAGGACCTCGCGGTCGCGGATGACCTCGGTGGCCCCGGCGAGCGGATAGCGCTTTTGGGCCAGCACGAGCACGTCGTCCTCAATCTTGAACTGGGCGGTCTTCGCCCCTTCCACAAGGAACGTCGGGACGGCCACCAAAATCGTGAGGGCCGGGGCCAGCAGCACCGCGACGATCTGTTTCGGCTGGGAATGGCCGGGACGCGGCGTGAGGGTGACGGCCAAACTGACGACCACGCCGGCGAGCCCCGCCCCCATGGCGAGCAGCATCGCCAGGTAGACGCGCCGGCCCCGGGGGGCGGAAGGAAAGGTCTCGGTAACGGAGGCCATGGTCGGGATGCCCCGGAGGGCGTCAGGTGTACAGGGTGCCCGCATTCAGGACCGGCTGGGCCTGGGATTCGCCGCAAAGGACGACCAGGAGGTTCGAGACCATCGCGGCTTTGCGCTCCTCGTCCAGCTTCACGACACCCTTTTCCGAGAGCTCCCGGAGGGCCATGTCCACCATGCCGACGGCGCCGAAGACGATCTTCTGGCGAGCCGCGATCACGGCCTCGGCCTGCTGGCGGCGCAGCATCGCCTGGGCGATCTCGGGGGCGTAAGCCAGATGGGTGAGGCGCGCCTCCTCGACGCCAATGCCGGCCCGGGCCAGGCGCTCCTGGAGCTCCTTGGCCAGCGCCGCGGCCACCTCGACCCCGCCGCCGCGCAACGTCAGCTCGGTGGCTTCGCCGTCGTCATAAAGGTAGCTGCTGGCCACATGGCGCACGCAGGACTCGCTCTGGATCCGGATGAAGCTCTCGTAGCTGTCGACGTCGAACACCGCCTGGGCGGTGTCCTGGACACGCCAGACGATCACGACGGCGATCTCCACCGGGTTGCCCCGCTTGTCGTTCACTTTGAGCTTCTCGCCGTTCAGGTTGCGCGCCCGCAGCGAGATCTTCTGCTTCCGGTAAAACGGGTTCGCCCAAAGGAACCCGTTCTGGCGGGCGGTGCCCTGGTAGGCGCCGAAGAGCGTGAAAACCGCGGCCTCGTTGGGCTGGAGGGTGAAGAAGCCGCCGAGGGCGATGAACGGCACCAGGCCGGACAGGAAGCCGACGAGGAGGAACAGCAGGGAGTGGCTGATGGCGGCGAAGGCCAGGAGGCAGGCCGCGAAGGCGATGAGCATCACGACCACGACCAGCACCACCCAGCCGCTGGCGGCCGTGGAGGACTGTTCGTGGTGGGTAGTCAACTGGACAGAGGGAGAAGCATTCATGGAAGGGAGGGTTAAACTAGATATTGTTGTGATATCATCCAGATATCGCGTCAACACACACTCCATCAAATAATCCCTACTGATTTCAGGCCAACAGCTTACTCCAGAAGATTACTGGAGGACCAAGCTCGGCACAGTGCTCGTCGGCTTGGGATTGGGGGTAAAGAGCAGGACGGGCCCATCGCATTGCGCGACGGCAATCGACGGGATGGCCTTGGGGCCGCTCCCGGGCAGGATCGCCAGGCCGCGGGCGTCGCCGGCCGCGAGGAGGCCGCTCCTCCATGTCGGCACCGGCGCGAAGCCGCCCTTCCCGTCGCCCTCGAGCAGGAGGCTCACCCCGCCGTCAAAACGGCCAGTCGAGGGTTCGGGACCGTAATTGTTGCCGACCACGTAGAGGTCGACGACGCCGTGCCCGGTCAGGTCCCGCGCCACGATGCCGTTGATCGGGGAAATCTGGGCCAAGCTCGGCAAGGGTTCGAACTTGAAGCCGCCGTCGGGCTGGTGGCGGTAAATGCCGCTGGCGAGTTCCGTGGCCTGGTAGCGGGTCGCGGCCGCCAGGTGGTCGGCCGGGAAAATCTGCTCCACCGTCGCCCGCGAGTAGGCCTCGTAGGTGGGGAACTTGCGCGGGATCCAGGGGTAGACGTAGGCCAGCTTGCTGCGGCCGCGCACGGGGTAGAGCTTGCCGCCCTCGTACTGGGCCTCGATCAGCTGTTCCCGGCCGCTGCCGTCCAAGTCGCCGGCAAAGAGGACCGTCGGCTCGGCGAGGCTCGCGTGGTACTTGGTGTTGAGCCCGACGTTGCCGGCGATGATGTCGAGCCGGCCGGTCCCGGTCAGGTCGGCGACGGCCAGCGCGCTCCACCAGCCGGTCCGGGCCGCCAGGCCGGCCTTGGCGGTCCAGTTCTCGAAGCCATGGCCGGTGTTGCGGAAGTAGACTATTGGGCCCCATTCGGTCGCGAGGATGAGGTCCGGCCGGCCCTTCCCGTCCAGGTCGGCCCAGACCGCCGCCGTCACCATGCCGATGGTGCGCAGGCCCGGCGCCAACTCGTCGGTCACGTCGACGAAGCCACCCGGCGTGTTGCGGTAGAGGAAGCTCCTAGGCGCGGCCGGCCAGTGGCCTGGCACGACCCGCCCGCCGACAAAGAGCCCGGGCCGCCCGGTGCCCTCGAAATCCGCCGCCGCCACCGCCGCCGCGGACTCGCCGGTGCCCGGCAGGGTCGATGGCGGCGCCAGCGTGAAATGCCCGTGGCCGTCGTTGCGGTACAGCCGGCAGGCGAAGGCCGGGTCGCCCTGCTCGTGGCGCACCCCGCCGCTCGTCAGCAGCAGGTCCACGTGGCCCGAGCCGGTCGAGTCGAAGAAGAGGGCGCCGGCATCATCGGTGTCGGTGGCGGCGGCCCAGGGCTGCTCCGGGGCGGCCTGGAAGGTTCCGTCGGCCTTGCCGAGGTACAGGACGCCGGGCTGGCCGCCGGTGCCGCTCACGAAGAGGTCGGTGATCCCGTCACCGTTCACGTCGGCGGCGGCCACCGCGGGGGCGATCAGGCCCTGGCGCCGCGGCAGGAGCCGCTGGCGGCTGAATTCATCCGGCGGCTGCGAGGCGTCGGTCACGTCGACCCCGCGGGCATGCGCGTTCTCGACGAAGAGGGCGCCCGGGTTGGGCGGCCGGGTCAGGCGGGCGGGCGGGCGGTGGGAAGTCTCACCCGGGGCCAGGGGCGGCTGCGCGACCGTGAGGAGCGTGTCGACCGGCAGGTCCTCCAGGACCTGCACCTGGCCGTTCGGCCAGTGGATCGTGAGCTTCTGGATCACGGTGTCGTCGCCGAGGCCGAAGTGCACCGTCGCCGGCTCGCTCGCGACCACGCCGCGCTCGGTGTAGATCTGGCGGACCTGGACGCCGGAGGCGGTCTCGATCCGCAGCTCGGCGCCGATGGCGTCGCGGTTCGGCGCGTGCCCGTCCAGCTTGAACATCACCCGGTGGCCCGTGGTGGTGTTGTTGCGGATGATGGTCGGGGGGCCGTCGTAGTTGTTGTAGATGATGTCGAGGACGCCGCGGCCGTCCAGGTCCGCAAGGGCGCACCCGAAGGAGACGCCCAGGTGGTCCAGGCCCCAGGCCGCGCTCACGTCCTCAAACTTGAGGTTGCCCAGGTTGCGGTAGGCGAGCGTGTGCTCGCGTCGGGCCGGGGAGTTCTTCCAGACCGCGCCGCGGGCGTTGGGGTTCGGGGCGACGTTCTGCTTGTCCACGAGGTCCGGGTTCGTGAAGTCCCGGATCATCCCGGCGGTGAAGAAGATGTCCTCCCGCCCGGAGCAGTCGAGGTCGGCCATCCGGGCCGCCCAGGTCCAGCCGGTCGCGTCGACGCCGATCAGGTGCGCGATCTCCTGGTAGCGGTCGGTGCCGGTGTTCAGGTAGACCGCGTTCCACATGTACTGGGGAATCAGCTCGGGCACGCGCTCCATCTCCCAGAGGCCACGGCCCATCTCCTCGAGGCCGGTCATGAACCCGGCGTGGGTGTGGTCCCGCATGTCGGTCACCATGAAGTCGATCAGGCCGTCGTTGTTCAGGTCGCCCGAGTCGGCGCCCATCGAGAAATACGTGACGTGGGGCAGGCGCTCGTCCACCACGTCGGTAAACGTCCCGTCCCCGTTGTTCATGTAGAAGCGGTCCGGGGTCTCGAAGTCGTTCGCGACATAGAGGTCGGGCCAGCCATCCTGGTTGGCGTCGAACCAGATCGCGGTGTGGCCCTGGGTGAGGCCCCAGATCCCGGCCTGCTTCGACACGTCGGTGAAGGTGCCGTTGCCGTTGTTGTGGAAGAGGTAGTTGCGGCGGCCCTGGGGACTCTTGGAGAAGTCAAGGACGTTGGTCAGGAGGAAGCAGTCGAGGTAGCCGTCGCCGTCGTAGTCGGCGAAGGTCGCCTCGACGCTGGCGTCCTTGACGTCGAGGCCGTACTCGTGCGCGCGCTCGGTGAAGGTGCCGTCGCCGTTGTTCACGAAGAGCAGGTTTGGAGCGTCGAAGCGGCAGACGTAGAGGTCCGGCCAGCCGTCCTGGTTGATGTCGACCACGGTCGCGCTGGTCACGCTGCCCGGGCCGTTCTGGGTGCAGTCCACGCCGGCCGCCGGCGCCACGTCCACAAACTTGAAGGGCGCGGCCTGGCGGTAGAGGGCGCACGGGCCGTTGCGCGAGACGACGAAGATGTCCAGGTGGCCGTCCCGCAGGAAGTCGGCGACGGCGACGCCGGTCTCGACCGCGCCGAGGGTCAGCTCGCGGAAGCGGTCGCCCCACATCCGGGGGTCATTGTAGAGGTTCTTGACCGTGATTCCCGTCTCCTCGGGGCTCAGCTCCTGGAAAAGCCTGGCGCCCGCGGGGGCCGGCAGGCGGGGCCGGAGCGGCGTGACCGTGTAGGCCGGGTCGGCCGCGGCGACGAGGGCGGAGGCGGCCAGGAGCGCGGCGACGAGCAGGCGGGAAGCGGGGGCGGGCATGGGAGGATCAGTTGGCGACCGGCCGCAGGGCCTTCGAGTAGACCCAGTCGGCGACCTTGATGCCGGCCTTCTGGCCCTCGAGGTTGTCGGTCATGGTGTGGATCCCGCCCCAGACCCGGCTCATGCCGACCTCGGTGCGGGCCTCCGAGAGGGACTTGAACGAGTGGATGACGCCGGGCAGCCCGTCCGAGCCGACGGAGAAGGGGATGTTGTCGGTGCCGAAGTAGAGCTCGATGATGTGCGAGGCCGCGGCCGAAAAGGTGCTGTGCCCGGAGGTGTAGGACGGGAACGACGGCGACTGCATGTTCGGAATGAAGGCCGGGTTCTGGGAGGCGGCCGAATTCAGGGCCGGGTCCATTTCGCGGATGGCCGTCTCCGGCCGCCAGGTGGTGTAGTAATACTTGGTTTCCCAGCACTGGATGCCCGCGTCGGCCTCGGCGAGGTTGAGGAGCGCGAAGAGCCGCGCCGCGTCGGGCACCGAGAGGTTGCGCTGCCGCGCGATCCCCTGGGCGATCGTGTTCCAGTGCCCGGGTGGCGTGGAGGTGCCGAGGTCGTCGGACCAGAAGGGTGTGCAGAGGGTCTGATAGTCGGTCCGGTCGGACACGTCGCGGTTGCCGACCTTGTTCACGAAGGCGAGCTCGTCGGCGTAGGCCTTGGAACCGAGCGACAGCGGCGAGGGTGCCCGGAACTGGGAGGGCGACGTCATCACGAAGGGCGTCACTTTCCCCCAGAATGGCAGCAGCGGCGGCCGGAAGGTCGGCGGCGTCTCGCGCCACTTGCCCGGGTCGGTGCTCGTGTAGACCCCGGGGACGGGCTTGTTGTAGCCGCTGTTGGCCCGGTAGGTGAGAATCGCCTCCGCCACCTTCGTGCCCCAGGCGATGCCCGCTTCCTTGCCGGGTCCGTCCGGGATGGAGGCCAGCGCCTTGGCGTAGGCGAGCTGGATGGTGCGCGGGTTGGTCCAGACCCAAAGCTGGGTCAGGACCGTATGGGCGGCGCTCGCCACCGCGGCGTCCACATTCGCGCCGGCCGGCGCCGGATCGTTCACGTACCAGCCGTGGTAGCCGCGGGTGATGCCGTTCACCGCGTCAAAGATGGCGGCGTGGTACACCGCGAGGTAGTAGGCCGCCAAGGGTGGCGGGTTCCGGGACAGACGGGTGGCGTCGATGGCCTCCTGGTTCCAGTCCAGGACTGAGTTGGTGGCGGCCCGTCCCGCCGGGCCGGCCAGGATGAGCAGAACGGGGACGAGGCAAAGGCGCAGGGTCTTCATTGCAAGGGGTTAGGGTAGGATTGACCAACTCGAGGATGGCGCCCGGTCGGCCCCTCCTTAAAGCGGCAAGTGGCGGGAAGGGGATCCCGTGGGGTGGACGGCCAGCCAGCCGGGGTGAACCGCACCTTCCGCTATTCCGGCTCGGTGATTATGACCGTCCGGTCCACGCCGGTAACCCTGACCTCTTGGCGGAGCCCGCTCGGCCAGCGGACCAACACCTTGCGGACCCGGTCGTCGGCGCCCAATCCAAAAGTCAGCGTCGTCTCAGACTGGGCCATGAAGCCCATCGCGGGCTCCATCGTCTGCACGAGGACCCCGGTCGGAGTATGGACCTCCACCCGCGCGCCCCCGGCGTCGCGCTGGCAATGGGTGCCCACCAGGCTCACCCGCAGCCAGGAATTGTGCAGGTCCGCGTCGTTGCGCAGCAGGTGCGGGGGGCCGCCGTTCTGGGTGATGAGGACCGCGAGCCGCCCGTTACCGAAGACATCGGCCGCCGCCAGGCCGCGGGCGACCAACGGGCCGGCAACCGGCGGGCGGCCGGGGGCGCCGGCCGCGGACACCCAGCCCTCGCCAGTGTTCCAGAGGAGCCGGGGCGCGGCGGCGAACTCCCGCCCGTGCTCGAACGAGGCCAGGGCGGGCTCGGCGAGGCCCTCCCCGGAGAGGACGTCGATCCGGCCGTCCAGGTCGTAGTCGAGGAGCACCACGCCCAGCTTGTCGCCAAGGTGGCACGCGGCGTCATCCGCCTCGGGCGCGGGAGACATTGCGAGCCCGGCGGCGCGCAGGATCCCGAACCGGCCGGCCGCCTGGCCCTGGCGGGGCAGCGCCAGTGCGCCGCCGGCCACCAGTCCGGCAAATGCTCCCTCCCGCCGGTCCGGCGAACCCCCCGTCCATTGCCGGAAGGTGCCGTCCCCCTGGTTGAGGAAGAGCACGTCCGGACCGGACTGGTAGGTGAAGAGCAGGTCGAGTCGGCCGTCGCCGTTCGCATCCACCGCGGCCACCGCGAGCGGACCGGCCCGCGGGAAGCCCGTCTGCCGGTCGATGACGTCCAGGCCGGTGCGGGCAGTCACATCCGCGAACCGTCCGCCGCCGAGGTTGCGGTAGACGGTCGGGAAGGCGCTGACGAAACCGGAATGCGAGGTGTAGGAAGGGCCGGAGACCTGCGCCGAGAAAGCCTGCTCGAGCGTCGTCTCCCGCGACCAGCGCGCATAGTTGCACACCACGAGGTCCAGCTTGCCGTCCCCGTAAAGGTCGATCCAGACGGCGGCCGAGCTCCACACGTGGTCGTCGCCGCCCACGCCGGCGGCCGCAGTCACGTCGGCGAAGGTGCCGTCGCCCCGGTTGTGGAGGAGGCGGCTGCCCCCGACCCCGGCGATGAAGATGTCCGGGTAGCCGTCGCCGTCATAGTCGCCGACGGCGACCCCCATCCCGGCGAGCCGCAGGTCGACGCCGGCGGCGCGGGACACGTCGGTGAAATGCCCCCGGCCGTCGTTGTGGTAGAGCGTGCAGGCCGTGCCGGCACCCGGGCGCTCCCACGGCCAGGCCGGCCGGCCGACAAGGAAAAGATCGGGGTGGCCGTCGTTGTCGTAGTCGAGGAAGGCCGCCGCCCCGGGCAGCGTGGTCGGCGTCTCCTGGAGGTCCGGCGGGACCTCCTCACGGGGCGCGGCCAGCCCGGCTTCCCGGGTCACGTCGGTGAAGCGGCCCAGCGGGGCCACCGTTCCCCGGGGCGCCGAGGGAAAAAGGCGGGGGAACACGAGCCCGAGCGCGATCGCCGCCACCGCGATCGGGGCGAGGACGGGCACGAGCGGCGACATCGCCGCCCGGGGCGATTGCTGGACGCGGTCAGCAGCCGGGGAGGCGGGCGGGGAGGTGGGGATCATGCACGCCCGCCGGCCGATCCGCGCCAACAGACACGGACTGCTATTGACCTCCCGTCCGCCGAAGTAAAAACCTTTTGGCCCATGACTGCGCCGATCAAGGCCCCCACCCTGCGGCGCGCTGCGGCCTGGGCGGCGCTCTGGACGGTCATCGGCCTCGCGATCGCGAGCGAGATCTACCTCTCGAGCAACTTCCTCGGCCGCTCCATCACCTGGGGCGAGGCGATCAGCGACTCGCTGGAGGACTGGTACGTCTACGGCGTCCTCTCCCTCGGCGTCGTCTGGCTCGCCCGGCACCGGCCGCCCGAGGGCGGCCGGCGGGCCGCGACGGCGGCGATCCACCTCGGCGCCGCGGTTCTCTTCTCCCTCCTCTTCATCCTGGTCCGCACCCTGGTCGGCGAGGCGGACAGCGCCCTCGCGCACGAACCGGCCAGCTTCGGCGAGATCTTCCGGCCCCTCCTCATCCGCACGTTCCCGTTCAACCTTCTCGTCTATGCCGGGATCCTGACCGTGAGCCACGCCCTCGACTACTATCGCCGCTACCATGAGCGCACCGTGCAGACGCTCGAGCTGGAGAAGCACCTGACCGAGGCCCGGCTCCAGGCGCTCCTCCACCAGCTGAAGCCTCACTTCCTCTTCAATACCCTGAACGGCATCGCCTCCCTCATGCATTCCGACGTCGACGCGGCCGACGCCATGCTGGTGCGCCTCTCCGAGCTCCTGCGGATCTCGATGTCGCGCACCGGCGCGCCCCAGACCACGCTCCGCGAGGAGATGGCGTTCCTCGAGCGCTACCTGGAGATCGAGAAGATCCGCTTCCGCCAGCGGCTCGAGGTCGTGGTGGCGATCGACCCCGGGGCGATCGAGGCCCAGGTCCCGAGCCTCATCCTCCAGCCGATGGTCGAGAATGCCATGCACCACGGGATCGAGCCCCAGGCCCGCACCGGGCGGGTGGAGATCCGGGGCGACCGCCGGGGCGACCAGCTGGTGCTGACCGTCGCCGACAACGGCAACGGCATCCCGGCCGGCGGCCCCGGCCGGGAGGGGATCGGCGTCGCCAACACCCGGGCCCGCCTGGCCGAGCTCTACGGCGACCGCCAGAAATTCGAAATGGCCAACCGCCCCGAAGGCGGCCTGTGTGTAACCATCACCTTGCCCTTCACCATCGCCACCCCATGAGCCCGCTCCGCATCCTGGTCGCTGACGACGAGCCCCTGGCCCGCGACCGGCTCCTCGCGCTCCTGCCGAAGGACGTCGCGTACGAGATCGTGGGCCAGTACGGCACCGGCCCCGAGGCCGCCGCGGCCATCCGGCGGGACCGGCCCGACGTCGCCTTCCTCGACATGCAGATGCCGGGCTGTGACGGCCTCAAGGTGGTGGCCGACCTGCCGCCGGCCGAGCGCCCGGCCGTCGTCTTCGTGACCGCCCACGACCAGTTTGCGGTCGAGGCCTTCGGGGTCCGCGCCGTCGACTACGTCCTCAAGCCGTTCGACCGCGAGCGCCTGGAGACGGCGCTGGAGCGCGCCGCCGAGTACGTGGCGGCCCGTCGAGCGGGCGACATCGGTGCGCGGCTGGAGGGCCTTCTCGCCAACGCGGCGGCGGCTCCGGCGCGGACGGAACGGCTGGCCGTGAAGGCGGACGGGCGCTTCGTGTTCCTGCGCTTCGACGAGATCATCTGGATCGAGGCGGCGGACAACTATGTCATCATTCACACGTCGGCTGGGGAGCGGCTGATGCCCCGGGACACCCTGACGGCGCTCGAGGAGCGCCTGGGCTCCCAGCAGTTCACCCGGGTCAACCGCTCGGCCGTCGTCCGGATCGACCAGGTGAAGGAGCTCCGGCCCAACCAGCAGGGCGACTATACGATCGTGCTCCGCAACGGGACGAGGGTCCCGCTCAGCCGCACGCTGCGCGGGCGGTTCGAGAAGTTTCTGGCCGAGGGGTGACCAGACGCCGGCGTAAAGGGCCACGGAGAAACGAAACTTCCTCCGCCAATGGGAAAAATACTGGGTGGAAACCGGGGAGCCATCGGAAAGGGCCCGCCAAAGACCATCGACGAATATCTTGTCCGGCTCCCGGAACCGTCGCGGCGGACGTTGAGCAAAGTTCGCTCGGCCATCAGGTCCGTGGTCCCGCCCGGGGCCACCGAAACCATCAGCTATGGCATACCCGCGTTCAGGCACAACGGCGTGCTCGTGTGGTTTGCCGCCTTTTCCAGCCATTGGAGTTTCTTCCCAAGCGTTGCGGTAATCGAGATGTTCAAGGCCGAACTGGCAGACTATTCGATTTCCAAGGGCACCATCCGCTTCCCACTCGATGAGCCGCCGCCTATTGGTTTGATCAAGAGGATGGTGAAGGCGCGGGTTGCCCAAAGCACCAGCAAGAGACCTCGCTAACCAGCTGTTGAAAAACTATGTGGGCCGGCCTGCTCGTCTAAGGCCTGGCTAAGATTACGTGGGTGGTGCGAGCGGTTGGGACGTGCCCGACGCGCCGATAGCCCAGCTTGGGCAGGTCGAGGCCAGCTAGGAGCGGCTCACCGCATCCGAGGAGGATCGGCGAGATCGCGAAGTGCATCTCGTCGATCAACCCCAGAGAAAGGTATTGGCGGATCGTGGCCACGCCGCCGCCCAGTTGCACGTCCCGGCCCTCAGCGGCCTCGATCGCCCGTCTTAGGGCCACATGGATGCCGTCCGCGACAAAATGAAAGATCGTTCCGCCCGCCATCTCGATCGACGCCCGCGGATGGTGAGTCAGCACGAATACCGGGGTATGGAAGGGTGGATTGTCGCCCCACCAGCCTTTCCAGGCTTCGTCCGGCCAGGGCCCGCGGATTGGGCCGAACATGTTGCGGCCGAGAATGCGGGCCCCGACGCCGGCGAACCCCCGCGCCGCGAAGTCGTCGTCGACCCCCGCCTCGCCTCCCTCCTGCCCATGAATGCGCCGAAAGGTCCGGGTGGAGAAAAACCATTCATGCAGCGCCATTCCACCAACGCCCAGTGGATTTTGGAGGTCCTGGTTCGCCCCGGCGCCGTAGCCGTCAAGCGATATGGAAAAGCAGCTGACACGCAGTTTCGCCATCGGTGAACTCCGATTCGAACGGGCCTGAATTCAGCAGGCAATGGTTTATAGTCGCAACGAGAGTGCTTATTAATGGGTGCCGGGAAATCGACCAATGTCGCTGCGGTCGCGTCCCTTTCCCGTGCACAGCGGGAATGCTACTTCTTTGTCCGTTCAGCGGTTCCATCCGACCACTGGCCAACCGGTACCATGAAGATCGTCTCCGGCTCGGGAACATCGCGGAATGCAGCATCTTGCACCACCGGAGAACAGACCGCGTTTGCCCCCCAACTCGCGCCATCCGTTTTCGGGACATGGAACATCAGGTGGGGATGCCAATGACCGACGGAATCTCCGAGGTATCCGCCTCCCGCCATCATGTAGGACATGGCGCCCGGCTCGGGTACCGGCAGTTCGCCTTTGGCGACCTT
>Ga0302314_10000661_pt1 | contig 63694 bp, 60 predicted proteins | sample III_Palsa_N2_3_FD_200533 | JGI IMG/M metagenome (GOLD analysis project Ga0302314, IMG submission 200533) | Peat permafrost microbial communities from Stordalen Mire near Abisko, Sweden - III_Palsa_N2_3 | ecosystem: Environmental > Terrestrial > Soil > Palsa > Peat permafrost | place: Sweden...
ACCTTGGTCAGCGCAGCCGTCGTGGTCGTCTTGCCGTGGTCCACGTGGCCAATCGTGCCTACGTTGACGTGCGGCTTTACTCGCGCAAATTTCTCTTTGGCCATCGCTGATCTCCGTGCCTTCTATTTAGCTAACCGAACACAATCTGGGGCTATTGCCGCCAAAAACAATGAAAACAACAACGAAAACAGCACCGCCGAGACCGGCAGTGCCTGAAAAATAATCTGGTGCCCACCACAGGAATCGAACTTGTGTCGGCTCACGCCGACGCAATGCGACCCGTTATTCGCTGAGGTCGCAGGTTCGATTCTCGAACTCAGCCCTCCTCAAACCGCGCGACACCAACGTACCGCTTTATAAATGTGGTGCCCACCACAGGAATCGAACCTGCGACCTCACCCTTACCAAGGGTGTGCTCTACCGACTGAGCTAGGTGGGCGTGCACTCTACAAACCGCTTGAACCTCTACCTCGGGAAAAACCTGCCTCTGATCCAAAAACTGGAGCGGGTGATGGGAATCGAACCCACGCTATCAGCTTGGAAGGCTGAAGTTCTACCATTGAACTACACCCGCCTGCTTCAACTACTTTGCAGCCTTTTACCACTATCCCAGTGGTGGAGGGGGTAGGATTCGAACCTACGTAGGCGTTAGCCAGCAGATTTACAGTCTGCCCTCGTTGGCCGCTTGAGTACCCCTCCCGAGAATGTTCGTTCGCGTGAGCTGAGCCACATATTGTTTTGGACGGGGGCTTTCCTGTCAAGCAAAAATGACGCCGTCGGGGGCAAACAGGCATGAAATATTTGCTCAAAGCCGACTTCGGGAGGCTCATCCGTTCGGCGCTGTAGCGCGTCAATAAAATGCAATAAGCTTTCCCTATCGTGACTGGTCGTCACGCAAAAAAACTGAAAATCATGCTCGTCCAGGGAAAACATTTCGGCCTGATGCTGTGCACCGCGCTGCTGGCGGCCACCATTACCAGTTGCGGCAGCAGCAGCACCTCCAGCGGCGCCTCCGGCCAGCCGGCCACCAGCATCGGCCACGTCTTCGTGCTGATCCTGGAAAACGAGGATTACGACAATTCCTTCGGCACCAGCTCGCCCGCGCCCTACCTGGCAAAGACCCTGCCGGCCATGGGCGCCCTGCTGCAGAGCTATTACGGCACCGGCCATAACAGCAACGACAATTACATCTCGATGATCAGCGGGCAGGCTCCCAACCTGGACACCCAGCTCGACTGCCAGACCTACGGCAACTTCACCCAGACCAGCACCGCCGCCAACGGCCAGGCCGCCGGTTCGGGCTGCATCTTCCCCACCACGGTCACCAGCCTGCCCGACCAGCTGACCAAGGCCGGCCTGAGCTGGAAGGCCTATATGGAAGACATGGGCAACACCCCCAGCCGCGAAAGCGCGACCTGCGGCCACCCCACGGTCGGCTCCAAGGACGGCACTCAGGTGGCGACCGCCGCCGATCAATACGCCACGCGCCACAACCCGTTCATGTATTTCCACAGCATCATCGACGATCAGGCCAGCTGCGACAGCCACGTCGTCAATTTCAGCGGCCTGGCCTCCGACCTGGGCAGCCTCGACAGCACCGCCAGCTTCACCTTCCTCACCCCCAACCTGTGCCACGACGGCCATGATTCGCCCTGCGCCGACGGCGAGCCCGGCGGCCTGACCTCGATCAACACCTTCCTGCAGCAATGGGTGCCGCAGATCCTGGCCTCGCCCGCGTTCCAGAAGGACGGCCTGCTGATCATTACCTTCGACGAATCCAACGGCATCACCTCGGATTCCTCCTCCTGCTGTGGTGGATCCAGCCCCAATGCCCTGCTGCCCGGCCTGCTCGGCCCCGGCGGCGGCAAGGTCGGCGCCGTCCTGATCTCGCCGTTTATCAAGGCGGGCACGGTCAGCACCACCTCGTACAACCACTACTCGATGCTGCGCAGCGTCGGCGACATCTTCGGCCTGCAATACCTGGGCAACGCCGGCGCCAGCGGCCAGGCCGGCTTCGGCAGCGACGTGTACACCCAGGTCATGCCGGTGTTCCCGGCCAAGAACTAGGGCCTGAACGGGTGCAGAACAGGCTTTAAACTCGCGGGATGATCCCCCCGCGCCTGCTCTGCGCCGCGCTGCTGGCCACCGCCGCGCTCGCCGTGCGGGCGGAAGTGCCGACGGCCGCCTCCTACAACCCGCTGGCCGCGGCAGCGGCCGAAGGGCTGATCGGCAATGTCGAAGCCGGCGTGCCGCCGCAGTGCTACACCAAGACCGGCGCACGCTCCAATCCCTGCTGGACCTGCCACACCAGCCGTAACGGCCGCAATCAGACCGACGACTGGCGCCAGCAGCAGCGCTACGACTTCAGCGACCTGGGCCGCACCAATCACTGGACCAACCTGTTCCAGGACCGCCGCGCCGCCATCGCCCGGATCGACGACGCCGCGGCCCTGGCCTACATCCGTCAGGACAACTACAGCGCCCTGCGCCCGGCCCTGCTGGCGCACCCGGACTACCAGGGCTGGGTGCCGGATCTCGACTACCGCCAGGGCTTCGACGCCGAGGGCTTCGCCCGCGACGGCTCGGACTGGCGCGCCTTCCGCTACAAACCCTTCCCCGGCACCTTCTGGCCCACCAACGGCTCCACCGACGATGTGCTGATCCGCTTGCCGGCCCCGTTCCGCAACGACGCGGCCGGCTATCCCTCGCGCGCCATTTATAAGGTCAACCTAGCCATCGTCGAAGCCGCCATGGCGGTGCCGGACAGCGTGCCCGACGCGAAACTGCGGCGCAGCATCGAGCCGGTGGACGAAACCACCGCGGGCATGGACCTGGACGGCGACGGCCACCTCGGCGGCATGGTCAGCCGGATCCGCGGCCTGCCCGCGCACTACGCCGGCGCTGCCGCCGGCGTGCCGGTGCTGCGCTACGACTACCCGCAGGGCACCGAATTCCTGCACACCGTGCGCTACGTCGATCCCGACGCGCCGGACCTGATGTCCGCCCGCTTCAAGGAAGTGCGCTACGCCATCAAGCGCTTCCAGCTCGACGAGGTCACGCGCAAGTGGCGCTACGACGAGGAAGCGCAGGAGCGCGACATCGGCGGCCTGCCCCATTACAGCGGCACCTCCTATAGCGGCCAGACCAACGCCTTCGGCTGGCGCCTGCAGGGCTACATCGAGGACGCCGCCGGCCGCCTGCGCCTGCAGACGCGTGAGGAGCAGATCTACTGCATGGGCTGCCACACCGGCATCGGCGTCACCGTCGACCAGACCTTCAGCCTGCCGCGCAAAGTCCCCGGCGCCGCCGGCTGGGGACCGCAAAACCTGGCCGGCATCCAGGACGTGCCCCAGGCCGGCTCGACCGAACCGGAAATCCTGCGCTACCTGCGCCGCGTCGGCGGCGGCGACGAATTCCGCGCCAACGGCGAAATGCTGCAGCGCTTCTTCCCCGGCGGCCGGCTCGACGAAGCCAAGGTGCGCCGCGCCGCCCCCGGCGGCAAGGGCGACATCCGCGACCTCATCGTCCCCTCGCGCCGACGCGCCCTGCAGCTCGACAAGGCCTACATGCTGATCGTGCGCGAGCAAAGCTTCATCCACGGCCGCGACGCCCTGCCCGCACCCGCCGCCAACGTGCATGCGCAACTGGACAACACCGACACCGCGCTCAAGGCCAGCGGGCGTACCTATCAGGACGGGCGGCTGTGGCTCGACTGGGATGCGCTTCAGGCGCGCACGGTTTCCGGCACCAACCAGCCGCGATAGCGCACCAGCAGTCCGGCCAGCGGCGCCCGGATCTCGACGTGGAAATGGAAACGCCCGCCCTCGGCCGATTCGTAAACCGTGCCTCCCGGCGCCAGGCAGCCCGGTAGTGGCAACCCGAACAAGCTCCAGCGGCGCACCACCAGGTGCAGTTGCGCCTGCCGCACCACCAGGGCCAGCGCGATCACGAACGGGCCGAAGCGCTCGACCAGCAGCTGCTCGCAGCGGCCGCACCCTTGCCGCTGTTCACTGACGAAAGAACGGCCGGAGAAAGTCCGCCGCCAGCGTTCACCGCCGGGAATGGCGCTGAACGACACCGTCAACGGCACGTCCACCCCGGCGCGTGGAAAGCCGAAAAGGGCAGCGGCGCAGCGCGACAGCGGGTTCCTGCCGCGCTCCACCTGCGCCCGTCCATGGGCCTTGAGTGAGCCACTCCAACCGTGCATGACACGAAGCGCCTCCGGCAACTGCATCCAGGCCGGACCGAGCAGGCGCTGGTACAGCGGCAGTGAAGCATCTTCCGCCCGGAACTCGCGTACACCGGCGTGGATATCACGCCCATGGAACAAGGTGTCGTAGTCCTCCAGTTCCAGCTCGCCCGCGGCGGTACGCGCACCGGTAGGGGGCGCGCGTCCCGCCAGGTGGTGCAGGATCAGTCCCTGCGCCGCCATCGCCGGGATATAGGGCCCATCGCCGCCCTCGGCCAGCAGATGCCAGGAGCGTTCGACCGGCCTGCCGGCGCCATCCCGGCCCGCCACGGCGATAAACATGCCGCCACGATGCTCGCCCCAGCGCAATACGCCGATCACCCAATGGAACAGGGCGGCGAAAGGCAGCAGCGAAGGCAACAGTCGCAAGCGCACCAGCCAGGCCATGCCGTTGAGCATGCGGTGCAGGCTCTCCGGCACCGGCCCCGCGCCTATCCACACCGATTCCAGTTCCGGCCACAGCCGCGGCAGGATGCGCAATTCCGGCACCTCCACCAGCGAGAAACGCAGATTGCGCAGCGGCAGAAGTCCGGGCGGCGCGATGGTGTAGCGCAGGGTTTCGGTCAGGGCATGGCCATGCCCTACCGTTCCATTGCGGCGCAGCGCCACCGCCCTGCCGCCGTAGGAGGCGAGCGCGCGAATCACGTTGCGGCCGACACCGGCATAAGGCGAAGGCGCGATGCCGCCGCAGACCCGCTCCACCCGATCGAGGCCTTGCGCCAGCCGCCGCATCACCGCCACCGTCAGCACCGGGAAGCTGCTGGCACCGGACAGCAGATAGACGCCGCGCGCCCTAGCCTCCTGATCGAATTGCGCGATCCCTTCGACGAAATCTGCGGCATCGGCGAGATCGAGGTAATGCACGCCGGCGGTGATACAGGCCCGCACCACACGATACGGATCGGCGCCGTAGGACTGAAATGGCCCGCTTGCGTCCACCAGCACATCGGGCCGCACCCCGGCGAGCTGTGCATGGAGATCACCGTCACGATCGAACAGCAGGGATTGCGAACCGGCGGCACCCGTGAGCTTGCAGCGGAAGGCTTCAGCTTTGTTCTGAGAGCGGCCGGAGATCAACAGGGTCACCCCGGCTTGGTCCGACAGCAACTGCGCCAGCCTGCCGCCGAAGGTGCCATAGCCGCCCAGAATCAGAATTTTCATGGAGCGGGGTTTCCGCTCACTGCACCTTCACGCATGAACACTCCCTCCTGATAAAACACGCTGCCAAGCAGCGGATGCCGAATGCTCATGGTGAAACGGAAACGTCCGCCGCCGAGGTCGGCATGAATCACATGCGCCGTCCCCGGTGACAGCAGATGCGGCAGCCATAGAGTCCAGCCGCCGATGCGCCAGAAATAACGCTGGCTGAGAAAGTGCAGTTCGCGATCAGCTTCGAAAACCGCCAGCTGCATGCCGAAGCCGCAGCCGACGCATTCCAGCAGCCCATCCGCTGTGCTCACCTTGGTGGAGCGCACCAGCACCGCCGCACGCCGCGGATAACGGTACTCGCGATCCCAGACGACGGAATCGGCGCGGGCGCTGTGGCGCAGGCTGATGAGCACTGGAACATCGGTGCCACGATGCGGCGCGAACGGCGTGCCGATGAGACTGCATAGCTGCGCCAGGAGCAAGCCTGTCCGGGAACACTGCACCGCGTGCATGATCCCGCTGTAACAGATCGGCTGGCCGGGTGTCGGTTTCTCGCTAAAGCGCTGGCGAATATCCCCGGCCAGCCGCCTCCATCCCGCGGATCCGACGAGACGCTCGTACTCGGACATTGCGTGACCGACGACGCCGCCGCCATCGACCGGCATATTCCCCCGCTCAGGAATGCGGCGCTGGCGCCGTATTCCTGCCATTGCTTCAACCGCGTTCGCTTCCTTCACGCTTCACCTCCCGGTCAGCGCCTGCGTATCTGGTTTTCAGTGGCAGTTACAGCGAAGGGTTAGCTTCTCGCGGCGGGCGGACGTTGCCACTGCGGCTGGAGGAAGCCCCAGATGGCGCGGCCAACGACGGCCAGGGAAATGAATTGCCCGATCAACACCAGCAGCAGGGTCTGGCGCAATGTGACGAAAGCCCCACCCTGGTTGGTGCCGAACAGCATCACCAGGATCACCGGCGCAATCAGCATCATCAGGTCGAGCAGACGCACCCAGAATTCGGCCCGCTGCGGCTGCTGGTCGCAGAGCTCCAGCAGCATGCTGCGCAGGATGCCGCGCAGGTACGCGATCACCGCCAGGCTGATCACCGCAGCCAGGCCGACTTCACTCAGGAACACCACTTCTTCGTTCATGGCACACCTCCTTGAATAAATCGTCTTTACAGTTATTTCTGTTAATACAGAAATACATAGGCAAAAAAACGCCTCAACCCGGTTTCGGCTTGCTCATCATCGCCCCCTGCATCTGCTTGGCCATCTTCACCAGCTGCAGCAGAGCCTGCGGCGGAATCTGCTTCACCTGCTCGTAGCCATCCAGCATCAGGTCGAGGAAATCGAGCATGGCACTCAGCTTGTCCTTCACCGGGTCGCCGCTGGCTTGGGCCTCACGGGCGCAGTCCCGCATCACACTCACCGTGGGATCGATCTCGCGCTTGCGGCGCCCTTCCAGGATCAGCAGGAAAATCTCCCACACGTCCTGGATGCCGACGAAATGATCGCGGCGATCGCCCATGGTGTGAATGATCTTCACCAGGCCCCAACCCTGCAACTCCTTCAGGCTGGTGCTGACGTTGGAGCGGGCCACGCTGAGCGTTTCGGCGATCTCTTCGGCATTGAGCGGCCGGTCGGCCAGATACAGCAGGGCATGAATCTGTCCCTGGGTGCGGTTGACGCCCCAGCGGGCGCCCATCTCACCCCAGTGCAGCACAAACTTTTCGCTGGCGGGACTCAGTTTCATACGACCCTTTATTTCTGTCTATACAGAAATTACAGATATACAGTGAAAAATGCAAGCGCCCGATCAGGTCCGACGCTTGGCCCTAGCTGTCGGCGGCGCAGTCAGCGGATCGTCCGGCCAGGGATGCCTTGGATAACGCCCCTTCAGCTCCTTCTTCACCTCGGCATAGGTGCGTGCCCAGAAGCCGGCCAGGTCCTGCGTCACCTGGATCGGGCGGCGGCCGGGCGAGAGCAGGTGCAGCGAGACGCGGTTGCGGCCCTCGTTCACCGTCGGCGTCTGGGTCAGGCCGAACAGTTCCTGCAGCTTCACCGCCAGCACCGGCGGTGCGCCGTCCGACAGGTATTCGATGGCGACATGCGAACCGCTGGGCACTTCCAGCTGGGCCGGTGCCAGCCGCGCCAATTGCTGCTGCTTCGGATAGTCCAGCAGCGCATTGAGAATAACCGGCAGGTCCAGTTTCGACAGGTGATCGCGGCGCGTCACGCCGTCGAGATAAGGCCTCAGCCACTCGGCCAGTGAATCGGCCAGCGCGGCATCGGAGACATCCGGCCAGCCGTCCTGCGGCCGCCAGGCACGCAGGCTCAGCACGCGGGCCTGCCATTGCCGCGCGTTCTCTGACCAGGGCAACGCGGCGATGCCGAGGCTGCGCACGCCTTCCAGCATGGCGGCACGCACCGCCTCGCCGGCGCCTTCGCGCAGCGGCTTGCGCTCCAGCACGATGGCGCCGAGCCGGCGCTGGCGCTCGGCCACCACGGTTTCGCTCTGTGCGTCCCAGCGCACCTCGTTGTGCGCCACGATCCGCGCTTGCAGATCCCGCAGCACCTCCGTCTCGCTCAGGCTCGCGGCGAGGCGGATGCGGCGCGGCACGCCGGGGTCCCAGTGCGCCACCGCCAGCCATTCGGACTGGGCCAGCGCATCGTGCTGCGGCAGGCGCGCTTCACCGCCATCGGCGCAGAGGAAGATTGCATCGCGGCCGCCGCGCAGCGCCGGATTCTGTTCGGCGCGGCGCCGGGCGATGCGCTCCGGAAAGGCCAGCGCCACCAGCTGCCCCACCGCCGCCTCGGCACTGCCGGCCTGCTCCTCCACCCCGGCGATGCGCAGGAACTGGCGCACCGCCTCGCGCACGCGGCGCTGCGCGCCGGGCTCGGCGCGACCGCCGTGAAACAGCTTTACCGATTGCTCCAGGTCGGTGCCGGTCTCGCGCTCGTCCAGCACCGCCGCCAGCCAGGCCGCCGGGCCGGCCAGCCGCAGAGCCTTCGCCGCCAGCAGCATGTGCGCCAGCCGCGGCGCGGTGGGCAGGCGGCCCAGCTCGCGGCCGTGCGCGCTGATGCGGCCCTCGCCGTCCACAGCGCCCAGCGCCTGGAGCAGCTCGCGGGCGTAGCTCCAGGCCGCGGCCTGCGGCTGGTCGAGCAGGGCCAGCTGCGACAGCTCGGCGCCCCAGGCCGCCAGCTCCAGGGCGAAGCGCGACAGGTCGGCGGCGAGGATTTCCGGCGTGTCGTGCGCCGGCATCTGCGCCTGCTGGTCGCGGCTCCACAGGCGGTAAGCCACGCCGGGGCCGAGACGCCCGGCGCGGCCGGCGCGCTGATCGGCGCTGGCGCGGGAGATGCGCTGCGTCTCCAGGCGGTTGGCGCCGGCGCCGAGATCGAAACGCGCCACGCGCACATAACCGCCATCCACCACCGTGCGCACGCCCTCCACGGTCAGGCTGGTCTGGGCGATGTTGGTGGCCAGGATGATCTTGCGGCGGCCGTCGGTGGCCGGCTGGAGCGCGGCATCCTGCTCGGCGCTGGACAGGTCGCCGAACAGCGGGAACAGGTGCACCTTGCCGGCCAGCCTAGCTTCCAGCGCGCGCTGCGCGCCGCGGATCTCGCGGCCGCCGGGGAGGAAGGCAAGGATATCGCCCTCGGTTTCGGACAGGGCCTTGAGCGAGGCTTCCGCCACGGCGACGTCGAGATCAGTGCCGGTGCGCGACGGGGCGTAACGCACGTCGACCGGGAACAGCTTGCCGCCGCTTTCAATAATCGGAGTCCCCGAGACATCCTTGTCACTGGATCCCCGCCAATCCCTGGCGGGGATGACGTTGTGGCCGCTGGCGCGATCCAATAATTCCGCAACACGCTGCGTATCCAGCGTTGCCGACATCACCAGCACCCGCAGCGATTCGTTGAGATTGGCGCGCGCATCGAGGGTCAGCGCCAGAGCGAGGTCGGCATCGAGGCTGCGCTCGTGGAATTCGTCGAAGATCACCAGGCCGACGCCGGGCAGCTCCGGGTCCGCCTGCAGGCGGCGCGTCAGCAGGCCCTCGGTGATGACCTCGATGCGGGTGGCGGCCGAAACTTTCTTTTCGAAGCGGATCTGGTAGCCGACCGTCTCGCCGACCCGCTCGCCCAGCAGCCAGGCCATGCGCGCGGCGCTGGCGCGGGCGGCGATGCGCCGCGGTTCCAGCATCAGGATGCGCTTGCCGGCGAGCCAGGGCTCGTCCAGCAGCGCCAGCGGCACCAGCGTGGTCTTGCCGGAGCCGGGGGGCGCGGCCAGCACCGCCTGGCCGGATGCAGCCAGCGCGGCGCGCAGGGCCGGCAATGCCTCGGCAACCGGCAGATCGGGCAACGCTTTCTTCATGGCACGCGGTTCAAGTGCTGCTGTTGCGGCGCAGCCAGTCCATGCGCTGCAACACTTTCTGCCGCCAGGCTTCGTTCAGTCCGGGCGTATCGGCAATGCGCTGCAAGGCGCCTGGCAGCGGCCGCCGCGTCCGCGAGGCTTGCCACAGTTCCGCCAGCGACACCGCATCGGCATTGCGCTGCAGCAGGCTGAAGGCGTCGCCGGCCTGCACCTCGCCCGGCGCCAGCACGCGGTAGTACCAGCCGGCGATGCCTTGCTCGGCGATGTGATGGCTGATGCCCTCGCGGCCGAATTTCGCATCGATCTTCCAGCAGGGCGTGCGCGGTTGTGCCACCTGGATGCGTGCCGTGCCAAAGGCGTAAACATCGCCGATGTAGATCGAGGCCTCGTCGATACCCTCGGTGGAAATGTTTTCGCCGATGGCGCCGGGGACGAACTGTTGCGCCAGTTCGGGAAACTGCCGCGCCAGCCTGGCATGATTCTCCAAAGGAAAATGATGCAGCGCCTTTTCCACCCCGCCGTGGAAACGGCGGTCGGCCTGCACGTCGCTCTCCAGCCCTTCCCAGCCAACGCGCACACGCCCGCTCACCGGCTGCTTGAAAATGGCGGTGGCGCGACCGTCGCCGGGCATCGGCCGTATCTGTCCGGCGTAGAGACCGAGGATCGAGCTGCCTGGAGCGGCTGGCCGGGGTGAACTCATCATGCGGGTATTATGTCCGCTCATGGTCGGCGCCGACCAACCGAAAAGCCAGAACCGCTCCAGTCCATGCAGAGACGCGAACTCCTCCAATCCGCAGCCGCGTTCGCCTCCCTCGGCCTCACCGCTCCCTCGCTGCTGCTGAGCCTCCCGGCCGCAGCCGACCTGCGCAAGCTGGGCACGCCGCAGCCGTTCGACTATGCCTGGCTCAAGGGTCAGGCGCGCGCCCTGAGCGGCCAGCCGTTCCTGCCCAGGGAGGGGCAGATTCCGGACAAGCTGGGCCAGATGAGCTGGGATCAGTGGCAGGCGATCCAGTTCCAGGACGATCATTCGCTGTGGCGCGAGCAGGGTCTCAATGCGCAGGTGCGCTTCTTCCATCTCGGCTGGCACATGACGACACCGGTGCTGCTGCACGAGGTGGTCAACGGCCAGGCGCAGGAACTGGCCTACGACCCGGCGATGTTCGACTACGGCAAGAGCGGCATCCGCGGCGGCTCACTGCCGAAGGACCTGGGCTTTGCCGGCTTCCGCGTGCTGTTCCACACCGACTGGGCGCGCGATGTCGCCGCCTTCCAGGGCGCCAGCTATTTCCGCGCCGTCGACGGCGACATGCAGTATGGCCAATCGGCGCGCGGCCTGGCGGTGGACTCGGGCCTCGATCCGGAGGAATTCCCGGTCTTCACCAGCTGGTGGCTGGAGCGGCCGGCGCCCGGCTCCGACAGCTTTTACGTCTATGCCTTGCTCGACTCGAAGAGCATTTCCGGCGCCTACCGCTTCCTGGTCACGCTGGGCGACACCCTGGTGATGGAGGTCGACGCGGCGCTGTATCCGCGCCGGCCGATCGAGCGCATCGGCATCGCCCCGCTGACCGCCATGTACCAGTTCGGCGAGAACGACCGCCGCCGCGCCAACGACTGGCGGCCGGAAATCCACGACACCGACGGCCTGCAGCTGTGGACCGGCGGCGGCGAGTGGATCTGGCGGCCGCTGGTCAATCCGGCGAAGGTGCATACCAACTCCTTCTTCGACGACAGCCCGCGCGGCTTCGGCCTGCTGCAGCGCGATCGCAACTTCGACCACTACCAGGACGACGGCGTGTTTTACGACAAGCGCCCGAGCCTGTGGGTGGAGCCGCGCACCGGCCCCGACGGCGCCGGCTGGGGCAAGGGCGCGGTGATGCTGGTGGAGATCCCCACCGATGACGAGACCAACGACAACATCGTCGCCTTCTGGAACCCGGCGCAGAAGCCGCAGCCAGGGCAGGAACTGCTGTTCGGCTACAAGCTGTACTGGTGCCGCACCCCGCCGTCGACGCCGCAGCGGGCCACGGTGCAGGCCACGCGCGACGGCATCGGCGGCATCGTCGGCCAGCCGCGCAAATACTTCTCCTGGCGCTTCGCGGTGGACTTCGCCGGCGGCAACCTGGCCATGCTCGACGCCAACACCAAGGTGGAGGCGGTGATCGAAGCCTCGCGCGGCAAGGTGGAAATCACCTCGGCGCGCCCGCTGGCCTCGATCAAGGGCTGGCGCGCCATGTTCGACATCCGCCCCACCGACAACAGCCTCGAGCCGATCAACCTGCGCCTGTACCTGCGCAGCGACGGCCAGCCGCTGAGCGAGACCTGGATCTACCAGTGGACGCCGCCGGCGCCGGGGGAGCGGAAGTTCTGAGAGGCAGTGGTTAGTGGCTAGTGATTAGTGGTTAGTAGAAGCTAACGACGTGCGTATGCTGTTACTAATCACTGACCACTAATCACTAACCACTTTTTTACGCCTTCAACTCCCCCGCCAGCTTCGTCGCGTTCTTGCACGCAAACCCATAGATCGACAGCTGCGGATTGGCGCCGATGCTGGTGGGGAAAATCGAGCCATCGATGATCGACAGGTTATCGGCATGGCGGAAGCGGGCATCGCTGTCGACTACCGTCAGCTTTTCGTCCTCGCCCATGGCGCAGCCGCCCATCAGGTGGGCGGTGAACACCGGCAGGCGCTGCTTGCGATAGGGCAAGGTGGCGATGGCGTCCTTGGCTTCGGCCCAGGACGCATAGATTTTCGAATCGACGTGCAACGGCATCACCTGCTTGGCGCCGGCGGCGAACTGCATTTCGGCCATGCTCAGGTAGGCGCGGCGGAACCCGTCCCACAGATAATCGCTGAAGTCGTAGTGCAGCACCGGGGCACCGGAGCCGTCGATCTGCACTTCGCCGCCGGGGCTCTGCTCGTCGAAGCCGTCGCGCAGCAGCGACAGCATCGACTGCGTATAGGGCAGCAGACCCATACCGGTTTTCAGCTCGTCGCCATAGCGGCCGAAGATGGCGCTGCTCAGCAGCGGCTGCATCGGCGCGGTCTCGATCTTGTAGCCGACCGGGCCGGCGGCGCCATGCTTCCACTGGTGCTCGTCGGAATAGATCGACTGCGGCGCGCCGTAATAACCCTCCACCTTGTCCGGCATGATGCCCAGCGACAGGTTCACCGGGTGGATGCAGGTGCGTTTGCCGATGCGCTGGTGGGGATCGGGTGCATTGGAGCGCAGCAGCAGCGCCGGGTTGTTGATGGCGCCGCCGGCCAGCACGTAGTGCCGCGCCCGCACCGTGATCTTCACGCCGCTGGGCTGGATGCAACCGGGGCCGAGGGCTTCGGCGCTGAGTCCGCTGACCTTGCCGTTGGTAAAAGCGAGCCTGCGCACCGAAACATGGTGCAGCAGCTGCGCGCCGTTCTTCAGCGCGCCGGGAATGGTGGTGACCAGCATCGACTGCTTGGCGTTGGTGGGGCAGCCCAGGCCGCAATAGCCCAGGTTCCAGCAGCCGCGCACATTGCGCGGAATCACGTGGGCGGCCCAGCCCAGCGCCTCGGCGCCGCGCTTGAGCGCGCCGTTGTTGGCGTTCGGCGGCACGGCCCACGGCGCCACGCCGAGGCGGTCCTCCATCTGCGCGAACCAGGGCGCCATCTCCTCCTCGCTGCCGCCCTTGAGGGCGAAGGTGTCGGCCCAGTACTTCAGGGTCAGCGGCGGCGTGCGGAAGCTGGAGGTCCAGTTCACCGTGGTGGTGCCGCCCACCGAGCGGCCCTGCAGAATCGATACGGCGCCGTCCGAAGTGGCACGGCCGGCGCCCTCCTGGTACAGCTCGCCGTAGGCGCGGGCGTCGTCCATGTCCTTGAAGTTGGCCGCGGTCTGCAGCGGCCCTTCTTCCAGGATCAGCACTTTCAACCCGGCGGCGCTGAGGATCTCCGCGGTGGTGCCGCCGCCGGCGCCGCTGCCGATGATGGCGACGTCGGCCTCGTAGGTCTGGTCCTGCTTCAGGGTCGAAGCGTCGGTGACTTTCCAGCCGCCGGCTATGCCCTGGGTGTAGATGTCGTCGATGGCCATGGGGTCTGCCGCTTAGCTGTTGAATACCTGGAAAGGGCCGGGGGGCGGTCCGGGATAATTGGCTGCGGCCCAGCCGACATGGGTGCCGTAGAACGACACCGACACCAGTTTGACCAGGGCGCGGTAGCCGGCATTGAGCACGGCGAAGGAACTGGTGCGCCAGCGCTCGAGGAAGGCCTGCATCTGCGCCGGCGTGGCTTCGTCCCAGGCCTTGATTCCGGTCAGCGGCCAGCGCGTCAGGCGCAGGTTCAGCAGATCGAACAGCTGCGCCACCACTTTCTGCGCGGGGTGGCCCAGGCGGTAGCAGCCCAGATCGATGTTGCGCATCAGCTGCGCATTCAGGGCCTCGCTCTCCGCACCGGGCGGCGGCAGCATCGGGCCGAGCACGGCCGGGATCAGCGCGCGCATCAGGAGCAGGTCGGCGTCGCGCAGGAACTTGTAACCGGCGGCGGCGGATTCGACCCGCGCGGCGCAGCCGCTCAGCGTTGCCGTGGTGCCGGCCGCGCCGAGCAGCAGCGAGCCGAACAGCCCGACTTGAAGCAGCGAGCGACGCGTCAGGTCCACCGCGTTCGGCCCGGATTCGGTTTCGGTGGTCGGAAGGTTCCGCATATCTCTCCCCCGCTTGCGGGATAATGTGGTCCGGCGGGTGGCCAGCCGGTGCGCCAACTGATGCGCCAATTGGTGGGCGATAATAGTCACCCACCGCGCCAAAAGCGATTACCCGGAAAGCCGGCTTACCGGCGCTCCGGCCATACCCATATCCGGCCCATATCCGGATTATTTGTCAGGGACCAGCGATGAACGGTGTGCTCCAGGATCTTGTCAACCTGCTCGACCTCGAAGCCCTGGAAGACAATATGTTCCGCGGCCAGTCGCGCGATCTCGGCGGCAAGAGCGTGTTCGGCGGCCAGGTCATCAGCCAGGCGCTGGTGGCGGCCGGCCGCACCGTGGAAGGTTCCATCGTGCATTCCCTGCACGCCTATTTCCTGCGCCCGGGCGACATGGCTCTGCCGATCATTTACGAAGTGGACCGCGTGCGCGACGGCCGCAGCTTCACCGCGCGCCGGGTGCAGGCGATCCAGCACGGCCAGCCGATCCTGTCGATGATCGCCTCGTTTCACCGACCCGAGGACGGCGTCGAACACCAGATGCCGATGCCGCAGGTGCCGCCGCCCGAAACGCTGCGCTCGCAGCGTGAATTGTCCACCGAATGGATCCAGGCGCGCCCCGATGTTCCCCAGCGCGCCAAGGATGCGATGCTGCGTCTGCTGGCCATTGAATTCCGTCCGGTGCAACCTTGGAATCCGCTACAGCCGGAAGTGTCGGGATTGACGCAAAACCTGTGGTTCCGCGCCGCCGGCCGGCTGCCGGACGATCCCCTGCTGCATCGCTGCGTGCTGGCCTACGCCTCGGACTTCAACCTGCTGTCCACCGCGCTGAGGCCCCATGCCATGTCCTTCCTCGATCCCAACAACGCCGTCGCCAGTATCGATCACGCGCTGTGGTTCCACCGCGACCTGCGCGTCGACGACTGGCTGCTCTATTCGATGGACTCGCCCTCGGCGCAGGGCTCGCGCGGCCTGTCGCGGGGCCTGATCTACGACCGCGGCGGGCGGCTGGTGGCCAGCGTGACCCAGGAAAACCTGATGCGCCAGATGCAGCCCCGGGCCTGAAAACGCCCATGGCGCGGGTCCGGCCTCCGTTGGCCGGAAGCCGGACGGCACTGTCCCGCCGGCAAATGCAAAGACTCTGAGTGCCTGTGCAGAATCGCGGCCAAATAAGTGTGAACAGGCCCCAGGGGAGACAGGTTGTGATGCGCAAGGTACTCAAGCTGGCCGTGCTGTTGCTGGCCGCCATCGCCGTGATCTACGGCGTCTTCGATTTCTTTTTCCCGCTGCGCTTCGCCGAAGCGGCACTGAACGCCGAGCGCAGCTCCGCCGGCCTGCAGCGCAAGGAAACCGACATCCCCGGCTTCCATATCGTCTATCTGGAAGGCGGCCAGGGCCGGCCGCTGCTCCTGCTGCACGGCTTCGGCGCCGACAAGGACAACTGGACCCGTGTGTCGCGTTATCTGACGCCCCGTTTCCACGTCTACGCCGTCGACCTGCCGGGCTTCGGCGAGAGCACCAAACCGTCGCCGGACCAGAGCCGCATCGAGGACCAGGTGGGTTATGTCGCCCAGATCGCCGCCGCGCTGGGCCTGCAGCACTTCGATCTGGGCGGCAGCTCCATGGGCGGCTGGATCGCCGGCGCCTACGCCGCGGCCCATCCGGACCAGGTCGACAGCCTCTGGCTGCTGGCGCCCGCGGGCGTCTCGACCGCGCAGGACAGCGACCTGATCAAGATCGTCAAGAGCGGCGGCCGCGTGCCGCTGATCGCACAGACGCCGCAGGAATACGAGGAGCTGATGGATTTCGTTTTCGTCCATCCTCCCTACGTGCCGCATGCCGTGGTCACGGCGCTGGCGCAGCATGCGGTGGAAAGCTACGCCTTCAACAAGCAGGTATTCGGCGTGCTGGCCAAGGATGCGCCGCTGGAGCCGCAGGTGAAGAACCTGGCCACGCCGACCCTGATCGTATGGGGCGATCACGATCGCGCCCTGCACTACTCCGGCGCCGAAGTGCTGCATCAGCTGATGCCGAATTCCCAGGTGATCATCGTGCCCGACATGGGGCATCTGCCGATGCTGGAAGCGCCGGCGGAGAGTGCCGCCGACTACATCAAGTTCCGCGACTCCCTCGTCAAGCGCTAAGGGCAACAAGCATCTCGCGCAAAGACGCAAAGACGCGAAGACGCGAAAATCAGTCGGGGTGTAATCCGGAAGCGCGCGAATTCATTCGTGCCAACAGCCCAAAAGTTCTGGGTTGCTGTTGGGGGCTTTGCGTCTCTGCGCGAACCTGTTTTGTTGCTCCGCACAATAAAAAGCCCGGCGGGCTAAAATGTACGGATGATCTCCCTGACCCAAGCCACGCTGCGGCGCGGTGCGCGCACGCTGCTGGATAACGCCACTTTCACCATTCATCCGGGCTGGCGCTGCGGCGTGGTCGGCCGCAATGGCACCGGCAAATCGACGCTGTTCGCCGCCATTCTTGGCGAATTACACGCCGATAGGGGCAATGTCTCGGTGGTGAAGAACCTCGCCATCGCCACCGTGGCGCAGGAAACGCCGGCCCTGCCGGATGCCGCCATCGAATTCGCCCTGGACGGCGATTTCGAGTTGCGCGACCTGGAGCGGCGCCTGCTCATCGCCGAGGAAAAGCACGACGCCGACAAGATCGGCTCGATCCACGAACGGCTCGGCACCATCGGCGGCTACGCCGCGCGCTCCCGCGCCGCGCGCCTGCTGCACGGCCTGGGCTTCTCTCCCGAGGCGCAGGAGCGCCCGGTGGCGGACTTTTCCGGCGGCTGGCGCATGCGCCTCAACCTGGCCCGGGCGCTGATGTGCCGCTCCGATCTGCTGCTGCTCGACGAGCCGACCAACCATCTGGACCTGGACGCCGTCATCTGGCTGCAGGACTGGCTGGTGGAATATCCCGGCACCCTGCTGGTGATCTCGCATGACCGCGAATTCCTCGACGCGGTGACCACCCACACGCTGCACCTGGAAGGCACCAGCGCCACGCTGTACACCGGCAACTACTCGCAGTTCGAGCGCATCCGCGCCGAGAAGATGGCGCTGCAGACCGCCACCCACGCCAAGCAGCAGCGCCAGGTGGCGCATCTGCAGAAATTCATCAACCGCTTCAAGGCGCAGGCCACCAAGGCCACCCAGGCGCAGAGCCGCATCAAGCAGTTGGAGCGGATGGAGCTGGTGGCGCCGGCGCACGCCGATTCGGAATTCTCCTTTGAATTCCCCACGCCGGAACGGCTGCCCTCGCCGCTGGTCCGCTTCGACGAGGTCGATGCGGGTTACGCCGGCAAGACCATCCTGCACAAGCTGCGGGTGCTGATCGCCCCGGGTGAGCGCATCGGCCTGCTCGGCCCCAACGGCGCCGGCAAATCGACCCTGGTGCGCACCCTGGCCGGCGAGCTGGAGCCGCAGGCTGGCAAGATCATGCGCGATCCCTACCTGCGCATCGGCTACTTCGCCCAGCACCAGCTGGAACAGCTCGACCCCAAGGCCTCCCCGGTGCTGCACCTGCGCCGCCTCGATCCGAAGGCTACCGAGCAGTCGATGCGCGATTTCCTCGGCGGCTTCAACTTCCGCGGCGACCGTGCCTACGAAGCCATCGCGCCGTTCTCCGGCGGCGAAAAGGCGCGGCTGGCGCTGGCCATGGTGGTGTACCAGAAGCCCAACCTGCTGCTGCTCGACGAGCCGACCAACCATCTCGACCTGGACATGCGCCACGCCCTGGAAACCGCGCTGATGGACTATGCCGGCGCCGTGGTGCTGGTATCGCATGACCGCCACCTGCTCTCCAGCACCTGCGATGCGCTGTGGCTGGTGGCCGACGGCCGCTGCCAGGATTTCGACGGCGACCTCGCCGACTACGCCCGCTGGCTCGGCACGCGCGACACCACCCGGGAAAGCACGCCGAAGAACGGCAACCGCACCTCGGCCAAGGAAGAACGCAAGGCCTCCGCCGATCAGCGCGTGCTGGTGCGCACGCACAAGGATACGATCAAGAAGCTCGACACGCAGATGGCGCGGCTGCAGAAGGATCTGGCCGCCCTCGACGCCCGCATCGCCGATCCCGCCATGTACGAAGCCAGCCGCAGCGGCGAAGTGGCGAAGCTGCTCAAGGAACAGAGCGAGCTGAAGAAGAAACTGGCGAAGACGGAAGAAGAGTGGCTGGCCGCGTCGGAGCAGCTGGCGGCGCTGGAAGCGTAGCGCTCTCCGCAAGACTTGTCCGTGTTGGATCACACCCGCAAAATTACAGGCCGTACGACACTGTAATCCCCTCTCCCCACGCATGTGGGGAGAGGGCCAGGGTGAGGGGCCGCACGGCCAGATCAATGATGCGCGATCACTGCACACCGCTCACCTCTTTCGCCCGCAGCCGGAGTAGCCTGGGAAGCGCGTAGCGCTACCCGGGGCTTTGACTCGCTCGGCAGCGGCGCATCCCGGGTAGCGCTTCGCGCTTCCCGGGCTACGGTTCTGGAACAACTGCGTGCTGTCGCAAACCGCGGCCGTGCTCGAAACGATCCAGGGAGCGGTAAACGGAGATTGAGCGCGCCCCTCACCCCGCCCTCTCCCCATCTGCGATGGGGAGAGGGTGAAAAGCCAGCGTGCTGTCAATCCGGCCTGGTCGCCAGTTCCAGCTGGTCCAGATAAGCCAGCGCGTACTCACGCCCCGGCAGGCCTTTCTTGTCGCTGCACATCTCGGTGCGCGCCTTGAGGCCGCCGCACACTGCCGGCCGCTGCGGATCGCCGAAGATCATGCAGCGCGAGTCTTCCGCCAGCTGCACACAGCGCACGCCCGCGGGCTTGCCGCCGGGCATGCCGGGAATCGGCGAGGAAATGGACGGCGCGATGCAGCAGGCGCCGCAGCCGGAACGGCAAGGCATCAGCATCCGCCGCGCACCGGCTCTCCCTCGGCCGTGACAGACGCGGCGTTCATCGGGACCACGGCCCCGCCTTCAAGCTGTTCACGCCCGCGCTTGCTGCATTCGCCGCTGACCGACTCGCGGATGATCTCCGCCAGCCGCAGCGCGCCGGGGCCGGCGTAGTCGCGGTCGGCGAAGACCAGATACAGATCGACCCAGCGCTCGCCGCCCTCGCGCAGCGGCAGGGCCTTGAGCAGGCCGTGCTCCAGTTCGCCGCGCACCATCTCCTCCGGAAACCAGGCGAAGCCCAGACCCATGCCGGCGGCGTGAATCGAGGTGGCCTTGTGGCTGAAGGTCCAGTTCTGCTCCGCGCCGAGCCAACTGCCGCTGCGGCGCTGGCTGCCGCTGTCGCGGATCACCAGGTGGCGGTGCTTGCGCAGGTCCTGCAAGGTCAGCTCGCGGCCAAGCCGATGCAGCGGATGATCCGGATGCGCGGCGGCGATGAAGCGCAGCCGCATCAGCGGATCGCCGGCAAAGCCGGGCGGGATCTGCGAACCGATGGCCAGGTCGACCTTGCGCTGCAGCAGCGCTTCCTCGGTGCCGCTGAGCACGGTCTCGTACAGCTCGATGCGCGTCTGCGGCCGCTCCCCGGCGAAGCGCTCGAAGCATTGCAACAGCAGCCAGGTGGGGAAGATGATCTCCACCGCCAGCCGCAGCTCCGGCTCCCAGCCCGCGGCCAGACTGCCGGCGGCGTTCTCCAGGACGCTGGCCTCTTCCAGCAGGGCCTTGGCGCGGCGGTACAGCACCTCGCCGGTCGGCGTCAGGTGCGCCTTGCGGCCTACCACTTCGAATACCTTCACTTCGAGCAGGGACTCAAGTTTCTGCACGGCATAGGTCACAGCCGACTGGCTTTTATGCAGGGCTTCCGCGGCCTGGGCATAGCCGCCGGCGTCCACCACAGCCAGCAGGGCGCGCCATTGTTCCAATGAAATCCGTGGGTTAGCAGTCATTATCTATTGAACTGATAGGTAAGACCTAAATTTTGTGCTTTTTTATCTAATCAATCAATACTTAAATAGCGCCACTCCGGAACGGAATGTTCCTTCACCCAGCCTTTTAGGAGATGCGCCATGACCACCCTGCTCCAGATCAACGCCAGCATCAACAACGGCAACGGCCAGTCCAGCCAGCTTGCCAACAAGTTTGTCGCCGCTTTCAAGCAAAGCCACCCCGATGTGAAGGTGGTGAGCCGCGACGTCGCCGCCGCCGAGCCGGTGCCGCACCTGAACGCCGAACGCTTCGGCGCTTTCATCACCAAGCCGGAAGAGCGCAGCCCCGCCCAGCACGCGGTGGTGGAATATTCCGACGCCCTGATCAACGAACTGAAGCAGGCCGACATCATCGTGCTGGGCCTGCCCATGTACAACTTCGGCCTGCCCTCGCAGCTGAAGGCCTACTTCGACCACGTCGCCCGCGCCGGCGTCACCTTCAAGTACACCGAGAAGGGTCCGGTCGGCCAGCTGACCGGCAAGAAGGTCTACGTCTTCGCGGCCCGCGGCGGCATGTACGTCGGCACGCCGCTGGACACGCAGACCAGCTATGTGCGCGACTTCCTGCGCTTCCTCGGCATGGCCGATGTGGAATTCGTCTACGCTGAAGGCCTCGCCATCAGCCCGCAGAGCAAGGAAGCGAGCCTGGCGAAAGCATCCGCCGAAGTTGAACGTCTTGCTGCATGACGTCCTGTCAAGCACCAGGCCATCCATGGCCTGGACTGTTCAAATAAGCGAGGTCTTAACAACCTTCATCTATTCAGGGGTACTGCAATGAACAACTTTTTCGATTCGACCAAGCCTTATTCCGACCTCCTCGGCCGGATCCTGATCGCCGGGCTGTTCGTCGTGGCCGGCATCGGCAAGATCGCCAACTACGCCGGCACCCAGGGCTATATGCAGTCGGCCGGCGTATCCGGCAGCCTGCTGCCGCTGGTGATCCTGATTGAAGTGGGCGGCGGCCTCGCCATCATCCTCGGCCTGCACACCCGGCTGGTAGCCGTGCTGATGGCCGGCTTCAGCATCATCACCGCCTTGCTGTTCCACACCGGCCATGACCAGGTGTCGCAGGTCATGCTGCTGAAGAACTTCGGCCTCGCCGGCGGCTTCCTCTTCCTGGTCGGCAACGGCGCCGGCAAGATCAGCCTCGACGCACTGCGCAATAAGAAGTAAAGCAACACCGCGACACCCTGCAATACCCGCCGGCGCAAGCCGGCGGGATTTTCCTTCAAGGAGAAAATCATGAACACCACCACCCCAAGGACCATGATCCATGTCATCGAGTCGCAGCCGACTTCCGATGGCGCGGGCGTGAAGCTGCGCCGCAGCCTCGGCAGCCAGCGCGGCCTGCACGTGGACCCGTTCCTGATGCTGGACGAGTTTTATTCCGACGATCCGAACGACTATCTCGCCGGCTTTCCCTCGCATCCGCATCGCGGCTTCGAAACCGTGACCTATATGCTGGACGGCCACATGCAGCACCAGGACCACCTCGGCAACCGCGGCGACCTTGGGCCCGGCAGCGTGCAGTGGATGACCGCCGCGCGCGGCATCATCCATTCCGAGATGCCGCAGCAGAGCGAAGGCCGCATGCGCGGTTTCCAGTTGTGGCTCAACCTGCCGTCGAAGGAAAAAATGAAGCCGGCCGGTTATCGCGACATCCCCGCGAGCGAGATCCCGACCGTGCAGCTGCCGGGCGGCGGCGGCGTCAAGGTGATTGCCGGCAGCCTGCCGGTTGAGGGCCGCGAGACCCGCGGCCCGGTCAACAGCAGCCACCAGCTTTCCACCGATCCGCTGTACCTGGATGTGCATCTGCCGGCCGGCGCGGAATTCAACGGGCCGCTGACACCCGGCCATAACGCTTTCCTCTATGCGTATGAGGGCAGCGCGCAGATCGGCCCTGCGGGCAAGACGCGGGCCCTGCCGCATCGCGCCGCCGGCGTGCTGTCGGATGGCGACAGCGTGCGCGTGCAGGCCGGCGCCGAAGGCGTGCGCTTCCTGCTGCTGGCGGCGAAGCCGCTGCGCGAGCCGGTGGTGCAGTACGGCCCGTTCGTGATGAACACGCGCGAGGAAATCGAGCAGGCGCTGGCGGACTATCGCGACGGCAAGCTGGCGGCCGCGGCCTGAAGCAGTAATGCGAAAGTCCCCACTCCCGCTTGCGGGAGAGGGTGGCCCGAAGGGCCGGGAGAGGGCAATGCCAGAGCGGAGCGCCCTCTCCCCTAGCCCCTCTCCCACAAGTGGGAGAGGGGAAGCACTTTTCCCCTGCGGGACTAGGCGTGCGCGCCGGCCTTCTTCAAGGGCTCGGGTGCCGGCTCGCCTTTCTTGCCCAGTTCCTGCAGCAGATTGCCCAGGTCTTCGGCATGCTCCTCTTCCTTGGCGAGAATCTCTTCCATCATGCGCCGCGTGGTCGGATCATCGTTGCCCAGGTATTGGATGATTTCGCGGTAGCTGTCGATGGCGATGCGCTCGGCGACAAGATCCTCCTCGATCATCTCCACCACGTCATGCCCTTCGACGTATTCCGAATGGCTGCGCGACAACAGGCCTTCCGGCGACAGGTTGGGCTTGCCGTCCAGCTGGGTGATGCGCTGCGCGATCATGTCGGCATGCTGTTGCTCCTCGCCGGCATGCTCCAGGAACTCGGCGGCGACACCCTTGGCGTGGATGCCGGTGGCCATGTAGTAGTGATACTTGTAGCGCAGCACGCAGACCAGCTCCGTCGCCAGCGCCTCGTTGAGAATCTTGATGACGGTATTGCGATCCGCCTTGTAGCCTTCGGTGACGGCGCCCTTCTGAATGTGCGCGCGCGCACGCTGGCGAATCATCTTGATATCGGAAACAAACGGCTTCAATGCCATGGTGCCTCTCCTTGTTGTGTGGCCGATTGAAACGGGAGCGGCAAGCCCGATATAGGCAGCAGCAGAAACCAGCGAGTCCCGTTCCGGTCTAACGCCACAATAGTGGACAGCGGCGGCACCCGGACGTTCCGGGCGTTGTCGCATGGATCGCCGCCACCAGCATGATTCCCCACAGGTTTTGGATTTTCCCCCCTCTTTTCGAAGGAGTTCACATGCAGATTCAACTCAAGGGCCGGCGCGCCCTGGTCAGCGGCTCCACCGCCGGCATCGGCTATGCCATCGCCAAGGGCCTGGCCGAAGCCGGCGCCACGGTGATCGTCAACGGCCGCAGCGAGGAGCGCGTGACGGCGGCGATCGACAGCATTCGCAAGGCCCTCCCCGCCGCGCAGCTGCTCGGCTTCGCCGGCGACCTGTCCGATGCGGCGATCGCCACGCAGCTGCAGCAAGCCCAGCCGGACCTGGACATCCTGGTCAACAATCTGGGCATCTTCGAGCCCAAGGGCTACTTCGACATTCCGGACGCGGACTGGGAGCGCTTCTTCAAGGTCAACGTGCTCAGCGGCGTGCGCCTGGCGCGCATTTACGGCCAGGGCATGGCGCAGCGCGGCTGGGGCCGCATCGTCTTCATCTCCAGCGAGTCCGGCCTGCAGATTCCGGCGGAGATGGTGCACTACGGCGTGACCAAGACCGCCCAGCTCGCCGTCGCGCGCGGCCTGGCCGAATCGCTGGCCGGCAGCGGCGTCACCGTCAACAGCGTGCTGCCGGGGCCGACACGCTCGGAAGGCGTGGAAGGCTTCGTCGCCGATCTGGCGCGCCATCACGGTACCAGCGAGAAGCAGGTGGAGCAGGATTTCTTCAAGAACATGCGCCCCAGCTCGCTGATCCAGCGCTTCGCCACCACCGAGGAGGTGGCGAACATGGTGGTCTACACCTGCTCGGAGCAGGCTTCGGCGACGACCGGTGCGGCGCTGCGGGTGGATGGCGGCGTGGTCAGGTCGATCGCCTGAGAGCGGGCAAGGAGAATGTCCCCTCTCCCCATCGAAGATGGGGAGAGGGAGAACGGCCGCAGGAATTACGCTCCGACAGCGTGATCCGACACGTACGGATTGGTCTTCCGCTCCTGCCCGAAGGTCGACATAGGCCCATGCCCGGGCACGAAGCGGTTGTCGTCACCCAGCGGAAACAGGCGGGTGCGGATCGACTCGATCAGGTCGGCGTGGTTGCCGCGCGGGAAATCGGTGCGGCCGATGGAGCCCTGGAACAGCACGTCGCCGACGAAGGCCAGCCGCGACGGCGCGTGATGGAACACCACGTGTCCCGGCGTATGCCCGGGGCAGTGCAGCACGTCGAAGGTGAGCGAACCGAGGCTGACCGTGTCGCCGTGCTGGAGCCAGCGGTCCGGCGTGAAGCTGCGCGCGGGCGGGAAGCCATAGCGGCGCGCGGCCTCGGGCAGGCCTTCGATCCAGAACAGGTCATCCGGGTGCGGCCCCTCGATCGGCAGCTTGAGCCGCTCGGCCAGATCCTGCACGCCGCTGGCATGATCCAGGTGGCCGTGCGTCACCAGCAGCTTTTCCAGTTGCACGCCGTGGTGATGGACCCGCTGCAACAGATGCTCCACTTCGCCGCCGGCATCGACCAGGGCGCCGCGCATGGTGCTGGTGTCCCACACCAGCGAGCAGTTCTGCTCGAAGGCCGTGACCGGGATGATCTCGCATTGCAACGTGGCGCTCATCCGGCGGCCTTTTCCTGGGCTTTTTCCGGCGCCTTCTCCAGCGGCCCGGCGGCGACAGCCTTGAGGCTGACCGGGCTGTCGATGGTCAGCGTCTGCGAGGGATAGGACAGCTGCACGCCTTCCCTGGCGAAGGCGCGCACCAGCGCCAGGTTGATGGCCTGCTGCGCGTCCATGTAGGTGCGGTAGTCCGGCTGGCGCACCCAGTACACCACCTCGAACAGGAAGGCGTTGCCGCCCAGGTCCTTGAAATGGGCGCGGTCGAAGCGCACCGCTTCGCGGCCTTCGATCACCTCGCGCACCAGCTGCGGGATTTTTTCCAACTGGTCGGCGGCGGTGCTGAAGGGCACGGTGAAGCTGAAGGTGATGCAGCGCTCCTGCATGCGCTTGTAGTTGCGCAGCCGCGCCTTGAGCATGTCGCTGTTAGCGACGATCAGCTGTTCGCCGGTGGAGCTGCGGATGCGCGTGGTCTTGAGGCCGATGTGCTCGACCGTGCCGGAGAGGCTGTCCACGGCAATGGAATCGCCGATGACGAAGGGCTTGTCGATGACGATGGACAGAGAAGCGAACAGGTCGCCGAGGATGTTCTGCACCGCCAGGGCCACCGCGATGCCGCCGACGCCGAGCGAAGTGGCCAGGGCGGTGACGTTGACGCCCATGTTGTCCAGCACCAGCAGCAGCACCAGCGTCCACAGCACCAGACGGCCGAGGAAGCTGAACGGATCGAGCCGGCCGGTTTCCACACCCCCGGTATCCGGCTGGATATTGCGCGTGCGCGCGATCCAGAAATCGAGCAGGGCGCTGATCCAGATGCCGAACTGGAGAAACACCGCCACGGTCATGAGCCGCTGCAGCGTCAGGTCGGCCTTGTGCGGCAGGTCCAAGTAGTTGCTGCCGAGATCCAGCGCCACAAGTCCCACCAGCCACAACTTGCTGGCCTGCGCCGCCTTGACCAGGGCGCCGAACACCGGCCGCTCGCTGCTGCGCGCCAGCACCGACATGCGCTTGATCACCTGGCGCTTGAGCACGATGGCGAACAGCATGATGCCGATCACCATGCCAAAGGCGATCAGCCAGTCCCGCAGCGGGTTTTGCAGCAATACGTGGTCGAGTTTCAGCAGTTCATTCATCGGTTCGGTCGCAGCCTAGCATCGCGCCCGGCGTTTGACGCTGGGATACGGGATCGGTTCACGGGTTTCCGCTACATTATCGCCCAAACACCGCCCGATCTCCGCCCCCGGAATCGGGCGGCCATTGGGGGAATCAGGAAAACATATGCAGACCGTCAACGTCCGATACACCATTGCCGCGCCGATCGAGAAGATTTTCGAGGTTCTGGCCGACCATGCCAATTACAAGCTGCTGCCCGGGGTGAAGGACTCGCGGCTGGTCAAGCTGGGCACGCCGGTGAAGAACGGCGTCGGCGCGGTGCGCTTCATCGACGCCGGCAAGGCCCGCTTCACCGAGGAGATCACCCGCTTCGAGCCGCCGACGCGGATGGATTACCAGATCATCAAGTCCTTTCCGCCGGTCGAGCAGAAATGCGGCAGCGTGCGCCTGGAAAAGACGCCGGGCGGCACCGTGGTCAACTGGACTTCCACGGTGGAACTGAAGATTCCGCTGATCGGCAAGCTGCTGACGCCGCTGCTGGTGAAGGAATTGTCGGCGGCGTTCCTGCATACGCTGCAGGCGATTGAAAAGCGGCTGGTGCAGCAAGCTTGATCGCACTCACTGCCCTCTCCCGGCCCTTCGGGCCACCCTCTCCCGTTCCACGGGGACTTCCTGCGGTCGCCGCGGGAGAGGGGACAACTGCGGTACCGATACCTCGGCCGCTCAGATACCCAGCATCACCCGCCAGGCAATCGTCGCCAGCACGCCTACGGTCAGGCTGGCGCGCAGGGTGAAATAGCCGCTGAGCGGATCGATGGTGCGCTCGCGCCACACCTCCGCCGCCACCAGCAGCACGAACACCCCGGCCAGTGCGAACAGGCACTGGCGGAACGGCAGCGCCAGCGTGCCCCAGGCCAGCAGGAACAGCACCGCCGACAGGGCCATGCCGAGCATGCCGTTCGGCCCTTCCGCCACCAGCAGCGACATGCCCCAGAAGGTGCCGGCCATGAAGCTGGCGATCATCGCCGCATAGAGCAGCCACAGGTGATCGAGCCAGGGCGGCGCCGTCAGCGGGGCAATGCTCAGCCACAGCGGACCAGCTAGGAACGGGATCAGCCCGGCGTAACCCAGCACGTACACCAGCGGCGGCAATCTCATGCGGCTCTCCCCGAAGTCCGGTGCCTAGTATGCGCCGGGAGGCGGCTGCGCCTGGTGCCTGGCCCAGACCAGGCAGCGGTTGTTCGCCGGCATTGCCCGGTCTTCCAGCAGCGCCAGGCCAATGGCCCGGGCCAGAGTGTCCACCGCCTCGAAATCGCGGATACCGCGATGCAGTACCTGCGCCTTGAGCGAGGCATCGAAGGCCGCGTTGCTGTCGCTGGTAAAGCGGCCGCCGTAGTTGAACGGCCCGTAGATCACCAGCTTCGCATCCGCCGCCAGCACCTCCGGCAGCCGCGCGAACAGGCGCTCCACTTCCGCCCAGCTCATGATGTGCAGGGTGTTGGCGCTGTACACCGCGTCATAACGCCGCGCGGGCCAGTGCGCCTGTCTTACATTCAGCTCCAGCGGCGCCGGCGTGTTCGGCAGCGCCGCCTCGTCCAGCCAGGCGCGGATGCCGTCCAGGTATTCCGGCTGGTCCGAAGCCTGCCAGTCCAGATGCGGCAGCCCGGCCGCGAAATGCACCGCATGCTGCCCGGTGCCGCTGCCGATCTCCAGCACGCTGCGCCGGTCGGCGAAGTGCTGGCGCAGCACGGCCAGGATCGGCTCGCGATTGCGTTCGCTGGCGGGCGAATAAGGTTTATCGCTCATGCGCGCTCCCGGATTGCCTCATGAAACCATGGCTCGTGCCCGTTCATCCCGGGCATACCGTGCCGCGCTTGTGCTGGAATTCGGCATAATGTATATACATACGTTATAATCTTGCGGGAGGTGTGTCATGAAACTGAAGATCACCACGGTGGGCAATTCGGCCGGCGTCGTTCTGCCAAAAGAGCTGCTGGCCCGGCTGCGGCTGGACAAGGGCGACACACTCTACGTCACCGAACTGCCGGACGGCATCAAGCTGATGCCCTACGATCCGGAGTTCGAGCAGCAGATGGATGTGGCGGAAAGCGTCATGCGCCGTCGCCGCACCCTGCTGCGCAAGCTTTCTGAAAACTGATCGGGCACCGCCATGATCATCTGGCTGCGCCGAGAGTTGGTATTGGCCATTCATGACCGCCAGCTTGCCGAGCACGCAGGCAGTGCCGGCGTGCGCGACGACAATATGCTCGAATCCGCCCTCGCCCGGCCGCAACAGCTTTATGCCTATGGCGACCCGCTGCCGGATATCGCCGACCTTGCCGCCAGCCTGGCTTTCGGACTGGCTCGCAATCATCCTTTCGTGGACGGCAACAAGCGCACCGCCGCGGTCTGCTGTGAAACCTTCATCGAACTGAACGGCGCCCGGCTGGACGCCGAAGACACAGAGCTCTTTCCGCTCTTCCTGGCGCTGGCCGAGGGCAAACTTCCCGCCGAAGAGTTGGCAGCGTGGCTGCGCACACGCATCCAGGCCCAAAGGCCGGACAGCGTGCAGGAACCGCGCACGCCTTACACGGCGCCGGTCAAGGCGCCACGGAAGAAGTAGCGACCGCCGGCACCCGTCCCGTTCAGGCGTGTGTGCCGAACCAGGCCATGTGCCCCTCTATCCCCTGGTACACGCACAGCAGGCCGACGACCAGCAGCAGGACGAGGGTCAGCAGCGCACCGAGGAAGCGTCCGGGTATCCACTTTTTGGTGAAGGACAGGGCGAACCCGTGGAGCAAGCGCGCCAGCAGCAGGGTGGCGCCGATGGCGTGCAGCACGTAGATGGAAAAGTGGCTCAGCTCGAGCATGGCCATCATCAGCAGGAGCAGCGGCACATATTCGCCGAAGTTGGCGTGGGCGCGCATCAGCCGCAGCATGGTGAAATCGCCGCCGTCGCCGAGATTGATCTTGGCGCTGCCGCGCCGTTGAATCACCCGGATACTGAGCACCATGTACCAGAGCGCCAGCAGGCCAGCGTAGATCGGTGTGACCATCATGCTTGTTTCTCCCCCAAAAGCCGTGCTGGCACCGAGGCGGGCGCAGCGGAGTCGGCCAGGTGATTGTGGCACAGGCCGTTCAGTCCCCCGTCGGCGGAGCCTCCCTCAGCCGCACCGTGCTGCCCGCGCCAGCCGATAGCGGCTGCGCGGGCAAGACGGCGTTCTTTCAATTCAGCGCCGAGGCCGGCACCACCGGAATGATCACGCTGGAGGGATGCGCGACATCGCTGTAGACCGTGATCACGCCGAGCAGGGATTGCAGCAGCGTCGGGAGCGGCGGGATGCCCTGCGGCAGGTCGCTGGCGCCAACCGCGACGCGCAGGCTGTGGCCCTTGGCGATTATGGCGCTGGTGGGGAAGATTTCAACCGGCACCAGCACGGCGGTGCCGCTGGTGAGGGGCTCGATCGAGGCCTGGGTAAAGGGGTGCCAGGGGGTGATCATCAGGCCGTTCATGGTGCGCGAGCGGGTGGTGTCCACGGCGCGCAGCGAAGCGGTCTGGATGCCATCGGTCAGCGCGGTGGCGTTGCCGCTGCTGTCGACGTCGTCGACGCGCACCGACAGGCCGGCGTCGGCAGCGGTGGTGGACATCCAGACATCGGCTTCGATCGGGCCGTTGATGACCATGTCCTCGGCCATCGGTGCGGTCTGGTATTTCACATCCAGCGTTTCGTCGATGTTGTCATTGCTGAAGCAGGGCAACGGGATTAAGCCGACGAGGCCGGCGGTCCATTGCGAGGTGCTGATCGAGCAGAGGCCTTCAATCGGCTCCTGCAGCACCTGGTTGCTGGCCTCACCGGGTGCGGGCGAAATGGAGGACAGGCTCTTGTCGCCGTGCAGGTAGAGCTGCTGCGCCTGCACTTGCGGATTGGGCCAGTCGGTAGCAGTGACGAAGTGACCGTAGCCGCTGACATACTGCGTAACGTTGGGCAGCTGGTCGGCGCCGACCGACATGCCTTTCACGTACTGATCGAACCACTGCAGCTCGATGTGATCGAGCACCGGCACGTTGTCCACCGGCAGGCCCTGACCTTCGGCCGCTTCAATATGCGTCCACGGGCCGATCAGCAGCTTGGCCGGCACCTGCGTCTTCACTTCCTCGTAGGTCAGCGGCTCGCTGCGCTGGAACAGGTCATGCAGACCGCCGACGACGAAGGTCGGCACGTTGATCTTGGCATCGTTTTCCAGCGGCGAGCGCACCGCCCAGAAGGAACCGTCGTAGGCCGTGCCGGAAGCGCCGGCCAGGGCCTGCAGCAGCAGCGGCACCTGGAACCCAGCCACCGCGCTGATGAGGTGATCCAGCACGGCGGTAAGGCCGACCAGCGGATTGGTCAGCAGGGTCGGATCGACCAGGCTCAACACGGAGACCAGCCCGAGCCAGACCGGGATGAAGGTGGGATTGACTTGGCCGCCGGTGAAGACGATGTCGCGGTAACCGTCGCCGATCGGCACGATGGGGAACGCCGCCTTCACCGCCGGGTGATCCTGCGCCGCGGTAATGATCGCGGTGATGCCAAGGTAGGACACACCGTAGAGGCCGATGCTGCCGTTGCTCCACGACTGCTGCGTGACCCAGTCGACCACGTTGCCGTAGTCCGCCTGCTCGTCGGCGCCGAAGGCATCCCAGGAGCCGGTGGACTGGCCGGTGCCGCGCACGTCCACCACCAGGGTGGCGTAGCCGTGCTCGACGATGTAGGGGTCGGCGCCGCCGATGGCGCTGACGAATTCGCCGGCGGCACCGTTGTAGGCGGTCTGCACCAGCACGGTGGGGAAGGTTCCCGCCACCGCCTTGCCGCTGGAATCGGCCGGCATCGTCAGATAAGCGGCCAGCTTGGTGCCGTCCGGCATGGTGATGTACTGCAGCGCTTCCTGCACCGTCTTCGGATACAGCACAGCCGGGTTGTAGTCGGTCCACTTCGCGCCGCTGTTGGAGATGATGGAAGTGCCCGGCTGGCTGGTCTGAGCGCGGGTGCCCAGCGTGGTCCAGTTGGCGGCAACTGTCTGCGCAGTGGCGGTGGCGTCTGCCGCGGAATTGGCCGGAGTGGTGCTGCCGCCACAACCCGCCAGCGCCACAGCCAATGCCAGCGACGCCGATACCAGATATTGCTGTCTGTTGAACATGCCGTTTCCCCCTGATCCTGTTGGTTATTTGATGCTTTTCCGCATTCTACGAGAAACGGTGCAGGAGTCCAGCCAAAGATTTTGAAGGCCGATATCGCGGTGAAGTCGGGGCGTTTGGTAGCCAACTTGATCAATGTCCGTTCGCCCCGAGTGCCCGCGCAGCGGGTGCGCTGTTCCGAATGTCCCGAGTAGGCGCGAAGCGCCATATCGAGGGAGGGGCCAGAATCGACACCTGATCCAGACAGCCTCCAATCCGCTACCCCTACCCCATTTGGACGGCGCAGCCAACCTCCGTACCATCGCACCCTTGCAGCGTCCATACCAAACAGGGGCGGTCGCATGACGACAGAACAGCGCAACAAAGAGTTGGTGCAGGCGTTCTTCAGCGCCCTCAACAAGGCCGACTCGGCCGCCATCGTCGCCGCCTATGCCGAAGACGGGCGCTGCGTCACCATGGGCCACACGCTCATTTCCGGCAGCTATGGCAAGGAGCAGATCACCGCCTATGCCGGCGGCATCCTGCAAGTGTTCCCGCAGGGCATCCGCTTCACCATCACCGGCATGACGGCCGAAGGCGAAAGAGTCGCAGTGGAGGCCGAGTCCGAAGGCATGCACGTCTCCGGCAAGCTCTACAGCAACCAATACCACTTCCTGTTCCGCTTCCGCGATGGGAAGGTGGTGGAGTTCAAGGAATATATGGATACGGAGCGGGTGACGGAGATTCTTTGTGGGGGGCAGCGGCGGCCAGTGAGCTGACTATTGGCCGGCAGCGACGCATATGCGCGCGGGAAAGCGCTTTGTGGACAGCACAATATTGAGAAACAACTCCCGCTGTATCCGACGGCTTATTCATAGTGCGTCCACATACGCAGCACCTTGACTACTTTCTCCGACTTGAGAACCTGATAGACAAGACGGTGCTGAATATTGATGCGGCGAGAGTACGCACCAGCCAAGTCGCCAACCAGCTTTTCGTAGGGCGGCGGATTGGCAAAGGGATCGCGCTCGATTACGGCAAGAAGCGTTTGAGCCTTTTCCTTAAGACCAGCAGCCTTGAGCTTCTTGGCATCCTTTTGCGCCTGCTTGGTGTAGACCAGCGTCCAACTCACCAGTCAAGCTTCCGGGCCAGCTTGCCGGTGGGTGTTTCCATGCCCTTCTTGATGGACTCGCGTATGCCCGGGATGGAGAGCAGGTAGAGCGTCTCCTGGATCGCGGCCCAATCCTCTTCCGAGACCAGCACGCCATTGTTGCGCTTGCCGGTGATGCGGATGGGCTTGTGGCTCTCGGCTGTCTCGTCGAGCAGGCGGTAGAGATTGGCGCGGGCTTCGCTGGCGGTGCGATCGGTCATGGCAGGCGGTCCGGGGAGGCGATTAAGCGTACGCTTTTGCGTACGGATCAGCAAGCCGGAAGGCTTGTCCGTTGAGCGCCGCTACGTTGAAGGCGCGCCCCTCACCCCCCGATTAAAACCTCGGGGGCAGGCTCCGCCCTCTCCCCACAGGTGGGGAGAGGGGATTGGTGCATTGGGGGTGTCTACAGCTTCCGATAAACCTCTGCCCCCTGCCGCTTGAACTCCACCGACTTCTCCTCCATCCCCCTGGCCAGCGCAGCCGCCTCATCCACACCCTGCTTGGCCGCGTAGTCGCGCACATCCTGGGTGATCTTCATGGAGCAGAAGTGCGGGCCGCACATTGAGCAGAAGTGGGCCAGCTTGGCGCCTTCCTGGGGCAGGGTCTCGTCGTGGAATTCCTTGGCTTTCTCCGGATCCAGGCCGAGGTTGAACTGGTCTTCCCAGCGGAACTCGAATCGGGCTTTTGACAGGGCGTTGTCCCGCACCTGGGCGGCCGGGTGGCCCTTGGCCAGATCGGCGGCATGGGCGGCAATCTTGTAGGTGATGATGCCTTCGCGTACATCATCCTTGTCCGGCAGGCCCAGGTGCTCCTTGGGGGTGACGTAGCACAGCATGGCGGTGCCAAACCAGCCGATCATGGCGGCGCCGATGCCGCTGGTGATGTGGTCGTAGCCGGGGGCGATGTCGGTAGTGAGCGGGCCCAGGGTGTAGAACGGGGCCTCGTCGCAGTCTTTCAGCTGCTTTTCCATGTTTTCCTTGATCAGGTGCATCGGCACATGGCCGGGGCCTTCGATCATGGTCTGGACGTCGTGCTTCCAGGCGATCTTGGTCAGCTCGCCCAGGGTTTCCAGCTCGCCGAACTGGGCGTCGTCGTTGGCATCGGCAATGCTGCCGGGACGCAGGCCGTCGCCGAGCGAGAAACTCACGTCGTAGGCCTTCATGATTTCGCAGATTTCCTCGAAATTCGTATAGAGGAAATTCTCCTTGTGGTGCGACAGGCACCACTTGGCCAGGATCGAGCCGCCCCGGGAGACGATACCGGTGACGCGCTGGGCGGTCATGGGGATGTAGCGCAGCAACACCCCGGCATGGATGGTGAAGTAGTCCACCCCCTGCTCGGCCTGCTCGATCAGGGTATCGCGGAAGATCTCCCAGGTGAGTTCTTCGGCACGACCGTCGACTTTCTCCAGGGCCTGGTAGATGGGGACGGTGCCGATGGGGACCGGGGAGTTACGAATGATCCACTCGCGCGTTTCATGGATGTGCTTGCCGGTGGACAGATCCATCACAGTGTCGCCGCCCCAGTGGGTGGACCAGACCATCTTCTCCACTTCCTCGGCAATGCTACTGCTGACGGCGCTGTTGCCGATGTTGGCGTTGATCTTCACCAGGAAGTTGCGGCCGATGATCATCGGCTCCAGCTCGGGGTGGTTGATGTTGGCCGGGATGATGGCGCGGCCGCGAGCCACTTCGCTGCGCACGAACTCGGGGGTGATCAGGCCGGGGATGCTGGCGCCGAAGGATTCGCCGCGGTGGCGCTTGAGGTAGCCGGCTTTGCGGTAGCTGTCCTGCAGCTCTTCCAGGCGGGTATTTTCGCGGATGGCGATGTATTCCATCTCCGGGGTGACGATGCCGCGTCGGGCGTAGTGCATCTGGCTGACGTTGGCGCCGGCTTTCGCCTTCAAGGGCTTGCGGATGTGGCTGAAGCGCAGGTGGCTGGTGCGCTCGTCGGCGGCGCGGATGCGGCCGAACAGAGAGCTGGGGCCGCGCAGTTCCTCGGTGTCGCCGCGCTCGGCTATCCAGGCCGAGCGCAGGGCCGGCAGGCCGGCGAGCAGGTCGATGGCCACGGCCGGGTCGGTATAGGGGCCGCTGGTGTCGTAGACGGTAAGGGGCGGGTTGGGCTCCTCGCCCTTGGCGGTGTGGGTGGGGTTCTGGCTGACTTCGCGCATCGGCACGCGGATGTCCGGGCGCGAGCCTTCCACATAGATCTTGCGGCTCTTGGGGAAGGGCTGGCGCACTTCGGCGGAGAGCTCGGCCGCCTGCTCCTGCATTTCTCTCTTGGGCTGCTTGGCTTCGATTTTATTGGGCTTTTCGACTACGGCGCTCATGCGGTGTCCTCGCAAAAAATAGGCGAAGGAAGAGCGCGCGGCACTGAAGCTGCAGCCTTCCCTACGCCGGCATCATCCGGATCAGGTTCCAAGGGACTCTCTCAGCTGCGCCCGGATTCGGCGCGGCACCCCCGGCTGTATGGCGCCCACGATAGGGCAAGAGGGGTGGGACGGCAAGGAAAAAGCTCCAGGGCTTGTATTTGTGCTGGCCCCTCCCTCGATACGCGTCGCGAAGCGACGCTACTCGGGACACTCGGAACGGCACACCCGCTGCGCGGGCACTCGGGGCGAACGGGGTTGGGTGAGAGGGGCGGGGAAAAGTCAGTTCCAAAAGGGGAAAAGCGCCGCCGAAGCGACGGCTGGCCCGGTTGTTGCGAAACAAGCTTTACAACAAAAAAGGGGCGAAACATGAAGCAAGGGCTCGGATCGCTGCGGCTACCGCTCGCAGCGGCATTATTTTTGGCTGCGGCACCGCTTTTCGCGGACGCCCCGCCCGCGCCGACAGCCCCCTTCGTCACCTCCGTGGACAAGATCAGCGCCGGCGACACCGCCTGGATGCTGGCCTCCACCGCCCTGGTGCTGATGATGACCATTCCCGGCCTGGCGCTGTTCTACGCCGGCATGGTGCGCAAGAAAAACGTGCTGGCCACGGCGCTGCAAAGCTTCGCCATCACCTGCCTGGTGACGGTGCTGTGGGTGGTGGTGGGCTACAGCCTGGCCTTCACCCCAGGCACGCCCTGGGTCGGCGGCTTCAGCCGGGTACTGCTCGGCGGCATGATCTACGACAAGGTGCAGGGGCTGATCAGCGTCAGCCACGTCGCCACCACCATTCCCGAATCGGTGCTGGTGATGTTCCAGATGACCTTCGCCATCATCACCCCCGCGCTGATCACCGGCGCCTTCGCCGAGCGCATGAAGTTCGGCGCGATGATCGCCTTCATGACGCTGTGGTCGCTATTGGTTTACTCGCCGGTGGCGCACTGGGTATGGGAGCCGAGCGGCTGGCTGGCGGCGATGGGCGACCAGGATTTCGCCGGCGGTACGGTGGTGCATATCAATGCCGGCGCCGCGGGCATCGTCTGCGCCTTCATGCTGGGCAAGCGCACCGGCTACGGCCGCGAGCCCTTCGTGCCGTTCAACCTGGCTTTCACCCTGATCGGCGCCTCGCTGCTGTGGGTGGGCTGGTTCGGCTTCAACGCCGGTTCGGCCACCGCCGCAGATGGCCGCGCCGGCATGGCCATGCTGGTGACGCAGCTGGCCACCGCCACCGCCTCGCTGACCTGGATGATGGTGGAGTGGATGCTGCGCATGCGTGTGTCCCTGCTCGGCGCCTGCTCCGGCGCGGTGGCCGGGCTGGTGGCGATCACCCCGGCTTCGGGCTTCGTCGACCAGTTCGGCGCGCTGGCCATCGGCGCTTCCGCCGGCATCGGCTGCTACTGGGGCGCCACCGGCCTGAAGAAACTGCTCGGCGCCGACGACTCGCTCGATGTGTTCGGCATCCACGGCATCGGCGGCATCATCGGCGCCATTCTCACCGGGGTGTTTTCGCGCAAGGCGATCTGCGGCGCCGACGCCAGTGTGCTGACGCAGACCATCGGCGCCTTCGCCACGCTGGGCTACAGCGCCAGCATGTCCTTCATCATCCTGCTGCTGGTGAAGTACACCATCGGCCTGCGGGTGGAGCCGGAACAGGAATACACCGGCCTGGATCTGTCGCTGCACAGCGAGCAGATTCCCTGATGCCTGGAATGCACGGAAATGATGCACACAAGCGGATCGATGCGCGGTGGAGGGGCGCGCACAAATCCGGCTGTACCACGGCGGAGCAAGCTCGCTGCCGCCGCGGTGTCAACGAGCGGTAAAGGAGCAACACCCCCATGACACAGGCGGAACGTTTCTCTCTGGCCACCCATCTGTACGTGCGCCTGCGCCGCAGCAGCGGCCGCGTGGTGGATGCGATCTGGATGGCCCAGAACGACGAGTATGCGCGGGAAATCCTCAGGCTTGCCGCCACCGACCCCGATGCGGAAACGCAGAGCCTGGTGCAGCGCTTCCAGGCCCTGCTCGGCAACCAGCCGGCGCCGCGCCGGCCGGCGCCGGCAACGGCCGCGGCGGCACGGGCGGCGGAGTCGGATACCTCGCAGCACTACATCGGGACGCTGCGCTAACGGTGGGACGCTGCGCTGGCGGCGGCAGCACATCAGGCCCGGGCGGATCGTGCCCGGACTAAAAGAGCAAGGGAAGCGCAGGGGCGTGGGGCGGGATGCGTAAAGCATCCCGCCCTGCGCGCCGCGGTGGGCATTACGCGCAGGGCAACCCGCGAAAGCCGCTTTATTGACCGCCGGTTTCGTTCTGCGCGAACCACAGGCCGGCGTAAACGCGCGGCTCGACCCATTTGCCGCTGCGGCCCTGCTGCGCCAGCCACTCGCCGATTCCGGCCAGCGGCACCACATGCACGGTGATGTCCTCGCCTTCCACGCCGCCGCCGGCACTGACGCGCTGCAGGTCGTGGGCGCGGAACAGATAGAGGATTTCGGAGGCCAGCCCGGCACCGACCGGGCCGCTGGTCAGCAGTTCGGCGCGGGCGCCGCGAAAGCCGGTTTCTTCCTCCAGCTCGCGCAGGGCCGCGGCTTCGACCCCCTCGTTGGCGAAGGCGGCTTCGTCGCCGATGATGCCGGCCGGCAGCTCGATGCAGCGCCGGTGCAGCGGCACGCGGTATTGCTCCACCAGCACGATTTCGCGCGCCGTGGTGACGGCGACGATGAAGGCGGCGCCGCGCGCATAGGGGCGCTCGACGTATTCCCAGGTGCCTTCGCGCCGCAGGGTCAGGTACTTGCCCTCGTAGAGGGTTTCGATCGGTGGTCTGGCGGCGCCTGCGGAATCGGACATGGGAAGCGGAACGAGGTGTTTGCGCAGCCGCTACCGTGCAGCACTCAGGGCCGCTGCGCAAGCACCGCGTTGACGTAATCCGGCTCCAGCGCCTTCAGCGGATGCGAGGCGGTGACGTGGCCCATGAACGGCGCCCAGATGCCGTAGCCGAGCAACTCCTGCACGCGCGGCGACATGGCGCGCGCCAGCTGCGGCGGGATGCCGAGGAAGAAATTCTCCTGGGTGCGCGCCCAGGGCTCGCAATACTGGTTGGAAAAGGCCAGGCGCGGCGCTGCGCTGCGGTTGGCGCCGCCGCGATGCAGCAGGGTGCCGAGAAACAGCAGGCAGGCGCCGGCCGGCATTTCCACCGGCCGCAACTGGCGCAGCCATTGCGGATTTTCCGGCGCGTCCACGCTGCGATCGCCGCCGTACTGGCCCGCTACCTGGGCGTCGTCCCAGCTGTGGCTGCCGGCGATGATCTCGGTGCCGCCGTTCTCGGCGGTGAAAGCGTCCACCGCGACGATGGTGCTGAGGCTGATCGCCGGGCGCGGCCGCGGGATGGGGTAGAAGCCATCGTCGTGGTGCACCGGCTGCGGCGTTTCGCCGGGGTGGATGCAGATGGCCTGGCTGGCGGTGAGCAGGTAGCCGGGCTGGAGGAACTGGTCGAGCAGCGCCAGCACCCGCGCATCGCGGGCGATGTCCTCGAACACCTTGCCGCGCGCGACCAGGGTGTAGACGCGCTCGGTCCGGTGGCCTTCGAAGTTGTTGCGGCCCTGGTGGCTGCCGAGATACGGCGCCAGGCCCTCGCGCACCGCGCGCAGCATTTCCGGGGAGAGAAAGTCGGGAATGATGGTGTAGCCCTGCTGACGCAGGCGCGCGGCGTGGCTGGTGGCGTCGAAGCCTGATCCGGTGTTGGCCATGCTCTCCTCCTTTCTACACCCAGTTATTTATTTTTCCCTCTCCCTCTGGGAGAGGGGCAGGGGTGAGGGCGCGCGACATCGACAAGCTGAACCCTTCGCCGCTACCGCGCGCCCTCACCCGCCGCTGCGCGGCGGCCTCTCCCAGAGGGAGAGGCAACAGCAAAATCACGTGCTCTCAGCCACCCCATGCTCAATCGTAAAGCTGGCCCGCGAACCCTGCGCCAGCCGCGGCTTGAGCCACTGCAAGGCCTGGCTGGCGGACTGCTCGAAGCCGAACGGCGCATTCACCACCAGCAGGCCGCAGGCATGCATGCTGACTTTTTCCTTCACCCGCACGATGCCGGGCGAGGCGTCCTGGTAGCGCGGCGGCGGACGGCGGCCGGTAGTGCGGGTCGGGCCGGTGCGGTAGGAATTCGCCGCACGCTCCGGCTTGGGGCGGTCGGTGCTGGCGAAGCGGATGTCATCGCCCGCCTCCTCGCCGTTGTCGAACTCCAGGTTGAGCACCGGCTTGCCGGTTTCGCGGCTCACTCTGCGCACGCAGCGCGACACCAGGTGGCGATTCTTGATCGGATACCAGGCGGCGTAGATGCCGCCGGCGAAGCGCTCCACCGATTTGCCGACAAGATCGGCAATGGCGTCCAGTTCGTCGGTGCGCTCGAACGGCGGATCGATCAGCACCAGGCCGCGCTTTTCGGCCGGCGGCAGCAGGGCGTGGGCCTCGTAGCCGTCGCGCACATGCACCACCGCGCGCGGATCGCCGCGCAGGGAGCGCTTCAGCTCGGCGGCGACTTCCGGCACTTTCTCGCACAGCACCAGGCGGTCGTCGGCGCGGGCCATGGCGCGGGCGAACTGCGGCGAGCCGGGATAGTGGTCGGCCACGCCCTGGCTGCGCGCGGCGCGTACCAGGCGCAGGTATTCGGCCACCAGCTCCGGCGCATCGGCGGTGGCGGCGGCGTCTTCGAGGCGGCCGAAGCCGTCGCGCCACTCGCCGGTGCGGGCGGCGCTGTCGCTGCCCAGGTCGTAGTCGCCGGCGCCGGCATGGGTGTCGACGAAGCACCAGGGCTTGTCCTTGCGGTTGAGCCCGGCGAGCAGGCCCACCAGCAGCACGTGCTTGAACACGTCCGCGAAATTGCCCGCATGGTAGCTGTGACGATAATGAACCACGGTGCTCCGACAGGAATGACAATGTCGGTACATTATGCCGAAAGCAAAAATAATCTCGCGCAAAGACGCTATAAAAGGTTTTGGCGTCTTTGCGCGAGCTTGCTGTTGCTCAGCTTCCCGCGAGCCGCTTGAGCAGGGCCTCGCTCTCGGCGTCGGCCGGAAACAGGTGCTCCACCCGCAGGCTGTCGGTAGTGATGTCCTGCGGCGTGCCGAAAGTGCTGAGCATGGTGAACAGATTGAGCCGCGCATCACCCAGCCGCAGCTGCGCCGCCAGCACCGGCGGCGGATGCGATACCGGCTCCGCCACTTTCCAGCGCGCCGGGATATCGGGGTAGGCGAGGATCTCGTCCAGCAGGCGGGCCACCGCCGGATCCTCCAGCGCCTCCAGCCGCGCCCGCGCCAGCAGGTGCGAGCCGACTTCCGCCATGTTGGCGATCAGCGGCCGCAGGCCCTGCGGGTGAAAGCTCAGCTTGAGCATATTGCGCGGGCCGTCGCCGCAGACGCGCCGCCACATTTCATCGGCGTTGCCCTGCATGGCGGTCAGGCGATCGAGCGCACGATTGGTCATGAGGACGTTCCAGACGCGATCCATCACCAGGGCCGGATAGGGCTCGTGATGCTGCAGCAGGCGCTCCAGCGCCTGCCGCACCGGCGCCATCGCCGCACTGTCCAGGGGGCGCTGCGGGAACACCGGGGCGAAGCCGGCGGCGACCAGCAGGCGATTGCGGTTGCGCAGCGGCAGCTCCAGCGACTCGGCCAGCTGCAGCACCATGCCGCGGCTCGGCCGCGCCCGTCCCGATTCCAGGAAACTCAGGTGGCGCTGCGAGATGCCGGCTTCCACCGCCAGGTCGAGCTGGCTCAGCTTGCGCGCGCCGCGCGTCTCGCGCAGCACCTCGCCGAAGCTGTGGTCGGCGGCGCGGGCATCGCTGATTGCTTGCGGCATGGGCGTGGACATGGCCGCATTCTGGCAAGTCCGGCGCGGCGCGGCTATTACCTGGGGCGTAATTGAGTGCAGGCCGCAGCCGCGCGAGAGTGGCGCCGCAGCCTTCCACAGGAGATCGATATGGCCCGCACCCTGCCCCGTACCTTGTTGCTACTGGTTTTCGCCGCCTTCAGCGTCTATTCCGCCATTGTGGTGTATGACGTGGGATATGTCGGCATCTTGCGCAGCCACCTGAGCAATGCCGGCGGCATCCAGGTGCTGTGCGACCTGACCGTTTCCCTGAGCCTGGTCTGCATCTGGATCGCCCGCGACGCCCGGGCGCGGGGCCGCAGCCCCTGGCCCTACCTGGTTGCCACCCTGTTTCTCGGCTCCATCGGCCCGCTGCTGTATCTGCTGCTGCGCTCGCGCGAACCGGGCACCGGCGTGTCGGGAGCGGTGGCCACGAGCCTGATCAACTGAGCCCCGACCCGGAAAGCCCCCACCTCATGGCTCCGATCCTGGTCCTGCTGGTCGCCGCCCTCTTCACCCTGATGGGCATTGCCGCCTTGGTCCGCCCGCAAAGCATTCTTGCCTGCTTCGGCACACCCACCCTGACGCGCGACGGCCGCAACGAAGTGCGCGCCGTCTATGGCGGCTTCGGCCTGGCCGTCGCGGCCCTGCTATGCGCGGGCTGCTACAGCAACACCATCCGCAGCGGCGTGGTGCTGGCCGTCGCGGTGGCATTGCTGGGCATGGCTATCGGCCGCCTGCTCTCGGTGCTGTTGGACGGGGTGCCAGGGCGCTACCCCTGGCTGTTTCTCGGAGTGGAAGTAACCGCGGCCACCACGCTGCTGGGTGCACTGCGGGAATGGACTCCCGCATGAACGCGGCGACCGCCATCAACCGGCAGTTCGCCGGCTTGCTGCCGGGACTGCTGGGCCTGGAATTGATCGAGGCGGCAGCGGAGCGGGTCTGCGCCCGGCTGCCGGTGCGGCCGGAGCTGTGCACCCTCGGCGGCATCCTGCACGGCGGCGCCCTGATGGCCCTGGCCGACACGCTGGGCGCGGTGGGGGCCTTCCTCAACCTGCCGCCGCAGGCGCGCACCACCACGCTGGAATCGAAAACCAACTTCCTCGGCGCCGCACCGGCGGGCTCGACGGTGCTGGCCGAATGCACGCCGCTGCATCGCGGCAAGACCACCTCGGTGTGGCAGACCGCGATTCGCGCGGAAGGCGGCAAGCTGCTGGCGCTGGTAACACAGACGCAACTGGTGATCAGAAGCTCCTGACACAAATCTGCAACCGGGCGGTCAGTTGTCACCGCCCATGTTCTATTTGAGAGGCAGTCTGGCTATAGTCCCCGCATAAGCTGCCGATAACCACGGGGGAGCCATGAACCACTCGACTGCCGCGATGCGCCGCGGTGACGCACGGAGCAATTCCAGCATGCGACGGGTGGTCTTCGCCGCGTCGCTGGGTACGGTATTCGAGTGGTACGACTTCTACCTCTACGGCTCGCTGGCGGCGGTGATCGCCAGGCAGTTCTTCTCCGGCCTCGACGAAACCAGCGCCTATATCGCGGCGCTGCTGGCCTTTGCCGCCGGCTTCGCGGTGCGACCGTTCGGCGCGCTGGTGTTCGGCCGCCTCGGCGACCTGGCGGGGCGCAAATACACCTTTCTCATCACCATCGTCATCATGGGCCTGTCGACCTTCCTGGTCGGCGTGCTGCCCAGCTATGCCAGCATCGGCGTGGCGGCGCCGATCATCCTGATCGCCCTGCGCATGCTGCAAGGCCTGGCGCTGGGGGGCGAATACGGCGGCGCGGCGACTTATGTCGCCGAGCACTCCACCGACGAGAACCGCGGCTTCAACACCAGCTTCATCCAGATCACCGCCACCGGCGGCCTGTTCCTGTCGCTGCTGGTGATCCTCGCCTGCCGCCTGACCCTGAAGGAGAATTTCGACAGCTGGGGCTGGCGCGTGCCATTCCTGCTGTCCTCACTGCTGCTGGCGGTGTCGGTGTATATCCGCCTGCAGCTGAACGAGTCGCCGCTGTTCCAGGCGATGAAGGCCGAGGGCAAGCAATCGAAGGCGCCGCTGACCGAGGCGTTCGGCCGCTGGGGCAATCTCAAGGTGGTGCTGCTGGCGCTGCTCGGCGCCACCGCCGGGCAGGCGGTGGTGTGGTACACGGGGCAGTTCTACGCCCTGTTCTTCCTCACCGCGGCGCTGAAGATCGACCCGACCACGGCGAACATCCTGGTGGCCCTGGGCCTGGCCATCGCCACGCCGTTCTTCGTGGTATTCGGCTGGCTGTCGGACTGGATCGGCCGCAAAAAGATCGTGATGGCCGGCTGCCTGCTGGCCGCGCTGACCTACTTCCCGATTTTCCAGGCGCTGACCCATTACGGCAATCCGGCGCTGGAGCGCGCGGCGGCCGGCGCGCCGGTGTCGGTGGTGGCCGATCCGCGGCAATGCAGCTTCCAGTTCGATCCGATCGGCAAGAAGGTGTTCAAGAGCTCCTGCGACATTGCCAAGAGCTTCCTCGCCAGGAACGCCATTCCCTACAGCAACCAGGCCGGCCCCGCCGGTGGCGTGGCGCAGGTGAAGATCGGCGGCACGGTGATCGACTCCTTCGACGGCACGGCGCTCGACGCCGCCGCGTTCAAGACGCAGCAGGCGGCGTTCGCCCAACAGGCCGGCGATGCGCTGGCCGCCGCCGGCTATCCGAAGAAAGCCGATCCGGCGACGGTGAACCAACCGATGCTGGTGCTGCTGCTGGCGCTGCTGGTGATCTACGTCACCATGGTCTACGGCCCCATCGCGGCCTGGTTGGTGGAGCTGTTCCCCACCCGCGTGCGCTACAGCTCAATGTCCCTGCCCTACCACATCGGCAACGGCTGGTTCGGCGGCTTCGTGCCTTCCATCGCCTTCGCCATGGTGGCGGCGCACGGGGATATCTACTACGGCCTGTGGTACCCGATCGGCGTGGCGCTGATGACCCTGGTGATCGGCACCCTGTTCCTGCGCGAAACCAGTGGGGTTTCGCTGTCGCAGCTAGGGTGATTTTGCGCTGAAGGCGCCCCGGCTCACGCCGGGCGCTTCATTCACCGCGAACTTTGTACTTCTCGTATCATCCAAGGGCTGCGTCCACAAAAAATCTGAAACAGCCCGCCGCCCCCGAGGCGGGCCCGTGCATTGAGGAAAGCACCATGAGCGACAATGAAAATATCCAATCCGTACTCGGCGAAATCCGGGTGTTCCCGCCTCCTGCCGAATTCGTCGCCAGGGCGCGCGTCAACGCCGCCAGAATGGCGGAGTTGCGGGCTGCGGCCGACAAGGACTATGTCGGCTTCTGGGCCAGCCTGGCGCAACAGGAACTGAGCTGGAAAAAGCCGTTCACGGTGACGCTGGACGACAGCAAGGCGCCGAACTACGCCTGGTTCACCGACGGCCGGATCAACGTCTCCCACAACTGCATCGACCGTCACCTGGAGAAGCGCGGCGACAAGGTGGCGATCCGCTTCGAGAGCGAGCCGGGCGCGGTCACCACCATCACCTTCAAGCAGCTGCACGACGAAGTCTGCCGGCTGGCCAATGTGCTCAAGTCGCTCGGCATCAAGAAGGGTGACCGCGTGGTGATCTACCTGCCGATGGCGCCGTCGGCGGTGATCGCGATGCAGGCCTGCGCCCGCATCGGCGCGATCCACTCGGTGGTGTTCGGCGGCTTCTCCGCCCAGTCGGTGCGGGACCGCGTCGAGGACGCCGGCGCGCGCCTGGTCATCACCGCCGACGGCGCCCACCGCGCCGGCCATGTGGTGGAGCTGAAGAAGGCGGTGGACGAGGCGCTGGGCCAGGGCTGCAAGACCATCGAGAAAGTGCTGGTGTACAAGCACGCCGGCAACAAGATCGAGTGGCAGGACGGGCGCGACCTGTGGTGGCAGGAGCTGGCGGCCAAGGCTGCCGCCGAGTGCGAGCCGGAATGGGTCGAGGCCGAGCATCCGCTGTTTCTGCTCTATACCTCCGGCTCCACCGGCAAGCCCAAGGGCGTGCAGCATTCCAGCGCCGGCTACCTGCTCGGCGCGCACCAGACCACGCAGTGGCTGTTCGACGTGCGCGAGGACGATGTGTTCTGGTGCACCGCCGACGTCGGCTGGATCACCGGCCATAGCTATGTCTGCTACGGCCCGCTGTCCAACGGCACCACCATCGTCATGTACGAGGGCGGACCGATGACGCCGGACGCCGGGCGCTTCTGGAAAATCTGCCAGGACCACGGCGTGACCATTTTCTATACGGCGCCGACGGCGATCCGCGCCCTGATGAAGATGGGCGAGCAGATTCCGGCGCGCTATGACCTGTCGAAGCTGCGCCTGCTCGGCTCGGTGGGCGAGCCGATCAATCCGGAAGCCTGGATCTGGTATCACCGCGTCATCGGCAAGGAAAAGCTGCCGATCGTCGATACCTGGTGGCAGACCGAGACCGGCGCCATCATGATGTCGCCGCTGCCCGGCGCCACCCCGCTCAAGCCCGGCTCCTGCACTCAGCCGATCCCCGGCATCTTCGCCGACATCGTCGACGAATCCGGCAAGCTCATTGCCGGCCTGGACCAGGGCGGCTACCTGGTCATCACCAAGCCCTGGCCGTCGATGCTGCGCACCATCTGGGGCGACAACGAGCGCTACATCAAGGCCTACTGGGGCCAGTTCGATAACAAATACTACGTCGCCGGCGATTCCGCCCACCGCGACAAGGACGGCTATTACTGGATTCTCGGCCGCACCGACGACGTGCTCAAGGTCGCCGGCCACCGCCTCGGCACCATGGAAGTGGAATCGGCCCTGGTGGCGCACCCGCGCGTGGCCGAGGCCGCCGTGGTGGGCCGCCCGCACGAGATCAAGGGCGAGTCCATCGTCGCCTTCGTCATCCTCAAGGGCACGCGCCCCACCGGCGCCGAGGCCGAGGAGCTGATCAAGGAACTGAAGAACTTCGTCGCCAAGAGCATGGGCCCGATCGCCAAGCCCGACGACATCCGCCTCGCCGACAACCTGCCCAAGACCCGCTCCGGCAAGATCATGCGCCGCCTGCTGCGCTCCATCGCCAAGGGCGAGGAGATCACCCAGGACGTGTCGACACTGGAGAATCCGGCCATCGTGGCGCAACTGGCGGGGAAGGCTTAGGCAATCAGTTCCGTTCACTCCCATAGCCGGGCGTTTCGCCCAGCTTCCGTTTGCAGCGATGCCACTGCCCGGGCTATTGCCCGGATGTTTGCTCGCCCTTTGACTGGCTGCGCAGTAAATTCTCGTAAGCTGTCGCTTCCGGCCATTGATACTCGCCGCTCAGAAATTCATCGGCCAGCGTCTGTGCGTAACCATCGGCTCTGGCAAAGTCCTGCCTGCTCAGATGCAGTTCGTAATAGCTTCGGAGATTGTCTGCATAGGAGCAGTCGTACTGCGACCACGAGGCACCGCAATTCTCCTGCACGGCTTGAGTCGAGCAGTCGGCGCCAAGCCTACATTCGGCCAGGTCGATGCTGGCATTGAGTAACTGCATTTGCGCAAGCGTGTCTTCGGAATGCTTCGAGCCCCAGGAAAAACCATCCGATTCATAGGCATAGCTGGCCACAATGGCCCTGAGCACCGCCGGATCACCGGTCGCAACGGCCCGGTGAAAATCCGCCACCTGATCCTCGACAGAACGGTCCTCGCCGACCCGGGACTGTTCCAGGATCGCCGACCCGTCGCCGCCCGCTACAGCTTGTTGCATCCACTCGCCGTAACTGCCAACCTCATCCTCGGACGCTGCATTCAGCGGCTCGCACTTAGTCAACTGCTGTTCGATTTCAGCACGATGACTGGGGCTCCAATTCGGATTTTGTAGTAGTTGACGCCAGGTTTTGCCGCGAATTTCCTGATGCTCCACCCAATAACAGCTGCGCAGCTGATCGGCGATCGCCTTCTGCGCCTCAGTGTCGCCAGTTCGCGCAGCAGGCATTAACCAGCGCACGAACGACAACGCATCGACGCTCCGGCGCGATGCACGAACGATTTCCTCCCTGCGAGCGAGTTTGGCCGCCATCGCTGCAGATGTCGCGTGTAGCGAAGCGGAGGGGGCCGCAGCCCGCGTAGCCCTATCAATTGGCGCTGCCGCCGCGAGCATTGGCCGCTGCTTGTTGACATCATTCGAATTGAGCTGTGGTCGCGACGCCGGAGTCGGTTCGTTCCAAATACGTAGGCTCCCGTAGCCAACGCCGAGGACAGTGAGAATCACCAAAAGCAGGACTATTCGGAATCGGATATTCACGGAATTGTTACGAACCCCGAAGCCTTTTCGAGTTCAGTAGGGCGGAATAAGCGTAGCGCATTCCGCCTTCCGCGGCGGTGAGGCTATTCGTAATCGAGCGCGTCAATAGCTGGCCCGGCGGCCCAATCGGCCGGAAGTGTGCCTTTGGCAACGAAGCGGTGGAAGCTCGAATGCGGCCAGTCGGCGACGCGATGCACATGGCCATGCTTGACCGGGTTGTAGTGGATGTAGTCGACGTGAGCAGCGAAGTCGTCTTCATCCCTGATGACATGCTCCCAGAATCGGCGTTGCCAGATGCCGCGCTCACCCTTGACCTGCCTACGCCGTGATAGCGGTTCGCCACGGGGGATGCCGCGAAGGAACTGTCGTTTGATCAGAAACCAGCGGTTGGAAAAATCGGCATCGCCGGCCGGCAAGGTCCAGATGCAGTGCAGATGATCGGGCAGGACGACAATCGCTTCTGTGCGGAAGGGCCAGTGCATCCGTACCGCCCTAAACGCCGCGCGTAAATCATCAATGTGCTCGACAAGCAAAGCACGCCTGCGCTCAAGCAAAGCGACAGTGAAGAAATATGTTCCACCAGGGAGGTAGGCGCGGGTGTATTGCGGCATGCCTACAGTGTGCCTTCAGGCAGCGTCTCGTGGAAGGCCGATGGATGGATGGCGGAATGCGCTTCGCTTATTCCACCCTACGGTTTTGCGGGACGGCCTTTTCTTGAGTTGGCCAGGGCGTAGGTGGCCATGCCGAGCAGGGACGGATTGGGCCGGATGATGGTGGCGCTGGGAATCGCCGCCAGGTAATCGCGGTAACGGCCCTTGGACTCGAAGCCGTCGCGGAAGCGCGCGATGTCGAAGTGCTCGCCCCAGCCGGGGACGATGCCGCCGGCGAGGTAGACGCCGCCGGTGGCGCCGAAAGCCAGGGCGAGGTCGCCGGCGTAGCGGCCGAGGAAGGTGGTGAAGAGAGCCACGGCGGTGCGGGCGATGGCGTTGCCGGCGAGCCACTGCTGCCATACCTCGGACGCATCGTGACTGGCCGGCGCCAGGCCGGCTTCCACGCACAGGACGCGGTACAGGCGCAGCAGGCCGGGCCCGGACAGCACATCCTCGGCGCCGACGAAGCCTTCCTGGTCGGCCAGCCGTGCCAGCAGGGCGGCTTCGCGCGCGTTGCCGGGCGCCAGCCGCGCATGGCCGCCCTCGCCCGCCACCACCGCGCCGCCGCCGGCCGGCAGCCAGGCGGCGACACCCAAACCGGTGCCGGGCCCCAGCACCAGCCGGGTGCCGGTGCCGAGGCCGCCACCGTGCAGATGCAGGTCGGCCGGGCGCAGCGCGGGCAAGGCATGGGCCACGGCTTCGAAATCGTTGAGCAGCTCGGCCTTGCGGCTGCCGCAGGCGGCGGCAAGGTTGCGCGTGTCGAGCTCGCCGGGGCGGTTGGTGAAATGAATGCGGCGCACGCCGTCGGCACCCTGCTCCACCGGCCCGGCGGCGCAGGCCACGCAGGCGCGCAAGGCGGGTTTGCCCTGCGCCAGGTAGTACTGCCGCAGCCAGGTGGCCGGCGCCTGCTCGGCGCCGAGGGCCTCCGCGTGCAGCCGCTCCAGCACGACACCGCCGGCTTCCTGCCAGGCCAAAGCGGCGCGCGCATTGGTGCCGCCGAAATCAGCGACCAGGATCATGCAACGCGCCTCAGGGAGGCTGCCTCCAGCTCATTGACGAAGCGCTCGCGCCAGTCGGCGATGTCGTGCTTGAGCAGGCCGCTCATCAGTTCGGCGTGGCGGTTGCGGCGTTCTTCAAGGCTCATATAGCGGGCGGTCTGCATGGCTTCGGCAACGCCTACTGTATCGTAGGGATTGACGATCAGCGCGGCCTGCATCTGCGGCGCCGCGCCGGCGAAGCGCGACAGCACCAGCACGCCCGGGTCTTCCGGGTCCTGCGCGGCGACGTATTCCTTGGCGATCAGGTTCATGCCGTCGCGCAGCGGCGTGACCAGGCCGATCTTGCTGGCCCGGTACAGGCCGGCCAGGGCGCGCCGCGACAGGGTGCGGTTGATGTAGTGCAGCGGCGTCCAGTCCACCTCGGAATAGCGGCCGTTGATGTGCGAGGCCATTTGTTCCAGCTTCTGCTTGATGTCGGCATAGGCCTGCACGCCCTCGCGCGTCGGCGGCGCCACCTGCAGGTATTCGACGCGGCCGTGCGAGTCGGGATAATCCATCAGCAGGCGCTCGAACGCGGCGAAACGCTCGGGCAGGCCCTTGGTGTAGTCCATGCGATCGACGCCGATGATCTGGGTGCGTCCGCGCAGCGCATTTTTGGCGCGCATCCACTGCCGCTGGCCGTCCTCGCTATAGACGAAATTGGCGTAGTCGCGCGCATCGATGCCGATCGGGAAGGCGGCGACGCGCACGCTTCTGCCGTAGGCGTGCAACACGTCGCCGCGCTGTTCGGTGCCGGGGATCTCGTTGAGGGCGTAATCGAAGAAGCGCTCGACGTCGCGCTCGGTCTGGAAGCCGATGAGGTCGTAGGCGAACAGGGACTCGATCAGCTTTTCGTGATGCGGCAGGGTCAGCAGCACTTCGCGCGAGGGAAACGGAATGTGCAGGAAGAAGCCCATGGCCTGCTTGCAGCCCATGTCGCGCAGCGAGCGCCCGAACGGGATCAGGTGATAGTCGTGCACCCAGACGCGGTCGGATTCGAGCAGCAGCGGCTGCAGGGCGCGGGCAAAGCGCACGTTGACCCGATGGTAGGCGTCGTAATACTGCCGGTCGTAGGTGGTGAGATCGATGCGGTAGTGGAACAGCGGCCACAGGCAGCGGTTGGCGAAGCCGTTGTAATAGTCCTCGTGCTCCGCCGGCGTCAGATCGACCGTGGCGAGGTTGAAGCTGCCGAAGCGCTCGCTGGTGGTGGCACCCTCGCCCTCGGCGAGGCGGCCGCTCCAGCCGAACCACAGGCCGCGCGACTTGCGCAGAGCCTCGACCAGGGCGACGGCGAGGCCGCCGGCGCGCGCGGCGCCGCGGATCGGACCGACCCGGTTGGAGACGGCGACGATGCGGCTGGTACTCATATGCGCACCGCGAGCAGCATGGAGGGACCCCATGCGCAGGGGGATCCTGGCGCCGCGAGTCGGTGCCGGTATGAGACAGCAATCTCTTTCGTCCCGGGTGAACCAAAGAGTCTCATACCGCCTCCGACCACGGCCGCGACAACCGCGTGGCGACATTGATGATGCCAACCATGGAATAGGTCTGCGGATAGTTACCCCACAGCTCGCCGCTGGCCGGATGCAGGTCCTCGGAAAGCAGGCCGAGATGGTTGCGGTGCCCCAGCCAGCGCTCGAACAGCTCGCGCGCCTCGGCCTTGCGGTCGAGCCGGATCAGTGCATCGATGTACCAGAAAGTGCAGATGTTGAAGGCCGTCTCCGGCGCGCCGAAATCGTCCGCGGCGTGATAGCGGAACAGGAAGTCGCCCTGCTTAAGCCGGCGCTCCACCGCTTCCACCGTGCCGATATAGCGCGGGTCCTGCGGCGGCAGGAAACCGACCTCGCCAATCAGCAGCAGGCCGGCTTCGACGTCGCGGCCGCCGAAGCTCTCGGCGAAGCTGTTGAGTTCGGCGTTCCAGGCCAGGGTCTCGATCGCCAGGCGGATTTCGTCGGCGCGGCGGCGCCACAGCACGGCGCGATCCGGCAGCAGCAGATGGGCCGCGATCTTGGCCAGGCGGTCGCAAGCGGCCCAGCACATCAGCGCCGAGGAAGTATGAACGCGGGCGCGGGTGCGCAGCTCCCACATGCCGGCATCCGGCGTGTTGTAGACGGCGTAGGCGCGGTCGCCCATGCGCTCCAGCCGGGCGAACTCGACGCCGCCGGCGGGACGCAACAGGCGGCGGTCGAAGAAGGCCTGGCTATAGGCCAGCACCACGTTACCGTAAACATCGTGCTGCGAGTGCTGGTAGGCCTGGTTGCCCACGCGCACCGGACCCATGCCGCGGTAGCCGGGCAGATGTTCGGCCTCGCGCTCGGTCAGCTGCCGCTCCAGGCCGATGCCGAACACCGGCTGCAGATGCGCCACCGCTTCCGGCTCGACGATCAGGTTGGCGAGGTAGCGCAGGTAGTGCTCCATCGTCTCCACTTCGGACAGCCGATTCAGCGCGCGCACCACGAAGAAGGCGTCGCGCAGCCAGCAGTAGCGGTAATCCCAGTTGCGCTGCGTGCCCGGCGCTTCCGGAATGCTGGTGGTGAGCGCCGCGACGATGGCGCCGGTTTCCTCGAAAGTACACAGCTTGAGCGTGATGGCGCAGCGGATCACCGCGTCCTGCCATTCCAGCGGCAGGGACAGGCGCCGCACCCACTCGCGCCAGTGGCGCTCGGTGGCCTCCTCGAATTCCGCGGCGATCTGGTCCACGCCTTCGCGCAGGGTTTCGTCCGGGCCGAGCAGAAAGCTGACTGGCTCTTCCAGCAGGAATGGCGTTTCCGCCAGCACGTAGGCGATGGGCGCATTGGTGGTCAGGCGCAGGGTGCGCTGCGGGCCGACGTAGCGGATGTGGTTGCTGCCGTGGGTGGTCTGCGGCGCGTGGGCGCCATAGTCGAAGCGCGGCCGCACGCGGATGCGCACACGCGGCGCGCCGGACAAGGGACGCACCCGCCGCACCAGTTGCAGGGGCCGGAACATGCGCCCGCGCGTGGCGAAGCGCGGCGCGAAATCCACGATTTCGACGGCGCCGCCGTTGCCATCATAAAGATGGGTTACCAGCAGCGCCGTGTTCTCGCGATAGCTCTGCTCGCTGCGCGTGTGGCCTTCCAGCTCGATCGACCAGTAGCCCTGCTGCTCCGCCGTGTCGGCGGCCCCGCCAAGCAGGGCGTGAAACACGGGGTCGCCGTCGAAACGCGGCAGGCAGCACCAGACGATGCGGGCATGGCGATCGACCAGCGCACCGTAGCCGCAGTTGCCGATAACCCCGAGATCCAGCGAAGGTGCAGCAGAAAGCATTTTTGTCCTCCTGACAAGCACCGCGCCATCCATGGCGCGGACGTTTCAAACAAGCGAACTCACCTGGGGCACGCTTCAAATTTGCGCGGGTTCCTCCGCGGCGGCCTGACCTGGCTTGACCACCGCGGCGAGCCAGGCGCGCACCGCCGCGGGATTCTCCAGATGGAAGGCGGCGGCGCTGCTGCCCTCGCCGACCTTGATGCCGGCTCCGCCGAGCGCCTGCGCCGTGCGGATGCCGTCCTCGTCGGTGGTATCGTCGCCGACATAGAGCGGGCGGCGCCCGGCGAAAGGCGGCCGCTGCATCAGGGCCTGCACGACCCTGCCCTTGTCGACACCGCGCGGGCGCGCCTCGAACACGTATTTACCAGCGATCACCTCGACTTCCAGCCCGGCGACGGCATCGCGCAGCAGGCGCTCGGCATCGTCCGCGCGCTGCGGCGCGCCGCGATAGTGCAGGGCCAGCGCCGCGCCCTTGTCTTCCAGCCAGAGCGCGGTGTCACCCTCGATCCGCGCCGCCAGCCACTGCCCGGCGCCATCCAGCGCGGATTCCAGCGGTGGCGCCGTTTCGCGTGGATCGGTGCGCAGCTCGGCGCCATGCAGTCCGGCGCCGCTGAAGCGCATCGGCGCCAGCAAGGCGTCGATCGAGGCCAGCCGCCGCCCGCTGACGATGGCCAGCGCCTCGCCCACCGAGGCCGCGGCACAGGCCAGCAGCGCGGGAAGATCCTGCGGAACCTGCACCAGCGAGGGCCGCTCCGCCAGCTCGACGAGAGTGCCGTCGAAGTCGAGGAACAGCGCGTCGGTGGTGCTGGGAGGAGGCGGTGGGCGCACGGCTAAGTGTTTGAAATTCCGGTCTTGTCCGGATTTGGACAGCCGAATTTCAAAACAGTGCCCGGAACGGTGTGCAGGCCCCTCCCTCGATATGCGTCGCAAAGCGACGCTACTCGGGACACTCGGAACCCACACCCGCTTCGCGGGCACTCGGGGCGAACGGAGTTTTACGCGTATTTCTAGGCGGCTATGGTCACTCTTTTCAGCGGCGCCACGGTGGGGCTCTGGTTCAGGTGCCCCAGCTCGACCCAGCGGATCACCCGCAGCTTGCCGTTGAAGTCCTCGGCCAGGGCGGTGCAGCTTTCCACCCAGTCGCCGCAGTTGTGATAGGTGATGCCGTGCAGGTCGCGGATCTCGGCATGATGGATGTGGCCGCAGATCACGCCGTCGAGGCCGCGGCGCTTGCACTCGCGCGCCACCGCGTCCTCGAACTGCGAGATGACGTTGACCGCGCCCTTGACCTTGTCCTTGGCGTAGGCCGACAGCGACCAGTAGGGCAGGCCGATCAGGCGGCGGCCGCGGTTGAACCAGAAGTTGGCCGCCATGGTGGTCTCGTAGGCGAAATCACCGGCCAGGGCCAGCCACTTGTGATAGCGGGTGATGACGTCGAAGAAATCCCCGTGCAGCACCAGCAGCTTGCGGCCGTCGGCGGTGGTGTGCACCAGCTCGTTGACCACGCGGATATTGCCCAGCTCCAGCTTGAAGCCGACGAACTTGCGCAGGAATTCGTCGTGGTTGCCGGTGATGTAGTAAACCTTGGTACCGCGCTTGGACTTGGTCAGGATCTTGCGCACCACGTTGGTGTGCTCCTGCGGCCAGAACCAGGAACTGCGCAGCTTCCAGCCGTCGATGATGTCGCCGACCAGGTAGAGCGTCTCGCACTCGTTGCGCTTGAGGAAATCGACCAGGAATTCGGCTTTGCAGCCCGGTGTGCCAAGATGAACGTCGGACAGCCAGATCGTGCGGTAACGATGCGGCTGCTTGTCCTGCTTGAGCGGCTTGGCCACGGCGACTCCTGCTTTCCGGGTCCTGCTTTTACCTTTCGAATCATGCTTTTCCACGTGATTAGCATGACGGGTTTGTATGAAGAAACCGTGACGATAGGGTACCGACGGCTTGAGTTAAGCCACCGGCACCCCGATATTCACCGCCACGTCACACAGGAGCAGCAGATGGTCACCGCCGGCAACCTGGAGCAGATCAACAGCGAGCTGGGCACCGAGCCGGGGCCGCTGCTGGACTGGGCCTATGGACTGGGCAAGAGGACCATCGTCACCACCAACTTCGGTCCCTTCGCCGCGGTGCTGCTGCACATGGTCACGCGGGTGCGGCCGGACATCCCGGTGGTGATGGTCGATTCCGGCTACGGCACCGAAGCCACCTACCGCTACGCCGACGAGCTGACGCGCCTGCTGCACCTCAACCTGCACACCTTCATCCCGCAGCGCACCCGCGCCATGCGCGACGCGCTCAACGGCGGCATCCCCACCCCGGACGATCCGCGCCACGCCGAATTCACCCGCGAGGTGAAGCTGGAGCCGTTCGGCCGCGCCATCGCCGAAATGCGGCCGGAAGTCTGGTTCACCGCGATCCGCAAGGAACAGACCGCCCATCGCGCCGGACTGAGCCCGGTAACGCTGTCGAAGGAAGGCATCATCAAGGTTTCGCCGGTGTTCCACTGGTCGTCGAAGCAGATGAACGACTACCTGAAGCAACACCAGCTGCCCAACAACTTCGACTACGAAGACCCGACCAAGGCCGAGGACAAGCGGGAGTGCGGGCTGCACCTGGCGCACTGAGCGGAAAAAAGCGGGGCAAGCATTTCCGCCGGACCCCCGATATAGGGGGTAAGAGTCGCCAGAACGAGCCGGGCTGGCCTGAAATTAGCTAAAAATTCATGTGATTAGCTAGTCTATGGCGCATCCATGGTCGAAAACACCCTCCCCAGCCTGAACACCCCGTCCGGCAGCGACGAGCCGCCGGTGCCGGACAAGATCGGCAAGTACGAAATCCACACTCTGGTGGGCAAGGGCTCCTGCGGCTTTGTCTACAAGGGCTTCGATCCCTTCGTGCGCCGCGACGTGGCGGTCAAGACCTCGCGCGGCTTCACCGAGGATCACTCGCATGACGAGGAGTCGATCCGCCGCGCCTTCTTCACCGAGGCGCACGCCGCCGGCATGCTCAGCCATCCGCACATCGTCTCGCTCTACGACGCCGGCACCGAAGCCGGCATGAACTACCTGGTGATGGAGTTCGTCGACGGCGACAACCTGGCGCCGGCCTGCACCAGGAACGGCGCGCGGCTGCCGGTGGATCAGGTGGTGGACATCATTTTCAAGTGCGCCAAGGCCCTGGACTACTCCCACTCCAAGGGCGTGCTCCACCGCGACATCAAGCCCACCAACATCATGCTGACGCGGGACGGCGTGCCCAAGGTGATGGATTTCTCCGTGGCCGAGGTCAACGACCCCACGGCCACGGCCGACCCCCGGCGCCATGCCGTCGGCTCGCCGCTGTACATGTCCCCCGAGCAGGTGCAGCGCAACAAGCTGGAACCGGCCAGCGACCTGTATTCGCTGGGCGTGGTGATGTACCAGCTGCTGACCGGCGAGACGCCCTACACCGGCATCGACCTGCTGCACCTGTTCGCCGCGATCCGCCACGCGCCGGTGCCGCAGATCGAGGCGAAGCGGCCGGACCTGCCGCGCGAACTGAGCACCCTGATCAACCGCCTGCTGGCGAAGAAGGTCGAGCAGCGCTACCAGAGCGGACGCGAGCTGGGCAACGACCTGCTGCGCATCTTCGAGCGCCTGAAGCAGACCGACCTCAACCTGAGCCGCCGCGAGAACCGCGACTCGCTGCGCAGCCTGCGCTTCTTCGATTCCTTCAGCGACGAGGAAATCGGCGAGATCCTCAGCGCCAGCCACCTGCTCACTTACGCTGCCGGCGCGGATGTCGTGCGCGAAGGCGACATCGACGGCGCCTTCTACCTGATCGCCCGCGGCAATGCCGAGGTGCGCAAGGGCAACACCGTGATCAACACCCTGATGAAAGGCGATTGCTTCGGCGAGATCGGCTTCCTCACCGCCACCCGCCGCACCGCCACCGTCACCGCCGCGACCCAGGTGCTGGCCCTGCGCGTCAGCTCCACCCTGCTCGACCAGGTCAGCGCCGACTGCCAGCTGCGCTTCTACAAGATCTTCACGCAGACGCTGATTTACCGGCTGTCGCTGACCAATGCCAAGCTGAGCGCGGCGAAGGGGGGATGAAAAAGCGCGCTTTCCTGAAAAAAGCCTTCAGGTAGCCATTGTCATCCTGAGCGTAGCGAAGGATCTGGCCTTGCTGGCTGGCGCCCACTGCCGTCCCTGGCGAGACCCAGCGGATATCGGCGAGCCCGGCCCGGCCATCCATGGCCGGGCGTTCACCACTCCAGCGAGCTTCGCTCGCTGGAGTGGTTCACCCTTCGCTGCGCTCAGGATGACAGGCCGAAGGGCGGCGCCAATTGCCAATTTTTTACAATCACGCCCGGCCCCGCCAAGGCTAAAACAGTACCGTCACGGTTCGTCCCAAATCCTTGCATCGCCGGCGGGCCGTTCCGATATGCTAGGGGCAACGGGGAAATCCACTTTTCGCATGAACGACAAATCGGCGCTGCTCAACCAGCTGCGTATCGACCGGGGCAGCGCACCGCCGCCGGCCGAGCGCAACTGGACCCGATGGCTGCTGCTGGGGCTCGTGCTGCTGCTGATCGCCGCCGCCGCCGGCTGGTGGCTGAGCCGGCCGGGCGCGATACCGGTGAAGGCGGCGACGGCCCAGGCGCTGCAAGGCGCGGGCGCGGGCGTCTCCGCCGGAGCCTCGCTGCTGGACGCATCCGGCTATGTGGTGGCGCGCCGCCAGGCCACGGTGGCGGCCAAGATCACCGGCAAGGTGACCGAGGTGCTGATCGAGGAGGGCCGGCACGTCAAGGCCGGCGACGTGATCGGGCGGCTCGACGACACCAATATCCGCGCCGCCTACGACCAGGCGACGGCCCAGCTGCGCTTTGCCAAGGCCTCGCTGGCGGAGGTCCAGGTGCAGCTCGGCAACGCCGAGCGCAATTACCGGCGCGTCGAGGGACTGGTGGCGCAGCATTTCGTCAGCGAGTCCGACCTGGATACGGCCCGCACCAATTACGAAAACCTGCAGGCCCAGCTGGCGACTTCGCAGAGCAACGTCCAGGTGGCCCAGGAAGGCGTGCAGGTGGCGCAGCGCAATCTCGACGACACCGTGGTGCGCGCGCCGTTCGACGGCGTGGTGACGACCAAGGACGCCCAGCCCGGCGAAATGGTTTCGCCGATCTCGGCCGGCGGCGGCTTCACCCGCACCGGCATGGGCACCATCGTCGACATGGACTCGCTCGAGGTGGAAGTCGACGTCAACGAAAGCTTCATCAACCGCGTGCATGCCGACCAGCCCGCCTCCGTGCGCCTCAACGCCTATACCGACTGGGAAATCCCGGCCTATGTGATCGCCGTGATCCCCACCGCGGACCGCAGCAAGGCCACGGTGAAGGTGCGCGTCGGCTTCAAGACCAAGGACCCGCGCATCCTGCCGGAGATGGGCGCGCGCGTGTCGTTTCTCAGCGAAGCCGCGCCGGAAGCCGCGGGCGCGCCGGCGCCCAAGCCGGGCGTGCTGGTGCCGCCGGACGCGGTGCAGGGCGGCGGCTCGAACAACAGCGATGCCGGCGTGGTGTATGTGATTCGCGGCGGCGACACGGTGGAGCGCCGCGCGGTCCGCCTCGGCGCGCGCGGCAGCGACGGCCAGACCGTGCTGTCGGGACTGTCCGCCGGGGAACGGGTTGCCATCGGCGATTTCGCCAGGCTCACGGATGGAGCGAAGATCAAGGTGGAGCAGTAACCAGGAATATAGCGTCGTCCCCGCGCAGGCGGGGACCCGGTTCCGGCCTGACTAGCGATACGCTTGGGCAAAACTGGATTCCCGCCTGCGCGGGAATGACGATGAAATTGAATGACGCGGCAACCTTTGAGGAGTGACAGCGCATGTCCGCCATCGTTTCCCTGCACAACGTCGTCAAGACCTACACCCGCGGCAAGCAGACCGTGGAGGTGTTGCATAACCTCAGCATCGACATCGCCCAGGGCGATTTCGTCGCGCTGATGGGGCCTTCCGGCTCGGGCAAGACCACCCTGCTCAATCTCATCGGCGGGCTGGACCGGCCCAGCAGGGGCGAGGTGAATGTCGCCGGCGAGCGCATCGACCAGCTCTCCAGCGGCCAGCTCGCCAAGTGGCGCGCGCGGCATGTCGGCTTCGTCTTCCAGTTCTACAACCTGATGCCGATGCTGAGCGCCGAGCGCAATGTCGAGCTGCCGCTGCTGCTGACCAATCTGTCCGGCGCACAGCGCAAGCAGAACGTGCTGGCGGCGCTGACCGTGGTGGGCCTGGCCGATCGCGCCAAGCACAAGCCGGCGGAACTGTCCGGCGGTCAGGCGCAGCGCGTCGCCATCGCCCGCGCCCTGGTGGCCGACCCGACCCTGCTGGTCTGCGACGAGCCGACCGGCGACCTCGACCGCACCACCGCCGACGAGATCCTGCACCTGCTGCAGATGCTCAACAAGGATCACGGCAAGACCATCGTCATGGTCACGCACGATCCCAAGGCCGCCGAGTACGCCAGCCACCAGCTGCACCTGGACAAGGGCCAACTGGTCGAAGGCAGCGCCCACGCTTAGGGTTTCAGGAGCCACGCCATGAAATATTTTCCATTGCTGTGGGCCGCCCTCTGGCGCAAGAAGGCGCGCACCATTTTCACCCTGCTGTCGATCACGGTGGCGTTCCTGCTGTTCGGCATGCTGCAGGGCGTCAACGCGGGCTTCAACCAGGCGGTGGAGAAGGCCAACGTCAACCGGCTGATCACCACCAGCAGCATCGCCCTGACCGAGAACCTGCCGTATGGCGACATGGCGCAGATCGAGGCGCTGCCGGGCGTCGCCAGCGTGGCCCATGCCAGCTGGTTCGGACCCTACTACCAGGACCCGAAGAATTTCGTGTTCAGCTTTCCGGTGGAGCCGGAGCGCTACTTCGCCATTTATCCTGAGCTGGTGCTGCCCAAGGAGCAGCTCGACGCCTTCATCCAGACCCGTACCGGCGCGGTAATCGGCGCCGCGCTGGCCAGCAAGTACGGCTGGAAGATCGGCGACCGGGTGCCGCTGCATTCGACCATCTGGACCAAGCCGGACGGCACTTCGGACTGGAACTTCGATATCGTCGGCATCTACCACTGCCCGACGGATCGCCAGCAGGAAAGCGCCTTCTTCTTCAACTACAAGTATTTCGACGAGGGCCGCAGTTTCGGCAAAGGCCAGGTCGGCTGGTACATCATCCAGGTGAAGGACCCGACGCAGTCGGCGCAGGTGGCGGCGGCCGTCGACAAGCTGTTCGCCAACTCGCCGGACGAGACCAAGACCGAAACCGAGAAGGAATTCCAGCAAGCCTTCCTCAAGCAGATCGGCGACATCAACAGGATCGTCAACTACATCCTGTTCGCGGTGTTCTTCGCCCTGCTGTTCGCCACCGGCAGCACCATGATGCAGTCGGTGCGCGAGCGCGTGCCGGAGCTGGCGGTGCTGAAAACCCTGGGCTTTTCCGATACCAGCGTGCTGACCCTGGTGCTATGCGAGTCGCTGCTGCTGTGCGTGCTGGCGGCGCTGCTCGGCCTGGGCCTCGCTTCCCTGCTGTTCCCGGGGCTGAAGGACGTCATCGGCCTGGTCTCCATACCGACGCCGGTGATCGTTGAAGGGATCATCGGCGCCGTCGTGCTGGCCCTGGTGGTGGGACTGATTCCGGCCTGGAAAGCGAAACGCCTCGACATCGTCGAGGCGCTGAGGGGGTGAGGGCTCGCGCTTTGGCGATGCCTAAATGGCATCGCCTGCGAGACCGAACGCCCGGCCACGGATGGCCGGGCCGGGGGTTGGAAGATTTCTGAAGTCTCGCCAGGGACGGCAAACAACTGAGAGGGAAAGAGACATGTTCAAACAGACGACTGCAATCACCGCCATGAACCTGCGCGCCATCCCGCAGCGCCTGGGTACTTCCTGGGTGATCGTGATCGGCATCGCCGTCACGGTGGCGGTGTTGGTGTCGGTGCTGGCAATGGTGGCCGGCTTCAGCAAGACCCTGTCCAGCACCGGGCGGGCCGACCGCGTCATCGTGCTGCGCGGCGGCTCCGTGGCCGAGCTGTCCAGCACCATCTCGCGCGACAACACCATCAACATCATGGACGCGGCGGGGGTGAAGAAGGACGCCGACGGCAAGCCCATCGCCTCCGCCGAGATGGTGGCGGTGGTGGCCCTGCCGCTGAAGAAGACCGGCACCGCCGCCAACCTGACGGTGCGCGGCATCGGCCCAAGGAACGCCGAGCTGCGGCCGGAGATTCACCTCATCGCCGGCCGCATGTTCCAGCCGGCGGTGCGAGAGCTGATCGTCGGCCGCTCGGCGGCGGCGCAGTTCCAGGGTGTGGATATCGGCAGCCACATCACCGTGCGCAATTCCGAGTGGACCGTGGTGGGCGAGTTCGAGAGCGGCGGCGACGCCCACGAGTCCGAGCTGATGGGCGACATCGAAACCGTGTTGTCGGCGTTCCGCCGCAACCTGTTCCAGTCGGTGACGGTGATGCTGGAGTCGCCGGAAGCCTTCGCCCAGTACAAGGACAAGCTGACCACCGATCCTACCCTGACGGTGGACGTCGAGCGCGAGCCGGATTACTACGCCGCGCAGTCCAAGCAGCTCAACAAGCTGCTCAACTTCCTGGCCTTCGGCGTCGGCGGCATCATGGCCATCGGCGCCATCTTCGGCGCGCTCAACACCATGTATTCGGCGGTGTCGGCCCGCTCGCTGGAGATCGCCACCCTGCGCGCCATCGGCTTCGGCGCCGGCGCGGTGGTGGTGTCGGTGTTCGTCGAGGCGCTGCTGCTGTCCCTGGTCGGCGGCCTGATCGGCGCGGCGGCGGCCTGGCTGTTCTTCAACGGCAATACCGTCAACACCCTCGGCGCCAACTTCACCCAGGTGGTGTTCCACCTCACCGTCACGCCGCAGCTGCTGGCCTCCGGCATCATCTGGGCCTGCTTCATCGGCGTGCTGGGCGGCCTGTTCCCGGCAATCCGCGCGGCGCGCCTGCCGGTGGCGACGGCGCTGCGCGCGGCGTAGGCTGGCTGCTGACATTGAATCTGTCATTCTGAGCGCAGCGAAGAATCTGGCTGTGCGCGAGGCCAGATTCTTCGCTGCGCTCAGGATGACAGATGGGGGTATTGGCACCAGGGGCTGAGGGCGCGGCGGCACGGCCCCTCTCCCCTAACCCCTCTCCCGCAAGCGGGAGAGGGGAACTTTGCAGGGGGAGGCACGATGAAATACGTTCCTCTGGTCTGGGCCGCGTTGTGGCGGCGCAAGGCGCGCACCACCTTCACCCTGTTGTCGCTGACGGCGGCGTTCCTGCTGCTGGGCATGCTGCAGGCGGCCAATTCCCTGTTCAGCGGCGGCACCATCAAGCTCAGTGCGCCGCTTCTGATCGTGCAGGCGCGGGTGTCCTTCACCAATCCGCTGCCGATGCGGCTGCTGCCGCAGCTGGAGGCGATCCCCGGCGTGGTGTCGGTGTCGCACTCGCAGTTCTTCGGCGGCGTCTACAAGGACGTGCGGAATTTCTTTCCGCAGTTCGCGGTGAATCCGGAGCGCTGGCGCCGCACCTTCCTTGAATGCCGGCTGCCGGACGAGCAGTACCAGGCCTGGACGCAATCGCGCACCGCCGCCATCGCCGGGCGGGAGCTGGCGGACCGCTTCGGCTGGAAGATCGGCGACCGCATTCCGCTGACCAGCCAGATCTGGCCGCTGAAGGACGGCACGCGCGCCTGGACCTTCGACCTGGTCGGCATCTTCGACGACGTCAGCAAGGACTCCTGCGCCCGCCAGGGCAATTTCTACATCCGCTACGACTACTTCGACGACGGCCGCCAGTTCGGCCAGGGCGGCGCCGGCATCTATGTACTGCGCCTGAGCGATCCCAATCTGGCCGAGGCGGTGAGCCGCCAGGTCGACGGCCGCTTCGAGAACTCGCCGGACGAGACAAAGACGCAGACCGAAAAGGACTTCAGCCTCAACTTCCTGCGCCAGCTCGGCAATCTCAAGCTGATCCTCACCGGCATCACCGTGGCGGTGTTCTTCAGCATCCTGCTGGTCACCGGCAACACCATGAGCCAGGCGGTGCGCGAGCGCATCCCCGAGCTGGCGGTGCTGAAAACCATCGGCTTCGGCGACGGCGACGTGCTCGGCCTGGTGCTGGCCGAATCGCTGTTGCTGTGCGTGATCGGCGGGCTGGCGGGGATGCTGCTGTCTGTAGTGGTGCTGAAGATCATCTCCAAGCTGCCCTTCGGCTTCCCGCCGGTGACCGCCGGCCTGGACGTGTGGCTGTTCGCGGCGGCGAGCATGCTCGGGCTGGGGCTGGTGGTGGGCATCGTCCCCGCCCTGCGCGCCAAACATTTAAACATCATTGAGGCGTTAGCTATTCGCTAACACCTCAATGATGCAACTGACGTCCTGTCAAGCACCGCGCCATCCATGGCGCGGACTGTTGAAACAAGCGGGATAACTATGAAACAGACGCTTGCTGTCACCTGGATGAGCCTGCGCAGCATCCCCTCGCGCGCCATGAGCTCGCTGGTGGTGGTGATCGGCATCGCCCTGGTGGTGGGGGTGCTGGTGGCGATGCAATCCATGAGCAAGGGCTTCGAGTACACGCTCAAGGGCACCGGCAAGGACTCGCGGGCTCTGCTGCTGTCCGCCGGCGTGACCGCCGAGCTGTCGTCTTACCTGGACCCGGATGTGGTGCCGCTGCTGCGCGAGCTGCCCGGCATCCAGCGCGGCGCCGACGGCAAGCCGCTGGCCTCGGCCGAGCTGCTGGTGATCACCGAGCTGCGCCGCGGCGCGGGCGATGTCAACGTGGCCCTGCGCGGGGTCGAGCCGGCCGGCCTGGTGCTGCGGCCGGAGCTGAAGCTGGTGCAGGGGCGGCTGTTCCAGCCCGGGCTGCGCGAGGTCATCGCCGGCCGCGCCGCCACCCGGCAGTTCAGCGGCATCGGCGTCGGCTCCAAACTCCAGTTCCGCGGCTCGGAGTGGAGCGTGGTGGGCATCTTCAGCACCGACGGCGACGCCCACGAGTCGGAGCTGTGGACCGACGCCGATACCGCGCGCAGCGCCTTCGGCCGGCCCGGCGCCTCGGCCATCCTGGCGCAGCTCGATGCGGCAAAGCCGGCGGCGGCAGCGCTCAAGGCCCTCAAGGCAACCGTGGCGGCGGACCCGCGCTTCCAGGTGGACGTGCTGGGCGAGCGCGACTACTACAGCTCGCAGTCGCAGGGCGTCACCGACAACATCAACTTCGTCACCGTGTTCATCACCGTCATCATGGCCTTCGGCGCGGTGTTCGGCGCGCTCAATACCATGTACTCGGCGGTGGCGGCGCGGCAGATCGAGATCGCCACCCTGCGCGCCATCGGCTTCTCCGGCCTGCCGGTGATGGTCTCGGTGCTGGCCGAGTCGGTGGCCCTGGCCCTGCTCGGCGGGCTGATCGGCGCCGGCATCGCCTACCTCCTGTTCGACGGCCTGACCACCGCCACCCTGGGCCAGAACTTCACCCAGGTGGCTTTCAGCTTCGCCGTGACGCCGGACCTGGTCGGGCGCGGGCTGGGCTGGGCCCTGGGGATCGGGCTGATCGGCGGGTTCTTTCCAGCGCTGAAGGCGATCCGGCAGCCGGTGGCGGAGGCGCTGCGCGGGGCCTGAGGCGGCATGCGGTGATCGTAGGACGGCCTGTGGCCGCCGTGGTTGTGGGCGGCAGCGGTCCCGGCTACGTCTACCAAGTCCCCTCTCCCCACGCATGTGGGGAGCTTTGCAAGAAGCCCTATTGCGAAGGGAATAGTGGAAAAATGATTTCGCCGGAGCGTGATTGCGCGCGATTCTACGTCCCGATGGCCGGCGGAGCCGGCCATCGGG
>Ga0302314_10000662_pt1 | contig 63690 bp, 58 predicted proteins | sample III_Palsa_N2_3_FD_200533 | JGI IMG/M metagenome (GOLD analysis project Ga0302314, IMG submission 200533) | Peat permafrost microbial communities from Stordalen Mire near Abisko, Sweden - III_Palsa_N2_3 | ecosystem: Environmental > Terrestrial > Soil > Palsa > Peat permafrost | place: Sweden...
CCAACGAGATGCAGGTCGGCCAGACCGGCAAGATCATCTCGCCCGAGATGTACATCGCCGTCGGAATCTCCGGCGCCATTCAGCACCTCACCGGCATCAAGGATGCGCGAACCATCGTGGCCATCAACAAGGACGCCGAAGCGCCGATTTTCGAGGTGGCCGACGTGGGACTGGTGGGCGATCTATTCCAGATCGTCCCGGAGCTCGAGAAGCTCGTCTAAAGGGCGGCGGCGGCCGCGTCGATGGCCGCGGCGAGCCGGTCGGCATGCTCGCGGCGAAAGGGCATCGGCGGCCGGAGCTTGAGCACGCTCGCGTCGGGCCCTTCGTAGCCGATCAGCACGCGCGCCTCGGTAGCGAGCCGGTTGATCATGCGTTTGGCGCCCTGCCGCCCGGCGCCGGCGCCGCTCTCGTTCACCTCGAGTCCGAGCAAAAGCCCGCTGCCCCGCACCGCGCCGAGGCACGAATGACGGCTCGCGACCGCGGTGAGCCGATCGCGCAGATACCGGCCGGTGTCTGCGGCATTCCCCATGAGGCGCTCCCGCTCGAGCACCTCGAGCACCGCGAGCGCTGCCGATGCCGCCACGGCATTGCCGCCGAAGGTCGAGAAAAAGCCGAACTTCTTCTGGAACGCCTCGATGAGGTCGCGACGCGCCACCACGACTCCCATGGGGTAGCCGTTGGCCACGGGCTTGCCGAGCGTCACGATGTCGGGCTCGAGCCCGCGCCGCTCGAAGCCCCACAGGTGCGAGCCGGACCGTCCGAGCCCGTACTGCACCTCGTCGGCGACGATGAGCGCGCCCGCCTCGCGCAGGCGCGACGAGATTCCCGCGCTCCACGCCGGCGGCGGATCGAAGATGCCCGAGCTCGTGATGGCGGTGTCGATGAAGAATGCCGCGGGCGCGTGGCCCCGCTCGGCGAGCACCGCCACGGCGCGATCGACGTCGGCCTGCGCAGCCTCGAGCGCCACCGCCGGCAGCTCATCTCCGCGCGAGAGGCCGGGCGGCGGAGACGCCAAGGTCACGACGCGCGAATCTCGCGGTTGACCCGTGCTCGGGGTGAGCGCCGCCACGGCGTCCGTGATGCCGTGATAGGCATGCTCCATGACGATGCCGCCGTTGCGTTCGGTCGCGAATTTGGCGAGGCGCCACGCGACGTCGTTCGCCTCGCTTCCGGAATTGACGAACATGCATGCATCGAGATGCGCGGGCAGCGTCGCGGTGAGGCGCTCGGCGTACTCGAGTATGCGCGCGTGTAGATAGCGCGTGTGCGTCGCGAGTAACGCGGTTTGTTTCTGGATCGCGGCCACGACCGCCGGATGGGCATGTCCGACGTGCGGCACGTTGTTGTAGACGTCGAGGTAGGCGAGCCCCTGCGCATCGTAAAGCCACACCCCCGAGCCGCGCACGATGTGCAGCGGCCGCTCGTAGAAGAGCTCCGCGCCCGCCCCGAGGAGGCGATGCCGGCGCGTCAGCGGCACGGGCTCGTAGGCCGGCTCTGCGTCGTCCAGAAGAGCGCGGGTCCAGAGCTCCGTCAACGCCTCGCGGCCGGCCTGTTCCAGGCGCGCCATGGACCGTGCCGTTTGCGGGATCGATCCCTCGAGCACCCGCGCGCCCTCGGCATCGTGGCGGGCGCGCCAGGCGTGCACCAGGACCGTGGCCGAATGGCGCGCGAGGATGAGGTCATAGAGCAGCTCCAACTCGGCCGGCTCGAGGGGGGTCCGTCGGGAGTATCCGGCCAGGAGGAGCGGGAGAATATCGAGGGACACCCGGTCCTCGGCGAGCAGTTCCGACATGGCGACGGCGGGCTCGAGCACCCGCGGCCCGTGCACCATGTCGCCGAAGTCCAGAATGCCGCTGACCGCTCGCGAGGTCGGGTCGACCAGGACATTCTGCGCATGGCAGTCGCCGTGGATCGCCTGGCTCTGCATCGATCGCAACGCGGGAAGGCGCTCCTTGAGCGCGGCCGCCGCGTTTTGCACGCTGCATCGCAGACCCGGCGAGTCGATGAAAGCGGCATGCTCCACGAGCTCCGGCAGGCGCCTGACGTCCCAGGCGATGCGCTGCCCGAGGGCCGGGTGGAAGAAGCCGCGTAGCGCGAGATCCAGCCGAGCGAGCGTCTCACCCAGATTTTCAAGGAGCGGTGCATCGGGAGGGCGCCTCGCGAGCAGCTCGCCCGGGAGGAACCCCATCAAGCAAGTCGCATAGCTCCCCTCGCGTCCGGCGACGGTGCCGATCTCCCCGCCCAGCACGGTGGGATAGACACGGGGCACCGGCAGCGAAGCATCCTGCTCGGCCAGATGCTCGAGCACCCGCAGCTGGCAATCCGTGGCCCCGGGGCTCGAATTGAAATCGAGGATCTTCAGCACGTAGTCCCGCCGGTCGGCGGTGTGCAGATGGAAGTTGCGGTCGCGCTCGCCGGGAAGCGAGCGCACCGTCACGAGAAGCCCGTACGTATCGCGCGCGATGCGCTCGACTTGCGCCTCTGTGAAGACCGGCGGCGAGGTCCGCAGCGCGAGCAAAGTTTCGGCGCTAGAGCTGCTTCAGGACGTAATCTGCGGCCGATACCTTGAACTCGCCGGGGGCCTCGACGTCGACGTGCTGAGCCACGCCGTCCTTGACGATGATGGCGGAGCGCTGGCCGCGCGTTCCCATGCCGAAACCCGAGGCGTTCAATTCCAGCCCCAGCGCCTTGGCGTAGTCGCCGTTGCCGTCGGCCAGCATCAGGATCTTGTCGCCGACGTTGCTCGACTTGCCCCACGCGTTCATGACGAACACATCGTTGACCGCCGTGCACGCGATGGTGTCCACGCCCTTCGCCTTGATCTTGTCGGCGAGCTCCACGAAGCCCGGCAAGTGCTTCGCATCGCAGGTCGGTGTGAATGCGCCGGGCACCGAGAAGAACACCACCGTCTTGCCCTTGAAGAGCTCGTCCGTGGTGAGCTTCTGCGGGCCGTCCTTGGTCATGCAGGTGAACTTGCCGTCGGGCATCCGGTCGCCAGCTTTGATGGTCATCGAGATTCTCCTGAAATTTCCCGCTCTCAGCCCGCCGTCGGCATGCCGAGGGTGGCGGCGTACAGCTCCCACAGCTTCAGCACCCTCGGACTCAAGTTGGGTACGTTCTTGAGGTTCGCGAGGGCCTTCTTCGCATCCGCGAAGTTCTTCAGCTGCGCGTCCGCGAGCGCCTGGTACACATAGGCCTCGTCCACGTGCCTGATGTTCCCCTTCTGCAGCGCTTGATTGATGGCGTCCACAGCCTTCTGATAATCGCCGAAGCCGTAATAGACCTCCGCCAGCTTCACACCCAGCTCGCCGGCGGTACTCTTGCCGGCCTCCGCCTCTTGCTGGGCCAGGCCCCTCTTGTCCGCATCCGCCCGATCCTGGAGCGACTTCAGCAGGCGCGTGGTGCGCTCCTTGTGCTCATCCTTGATGACGCCCGTCGACGCCGCCTTGCCGAGCACGACCGCCGCCTCGCCCGGCAGCGCGGCATCGCCCAGGAGCTGCGCCATCTCGATGTAATCGGTATCGGCATTCATCGAGTTGGTGTTGTACATGATGCGGTAGATCATCAGGAGGTTGTGATCGTCCCGCTCATCCTGCCGCTCGAGGCGCAGCAGCGTGTTCCAGTACTGCGTCTTGTTGGTGAGCCTGATCAAATCCGTGAGCGGTCCTTCCATGCCCGCCGTATCTCCGGCATCCGATGCACACTGCAGCTTGAACTGGTAGGTGTTCTCCTTGGGCGCCTCGCCGGCCTTCTTGGAGGCTGCCAGCGCCTTGTCGGCCCACGCGCCGGTGTTCTTGCAGTCCTTCTGCAGGTAATAGAGCTGCGCCATGATGTTGAGATCGTCCGGCGTTACGGTCGCAGACTCGGCGACTTGCTTGCCGTACTCGATCGCCTTCGCGTATTGTTGATTTTGCGCGGCCACTCGGAAGAGGAGCTTGGTGGTCCTCGCAGCCTCCTCCGGCGTATATTCACCGGCCGCAAGCGCCGCCTCGTAGTCGGCCTCGGCTTCCTTGTACTTGCTGAGCCTGAACTCGGCGAAGCCCTTGAAATCGTGGATCTTGAACTTGTCGAACGCGGTGATGCCGGATTTCTGCTCGGCGGCGCCCAGCTCTTTGAGCGCCTCTTGCCACTGCTGCGCCTGCAGTGCCTTTTGCGCAGCGGTCATCTCCTTGCCGATCGTGCGACTGATTTCCTTCTTCGCGGCGTCGGCGCCGAACGATGCCCCCGGATGCAGGGCGAGGCCGACCACGAGCGCCAGTGCGCATGCGCCGACGGCGGGATATTGCAGGGCTCGCAGGGATCGTTGTGCCTTGTTCTTCATCGATACAATCATGATCACACCTTCAGATCTGACAAATTTTGGGGCGGCGGTGAAACAAACGGCGCGTGAACCCGGAGGGAAATCGGGTTGACGCGCCGCAATACCCGCTAGGACCCAATTAGAAATAGTCGTTGTTGACGAATCCGATCTTCTTCAGGCCCCGATGCTGCAAATCCGCGAGCGTCTGCGCGACGATCTCGTATTTCGCAAACTTGTCGACCGTGATATGAACTTCGGGCTGCGGATCCTTGGCAGCTTCCGTCGTGATATAGGACTGCAGCGTTGCCCGGTCCACCGGCGTCTTGTTCCACAGCAGTGTGCCGTCGAAGTCGATCGACAAATCGATCACTTCCGGTGGTGGCGGGGGCGGCTGGTTCGGCGGCGGCGGCAGCGGATTGTCGATCTTCACCGCATGAGTCTGGCTCGGAATCGTGATGATGAAAATGATGAGGAGCACCAGCATGACGTCGATCAACGGCGTCATGTTGATATCCGAATAGGACTGGCCCTCGCTCGAGCCTACTGCCATCGCCATGTTGAATAGCTCCTATGTCCCGGGGCCGAAATGGTCCGGCGTCGTGATGAAGGCGACCTTGCGAATGCCGATCTGCTGCGTCGCCACGAGCACCTGCCCCACGAACTGATACCGTACGTTCGAATCCCCGCGGATGTGCACCTCGGGCTGGGGCTCCTCGCGGGCGATGCCGCGCAGATGCGCCTTGAGATCATCCGTTCCATTGAGCTTCTGCGTATTCCAGAAGATGTTGCCTTCCTTGTCGACCGCGATGGTGATGTTCTCGGGCTTGGTCTGAGTCGGCAGATTGGTTGCTTTCGGCAGCTGCACCGGCACCTGTTGAATGATGACGCGAATCGTGATGATGAAGATGATGAGGAGCACCAACATCACGTCCACGAGGGGCGTGACATTGATGTCCGACATCGCTTCGGCTTCTTCACCGCTGCCGACGTTCATCGCCATGGCAGCGTCCTTAGCGCGCGGCCACGGGGGCGGGCTTCACCACCGGCGGCGGGTTACCCTTGTCCATGCCGAGACCCATCTTGGCGCCGGCGATCAAGTAGGCATGCAGCTCGTGCGTGAAATGGCTGACGCGCTCTTGCACACCCTTGTTGCGTCGCAGAAGGATGTTGTAGCCGAGCACTGCGGGCACCGCGACCGCCAGACCGATGGCCGTCATGATCAGTGCTTCGCCGACGGGACCCGCCACCTTGTCGATCGACGCCTGGCCCGCGACGCCGATCGCGATCAGCGCGTGGTAGATGCCGATGACGGTGCCGAGGAGGCCCACGAACGGCGCGGTCGCGCCGACCGAGGCGAGCACGGGCAAGCCGGACTGCATGCGGCTGATCACGGTATCCGCCGTTCGCTGCAGGGACTCGGTGATCCACTCGCTGGTGCCGATCGCACCGGAAAGCCGCGTCTTGTTGGTCTCGTGATACTCGTACGCCTGCTTGCCGGTCTCGGCGAGCGCGCGGAACGGATTGGAGGTGCCCTTGAGCTTACTGATCGCGTCGGTGAGGCTCGAGGAGGACCAGAACTCCCGCTCGGCCGCGATGGCCTGCAGACGGGTGCGGCGCTGGTCGAAGAACTTGGTGATCATGATGAACCATGTCAGCAGCGACATGATCAACAGAATGACGAGAATCGATCGTGCGATTATGTCGCCATTCGCGATCAGGGCACCAAGGCCATATGGGTTTTCAACAGATGTCTCTTGCATTGACCGATTCCCTCTACATTTAGATTAAGCGTAGTAACAAGCGAGATTCACAACCAGAGTCGTAACTATTTATTGAGCGTCGTAACTATTTATTCGTCAGCTTCCACACGATGGGCAACGCGGCGGTCGTCTCCACGGGCTTGCCATCCTCCGTCGCAGGCTTCATGCGCTGATCCTTCACGCCCTTCAGGCAAGCCTCGTCGAGTCGCGGAAATCCCGAGGTCTGCTGAATGGCTGCATTCGTGATGCGCCCGTCGGCGGCCACCGTGACCGTGACGATGCAGCGCCCTTCCTCTCCCGCGCGCTTGGAGGCGTCCGGATAATAGTCCTCGCCGATCTTGAGCGGGTGCTTCGGATCCATCGCGATCGGAGTGCGCGGTTTCTGCGCAACCGGCGCTGCCACGGGGGGCGGCGCCTGCTTTTGCACCTGCGTCGTTTCGGTGATCGCGTTGGTCTGCTGCGGCGCTGCCTGGATGTCGACGAATTCAGGCGGCGGCACGAAGGGCTTGACCTCTTCGAGCTTCGGCGGCGGCGGCGGCGGCTTGTCGACATCCTTGGGCTTGTCGATCTGAGCGATCTCGACCGGCGGGATGATCTTCTGCACCAGCTTGCCGGCCAAGCCGGTGTAGAACGCCCAGACGATCACTACGTGAAGAAGAATGACTGCGATGAGCGCCGCGCCACGCGGCCCCGAAAATATCGACGGCTCTTCGTATTTGTACATAAGTCTTGTTCGACTATCGCCCCTAGCTAGTGCGGATGCGCCACCGTACGGTGATGGGCACGCTTTACACATGTTGCCACGCGCGTCAAAAAACGCGCGAACCGCAGATCGCCCCTATTTTCTAGAAGCGTCCTTCAGTCCCTGCGGCAAGTAAAGAGCCTGACACATATCCCGCCCGCACTGCAAGCAGGTTTTCGAGCCGCTCGCCGCTCATTCCGATCGCTGAGCGCGCTTGCGCTGCTGGTCGCCGAGCGTCTCCAGATCCGTGACCGCACCCAAGGATGCGCTGCTTACTTGCTTGGCGTACTTCGCCAGCGCGCCGCGGCGCGCATAGGGTTTCGGCGGCCGCCAGGCCTTGCGCCTGCGCTTGAGCTCGGCGGAGGCGACGTGCAAAGTGATTTCACGACGCTCTGCATCAATCGTGATTTCGTCGCCGTTCCTCACGAGTGCGAGCGGGCCGCCGAGCGCCGCTTCGGGCGATACGTGACCGACCACGAAACCGTGGCTGCCGCCGGAAAACCGCCCATCGGTGATGAGCGCGACGCTGGTGCTCAATCCCTTGCCTACGATGGCGCCGGTAGGGCTCAGCATCTCGCGCATTCCGGGGCCGCCTTTCGGGCCTTCGTAGCGGATCACCACCACGTCGCCCGCCTTGACCTTGCCGTCGATAATGCCCTGGAGCGATGCCTCTTCGGAGTCGAATACCCGCGCCCTTCCCGAGAACCGCAAGCCCTCTTTTCCGGTAATTTTTGCAACCGCGCCTTCGGGGGCGAGATTGCCGTACAACACCACCAGATGACTGTCCCTCTTTATAGGGTCATCCAAGCCATGCACGATGTCCTGCCCCGGCGGGTACGGCGCCACATCGCGCAGATTCTCCGCGAGGGTCGCCCCGGTCACCGTCAGGCACTCGCCGTGCAGTAAGCCCGCCTCGAGCAGCGTCCTCATCAGCGGCCGGATGCCGCCGATCGCGACCAGCTCGGACATCGAGTAGCGGCCGCTCGGGCGCAGATCGGCCAGCACCGGCACGCGACGACCGATTCGCGTGAAATCATCGAGTTGCAATTTGACATTTGCTGACGAGGCGATGGCGAGCAAGTGCAGCACGGCATTGGTCGATCCGCCGAGGGCGATGCTCACGGTGATCGCGTTTTCGAACGCCTTGCGGGTCATGATCTGCCGCGGGCGGATACCGCGCTTGATCAGCTCGACCACGGCCGCACCCGCGCGCGTCGAGTCCGCGCGCTTGTGCTCGGAAACCGCCTCCTGCGCCGAGCTGTTCGGCAGGCTCATGCCGAGCGCCTCGACCGCCGAGGCCATGGTGTTGGCGGTATACATGCCGGCGCAGGAGCCGGGCCCGGGAATTGCCGTACGCTCGATGAACTTGAGCTCGATGTCCGAGACCTTGCCCGTGGCGTGGCCGCCGACCGCCTCGAACACCGACACGATGTCGCGCCGGTTGGCGCCCGGCCGGATGGTGCCGCCGTACACGAACACCGCCGGACGATCCAGACGGGCGAGCGCGATCAGGCATCCCGGTATGTTCTTGTCGCAGCCGCCGAGGGCCACCACCCCATCGAACCCCTGGGCGCCCACCACGGTCTCGATCGAGTCGGCAATCACCTCGCGCGACACGAGCGAATAGCGCATGCCGGGGGTGCCCATGGAAATACCGTCCGAAACGGTGATGGTGTTGAAAGTCACCGCCTTCGCGCCCTGCGCTTCGACGCCCTCCGCGGCCAAGCGCGCGAGCTCGTCGATGTGCATGTTGCACGGCGTGAGATTGCTCCAGGTCGAGGCGATGCCCACCTGAGGCTTTTCGAAATCGCCATCCCCGAAACCGACGGCGTGCAGCATGGCGCGCGCCGGGGCCTGTTTGACGCCGTCGACCACCAAGCGGGAGTACGGGCGGACATCGAGGGCGGCGTCGGCGGGTCGAGCCCGGGAGGCGCGAGGCTTGGGTTTCTGCGGCATGATCAGACTGTACCGTAGCGATCGAGCAAGTAGCTGAACACGCCGCGCACCGCTTGGGCCTCGGCGCCGACCGCGCGTCCGGGGCGCTCCTTCGGGTTCCACGCATAGAGATCGAGGTGCAGCCACTCCGGGGCTGCGGTAATGAAGCGCCTCAAGAAGAGCGCCCCGAAAATCGCACCCGCGAGCCCCGAGGCAGCGACGTTGTTCAGGTCCGCGATCTTGCTGCCGAGCTCCTCGTCGTACCCCATCCACAACGGCATGGGCCACACCGGATCGTGCACGGCCGCGCAACTGCGCGCGAGATCCGCGGTCAGAGCATCGCTCGTGCCGAAGAGCGCCGGCAGCTCGGGCCCCAAGGCGACGCGGGCGGCGCCCGTGAGAGTGGCGAAATCGATGATGAGATCGGGGCGCTCCGCATCGGCGAGCGCGAGCGCATCGCACAACACCAGGCGGCCTTCGGCGTCGGTGTTGCCCACCTCGACGGTGAGTCCCTTGCGAGTCGCGAGCACATCGCCCGGGCGGTAAGCGTTGCCGCCGATCGAGTTCTCCACGATCGGTATGAGCACCTGCAATTCGGCACGCAGGCCCCGGCTCATGAGCATGTGCGCGAGGGCGAGCGCCACGGCAGCGCCGCCCATGTCCTTCTTCATGAGCGCCATCCCCGCGCCCGGCTTGATATCGAGGCCGCCGCTGTCGAAGCAGACGCCCTTGCCGACCAGCGCAAGACGCGGTAGCTGCGCCGCACCGTGGCGCGGCGACCAGCGAATCTCCGCAAGGCGCGGCGGCTCGGCGCTCGCGCGGCCGACCGCGTGAATGGCCGGAAAATTGGCGGCGAGCAGCTCATCGCCGACCCATTCGCGATAATGGGCCTGATGGCGTTCGGCCACCGCACGCACGGCGGCGGCGAGCTTCGAGGGGCCTAAGTCGCTCGCCGGCGTGTTGATCCAATCGCGCGCCCAGGTGAGCGCCTCGATGGCGAGCGCGACCTGGGCGCGCTCTGCATTTTCCGGAGTCTCGAGAATGGCGAGGCGCTCGGGCTTGGCGGGGCGATAACGCTCGTAGCGATACGCTCCGTAGGCGAACCCGAGACATATCGCGGTGGCGTCGGCGGCGGTGAAATCCTGCGCCAGCCGGTAGCGCCGCGGGGGCAGCCGCTCGGCAAGTCCCGACGCGTGCCAGAGCGAGAGCTCTCCCTGACGCTTGCCGAGACCGGCAATCGCCAGCAGGGCCGAGCCGTGGCGATCCGGCACGAGCAGCACGCGATGCTTCTCGGCTTTGAATTGATGCTCAGCGAGCCACGCCGCGACGTGCGCGGCCTGCGCGCTCTTCCAGCCCTCGATTTCCTCTTCATACAAAAGCCACAGCGGAAGCGCGGCGCTGCCTTCGACGGTCATGAGTTTCTCGATCCTTCCCACGACGCGGACGCGCGCCGGTCCTTGCATGATAAGAGATTCTGTGTTGGTATTTCTGGCTACTTTCACGGAGCCCCTCATGCGTTTGTACTCTCACAAAGACGTCGATAAGAAAGCCTTGCGCGGAGCGCGCATCGCCGTGCTCGGCTACGGCAGCCAAGGCCGCGCGCACGCGCTCAACCTGCGCGACAGCGGCTACGACGTCGTGGTCGGGGTGCGCAAAGGCGATAGCTGGAACAAGGCGAAGAAGGACGGCCTGAAGGTCTCCGAGCCCATCGATGCCGTCGAGGGCGCGCGGCTCATCGCCATGCTCGTGCCGGACATGACGCAGAAGGCGCTTTATCGCGAGTTGAAGCCGCACATCGAGAAAGGCGCGGTGCTGCTCTTTGCGCACGGTTTCAACATTCACTTCGGGCAGATCAAGCCGCGCAAAGATCTCGACGTGGTGCTGATCGCGCCCAAGGGTCCGGGCGATCTCGTGCGCCGCCAGTATCAGCAGGGCCGCGGCGTGCCGTGTCTCATCGCCGTCGCTCAAGATTCGAGCAAACGCGCCAAGGCGATCGCGCTCGCGTATGCCGATGGCATCGGCGGCACGCGCGGCGGCGTGCTCGAGACCACGTTCGCCGAGGAGACCGAGACGGATCTGTTCGGCGAGCAGGCCGTGCTGTGCGGCGGCGCGACGGAGCTGGTGGTCAAGGGTTACGAGACGCTGGTCGAGGCGGGCTATCAGCCGGCTGTTGCCTATTACGAGTGCCTGCACGAGCTCAAGCTCATCGTCGATTTGCTGCACGAGGGCGGCATCACCAAGATGCACCGCTTCATCAGCGAGACCGCGAAGTACGGCGACCTCACGCGCGGGCCGCGGGTGGTCAACAAGGCGACCAAGCGCGAAATGAAAAAAATTCTCTCCGAGATTCAACAGGGCAAATTCGCGCGGCAGTGGATTTCCGAGACCAAGCGCGGGCGGCGCAAGTACTCGAGGCTCCTCAAGAACGATCTCAACCATTCGATCGAAAAGGTTGGCGCGAAGCTGCGCGCGCGCATGCCCTGGCTCGAGACAGCGAAGGCCTGACGGCTGGCGATGGCTGCTAGCTCGCTGTTCGAGAAGGTCTGGCGCGCGCACGAAGTGCTGCCGGAGAGCGCCGACACCCCGGCAGTGCTGTACATCGATCTGCACCTCGTGCACGAGGTGACTTCGCCTCAAGCGTTCAGCGCGCTGCGCTCGCTCGAGCTCCCGGTGCGCCGTCCGGATCGCACGCTCGCGACCATGGACCACTCCACGCCGACCACGAGCGATCAGGTGTTCGGCCGAGTTCCGATCAGGGTCGACGCCGCCGCCAAACAGGTGCGTCAGCTCGAGCAAAATGCCGCGGAATTCGGCGTGGAGCTGTTCGCGCTGCAGGATGCGCGGCGCGGCATCGTGCACGTCATCAGTCCCGAGTTGGGAGCGAGCCGGCCCGGAATGACCATCGTCTGCGGCGACAGCCACACGAGCACTCACGGCGCCTTCGGCGCTCTCGCCTTCGGCATCGGCAGCACCGAGGTGGGCCACGTGCTCGCCACGCAATGCCTCCTGCAGCGCAAGCCGAAGACCTTCGCCATCAACGTCGAGGGCCGCTTGCCGGCCGGCGTCACCGCCAAGGACTTGATCCTCGCCATCATCGGCAGGATCGGAGTCTCCGGCGGCACCGGGCATGTGTTCGAGTACCGCGGCTCGGGCGTGCGCGCGCTCTGCATGGAGGAGCGCATGACGGTATGCAATATGTCGATCGAAGCCGGCGCGCGCGCCGGCATGATCGCGCCGGACCAGATTACGTTCGACTACTTGGAGGGCCGCCCGCGCGCACCCGCCGGCCGGGACTGGGACGCGGCTGTCGAGCGCTGGACGCTGCTCGAGAGCGACGCCGGCGCCGCCTTCGACCGCTCGGTCGATATCGACGCGTGCGCGGTCGAGCCGATGATCACTTACGGAACGAACCCCGGCATGGTGGTGCCGATCACCGCGGCCATCCCGGACTCCGCCGGCGATGCGGTGGCGGAGAAGGCGCTCGGCTACATGGGATTTCACGGCGGCGAGGCCATGCTGGGCAAGCCCGTCAACACCGTGTTCATCGGCAGCTGCACCAACGGGCGGCTTACGGATTTGCAGGCCGCCGCCACGGTGCTCAAGGGACGCAAGGTCGCCGCCGGCGTGCACTTGCTCATCGTGCCGGGCTCGCAGCAGGTCAAGCGCGACGCCGAGGCCGCGGGACTTGCCGACATATTCAAGACGGCCGGCGCCGATTGGCGCGAATCCGGCTGCTCGATGTGCTTGGGGATGAACGGCGATACGGTGGCGGCGGGCCAGTACTCGCTCAGCACGAGCAACCGTAACTTCGAGGGCCGCCAAGGTGCCGGCGCGCGCACGCTGCTCGCGAGTCCCCTGACTGCGGCGGCGAGCGCCGTACGCGGCCAAATCACCGATCCGCGGGAGATGCTCTGATGCAGCCGCTGCGGATGGTGCGCTCCAAGACCGTGGTGCTGCCGTTGACCAACGTGGACACGGATCAGATCATTCCGGCGCGCTTTCTGACGACCACCACCCGGGAAGGACTCGGACGGCAGCTCTTCAGCGACTGGCGCTACCGCGCCGACGGCACGCCCAACGCTGATTTCGTGCTGAATCGGCCCGAGGCTAAAGGCTGCGAAGTGCTGGTGGCGGGCCGCAATTTCGGCTGCGGCTCCTCGCGGGAGCACGCCCCGTGGGCGCTCCTCGATTACGGCATCCGCGCGGTGATCAGCACCGAGATCGCGGACATCTTCCGCGGCAACGCCCTGAAGAACGGCCTTCTGCCCGTGACGGTGGACGAGAACATCGCCGCCTGGCTGCTCGCGCATCCCGGCGCCGCGGTGACCGTCGATCTCGAGACTGCAAGTCTCTCATTGCCGACCGGGGTATCGGTTGGCTTTCAGATCGATGCCTTCGCGCGCCATTGCCTGCTGCACGGTATCGACCAGCTCGGCTATCTGCGCGGCAAGCTGCCCGAGATCGAGCGTTACGAAGCCATGCACACGGGCTTCTGAGTGCAAGCTCTCATCGCCGTCACTGCCGGCGACGGCATCGGACCCGAGGTCACCGCCGAGGCGGTGCGCGTGCTCGAGCGGATCGGCGCGCGCTGCAATCATTCCTTCCGGTTCGAATCGGCGCTGCTCGGCGGAGCGGCCATCGATGCCACGGGCGAACCGCTCCCGCAGGCCACGCTCGCACTCTGCCGGCGCGCCGACGCGGTGCTGTTGGGAGCGGTCGGCGGGCCGCGGTGGTCCGACGCGAATGCCAAGGTGCGTCCCGAACAAGGTCTATTGCAGTTGCGCAAGGCGCTCGGTCTGTTTGCGAACTTGCGGCCCGTCGCCCCCCACCCCGCCTTCCTCGATGCCTCGCCGATCAAGGCGGAGCTCCTGCGGGGCGTCGACATCATGGTGGTGCGCGAGCTCACGGGCGGAATCTATTTCGGCGAGAAGCATCGCTCCGCGACCGAGGCGTTCGATATTTGTCTTTACAGCGTCGCCGAGGTCGAGCGCGTGGTGCGGGTCGCGGCGGAGCTTGCGCGCGGCCGACGGCGCAAGCTCACTTCGGTGGACAAAGCCAACGTGCTCGAGACCTCGCGCCTGTGGCGCTCCGTGGTCGAGCGCATCCTGCCGGGCGAGTTTCCCGACGTGACCTTCGAGCACATGCTGGTGGACTCGGCCGCGATGCATCTGCTCAAGCGGCCGCGCGACTTCGATGTGATCGTCACCGAGAACATGTTCGGCGACATCCTCACCGACGAGGCTTCGATGCTCGCGGGATCGATGGGGCTCTTGCCCTCGGCCTCGCTCGGTGAGGGCGCGCGAGCTGCCGGTGCGGGAGCGCGCGGCGGGATCTTCGAGCCCATCCACGGATCGGCACCGGACATCGCCGGGCGCGGCATCGCCAACCCTTACGCAGCCATCCTGAGCGGGGCGATGCTGTTACGCTATGCGCTCGCGCTCGATGCCGAGGCGCGCCTGGTCGAGGCCGCGGTTGCAAAGGCCATCGACGCAGGCGCCCTGACCGCAGACCTCGCTCCTCCCGGAGCGGCCGCGGTCACGACCCGTGACGCCGGAGCGGCAGTTCTGGCTGCGCTTTAGCGGCACGCGGCTTAGCGGCGCGCGGCTCAGCGGCACGCAGCTTGGCGGCGCGCTCGAGGCCCGCAGCGATATCCGCCACCAGATCCCCCGCATCCTCGATTCCGACCGACACCCGCAACAAGCCTGGGCCGATACCGGCCTTCAGACGTGCGGATTCCTCCATGCCGGCATGGGTCATGCTGGCCGGATGCGAGATCAGACTCTCGACGCCGCCGAGCGATTCGGCGAGGGTGAAGCACTCGAGCCCCTCGAGGAACGCGGCGACCGCCTCCTCCCCGCGTTCGAGCTCGAAGCTCAGCATGGCGCCGAAGCTCGATTGCTGACGCCGTGCGATCTCGTGGCCCGGATGATCGGCGAGGCCCGGATAGAAAACCTGCCGCACCGCCGGATGGCCCTTGAGGCATTCGACCACCTCGACCGCGTTCGCGGCGTGAACGCCCAAGCGCGCGTGCAAGGTCCGCAGGCCGCGCAAGCTCAGGAAACTATCGAATGGTGCGCCGGTGACGCCGATGACGTTCGCCCACCAGACGAGGCTCTCCCCGAGCTCGGGTGTTGCCGCGATGACGGCACCGCCCACCACATCGCTGTGGCCGTTCACGTACTTGGTCGTCGAATGCACGACCAGATCCGCACCGAGTTCGAGCGGCTGCTGCCAGAGCGGCGAGAGGAACGTGTTGTCCGCCGCCACGAGCGCGCCCACGGCGTGGGCCGCGCGCGCAACGGCGCGAATGTCGACCACGCGCAGCAGCGGGTTGCTCGGGGTCTCGATCCACACCAGCTTCGGCTTGGAAGCGAGGCCGGCGGCGAGCGCCGCCTCATTGGTCTGGTCGACGAACTCGGCCACCAATTTGCCCTGCGCGTGGAGCGCGGCGAGCAGCCGGTAGGTGCCGCCGTAGCAGTCGTGCGGCGCGAGGACGCGCGCGCCGTGCGGCAAGGTTGCGAGCACCAGCGTGATCGCCGCGAGACCCGTGCAGGTGATCACGCCCGAGGCGCCGCCCTCCAGATCGGTGAGCGCGACCGCGAGCTGATCGCGCGTCGGGTTTCCCGAGCGCGAGTAGTCGTACTTGCGCGGCTTGCGGTAAGCCTCGAAGGCGAAGTTCGTCGACAGATAGATGGGCGGCACGACGGAGCCGTGCTGGGCGTCGGACTCGATGCCCGCGCGCACCGAGCGCGTGGACAAGGCTTTGCGGCGTTTTTCTTTACTCATAGGAGCGGCTCCGAAATTGCGCGTTTGACGATCGGCGTGAGCGCCGCGCCCTCTTTCAGGAACGCGTCGTGGCCGAAGATGGAATTGATCTCGATGAGCTGGCGCGGACCGTTGAGCCGCGCCGCCAGGCCCTGCATGTCGTGGAACGGGACCAGCTGATCCTCGCGCACGGCGATCAGCGTCGCCGGCGTGCGCACGCGCGTCGCGTCCATCCGATGCAAGTCGATCGACTCGCTCAGCGCGAGAAAGGTCTCGGCACGGTACTTCTGCACGTAGTCGTCGCCGCGGGCGAATAGATAATCCTCGATGGGAAATCTGAAACCGTGCGTCTCGCGCACCGGCGCCGTACCGAAGCGCAGCTCGAACTCCACGGAGCTCCTGTAGGTGGCCATGGCGAGCGCGCGCGCGAGCTTCAGACCCGATGGCCCATCCCCGCGGGCAATGGCCTCGCGCACGATTTGCCGCTGGACGCTCCGCCATGCCGTCGATAGCACCTGAGACTTGTCGGCAGCGCTCAGCACCACGATGCGGCCCACGCGCTCCGGATACACTTCGGCAAAGCACAGCGCGACCATGCCGCCATAGGATGCGCCGACGATGGCATGCAGCGGGCCGGCTCCGAGATGCTCCACGATGCGACACAAGGCGCGCGCCTGATCGTACGAGCTCAGCGGCGGAAATTTTTTCCCGGTTTCCGGGGCGGAGCTGCCGCCGCGGCCGCCGAGGTAATCGATGCCGAGCACGCGGTATTGCGTCGTATCGATGCCGTGCCCGGGACCCACGAGTTCCGGCCACCACCCCTCCGCGCCGCTCACGATGCGATGCGCCGAGATGCCACCCAGCACTGCGACCAGGGGCGCCTGCGCGGGACCGACCAGGCGAAACGCGATATGGGCATCCGGCAGCTCGTCGCCGTAGTGCAGCCCCCACGGAGCCGGCAGCGCGAGAATCTCCTCCTGATCGAGCGGCTCGCCCCCGCGAATGGGCGCGACCTTGGCCGCGCTCTTCGGCTGCGCCGATGCGGCTTGGGGGTTTTCGGGTATTCGACTCGGCACCGACGGTTCCTCCGGAGGTTGACATAAACCCCTGAGGAGCGGCACCGCTCGCTCGGCCGTTGGGACGCCCAGCGCCCTGCAACCCGCCGCCCATCTATCGAAGTGCCCCATTCGGCCGGCCGCTTCGCAGGAGTTGGCACCGTTCCTCGGATCTTTGGGATCTTCGGGTGGTTGCCCCGGCTTCTAAGGGCCTTTCCCTCAGCCGGTCTAGATAGGCCTACAAATGGTATCAGGCAGGGCGCGCCCGTCAAGCGTCTTCGCCTCTTGCAGCGTCCGCCGCGATGTATTAGTGTATTAGCGCGTTAATACATTGGAGCAGCGTGGAAGCACCCATGAAGACCAACCGCCCGGTGACGCAGCGGCAGGAGCAGCAGCACGAGCGCGCGCTGTTCACGGCGATCCTTGCGCTGCGCAGCGTCGAGGAATGCCGCAGCTTCTTCCGCGACCTGTGCACGCCGAACGAGCTGCAGGCGATGGCGGATCGCTGGGCCGTCGTGGAGCTCCTCGAGCGCGGGCTGCCGTATCGCGACATCCATAGGCAGACCGGGGTGAGCGTCACCACCATCGGCCGTGTGGCGCGCTACTTGGTGTCCGGCAACGGCGGATACCGCGCGGTCACGGATCGGCTGAAGTTGCACGCATGAGCGCCTCGGCCCCCATGCGCCTGAAGGTCGCCGTGCAGAAGAGCGGCCGGCTCACCGACGCCTCGCTCGAGCTCCTGTCGCGATGCGGACTCAGGTACACGCGCGGCAAGGACCAGCTCATGTGCTACGGGGAAAACATGCCGCTCGACGTGCTGTTCGTGCGCGACGACGACATTCCCGATCTGGTGCAGGAGGACGTGTGCGACCTCGGCATCGTCGGTCTCAACGTGGTCGAGGAAAAGCGCCTCGCTTTCCGGGCACGCAGTCTCGCCCCCCTGTTCGAGACCGTACAGACGCTCGATTTCGGCCGCTGCAAGCTGTGCGTCGCGGTTCCGGACGGGTTCGTGTATCGCGGTGCGGAGTCGCTCACCGGCAAGCGCATCGCGACCACCTATCCCTACATCCTCGGGCGCTTCCTCGCGGAGCGCGGCATCCGCGCCGAGGTCGTGGTGCTGTCGGGATCCGTCGAGATCGCGCCGCGGCTCGGCCGTGCGGACGTGATCTGCGACCTGGTGTCGACCGGCTCCACTCTCGCGGCCAACCATCTGCGCGAGGCTGAGATCGTGCTCGAGAGCCATGCGGTGCTCATTCGCACGCCCGTCCCCATCGCCGCCGAGAAACGCGATTGGACGCGCCGCTTACTGATGCGCATCGACGGCGTGCAGCAAGTGAAGGGCAGCAAGTACATCATGTTGCACGCTCCGCGTCAGGCGTTGCCGGCGATCGCCAAGCTGCTGCCGGGAAGCGAAGCGCCGACGGTGATTCCTCTCGAGGGTTTGGGCGATCGTGTGGCCGTCCACGCCGTGTGCCGCGAGAATGTGTTCTGGGAAACTCTCGAGCAGCTGAAGAGCGCGGGCGCAAGCTCCGTGCTGGTGCTGCCCGTCGAGAAGATGCTCGCGTAGGACCCTGAGTTGCGCGTGCTCGACTGGACGACGCTGTCGACCGATGAACGCCACGCCGCCCTCGAGCGGCCGGCGCAGCGCCACGCCGAGCGTGTCGCACGCGAGGCCGCCGACATCGTCGAGGCCGTGCGCCGCGGCGGCGATGCGGCGCTACTCGAGCTCACCGAGCGGTTCGATGGCGTGCGCCTCGGCTCGCTCGAAGTTTCGGAGGCCGAGTTCGAGGCGGCCGAGCGCTCCTTGAGCGCCGCACAGCATCGAGCGCTCGAGGTCGCGATCGGCACGGTGCGCACCTTTCACGCAGCTCAATCTCCCGCGCCGCTGTCGATCGAGACGGCCCCGGGCGTGCGCTGCGAGCGGCTGAGCGTGCCCGTGCGCGCCGTGGGTCTGTACGTGCCCGCGGGCTCCGCTCCCTTGCCGTCCACCGCCGTCATGCTGGCGGTACCCGCCGCCATCGCGGGCTGCGGGAAGCGCATCATGTGCAGCGCACCCAAGCGCAGCGGCGCGGCCGATGCGGCGGTTCTGGTTGCGGCGCGCAAGGCCGGCGTGCAGCGCGTCTTCAAAGTGGGCGGTGCGCAGGCCATCGCCGCCATGGCCTATGGCACGGCCTCGATACCCAAGTGCGACAAGCTATACGGGCCGGGCAATGCCTGGGTCACGGCGGCGAAGCTGTGCGTCGCGAGCGATCCCGCCGGCGCCGCCCTGGACCTTCCGGCGGGCGTCACCGAAGTGATGGTCATCGCCGACGAGAGCGCGCGCGCCGACTTCGTGGCCGCGGACCTGCTCGCCCAGGCCGAGCACGGCGCCGAGGCGCAGGCGCTGCTGGTCACGCCGTCTCGGGCCCTCGCGGCGGGCGTGGAGCGCGAGGTTCGCAGGCAGGCAGAGACCCTGTCCCGGCGTGACATCCTCGCAAGCTCCATGCGCGAGATGCGGCTCGTCACGGTCGATTCACTCGAGACGGCCGTCGGCATCGCGAACGAATACGCACCCGAGCACTTGATTCTGCAGGTGCGTGAACCGCGGCGCTGGCTCGCGCGAGTCGAGGCCGCCGGAGCCGTGTTCCTCGGCCCCTGGTCGCCCGAGCCGATCGGGGATTATTGCAGCGGACCCAATCACACGCTCCCGACCTACGGCTACGCGCGCGCGTACAGCGGGCTGTCGCTCGAGGATTTTCAAAAGCGCATGACCGTGCAGGAACTCACACCCGCAGGCCTCGAGGTCCTCGGCGCAGTCGCGTGCACCCTGGCCGGACTCGAAGGACTCGATGCGCATGCCGCAGCGGTGAACATCCGCTTGGCGGCGCTTGCGGAGCAAGCGCCATGAATCCCGTGCTCGCGCTCGCGCGGCCGGAAATCCTGCACTTGAAGCCGTACTCGCACGCCGCATGGTTGCCCTCGCTCACGCGGCTGCACGCCAACGAAGCGCCCTGGCGCCCGGCGGGCGACGCCACGGCAGCCGGCCTCAATCGCTATCCCGAGCCGCAGCCCAAGGCGCTCGTCGCCCGCTTGGCCGCGCTCTACGGGGTGCCGGCCGACATGCTGTTGGTCGGACGGGGGAGCGATGAGGCCATCGATCTCTTGTCGCGCATTTACCTGCGCGCCGGAATGGATGCGATCCTGCAATGTCCGCCGACCTTCGGCATGTATCGGGTGGCCGCTCACATTCAGGGCGCCGGCGTCGTGGACGTGCCCTTGGAGCGAGACCGGGGCTGGAGCCTCGATCCGAGCCGCCTGCTCGCAGCGTGGCGCCCCGCGATGAAGATCGTGTACCTTTGCTCGCCCAACAATCCCACGGCCAACGCATTCGACCTCGATGCCATCGAGGCGGTGTGCGCCGCGCTCGACGGTAAGGCCATCGTCGCCGTCGATGAGGCCTACGTCGAATGGTCCGGCCGTCGCAGCCTCGCGGCCTGGCTCGAGCGTTTCCCAACCCTCGCCGTGCTGCGCACGCTCTCCAAGGCGCACGCGCTCGCAGGCGCGCGCATCGGCGCCCTCCTCGCCCATCCGGATCTCATCGAACTGGCGCGACGCGTCATCCCACCCTACTCGCTCGCTCAGCCCACCATCGAAGCGGCGCTGCGCGCCCTCGAGCCCGATGCGCTCACCGCCGCCCACGCGCGCATCGAGACGCTGCTCGCGGAGCGCGACTATTTGCGCGCGCGCCTGGAGCGCACCGCGCTGGTTGCCAAAGTGTGGCCGAGCGATACGAACTTTCTTCTGGTCGACAGCGAGGACGCAGATCGCTTCCTGCGCTCGAGCATGGCGGGCGGGACGCTGGTGCGCGACCTGCGGGCGAATCCGGCGCTGCCGAGTGCGCTCCGGGTCTCGGTGGGCACCCGTGCCGAGAACGACGCGCTGATCGAAAGTCTGGAGGCCGCGTGAGCGAAGCAGGCGGCATGAACGACACGCCGGGCGAGCCTAATGCGGCGCGGACTGGCGCGGCGCGGCCGGACGCGGCCCGTCGCGTGCTCTTCGTCGACCGCGACGGCACGCTGATCGAGGAGCCGCCGGATGAGCGCGTGGACCGTCTCGAGAAAATCCGCTTGCTGCCGGACGTCGTACCCGCCCTCCTCGCCCTGAAGCGCGCAGGCTTCAGTTTGGTGATGGTCACGAATCAGGACGGGCTGGGCACGCCGGCCCTGCCTCAAGATGACTTCGATCGCGCCCACCGCTTCACGCTCGACCTCTTCGCCTCGCAGGGTATCGACTTCGAGGCGGTGTTCATCTGCCCGCACTTCCTGCACGAAGCCTGCGGTTGCCGCAAGCCGAAGCTCGGTCTGATCGAGCAATACCTGAAGCATCATCCGATCGATGCCGCACGCAGCTTCATGGTCGGCGATCGCGACACGGATCTCGAGTTCGCACGCAACATCGGTGTCGAAGGACTGCGCGTCCGCGTGGACGGCGCCGCCGCGGAGCGCTGGCCCGCGATCGCGGAGCGAATCCTGGGCGCGGCGCGGCGAGCCCGCACCGAACGCAAGACGCGGGAGACGCACGTCGTGGTCGATGTGGACCTGTCGCGCGAAGGTCCCAGCCGTATCGCCACGGGGCTCGGATTCTTCGATCACATGCTCGAGCAAATCGCGAAACACGGCGGCTTCGCGCTCACGCTCGAGTGCCAAGGGGACTTGCACATCGATGAGCACCACACGGTCGAGGACAGCGCGCTCGCGCTCGGTGCAGCGCTGCGCGAGGCGCTGGGCGACAAAAGCGGCATCGGCCGCTATGGCTTCGTGCTTGCGATGGACGAGGCAGAGGCGCAGGTGGCGATCGACCTGTCGGGCCGCCCATTCTTCGTCTGGGACGGGCGCTTCAATCGGGAGCGGATCGGGGAACTGCCGACCGAGCTGGTGGCGCATTTCTTTCGTTCCCTGTGCGACACGCTCGGAGCTACCCTGCATCTTCGGGTCAGCGGCGAAAACACGCACCACATGGTCGAGTCCTGTTTCAAGGGGGTGGGCCGAGCGTTACGGCAAGCGGTCCGCCGCGAGGGCAGCGAGCTGCCATCCACCAAGGGCACTTTGTGAGCCCCGACATCGTCATCGTCGCCTGCGGCGGAGCGAACATCGCATCGCTCGAGTTCGCCTTCGAGCGGCTCGGCGCCCCGGCCGAAGTGTCCTCGGATCCGCAACGCATCCGGCGCGCAAGCCATGTGATTCTGCCGGGAGTGGGCGCTGCGCCGGACGCCATGGCACGCCTGCGCTCGAGCGGCCTCGATGGCCTCATTCCCTCGCTCACTCAGCCCGTGCTCGGCATCTGTCTCGGCATGCAGCTGCTGCACGAGTCTTCCGCGGAGGGGCCCGCCCGATGCCTGGCCGTGATTCCCGGGGGAAGCGTGCGGCTCGCCGACGCGCCCGGTCGTCCCGTACCACACATGGGCTGGAACACGCTCGACATGGAGCGCCCGTCACCCCTGCTGGAGGGGCTCGGCGCACGCGACCATGCTTACTTCGTGCACAGCTACGCGGTGCCCCAGGGCCCTGCGACCATCGCGAGCTGCCGCTACGGCGCGGCATTCAGCGCCTGCGTAGCCTGGCGCAATTTCTACGGCGTGCAATTTCACCCGGAGCGCTCCGCCGCCGCCGGTGCGCGTCTGCTGCGCAATTTCATCGGCCTTCATTGACTCAAGGCCAGGTCCGCTCGCCGTCGCATGCGCCTCATTCCCGCCATCGACTTGAAGGACGGCCGCTGCGTGCGCTTGCTGCGGGGCGACTTCGCCCGCGAGACGGCGTACCCCACGCCCCCCCTCGCTCTCGCGCGCAGGTACCGCGCGATGGGCGCGGATTGGCTGCATGTCGTCGATCTCGACGGCGCCCGGGAAGGGCGCACAGACTCGGGCAACCGCGCCCTCATCGCCGAGCTCGCCCGCGGATCGAGGCTCAAGCTGCAAGTGGGCGGGGGTCTGCGCACCCGGCCCGATGTCGAGCGCGTACTCGAAGCGGGCGCCGCGCGCGCGGTGATCGGCAGCGCGGCTTCGTCGGATCCGACGGCGGTGCGCGAATGGATCAAGGACTTCGGCCACGATCGCATTGTCCTCGCCTTGGACGTGCGCCTGGATGCGGATGGCACGCCCTGCATCGTCACCCATGGGTGGCAACGGCAAACGATGCGCCCGCTGTGGGAAGCTCTCGCGGAATTTCCCGCAGCCGTCCCCACGCACGTGCTCTGCACCGACGTCGCGCGCGACGGTGCACTGTCGGGGCCGAATGTCGCGCTCTATGCGGAGGCCGCACGGCGCTTTCCCGGCATCGCCTGGCAGGCATCCGGGGGCATACGCGATGCGGCGGATTTGCTGGCGCTCGCCTCGAGCGGCGCGGCCGCGGCCATCAGCGGCAAGGCGCTGCTCGAGGACCTCATTCCGATCGAGGAGCTGCGGCCATTCTTGCCAAACGCATAATCCCCTGCCTCGATGTGCGCGAGGGCCGGGTGGTCAAGGGGGTGCGCTTTCGAGAGCACCGCATCGTCGGCGAGATCATGGATCTCGCGCTGCGCTATCGTGACGCGGGCGCCGATGAGCTCGTGTTCTACGACATCACGGCGAGCCCGGATGCACGCACGGTGGACCGCCGCTGGATCGAGCGCGTTGCGCGGATTCTGGATATTCCCTTCTGCGTCGCCGGAGGCATCCGCAGCGTCGCCGATGCCGAGGAGGTGCTGGCGTCCGGAGCGGAAAAAATTTCCGTCAACTCACCGGCGCTCGCCGATCCCGAGCTCCTCGAGGCGCTCAGCCAGCGCTTCGGCACCCAATGTGTCGTGGTCGGCATCGACAGTCAAACGGTCGACGGCGAGTATCGCGTCCAGCAATTCACCGGCGACGCCAAGCGCACTTGCGATGCCGGACGCGCCACCTTGGATTGGGTGGTCGAGGCGCAACGGCGCGGCGCCGGCGAGATCGTTCTGAATTGCATGGCGAGCGACGGCGTGCGCCAGGGATACGACATCGAGCAGTTGCGTGCAGTGCGCCGCGTTTGCCGCGTACCGCTGGTGGCCTCCGGGGGCGCGGGCTGCATCGAGCATTTCGCCCGGGTGTTCCGCGATTCGGCCGCGGACGCGGCGCTGGCTGCGGGCGTCTTCCATTCCGGGGACATCGCCATCCCCGATCTCAAGCGGGCGCTGCGCGCGGACGGCATCGAGGTGAGAACGTGAGCGGCCTGGACGCACTCGACTGGGACAAGGAGCAGGGACTCTTGCCCGCCATCGTGCAGGATCACGTGGACGGCTCGGTGCTCATGCTCGGCTACATGAATCGCGAGGCGCTCGCGGCGACGCAGGCCAGCGGTCGAGTGACCTTTTTCAGCCGCAGCAAGCAGCGCCTATGGACCAAGGGCGAAACCTCGGGGCATTTTCTCGAGGTGCGCGCCATCGCCGCAGACTGCGACGGCGATGCTCTATTGATCCTCGCCCACCCCTTGGGTCCAACCTGCCACCGCGGCACGCCCACCTGTTTCGGCGAAGGCGCCCCGCAGACCGCCGCGCAACCCTACGGCTATCTCGGCGTGTTGACGCAGACCATCCGCCAGCGCATCGACGCACGGCCGCCGGGCAGCTACACGGCAAAGCTCCTCGACGAGGGTCCCCGGCGCATCGCGCAGAAGGTGGGCGAGGAAGGACTCGAGCTGGCGCTCGCGAGCCTCGCACAGGGCGATGAGGAGGTGATCGCCGAGGCCGCGGACCTTCTTTACCACGTAGTGCTGATGCTCGAGGCGAAGGGATTGTCGCTTGCGCGCGTCGTGGACGAGCTCGCCGCGCGCGGCGGCCGCTGATGGTCCCGCAAGCGGAAAACGCCGAGCGCGAGCAGCGGCTCGTCATCGAGAAGGCGGCGCGTACGCTGCATCTGTATGTCGGGACCTGCCTCGATCGGAGCTACCCGGTGGCCCTCGGCAGGAACTGGGCGGCCGACAAAGCGGTGGAGGGCGACGAAGCGACTCCCATCGGCGAGTTCTACATCTGCAGCAAGAATCCGCGCAGCAAATTTTTCTTGTCCATGTGCCTGAGTTATCCGAACGCGGAGGATGCCGAGCGCGGGCTGGCCGCCGGACTCATCAGCCCCGAGGAGCACGGCAATATTCTTGCGGCCTTGCGCGAGAAGCGCCTGCCGCCACAACATACGCGGCTCGGCGGAGAGATCTATATCCATGGACAGGATCCCACGCCTCGCCTGCGCGGGCCCAAGGACTGGACGCGCGGCTGCATCGCGCTCGACAACGGCGCGATGCAGCATCTCTACGAGCGAATCGCCCTGGGAACGCCGGTTCTCATCCGCGACTGAGCGGGGCTCATGGCGTGGCGCGGCGGCGATTGCGCCTCATGGCCACAATGGCGATGCCGAGCCATACGATGTTGAGACCAGCCGAGGGCCACGCGCTGTTCCAGCCGCTGTTGATGGCCAAGCCGACCGCCCCGACGACGTTCATCCCCTGATAGAGCGCCGAGCGCGGCTGCAGCTTGCCGGAGGAGATCAGCGCATAGGAGCCGAGCACCAACACCGTACCGGACCAGCCGGCGATGTCGACGAATGTTTTCAGCTGCAACTTCAGGCCGCCTCAGGCGCCGCCGCGGCGTCATGCTCGCAATCGACATGTATCAACCTGAACTCCTGTTTTTGGTTGTCTTGGTGAGATATGTGAATTGAGAATCGGCGGTGTCGAGATTAACGTCGTTCGATGCCGGAGGAAAGATCCACCCCGCGGCGAGGTGCTCGCCGCCCATCAGCGGGAACAATCCATCGCCTTCATCCGCGCCGCCGAGCCAGGCATCACGCCTGCGCGAGGCAGGGACCGGGAGCGGGGAAGGCGGCGGCATGAACACCGGTCCATCGGTAAGCACATCGTGAAAACGGCGTGCGATCAGCACCGGCGCCAGGATTACATCCTGCGCGGCGGCGAAAATGATGAATATCACGCTGCCGGCCGCGCTCACGCCGGCGGCTTATAGCACATCGGCCGGCTTACTTGAGGACGCGCGCGTGCTACGCTTTCCCGCGTCGCAGCCACGGATTCGCTCTCATGACGATCTCCCCCGCCGAAGTGAAGCGTTACCCCGACGCCCGGGCGCTGGCCGATGGGCTGGCCGGTACCATCGCCGCGAGTCTCTCTCAGGCGATCGCGCAACGCGGCCTCGCGAGCCTGGTAGTGTCCGGCGGCAATTCACCGGTCGAGCTGTTCCGGGCGCTCTCCGCCCGGCCGCTCGACTGGAGCCGTGTCTGCGTGGCGCTTGCCGACGAGCGCTGGGTGGATCCGACCGCTGCCGGCAGCAACGAGAAGCTGGTTCGTGACAACCTGCTGCGCGAGGCCGCCGCCGCGGCGCGCTTCACGGGCCTCAAGAACGCCGCGCCCTCGCCCGACTTGGGCGCAGCGGCGGCCTGGGAAACGTTTGCCCGTGTGCCGCGACCATTCGACGTGACGGTGCTCGGCATGGGCGATGACGGCCACACCGCTTCGCTCTTTCCGCACTCCCCGAACTTGCCCAATGCACTCGATCCGAGTGCGACAGCGGCCTGCGTCGCGATGCATGCGCCCACTGCGCCGCACGCGCGGCTCAGCCTGAATCTGTCGGCCCTGCTCGGTTCGCGGCAGCTGTACATCCTCATTCTTGGCGACGCCAAGTGGCGCACGTTCACGGCGGCCAACGGCTCCGGTCCTGTCGAGGACATGCCGGTGCGCGCCGTCCTGCGCCAAGACCGCACCCCCGTCGAGGTGGTGTGGGCAGCATGAGGGAGCCCGCGGATGAGCGCACCGCACTCGATAAGGAAGCCATAAAGAGCTCCTTTCTCGACGATCTGTTCTACATGCAGGGCAAATTCGCGGCCCTGGCCACTCGCAACGATTACTACATGGCCCTCGCCTATGCCGTCCGCGACCGGATGCTGCAGCGCTGGATCAGCACCGCGGCGACTTACACTCGGGACGCCTCGCGCACGGTCGCCTATCTGTCCGCCGAATTCCTCATGGGTCCGCAGCTCGGCAACAACCTCTTGAGTCTGGGCATCTCCGAGACCGTCCGCAAAGGCATGTCCGAGCTCGGCCTCGATCTCGAGGAGCTGCTGCGGCAAGAGGAGGAGCCGGGATTGGGAAGCGGCGGCCTCGGCCGCCTGGCGGCATGCTTCATCGATTCGCTCGCCACACTCGAAATTCCCTCGCTCGGCTATGGCATTCGCTACGAGTTCGGAATCTTCCAGCAGCAGATCGTCGACGGCTGGCAGATCGAAAAGACCGACAAATGGCTGCGCTTCGGCAATCCCTGGGAGCTCGCGCGTCCAGAGTGGGCGGTGAGCGTGAAGTTCGGAGGCACCACCGAACACTACATCGACGACCAGGAACGCCCGCGCGTGCGCTGGATGCCGCACAAGGTCGTGCACGGAGTCCCCTACGACACGCTGATTCTGGGCTATCGCACCAACACCGCGAACACCTTGCGCCTGTGGAGCGCGGAGGCGCCGGAGTCGTTCGATTTCGCCGCGTTCAACAGCGGGGACTACTACGGAGCGGTGAACCAGAAGGTCACGTCGGAAAACCTGAGCAAGGTGCTCTATCCGAACGACGAGCAGCTGCGCGGCAAGGAGCTGCGCCTCGAGCAGCAATACTTCTTCGTTTCGTGCTCCATACAGGACATGTTCCGCGTCGTGCGCACGCAAGGGGTACCGCTCGAGAAATTTCACGAGAAATTCGCGGTGCAGCTCAACGATACGCACCCAGCCATCGCCATCGCCGAGCTCATGCGCCTGCTCATCGACGAGTACGCCCTGCCTTGGGCCGAGGCCTGGAGCGTCACTCGCCGCACCTTCGCCTACACCAACCACACCCTGCTGCCCGAGGCGCTCGAGCGCTGGCCGCTCGAGGTGTTCGGCCGCGTCCTGCCGCGTCATCTGCAGATCATCTACGACATCAACGCGCATTTCCTCGACGAGGTGCGCATGCGCTTCCTGGGTGATGAGGATCGCATCCGCCGCATGTCGATCATCGACGAGAACGATCAGCGCTACGTGCGCATGGCGCACCTGGCCTGCATCGGCAGCCATGCGATCAACGGCGTGGCGGCCCTGCACACCGAGCTGCTGGAGCGCGACGTGCTCAGGGACTTCTACGAGCTCTGGCCGCAGAAATTCAGCAACAAGACGAACGGCGTCACGCCGCGCCGCTGGATGGTGCTGTCCAATCCTTCGCTCTCCGCGCTCATCACCGAGCACATCGGCGACGGCTGGGTCAAGGATCTGGCCGAGCTCAAGAAGCTCGAGCCCCTCGCCGAGGATGCCGCGTTTCGCGCCCGCTGGCGCGACATCAAGCTGAATAACAAGCGCAGCCTCGCCGCGCTCGCCCTGGAGCGCACCGGCATACGGATCGATCCCGATTCGATGTACGACGTGCTCGTCAAGCGCATTCACGAGTACAAGCGGCAGCACCTCAAGATCCTGCACATCGTCTCGCTCTATCACGGATTGAAGTCGAATCCCGGCCTGCCGGTCGTGCCGCGGACGTTCATCTTCGGCGGCAAGGCGGCACCCGGATACCACCTTGCGAAGCTCATGATCAAGCTGATCACCTCCGTGGGAGAGGTGATCAACCGCGATCCGGACATGCGCGACCGGCTGAAGCTCGTGTTCCTGCCGAATTTCAATGTCACCAACGGCCAGCACGTCTATCCGGCGGCCGACCTGTCGGAACAGATCTCGACGGCCGGCAAAGAAGCGTCGGGAACGGGCAACATGAAATTCTGCATGAACGGGGCGCTCACCATCGGCACGCTCGACGGTGCGAACATCGAGCTGCGCGAGGAAATCGGCGCAGAGAATTTCTTCCTGTTCGGGCTATCCGTCGAGGAGGTGGTCGCGTTGAAGTCGCGCGGCTATCGGCCCATGGACTATTACGCCGCGAACCAGCACCTGCGCGAGGCCATCGACCTCATCCGCAGCGGCTTCTTCACGCGCGGGGATACGGCACTGTTGCAGCCTCTCATGGACAACCTGCTGCACTACGATCCATACATGCTGTTCGCGGATTTCGCCTCGTACATCGAGTGTCAGGACAAGGTCTCGGCGGCGTATCGCGACCCGGAGCGCTGGACACGCATGGCGATTCTCAACACGGCACGCAGCGGCAAGTTCTCGTCGGATCGCTCCATTCGGGAATACAGCCGGGATATCTGGCGCGTGCAGCCCGTGCCGATCACGCTCCTGCCGCAGGGCCAATCACTCACTCGAGTAGAATACGCATAGTGCGTCGCAGCGGCTCGGCAGCTCCCCAGAGCAGCTGATCGCCGACCGTGAAGGCGGAAAGATACTCTGCGCCCATGGCGAGCTTGCGCAATCTGCCGACTGGAATGGTCATGGTGCCGCTCACGGCCGCGGGCGAAAGTGCCGCGATGGACGCCTCGCGCTCGTTCGGCACGACCTTGACCCAATCGTTGCCTCCCGCAATCAGGTGCTCGACCTCCGCCAGGGGCACGTCGCACTTCAACTTGATGGTGAGCGCCTGCGAATGGCAGCGCATCGCGCTCACCCGTACGCAGATTCCCTCCACCGGCACCGGGTTCGCCTCTGTGCCCATGATCTTGTTCGACTCCGCGCCCGCCTTCCACTCCTCGCGGCTCTGACCCGCGCCGAGGTCCTTGTCGATCCACGGAATCAAGCTGGCGGCGAGCGGCGCGCCGAACTGCGCCTTCGGGAAGTCCGCACGCTTCTGAGCCTGCGACACCGCGCGGTCGATGTCGAGGATGGCGCTCGCCGGATCCGCGAGCAAACCGGCCGCGGACCGGTGCAGGGCGCCCATCTGCTCGAGCATCTCGCGCATGTTCTGCGCGCCCGCCCCCGAGGCGGACTGATACGTCATGGCCGTGATCCATTCCACGAGCCCCGCGCGCATCAGGCCGCAGACGGCCATGAGCATGAGCGAGACGGTGCAGTTGCCGCCGATGAAGTCCTTGACCCCGCGCTCGCGCGCCAGACGCATCACGGGCAAGTTCACGGGATCGAGAACGATCACCGCCGAATCCGCCATGCGCAGCGTCGAGGCCGCGTCGATCCAATAGCCTCGCCAGCCTGCCTCGCGCAGCCGGCCATGCACTTCTTGAGTGTAGTCCCCGCCCTGGGCGCTGATCAGCATCGGCAGGCGCTTCAACGCGGCGAGATCATGCGCGTCCTGAACGCGGCGGGTCTCGCGGCCGATGTCGGGCGATGCGGCACCGGCTTGCGAGGTGCTGAAGAACACCGGCTCGACCAGATCGAAATCGCGCTCCGCGCGCATGCGCTCGAGCAATACCGAGCCGACCATGCCGCGCCAACCGATGATGCCTACTTCCTTCAACATGCGATCACGAACTCCGCCGCCGGGGGCCGCAGATTATATTGAGAAGCCATCGCGTACCCATACGCGCCGCAGTTGGCGATGAGCAGTACGTCGCCCTCTTCGCTCGGCGGCAGCCAGCGGTCGCTTCCCAGCTGGTCCGCCGTCTCGCAAATCGGCCCGACGATGGTCACTTTATCAGTCAAGGGCTGCCCGAGGCGCGTGAGGTTCCTGATATCGTGATGCGCTCCATACAAGGCGGGCCGGATGAGTGAATTCATGCCGGTCGCGATGCCCACGTAGCGCGTTTCGCCCTTGCCCTTCAGCTGCGTGACCTGCGCAACCAGCACGCCCGACTTGGCAACCAAGAACCGTCCCGGCTCCATCCAGAACTCGATGTGCGCGAAGCGCTGCGCGAGTTGCGCGACGCCGGCATCCAGAGCGCCGAGATCGATGCCGCTCTGACCCAGCTGCTCGGGAACCCCGATGCCGCCGCCCAGATCGACCACGTGGACATCGGGGAAGTGACTTGCCAGCTGCGCGAGCAAGGCGCCCGTCTCGGTCCAGTTGGCGACGTCCAGAATGCCGCTGCCGGTGTGCGCATGCAGGCCCACGACGCGCACACCGCCGGCGCGTGCCAGGCTCGCGAGCTCCCCCATCTCCGAGAGCGGCACGCCGAACTTCGAGTGCTCGCCGGCGGTGCGCACATGGTGATGGTGGCCGCGGCCGGTCCCAGGATCGACCCGCACGAAAATGTCGCGGCCTGCGAACACCGCCGGCCACGCCTTGAGCGGATAGAGGTTGTCCAAGGTCACACGCACGCCCTGATGAAACCCGAATTCGTACTCGGTACGCGGCGCAAAATTGGGCGTGAACAGGACGCGCTCGGGCACCAGGCCGGGAACCTGGGCGAAGGCGTGCTCGATCTCGCCGCGCGATACGCATTCGAGCGAGAGGCCCGCCGCGTAGACGCGACGCAGGATTTCGGGGTGCCAGTTCGCCTTCATGGCGTAGGCCCAGCGCGCGATGGCCTGCACGTTCCGCAAGGCGGCCGCCGCCGCGTCGATGCTCGCGAGGTCGTACACGAACGCCGCCGATTCCCGCGCGGCGATATCGAGAAGCTGCCGCCGCTTGGCGGACTCTTCCCACCAGTTGAGCGCGCCGGGCGCCGCGCTCGCCGGCGGTGCAAACAGCTGCAGCCACGTCGGGCCGAGCACCTTGTCGGAGCCGATACTCTGGATGAGCCGCTCGTGCAGCTGCTGCGCCAGGCGCTCGCCTTGCGACTCGTCGATCACGAACGTGAAGTTCAAGTCGTTCGCCGCCTGGCTCACGAGGTACACCTTGTGGTCCTGGAATAGCTCGAAGGCCGAGCCGAGCTCGTGCAAGATGCCGCGGATGTTGCGCCCGAGCAGACTCAAGGAGGCGCACGGGCCCAGTATCTCCACCCGGCACAGCTCGCCGAGCGCCGCCGAGAGTCGCGCGAGCGCCGCGGGATCGAGCGTATTGGCCGTCGGATCCAGCGACACGGTGACGTTCGTCTCCGAGGTCGATATGAGATCCACCGAGATGCCCTGCTCCTTGAAAACCTGGAAGGCGTCGGCGAGGAAGCCCGCCTGGTGCCACATACCGGGGCTGTCCATCGAGACGAGCGTGATGCCCTTCTTGATGGCGATTGCCTTCACCTGGGCCGCCGAGTCCGCGACGTCGGCGCCGATGATCGTCCCTTCGAGGCCCGGCGCTTGCGTCGCGTAGACATGCAGAGGAATTTTGTATTGACGCACCGGCAGCACGCAGCGCGGGTGCAGCACCTTCGCGCCGTTGCTCGCGATTTCCTGAGCCTCGTCGTAATGCAAGGCACGCAGCAACCGCGCGGTCGGAATGGCGCGCGGGTTGGCGCTGAAAAGGCCCGGCACGTCCGTCCAGATTTCCAGGCGTGCGGCCGCGAGCTTGGCAGCGAAATACGAGCCGGACGTGTCGGAGCCGCCACGCCCGAGGAGCACCGTGTCGCCGGCATCATTGGATGCAATGAAGCCCTGAGTGATGATGACGCCCTCGATCCCCCGCCACGCCGCGAGCAGCGCCCGATCGGGCGCGAAATCGCAGGTCGCCGAAAGAAAGCTCGCCTTCAGGTTGGAGCCGGCACGTTGCTCGGCTCGCAGCACGCTGCGCGCATCGATCCAGCGAATGGGGATGCCTTGCGCGCCGAGGAACGCGCAGCCGAGCGCGGTCGCGAGCAGCTCGCCCATGGCCATCACCTGCGCCCGGCTGCGGTCGTCGACCTCGCGGCTCTCGGCAATCGCGGCAGCGCAGCCCTTCAGCTCGGCGAGGAATGTTTCGAACAAGGGGCCCGGCTCAACCGCGAGTTGCCGCGCCAGATCGCGGTGCACGCCCTCGATGCGCTCGAGTCCCGCGCCGTGCGCGCCCGCCACGGCGGCAGCGAGAAGCGATTCGAGGCGATCGGTGATGCCGGAGAGCGCAGAATGCACGACCGCGGGGCGCAGCCCTTCGGCGATGCGCTCGCGCAGAACTCGCGCAATGTTGTGCCAATTCGAGGCGGACGACACGCTCGTGCCGCCGAACTTGAGCACGACCCAAGGTCGTTCATCAGAGAGATCAGACATGGATGGCAGCGCGCGAAGCGGACGGTAAACCCAATCGCGCGTTCAAGGTCACTCGTCTTCGAAAATTTCGCGAAGCTCTCTCTCCAACTGCCGCTCGGCCAAGACGTCTTCCACGCGGCTCCAGGCGGCTTTGCCGCGCTTGGCCGCCGGCGCCGACGCTTTGGGGCGCCGCTCGGCGCGCTCCAGCAGGGGATCGAATTCGTGGGATTCTTCGGCTTCGCCGAGGAACTCGTCGTCGATGTCAAAATGTTCGTCTTCGCGTTCACTCATTTTTCGAGAAAAGCCCTTGAAATCAATGGGATCGAACAGGCCGACACATGAAGTTGCGCACTATAGCGGATTTTGCATGTCATTCAACTAGTTCCCGGCCGCGCCGTTACGGCCGGAGGCTCGCCCCGTCCGCACCCGGTCCCCTCGCCCACGCAAGGGATCCCGCAACCCTCCTTTTCGGGGCGCGGAGGTGGGATTTCAAGCCGCCTGGGGCCTCCCGTGACGGCTCAGGTACCGGTTCGCGCGCTTGGGGCGCTCGGCGCGAGTACGCCCGAGGCTATGGCCCGGTTCACGGCCGAGATTACCGCCAGGAGGGAGGCCGTGATGATGTTCGAATGCATTCCCGCCCCGAACAACGTGCGGCGCGAGCGCGTCGTAATCTCGATGTAAGACACCGCCACGGCGCCGCTCCCCTGACCCCGGGAATGCTCCTCATAAGAAAGCACGTCGAAAGGCAGGCCGATCGCCGCCACCATGGCGTCGATCGGTCCGGAACCTTGCCCGAGCCGCGTCTCGAGTCGCCCGTCCCGCTCGACCTGCAGAGACAGCTTCTCGGTGTCCTCGCCGTCGGTCGAGGCTGCCAGCTGATGCCCGCGGTACAGGAAAGGCGTGCGAGGAGCGAGGTATTCCTGCTGAAACAGATCCCACAATTCCTTGGATGTCAGTTCCTTACCAGTAATATCTGCGGCAGCCTGTACGACCTGGCTGAACTCGATCTGCAGCCGCCGCGGCATGACGAGCTGGTAATCGCGCTCCAGGAGATACGCGACACCGCCCTTACCCGACTGGCTGTTCACCCGGATGATGGAATCGTAGGAGCGGCCCAGGTCGGAAGGATCGATCGGCAGGTAGGGCACGTCCCACAGATCGGAATCGGCGCGCGCCGCGAGGCCCTTTTTGATGGCGTCCTGATGGGAGCCGGAAAAAGCGGTGAACACGAGGTCCCCCACGTAGGGATGACGCGGATGGATGGGCAACTGATTGCAGCCCTCCGCACACCGGGCGGCCTCGTTGATATTGGAGAAATCTATCTTTGGATCAACGCCTTGTGTGTATAAGTTAAGAGCCAACGTGACGATATCCACGTTGCCGGTGCGCTCGCCATTGCCGAACAGCGTGCCCTCGATCCGCTCGGCTCCCGCCATCACCGCGAGCTCGGCCGCGGCCACGGCGGTGCCGCGGTCGTTATGTGGATGCACGCTCAGAACGATGCTGTCGCGCTTGCCGATGTGCCGCAGGAACCACTCGATCTGATCCGCATACACGTTCGGGGTGGCCATCTCGACGGTGGCCGGAAGATTCAAGATGGAGCGGCGCTGCGGAGTAGGCTCCCAGACCGCATTCACCGCATCGCAGATCTCCACCGCGAAATCGAGCTCGGTTCCCGTGAAGCTTTCCGGGCTGTATTGAAATATCCATTCGGTATCCCTGTCCCGCTCGGCGTGCTCGCGCACGCACGCAGCACCGCGTACCGCGATATCGACGATGCCGGCGCGGTCGGTACGAAACACGACGCGGCGCTGTGCGATGGAGGTGGAGTTGTACACATGCACGATCGCCCGGCGTGCACCCCGGACCGATTCATAGGTGCGGGCGATCAGCTCGGGGCGTGCCTGCGTGAGCACTTGAATGGTCACATCGTCGGGGATGAGTCCCTGCTCGATGATTTCGCGTACGAAATCGAAGTCCGTCTGAGACGCCGCCGGGAATCCGACCTCGATCTCCTTGAAGCCGATGCGGATCAGCATATCGAACATGCGGCGCTTGCGGGCGGCATCCATGGGCTCGATCAGCGCCTGATTGCCATCTCGAAGGTCGACGCTGCACCACGTCGGCGGGGTCTCGATGACGGTGCTGGGCCAGAGCCGGTCTTTGATGTCGATGGGCGCGAAGGCCCGATACTTGGTGGATGGATGTCGCAACATGATGTTCTCTGCTCGTTGGGTCACTGCCATGCCTCTCTCTACAAACCGCGTGTCCGATTTGTCAGCGAGGAATTGGTTTTCGGTCTTGTGGGCGCCGACCGATGGCGCGTGTGTGAGTGGCGCCTAGCGGCGCAGCAGCAGAAGTAGCGCAAGCGAGCCGCGGCACGAGGTGCCGAGCGCATCGCCGAGACTTGGGGCTGCCGAGAACATATACCCCCAAATCTAGCACCTCGCGGGCCGGCCCGGCAAGCAAGCGGGCTTCACGCGCCCACTTTTAGCCTTAATATCCGGACTCTCGAGGCGTCTCAGGAGCTCTCATGCCCGATCCCGCCACCCCGGCACCACAGGCGGTTCCCAATCAGACCCCGCCGCTCTGCGATTACAACCTGTTCACGACCGACGAGGCGCTTTCCGAGGCTGTGAAGCGCGAGGGGGCCGCCGCGCACGCCGCTCAACTCGGACGCGACGGTGCCGCCATCGGATGCGCTGCGAGCTTCGAGCACGGACGGCTGGCCAATCGCTACCCGCCCGTGCTGCAGAGCTTCAACGTCCGCGGCGAGCGCATCGATGCCCTCGAATTCCATCCCTCCTGGCACGCACTCATGGAGGGCATCGCGGCGCGCGGCTATCACAGCGGCCCGTGGGCGCGGGAGGGCGGCCGGCCCGTCGCCGGCGCGCACGTGGCACGCGCGGCGGGTTACTTGATGCAAGCGCAGGTGGAGTGCGGCACGCTGTGTCCGACCACCATGACCTACGGCGCGATCGCGGCGCTGCGCCGCGATCCCGACCTCGCGCACGATTGGGTGCCGCGGCTGCTCACACGCCGCTACGACAGCCGCGACATTCCCATCGATCAGAAACGCGGCGGCCTGGTCGGCATGGGCATGACCGAGAAGCAAGGCGGCTCCGACGTGCGCGCCAATACGACACGGGCCGAGCGCAGCGCGGACGGATCCTATCGCCTCAACGGCCACAAGTGGTTCTTCTCCGCGCCCCAATGCGACGCGCATCTGGTGCTCGCTCAGACCGCGGCAGGCCTGTCATGCTTTTTCATGCCGCGCCGTCTGCCGGACGGCACGCGCAACGGCATCCTCATTCAGCGGCTGAAGGACAAGCTCGGCAACCGCTCCAATGCCTCCTCCGAGGTCGAGTTCGTGGACGCTTGGGCGCAGCTGTTGGGCGAGGAAGGGCGCGGCGTACCGACCATTCTCGAAATGGGCACCTACACGCGTCTCGATTGTGTGCTCGGCAGCGCCGGCATGATGCGCCAGGCCGTGGTGCAGGCCTTGCACCACACGCGATTTCGCAAGGCCTTCGGAGCCGCGCTGCGCGAGCAACCGCTCATGCAAAGCGTGCTCGCCGATCTGATCCTCGAATCGGAAGCTGCCACTGCCCTTTCGATGCGCCTCGCCAGGGGCTTCGAGAGCGATGCGCCGAGCGAGGCGACGCTGCGTCGCGCGCTCACCTCGGCCGCAAAGTTCTGGGTCTGCAAGCGCGGCTGCGAGCTCGCCGCCGAGGCGATGGAGATTCTCGGCGGCAACGGCTACACGGAGGAGCTCTCGCTCGCGCGGATCGCGCGCGAAATGCCGGTGAACTCGATCTGGGAGGGCTCGGGCAACATCATGTGCCTCGACGTGCTGCGTGCCTTCGGCAAGTCGCCCGCGACTGCGGAGGTCGTGCTGCACGAGCTCTCCACCGCGCGCGGAAATAACCGGCATTTCGATGCCGCGTTCGAGCGCTTCGCCGCCTTCCCCTCCGAGGGCTTCAGCGAGTCGCTCGCACGGCGCTTCGCGCAAGGCTTCGTCACGCTCACGCAGGCCCAGCTGCTGCTCGGCGCCGCGGCAGGCTCCGCCGGCGCGCACGCCGTCGCCGAGGCATTCTGCGCGACGCGCCTGAATCCCGAGGCGGGCTGGGGTGCCGTCTTCGGCGCGGGCGATGCGCGATCGGATGCGCGGCTGCTGCTCGACCGCGCATTCAAGGAGTAATGCTCGACAAGGAGCGCCTCAATACGTGCGGCTCTTCCAGCGCGCACCCACCCCGCTCCACGCATCGACCGCCGAGCCCAGCGTCGCCGCCATATAGAAGAGCGCGATGAGCGGCAGGGCGATCGCCCACGCGAAGCTGCGGCGGTAGCGGGCAAGCGTCGGCAGATAGCTCACGACCGCGAGCGTGCACGCGGCGAGCCCGCACGCGCGCACCCAGCCGTGGCCGAGGAGCGCCGCGGCGAGCGGCGCCAGCCAGACGAGACTCAACCCGACGAGTGTACCGAGCAAGAGCCAGGCCGAACGACGCAGCTGCGTGAACGCCGTCCGCGCGATCATGCGCCAGATATCGACGAATGCGGGATAAGGACGGATGGAAAAGGCCAGCGCGGAATGCCCGAGGAAAATCGCGCCATTGCGTCCCTTCACCGCCTTGGCAAGCGAGACGTCGTCGATGAGCGCACCCTTGATGGCCCCGATCCCCCCGATGCGCTCCAGGACCTCGCGGCGGATCAACACGGTGCCCCCAGCTGCCGCCGCCACGCGCGAGCGCGCGTCATTCACCTTGGCGAAGGGGTACAGCATCTGAAAGAAGTACACGAACGCCGGGACGAGTGCGCGCTCGGCGAGGCTCGAGCAATTGAGGTGCACCATCTCGCTCACCATGTCCAGCCTGGAACGCTCCAGGCAGGCGACGAGCGTCGACAGATGCCGGGGCTCATGCAGGATGTCCGCATCGGTCAACAGGATGAGCGGTGCATCGCCCGCGGCAATGCCCTGCTCGAGCGCCCACATCTTGCCAACCCATCCGGCCGGCTTGGGCGCGCCGCGCACAATGTTGAGATTGGCTGCGCGGCCGGCTCGCTCAGCGGTTCCATCGGTCGAGTTATCGTCGACGAGCGTCACTGCAAATGACCCCGGGATTCCCGCGCCGTAGTCCTGTGCGAGGAGCGATGCGATCACCGGCTCGATGCTGTGCGCCTCGTCGCGCGCGGGAACCACGATGTCGACGCGCGGTCCGCGCAAGGAAGACACCGGCGCAAGCTCCGGCAGCGACAGCCAGAACTTGCCGTGCGCGGCGACGAGGTAAGCCCAGACGGCGACCGCTGTAAGCGCTAGCGCGGCAATAATGACCGACATATTATTAATATAATCAATTTATTACATCCATCCTTGCAGGTGATTTATCACAATCCCGATGAGTGCATCGACATGACGATCGTCATCGTTCAGCGCCGGCACCAGCTCCAGCGACTCCCCGCCCAGCTCGCGAAACTTGTCGCGGTATTCGAGAGCCACCTCCTGCAAGGTCTCCAGGCAGTCCACCGCGAACGAGGGCGACACGACGGTGAGCTTGCGCTTGCCGCGTTTGGCGAGCTCATCCAGGGTGTCCTCGGTGTAGGGCTGCAGCCAGCGCACACGGCCGAAACGCGATTGGTAGCAATGCGACCAATCCTCGGAGGCGAGCTGCAAGCGCGACACAACCGCGCGGGTCGTCGCCTCGGCCTGGGCTTGATAAGGGTCTCCCTCGCTCACGTAGGAGGCGGGCACGCCGTGATAGGAGAACACCAGGTGCGCACGCTCGCCGGCACGCTCCCAATGCTCCCGAATGCGCGCGCACAACGCGTCGATATAGCCGGCATCGGCACAATAATCGTTGACGAAACGAGTCTCGGGCAGCCAGCGCCAGCGGCCGAGCGCCGCGGCCGTGCGATCGAACACCGACCCGGTGGTCGATGAGCAATACTGGGGATACAGGGGCAGCACCAGGAGCCTGCGCACGTTTTGTTCCGCGAGAATGCTCAGGGCGCTGTCGATGCTCGGATTCCCGTAGGTCATGCCGAGCGCGACGCGCACCCGATCGCCGAGCGCCCCATGCAGCCGATCGCCCAGCTTGTTGGTCAAGCGACGCGAGTACACCGCCAGGGGCGATCCGTCCTGCATCCAGATCTTGCGGTAGTTCTTGGCGCTTTTCAGCGGCCGGAACGGCAGCACGACGCCGTACAGAATGGGCAGCCACAGCGCGGGTGCCGTATTGATCACGCGCCGGTCGCTCAGAAATTCCCGCAGGTAGCGCTGGACGGCGAAATAAGTGGGCGAGTCCGGTGTGCCAAGATTGGCCAGCAAGACACCGATGCGTTCCGGTATCGACGCCGCTGCCTGCGCTACGGCGCGGTAATAAGCCATGTAAGGATCCTCGTCGGTGCCCGGGTAGCCTCGTCGGTTCCGGGCGAATCTCAAGCACACCAGTATACTGCGTGGCGCATGCAGCCCCGGATTGTTCCATCCGCGCCCGAAGAATGATCGCGCCGACTCACCAGGAAGTCACTGCGCTCGAGTTGAGCCTCGGCGTCGCTCTGCGCAGCGTCTTGTTCAGTCTGCCGCCCGCGATCCTCGTCGCGTGGGTTCTCACGCGCCGCCGATTCGTCGGCAAGACGCTGCTCGATGCCGTCGTGCACCTGCCCCTGGTGCTCCCTCCGGTGGCCGTGGGCTACGTCCTCTTGCTCCTGTTCGGCACCCGCGGCCCCATCGGCGGCTGGCTCGATCGCTCGTTCGGGATCGTGCTCATTTTCACGCGCAACGGAGCCGCGCTCGCCACCGCGGTGATGTCCTTTCCGCTCATGGTGCGCGCCATCCGTATTTCCCTCGAGAACGTCGACCGCGGGCTCGAGGATGCCGCGCGCACCTTGGGCGCAGGGCCGCTCGACCGGTTCGCGAGCGTGACCTTGCCTTTGATGCTGCCGGGCCTCTTGGCGGGGGCAATCACGGCCTTCTCGGCCGCTTTGGGCGAGTTCGGCGCGGTCATCACGTTCGTATCGAACATCCCCGGAGAAACGCAGACACTGCCGCTCGCGCTGTACTCCGCTCTGCAGGAGCCGGGCGGGGAGCACGCGGCGGCGCGGCTTGCCATCATGTCCGTGGTGCTGGGACTCGGCGGCTTGCTGCTGTCCGAATGGTTCGCACGGCGCGTGCGCCGGATGCTCGGCCGATGAGCCTCGAGGTCGCGGTCGAAAAGCGGCTCGAGTCGTTCGTCCTCGACGTCGCGTTCGATGCGCCCACGCCCGGAGTGGTCGCGCTGTTCGGACCCTCCGGCTGCGGCAAGAGCACGACCATCAATATCATCGCGGGGCTCCTCGTGCCCGATCGCGGCAAGGTCAGTCTCGATGACGAGGTACTGCTCGACACCCGCCGGCAGGTCGCGGTCGCGGCGGAACGGCGCGGCATCGGCTACGTGTTCCAGGACGCCCGTCTGTTTCCGCACCTGAACGTCGCCTCGAACTTGAAATACGCCGAACGCCGCGCCCGGCAGGCGCCCTATGTGAGCTTCGAGCGCGTGCTCTCCCTGCTCGATCTCGAGCCTCTGATGTCGCGCCGCGCGCATCAGCTGTCGGGCGGAGAGCGGCAGCGCGTCGCGATCGGCCGCGCGCTCCTCTCGCAGCCGCGGCTGCTCTTGCTGGATGAGCCACTCGCCTCCCTCGACCGCGAGCGGCGCGAGGAAGTGCTGCCCTATCTCGAGACCTTGCGGGATGAGCTGTCGATTCCGATGATTTACGTGAGTCATCGATTCGACGAGGTACTGAGGCTCGCGACCCACATCGTGCTCATGCAGTCCGGCACGGTCGCGGCCGAAGGCAGCATCACGCAGATGAGCCACGACCCGAAGCTGCGCGCCTTGATCGGTCCCGATGCCGTCGGGGCGATCCTGGACGGCACCGTGATCGGCGAGGACGCCGGGAGCGGCCTCACTCGGGTCCGGGTGGGCGGCGGCGAGATCAGGGTCGAGGCCACACGGCTCGCGCCGGGAACGCGGCTGCGCGTGCAGCTCCTCGCCCGCGATGTCATCGTATCGACCCGCGTGCCGCAGTACTTGAGCGTGCGCAACAGCTTGCAGGGCATCGTCACGGCCGTCGATGAGGACGGCAGCGGCGAGGGTGGCGGCTCCGACCTGGTGTCCATCGATATCGGTGCGGGCGCCTCGATTCTCGCCCGCGTCACCCGTGCGGCCACACGCGAGCTCGCGCTTGCGAAAGGAGTGCCTGCCTGGGCGCTGGTCAAGGCCGTGTCATTGCGCGGGCATACCTTTCCCGCTACTTGACCCGGGTGCCGATATGCATGATGCCGACGATGTGATCGGTCGCGCGCAGGCCCACCACCGCCTTGACGTCCGGATCGTAGGCCGCGGCTCCCGTCTTCCACATCACGCCATAGCCCAAGGCGTGCGCCGCCAGGAACAGATTCTCGGCGGCGGCGCCCGCCGCGATCACCTGCTCTATCTCCGGCACCTTGGGATTCTCGCGCACCGTGCAGCCCACCACGACGAGAGTCGGAGAGCGCAGCAGTTTCGCGCGCTCGGCGGCGAGCTGCTCGTCGCTCATCGAGGCCGCACGGCGACGCTTGGCTTGCGCCGCCGCGGCGGCGAATTCCTCGCGCGCGGAACCCTCGAGCACCACCAGGTGCCAAGGTTTCATGCGCCCGTGATCGGGCGCCCGTCCGGCGGCCGCGAGGATGCGCGCGAGATCCGCGGGTGAAGGACCGGGCGCGGTCACGCGAGCAGCCGAAGCGCGCGTCTCGATAGTAGTAAGTAGATCCATCTTTTCCTTGAGCGTGGCGATAAAAGCGGGATAGCGCCGTGCAATCGGCTATCATTCGTAAATTATACCCACAGTAGTTCAAGGAGCCTTCATGAACCGTATCGTTTTGGCGTCCATCGCCGCGCTCGGGTACGCGAGCGCCTTCGCCGCACCGGTGACTTACGTGCTCGATCCCAAGCACACCTATCCGAGCTTCGCCGCGGATCATTTTAACGGACTGTCCGTTTGGCGCGGCAAGTTCACCGAGACCTCCGGCAAAGTCGTCTACGACAAAGACGCGAAGACCGGATCGATCGACGTCACGGTTAACATGAGCTCGGTGGATTTCGGCAACGCGAAGCTCGACGAGCACGCCAAATCGGCCGAGCTGTTCGATGCCGCAAAGTACCCGACCGCCACCTACGTGGGCAAGTTCACCAAGTGGAACGGCGACAAGCCCGCGGAGGCCGAAGGCACGTTCACGCTGCACGGCGTGAGCAAGCCGCTCACGCTCAAGATCGACTCATTCCTGTGCAAGCCGAACCCCATGACCAAGAAAGAAGTCTGCGGTGCCGACGCCAGCGCCACCTTCGATCGCTCCGACTACGGCGTCACCTTCGGTCAGGCGTACGGGTTCCAGATGTGGGTGAAGCTCGAGATCCAGGTCGAAGGCAGTCCCGCCACCTGAAGTTCCAGCGGGCGGCGCCAGCTCGACCAGGCGCCGCCCGCCCGGCTCGAAGTCGCCTCAGCTCTTGCGCTGCAGATAAGGAAACCACCAGGGTTTCGGCACCACCACGGCGCTCATTCGCTGCACGCCCGCCACGCAGATTTGCGCGGTCTCGGCGTTGAGCGCTGCGAGAATGCGGCCCGGCCGCAGACCCCCGAAGGCTCCCCCACTCGAGTCTCCCGGATCGTTGATGAAGCAGGCGCCGCCGCCTCGAGCCCGCACGCCGCGGCTCGCCGCCTCGGGGTCGCCCGTATAGATCCACGCACGCGCGGGCGCTGCCGGCGGGCTCGAAAGCTCCAGCGCCTCGGCAAGACCGCTCACCGGCGTGAGCGTGATCACCGGACCCAGGATTTCCTCCGTCGCCGGCGCACTGCGCGGGGGCACGCCGGCGAGAATCGTCGGCTGAAAGAAATGACCGGGCAGCCCCGACGGGCGAAAGCGGCGGCCCCCGAGAATCAGCTTGGCACCCGCGCGCAGCGCGCGCCCCACTTGATCCTCCACCCGCTGCGCGGCCTCGAGAGAAATGAGAGGACCCAGGTCGGTCGGCGGCTTCGCCGGATCGTCGACATCGAGAAAACCCACGTACTGATGCATTCGCTCGGCGAACTCACTCGCGATCGCGCGCTCGACATAAATGTGGCGTGGCGCGGCGCAGGTCTGCCCCGCGTTCACGAGACGGGTCCACGCAATGGCCGGCACGGCGCGCTCCAGGTCAGCGTCCTTGCAGACGATGAAGGCGTCGAGCGAACCGGTCTCGAGGTCGAATTGCTTACCTCGGGCGAGCGCTTGCAGGCGGCAGGCGACCCCCGAGGAGCCCGTGAAGCTCACTCGGCTCACGTGCGGATGCGCGATGAGCCGCTCGGCGGTGTCGGCGCCGCCGGTAACCACGTTGATCACCCCCGCGGGCAAGAAATCACAGAGACGCGCGAACTCGAGGGCCGTGAGTGGGTTCTGCGGCGGCGGCTTGCACACGAGAGTCGCGCCGCCCGCGAGCGCCGGCACGGCCGATGCGGCCAGGGTCAGGAGCGGAAAGCTATACGGCGCGATCACCGCTACCACGCCCGGGTGCCTGGCGGACGCGGCGTCGTTGCTAGGCACGGCGTCGGCCGCGAGCGCCGCATCGTTCGCTGACGCGGGTTGCGGGCCGCAGCGCTCGAACATGGCCGCGACCGCCCCGATGCAATCTCGCGATTCGCACAGCGGCTTGCCGGTCTCTCGAGTCAAGGAGAGCGCGAGCGCCGCGCGCTGCGCGCGAACGCGGACCGAGATCTCGCGAAGCAGCGCGGCGCGCTCGAGCGGCGGCATTCGACTCCAGACAGGCAGCGCGGCACTCGCCGCGGCCACCGCGCGCTCCACCTCCTCTGCGCCGCACTCCGGTACCGCGTCGAGCGTCTTGAGGGTTGCGGGATTCTTGATTTCGCGAGCCGACACTCCCGTATGATGCCTCACCGTGCTCGAATTCGATCAACTGTGTCGGCGCAGCGCCGCGAGCGGTCTCGCGGTACGCGGTGCCTTTCATCCAGAGCCTGGCGAGCTCGACGCGGCCCCCGGCGCGGAGAATCCGGGAACAATGGTGTTGCTCGGGTTCACGGGCGGAGCGCAGTGGAGCGCCTTTCAGCATTCGAGCGAAGCGCAGGATGGACTGCCGCATCCTCTCGATCGATGGTCGCGGCGGGTGATCGGAGCGCTCGCGAGCGAGTTCGGCGCGGCCGACTTTTATCCGAGCGGATCGCCCGCATCGCCGCTGCCCTTCCAACGCCTCGCACGCCGCTGCGAGCCGGTTCATCCAAGCCCCATCGGATTGCTGATTCACGAGACGTATGGTCTCTGGCACGCCTACCGGGGCGGCCTGTCGTTGCGCGAGTGGATCGTATTGCCGCCCTGCTCGCCGCGCGCCTCTCCCTGTGAGAGCTGCGCAGCTCGGCCCTGCCTCTCAGCGTGTCCGGTGCGGGCGTTTCGCGACGGCTCGTTCGATATCGATGCCTGCGTGAGCCACGTGCTGAGCGCGGCCGGGACCGACTGCCGCGACACGGGCTGCCTCGCGCGGCGCGCCTGTCCGGTCGGCCCGCAAACCCGATACCGAGCGGAACAGACACGCTTTCACATGAGCGCGTTTCTGCGCTCCGTCGGAGACGCGCGCGCGTAGAGGCTGGCGCTCCCGCCCCGCCGGCGTCCGATGCCGGAGGACGGGCGCCGTGGTGGACTGTCGTCGGTCCTTGCTGGGCGAGCAAGCGAACATCGCGCGATAGAGCCTGCAAAAATATTCCGGCGATGAGAAGCCGCACGCGAACGCGATTTCGGTCACGGACAGCTCGGTCTGCTGCAGCAGCTGATGGGCCTTGGTCATGCGGATCAACCGGTATCGCTCGAGCACCGAGCACTGCAGAACATCGCGAAAGCGCCGCTCCATCTGCCGCAGCGACAAACCGACCCGGCGCGCAATCTCGCGGCAGGACAGCGGCTCGTCGACGTGCTCGCGCATCAACGCTTGCGCCTCGGCAACTGCAGCGTCCACGGCGGAGGGGGCACCGTCCGCCGCCCGCTGTTCCATCTCCGGTGCGCGCACCCGCCCAAGCAAGAGATGCTCTGCGACTTCCGCTGCGAGCTCCCCCTGTCCGTGCCACCCCATCCACGCCACCATCAAGTCGAGAATCGCCGAGGCGCCCGCACAGCTGACGCGCGCACCCGACCGGCAGTAGAGCTGGGAGATCGCGCGCGTTTGTGCATAGTGCTCTTGAAAGCCCAGCAGGTTATCCCAGTGCACCGCCACGGGATGGCCGTTGAGCAGCCCGGCCTCGGCGAGCACCACGCTGCCGTTCTCGATCCCACAAAGCTCCACACCGAAGCGTGCGAGGCGCTTGAGCCAGCGCCGCACGCTGCGCTCGCGCGCCGCATGAGCCGGCTCGAAGCTTGCGAGCACGAATACCGTCTTCGCCGCGGGAGCTGCCGCGAGATCGCCGTCCACGGATGTCATCATGCCATTGCTCGCGCGCACCGCCTTTCCGTCCACCGAGAGGATGGTCCAGTCGAACACCCGATCTTGGGCGAGCCAGTTGGCGATGAACAGAGGCTCGATCGCCGCGGCCAGCCCCAAGTGTGAGAACTCGGGCAGCAGCAAGAAGGCCAGTTTCCGCAAAGACCCTCCGCGGATGAAATTCGACATGATAATGACGCTTTCAAGCAGGCAGGTCCAGTGATTGCACCGTAGCTTGACTTAACGGCGATCGGCGGCGCCCGAGGAGCAGCATGCAAAGCGACACGGCGGAGTGGAGCCTCGAGGACCAGGCGGCGGGTTACTCGCTGCCCGCACGCTTTTTCTACGACGAGGAAATTTTCCGCAGAGAGCGGACGGCCATTTTTTTCAAGTCCTGGCATCTGGTCGCGCATGTCAGCGAGCTGAGAGAGCCGGGCTCTTACGTGACCCACGACATCTTCGAGCAAAGCGTGCTGGTCGTCGCCGGCCGCGACGGCGAGCTGCGGGCCTTCCATAACGTGTGCCAGCACCGCGGCAACCGCTTGGTCGAGTCTCGCCGCGGCAGGACCCCCACGTTCACCTGCGCTTATCACGCCTGGAGCTATACGCTCGACGGGTGCCTGCGCGGCGCGCCGAATACCCAAGGGGTCGCCGGCTTCAACAAGAGCGCACACGGCTTGAAGCCGGTGCGCGTGGAGACGTTCGCCTCGTTCGTGTTCGTGAATCTCGACCGAGAGGCCACGCCGATTGCGCAGATGGCCGCCGGCGCGGAGGCACAGATCCGCCGCTACATTCCCGATCTCGACCGGCTCACCCTGCTCGAGGAAGTCGACGTCCCGGTGGCCGCCAATTGGAAGGTGATCCAAGAAAACTCCATCGAGGGCTATCACTTTGACTATTCGGGTCCCGCTCACAAGCAGCTCGTGCAGCTGATCGACTTTGCGGGATACACGCTCGCGGCGCACGGGGAGTGGTGGAGCTACATCGGTCCGCCCAAACGAGATGCGACCGAAGCCTACGGCGTGCCGCTCGCCGGAGCGAAGTGGCAGACCGACTGGTTCTTCAATTTCGGTCTGTGGCCGAACGCCACACTCTATGTGTTTCCCTATGCGGACATGGTCGGCACGTTCATCATGAATCCCACCGGACCCGAGACCTCGGTGCTGCGCTTCGGCTACTACGGGGTGGCGGGACGCGAGCTGTCGAAAGTGACCCAGGCGTGCATTCGGTGGATGAACCAGGAGCTCGGTCCCGAGGATATCCGCCTGAACACCTCCAACCAGAAGGGACTTCGCTCCCTCGGATTCGAGCGCGGGCGCTACCTGATCGGCGAGGGCATCGGCAATCGCAGCGAGCACCTGGTGCGTCATTTCCACGAGCTCTGCTATCAAGCGTTGCGGAGCTGATCGCTCCGCCATGGCGTCCTTCCCGCCGCGCCGTTTCGACTACATCATCGTGGGAGCGGGCTCCGCCGGCTGCGTTCTGGCGGCGCGGCTGACGGAGGAGCCCGGCGTGCGGGTCCTGTTGATCGAGGCGGGTCCGAAGGATCTGAGCTGGCGCATCGCCATGCCCTCCGCGGTCGGGAGCCTCCTCTCGTCCGACCGGTTCAACTGGAACTACGTCTCCGATCCCGAGCCCGGCCTCGATGGACGCCGCCTCACGCATCCCCGCGGGCGCGTGCTCGGCGGATCCTCCTCGATCAACGGCATGGTCTATATCCGCGGCCACGCGCGCGACTACGACGGCTGGGCCGCGGCGGGACTTCGCGGCTGGGGCTACGCGCACGTGCTGCCCTACTTCAAGCGCGCCGAGGGACATCTCGAGGGCCAAGACGCCTATCATGGCGACGCAGGCCCCTTGACCGTTTCCGCCCCCGACCTCGAGGCCTCCCCTCTTGCCACGGCGTTCGTGGAGGCGGCGATCGAATCCGGCTACGGCTTTTCGCCCGACGTGAACGGCGAGCGTCAGGAGGGATTCGGACGGATCGATCGCACGACGACGCGCAACGGGCGGCGGGCGAGCGCGGCACGGACCTATCTTGCTCCGGCGCTGCGGCGTGCGAACCTCAGCGTCGCCACCGGCGCATTGGTACGCCGTCTCCTCATCGACCGCGGACGCGCCATCGGCGTCGAGTACTCGCGCGGAGCGCACCTCGAGCGCGCGCATGCCGACGCCGAGGTCATCGTGTCGGCGGGGGCGATCAACTCGCCGCAGCTGCTGCAGCTCTCGGGTCTCGGCAAAGCCGCCGATCTCGAGGCCTTGCGACTCCCGGTGCGTGCCGACTTGCCGGCGGTCGGCGCCTATCTCAACGACCACCCCGACATCGTCATCCAGCACCGCTGCTCGCAGCCCGCGTCGATCTATGGCGCGAATCGCGGCGTGGGCAAGATAGCGGCCGGTTTGCGCTGGTTCGCGGGCCTTCCGGGGCTCGCAAGCTCGAACCATTTCGAGGCCGGCGGCTTCATCCGCAGCCGCCCCGGCGTCGAGCACCCCGACCTGCAGCTCACTTTCATGCCGCTCGCCATCAAGCCGGGGACGGTGGAGGATGTGGGCATGCATTCCTATCAGGTGCACATCGATCTCATGCGCCCCAAGAGTCTCGGCCGCGTGAGCCTTCGCTCGGCCGATCCCGCTGCAGCGCCGTCGATATGCTTCAACTACCTCCGCGACCCCCAAGATCGCGCCGACTTGCGGTCCGCCGTGCACCTCACCCGCGAGATCCTCGCGCAACCCGCCCTCGCCCGCTATCGGGGCGAGGAGCTCAATCCGGGGGCGGCCGTGCAAACAGACGAGGAGTTGGACGCCTGGGTGCGGCGTAACGTCGAGACCTGCTACCACCCGATCGGAACCTGCCGCATGGGGACGGATCCGAAGGAATCGGTGGTCGACGATGAGTGCCGGGTGCACGGGGTCGATGGCGTGCGCGTGGTGGATGCCTCCGTCATGCCGGCGATAGTCAGCGGCAACACCAATGCACCGACCATCATGATCGCGGAAAAACTGAGCGACCTCATTCGAGGCCGCGCCCCTTTACCGCTCGACGCCGCCCCCGTGTGGCTGCATCCCCACTGGGCCACCGCGCAGCGCTGACGCTGCCAAGACGAATCATGACTGCACCCACCAAGCTCCCTGCCGCACGTGCCCTGGACCGGGAGCGCATCGACCTGGCCGCTGCGTTCCGCTGGTTCGCGCGCCTCGACATGCACGAGTCGGTCGCCAACCACCTGAGTCTCGCGGTTTCCGCGGACGGATCGAAGTTCCTCATCAACCCGCGCGGACGGCACTTTGCGCGCATCTGCGCGAGCGATCTGCTGCTCCTCGATGCGACGGACACGGCGACGCTTGAGCGGCCCGATGCACCCGATCCGACCGCCTGGTACCTGCACGCGCGGCTGCATGAGCGCCTGCCCGAGGCTCGCTGCGTCATGCACCTGCATTCCAAATACGCGACGGCACTCGCCTGCCTCGGGGACAGCACCCTCTATCCCATCGACATGAACACCATGCGCTTTTTCGGCCGCGTCGCGCTCGACCGCGACTTCTCCGGCATGGCCCTGTCGGACGACGAGGGTGAGCGGGTCGCATCGCTCCTTCAAGGAGGACGGAGCGTGCTCTTGATGGCGAATCACGGCGCGCTCGTGATCGGGGCGAGCGTCGCGCAAGCCTTCGACGAGTTTTATTATTTCGAGCGGGCCGCCGAAACGCTCCTCACCTGCTACGCGACCGGCAAGCCGCTGCGCATCGTTGCCGACGAGATCGCGGCGCTCACAGAGCAGCAGTGGCGTGGCTACGGTCAGCTCGCGCTCGACCATTTCGATAACATCAAGGCCATCCTCGACGCGGAGGATCCCTCCTATAGGCACTGATAGCGCGCGTGGCAGCCGCCCGATGGGATCGCCTCGGAGGTGGCGCTGCGCCGCGCTCGGACTGCTTCTCGCCGCGGGGACGCTGCCCGCTCGCGCGCTCGACGGGCCGGGCTGCGGAACCGTACGCTTTTCGGATGTCGGATGGACGGACATCACGGCCACCACCGCCTTGAGCGCACGTCTTCTCGAGGGGTTGGGCTACAAGCCGGTGACCCATATTCTGGCCATTCCCGTCACCTACGCGTCCATGAAGAATCGCCAGATCGATGTGTATCTCGGCGATTGGCAGCCGAGCATGCAGGAGGATCGCAAGCCCTTCCTGGCCGACGGCTCGATCGAGGTGATCCGGGCCAACCTCGAGGGCGCCAAATACACGCTCGCAGTGCCCTTGTATGTCGCTGCGGCCGGGGTGCGCTCCTTCGATGATCTGCGCCGCTTCGCCGATCGCTTCCAACACAAGATCTTCGGCATCGAGCCCGGCAACAACGGCAATCGCATGATCGGCACCATGATCGCGCAGGACCGGTTCGGACTCGGCGACTGGACGCTGGTGGAGTCGAGCGAACAGGGCATGTTGAGCGAGGTGGATCGGGCCATTCGCAAGTCCGATTGGATCGTGTTTCTAGGCTGGTCACCCCATCCCATGAACCTCAAGTACCGCATGCAGTATCTCGCAGGTGGCGATGATACGTTTGGAGCCAACTACGGCGGAGCCACGATCTACACCGACGTACGGGCCGGCTACCTCGCCGAATGTCCGAATGTCGCGGCATTGCTCGCGAATCTCCAGTTCACCCCCGACATCGAAAGCCGCGTGATGGCACTCATCCTCGACGAGCACCTGGAAGGGCGGGCCGCCGCAACGCGGTTTCTCGGCGCTCATCCGGAGCTCGTCGCAGCCTGGCTTTCGGGCGTCACCACGATCGACGGCAAGCCCGGGGACGCGGCGGTGCGCCGCAGCCTGCACGCATCCGGGTTGAACAAGCTGAAGGACGGACTGGACGCCGCGGACGATTGGGTGACCGGCCACAAGCTGCCGCTCGGGCAGTGGCTGCGCGCCGGCGTCGAATACGCGACGGATCATGCGCAAGGATTCTTCGATGCGGTATCGCAGTCCCTGGGCGGCACCATCACCGTGCTCACAGGCGCGCTGATGCAGGTACCGGCGTTGGCGTTGATTGCGGCCGTGGCGGCCGGCGCCTACCTTTTGCAGCGGAGCATTTCGCTCGCGGTCTTCATCGCGGCTTCATTGCTGCTCATCGATAATCTGGGATTGTGGCAGGCGACGACTCAAACCCTCGCGCTGGTGCTGTTCTCGACGGCGGTGTGCATGCTGATCGGCGTGCCGGTCGGAATCGCTGCAGCGCATCGCCCCTGGCTCTACCGCATGTTGCATCCGCTGCTCGACTTGATGCAAACCATTCCGACTTTCGTCTATCTGATTCCGACGCTGGTGCTGTTCGGGCTCGGAGTCGTGCCGGGGTTGATATCCACCGTCATTTTTGCCATTCCCGCGCCCATCCGTCTCACCTATCTCGGCATCTCCTCGGTGCCGCTGCAATTGCGCGAGGTCGGACAGGCATTCGGCGCGACACCGCGCCAGCTTTTGTTCAAAATCGAGCTGCCGCACGCCCTGCCGACCATCATGGCGGGCGTCACCCAGGCCATCATGCTGAGTCTCTCCATGGTGGTGATTGCGGCGCTCGTCGGAGCGGACGGCCTCGGCAAGCCCGTGGTACGGGCTCTGAACTCCGTCAACATCGCGATGGGGTTCGAATCGGGCCTCGCGATCGTGATTCTCGCGATCGTGCTCGATCGAGTCTTCAAGCGAGGTCCGAGGGAGAAGCCGTAAGTTCGATTCAGGCCATGAGTGTTTGCTCGATGTCGCCCCAAGACTTGATCGGCTTCTCCCCCGTTGACTCACAGGGTAGCGCAACGCGTGCAGCCTGCGATCGGCGTTCACCCCGAGTTCGTGTGAGTAACTGCCGACGCGTCCGGCGCGCGGCGCTTGGATCCGCTATCATGGAGCCCGGCCATGGATGTTCTCCCGAACGACATTTCCTACCTACCGACCACGGGTGCACGGCGCCTGCACGTGACACCCATCATCGAGGCTACCGACAAAGCCCTCGAGGGCTACGGGGCGCTCGTTGCGGATCCGCGCTCGTTCCCCATCGAGATCGTGCGCTGGCCGGCTCAAGGCTGGCGACCCATCGATGAGAACTCGGGAAACCAGGGCGGAATCACCGAGGGAATTTTCGAATTCTGGTGGAAAGGCGAAATCCTATTCGCCCGCAACAACGCCGTAGGCGACAGTTATCTGTTCGGCTGGAGCACCTGGCCGGAAGAGGCGAAAGCGGAGGCGACCGGCACGCGGGAGCACGCCTACATCTGGCGAGCCAACTATCATCCGGATGGCGGCCAGCTCATCTATCCCATGCACGGCGAGCCCTTCGTCGTGCCGCTCGCTCTGCCGGGCGACGACGTGTCCCCGGATCGATTCACGACGTTCTGGTGCGACGGGACCCGCGGCCTCTATGTCCGGCCGAACGTCTGGCACGGCGCCTTCGTGCCCTTGGCCGACCACGCCGAATTTCTCGACCGCCAGGGCCGCGTGCACGCGCGGGTGTCGGTCGATTTCGTGAAGGAGTTCGGCTGTTACCTCGCGGCGCCGCTGCGCCGGCCGTGACCGCCCCGAGCTGACCTCGCGCCGTCCACCTCGTGCGGCCTCACGTCGCGCGAGTCTCCATGGAGTTGGCCTTCTGCAACAGCGCCTCCGCCATCCGGATGCTGGCGTAGTCGATCAGCCGTCCGTCGAGCGATACGGCTCCGCGCCCGTCCCTCGCGGCCTGCTCCATCGCCTCGAGGATGCGCCGCGCCTTGGTGATTTCGGCCGCGGATGGGGTGAACACTTCGTTGCACAGCGCGATCTGCGAGGGGTGGATCGCCCATTTGCCCTCGTACCCGAGCACGGCGGCACGGTGGGCGGCGGCGCGAAAACCCTCGGGATCATTGAAGTCCCCGAATGGGCCGTCGATCGGCCGCAACCCGTAAGCGCGGCAGGCGATCAGCATGCGGGTTTGTGCGGCATGCCAGGGATCCGTCCAGTGGAATTGCCGCTTGCCCTCCTCGTCCTTGTCGGTGAGAACGCCGGAGTCCTTGTTCACTCCGCCGATCACGGTGGTGCGCGCCCGCGTGGAGGCCGCATAGTCCGCGACACCGAAGGACATGGCCTCGAGGCGCTTGCTCGATTGCGCGATGGTCTCGACGTTCGCCATGCCGAGCGCGGTCTCGATGAGCACTTCGAACCCGATGTGCTTGGTGCGCCGCGCGGCCGTCTCGACCTGGGTGACCAGCATATCGACGGCATACACGTCCGCCGCGACACCCACCTTGGGAATGAGAATCATGTCGAGGCGCGGACATGCCTCGACGATGTCGATGACGTCGCGGTACATGTAATGCGTATCGAGCCCGTTGATGCGCACCATCATGGTCTTGCCGCCCCAGTCGATTTCGTTGAGCGCCTGGACGATGTTCTTGCGCGCCTGCGCTTTGTCGTCGGGAGCCACGGCGTCCTCGAGGTCCAGGAACACGATGTCCGCGGACGACTTCGACGCCTTCTCGAAAAGGGCGGCATTGGAGCCGGGCACGGCCAGCTCGGACCGCTGCAGCCGCGGCGTGGCCGGATCTACGCTGGTGAAACTCATGGAAGCCTCCTCATGGTCGGGACTTTAGCTAACCGGTCGCGCCGAGGCCCGCCGCTGCGCAATTGATGGATCGCAGCAGGGCCGTGCGCACCTCGTCGTTGCCGTCGCTGCGGTGCGCGCGCAACAAATGCACCTGTTCCCGGCTGACCTGATTGATGGTCTTCAAGCGGCGTGCGAGACGGCGGCGAAGTTGCGGAAAGCGCTCACCGATGCAAGCGCCGCCGGAGACTGCCAGGATCATGCGGGAGGTGAGCTCGAATTCGGCGCTTACCTGCGAGAATATTTCGCGACGCACGCGCTCGTCTTGCACGAGCTCGGCGTACTCGCCTGCGATCGACATGTCGACCTGCAGGAGCGTGCGCTCCACATCGTCGAGAATGAGGCGGAACAGTCGCGCTTCGTGGAACATGCGCCGCAGCAGTTCGAGTCCGCGCTCCTTGCGCACGTCGAGAAATGCCTTCATGCCGCTGCCCACGCCGTACCAACCCGACAGCATGTGGCGGTTCTGGGTCCAGGCGAACACCCACGGAATCGCACGCAGGTCCTCGAGGGTTGCAGCCTGGGTGCGCCGTGCGGGGCGTGATCCGATGTTGAGAAGCGACAGCTCCTCGAGCGGACTCGATTGCTGTAGATAGGCGAGCATGCCCGGCGTCTCCATGAGCTTGCGATAGGCCGACCAGGCCGTACCGGCGAGCGCTTCCATGGCCTCGTGGAACTCGTGGACCGGCGCGAGGGCCGCCTCGCGCTGCGAACGCAGCACGTGCTCGACCACCGAGGATCCCAGGAGCTCGACCTGATAGGCGGCCGTGCCCCGATTGGCATATTTGAAGGACACCACCTCGCCCTGCTCGGTGACGCGGAACTGCCCTTTGATCGACCCCGCCGGCGCTGCGGCAATGGCGCGGCCGGTCGGGGCGCCGCCGCGGCTCAACGATCCGCCTCGGCCGTGAAAGAAAGCTATCGTGACGCCGTGTTCGCGTCCCACCCGAGTCAGATCGCCTTGCGCCTTCGCCAGTTCCCAGTGCGCGGTCAGATACCCACCGTCCTTGTTCGAGTCGGAATAGCCGATCATGACCTCTTGGATCTTTCTCTGCACATAGAGGCTGCGCTGCACCAGAGGCACCTCGAGCAATTCCTTCAATATGGCCGGCGCTCGACGCAGGTCCGGAATGGTTTCGAGCAGCGGCACGATCGGCAGCGTGCAGCGCTCGATGGCGGCGGCGTCGGCGAACAATCCGGCCTCCTTGGCGAGGAGGTACACACCGAGAATATCGGCGGCGCTGCGAGTCATGCTGAGGATGAGCGCGCCGAACGCCTCGCGGTCGACGTCCTCGCGCAGGCGCGCGATGGTGCGGAAGGTCTCGAGCGTTTCAGCGGCCTCCGCGGGCAGACCCTCGCAGCTGCGCGGATCGCGGCGCGGCGTGGCAAGCTCGGACTTGAGCCAGCGCTTCCACTCCTGGGAGCTGGGTACGGGAGCCTCGGCCCCGTCATTTCTCGCCCGATACAGAGCCGCGAGAGTCTGATTCACCCGCATGCTGTTCTCACGCACGTCGAGGCGCACGGTGCAGAAGCGGAACGTACCGACTTCGCGCCGCAGCGGCAGAAGCAGCGCGTCGGCGATACCGTCGGCGCCCGAGGCTTGCAACGCGTCGCGCATGAGATCGACGTCCTCGATCAAAGCGTCGGCATGGCGATAGCCGGTCTGCGGCGGGGCCGGCCGCTCCTGCAAGGCGTGCTCGATGGTGGTCTCGATGCGCGACAGCATGCAACCGATGAATTGGCGAAAGATTTCGCCGCGATTGCGCGCCGCGCGCGCCTCGCCATCGGGCAGCGTGCGCAGGGCCTCGCCCACCGCCGCACGAAAGGCGTCAGGCAGCGGCAGTGCGTGATCCTCGATGCTGAGCGCACGGATCAGATCCGACAGCCGCGTCCGGTAGCGCTCGAGGCTCGCGAGGCGCGTCTGCCACAGAGTGCGCCGCGTGACCTCGCTGGTCACGTAGGGATTTCCGTCCCGGTCGCCTCCAATCCAGGAGCCGAACTGGAACAAGATCGGCACGTCGAGCGCCTCGCCCGGGAACTGCTTGACGAAGGCGCTCTGCACTTTGGCGAGCATCTGCGGAACGACGTCGAACAGATTCTCGTTGAAGAAATACAGCCCCCACGCCACCTCCTGCGCGACCGTGGGCTTCTCGAGCTTGAGCTCGCCCGTCAGCCAGAGCAGCTCGATCTCCTCGCGCAGCGCCTGGATGAGCTCGTCGCGCTCTCGATCGGTCCAGCGGGGCGACTCGAGCTCGAGGAGCTTGAGATAGATGCGCCGTTGACGTTCCATGACGGTCACGCGCTTGGCCTCTGTCGGATGGGCCGTGATCACCGGCCGTACGCGCAACGAGCCCAAGACCTCGCGGATCTCGGCGGCAGTTATGCCCTCGCGCGCCGCCGCCGCGAACACGCCGGCAAAGGTGCCGCGCAATTGCCCATAGCCGCGCTCGCGCTCGATCTCGCGGCGATTGCGCATGTCGCGGTTCTGCTCCGCGATCGCGAGCAGCTGGAACCAGATGCCTTGAGCCTGCAGCGTCCTGGCGAGCAGCACCGCCGGCATTCCCGCGGTGTGGCGCTGCTCGCTCAGCACTGCGGCGACTTCCGGCTCGTAGCGCCGCACCACGTCCACCAGCAAATCGAACAGCAGCTCTGCGCGCGAGAAATTTCCGCCCGAGTGGACCTGGGGCGCGATCATGAATGCGCTAGAGCCGCGCCCTGCGCAAGGCCAGAGCAGCGGTGGCGCCTAGCTGGGCCGCGCTCGGCGCCACGAGCAGCCCGTAGCCCTTCATGAGCTCGGTCTTCTCGGCGGCGCTGTCGCCCTCGGCCGAAATGATCGCGCCCGCGTGTCCCATGCGTCGGCCCTTGGGCGCAGTGAGCCCCGCCACATAGCCGACCACCGGCTTGGTCATGTTCTCCTTGACCCATTTGGCCGCCTCCGCTTCCTGCGGTCCACCGATCTCGCCGATGATGACCACCGCGTGCGTCTCGGCGTCCTGCTCGAACAGCATCAGATGGTCCAGAAAGGAGCTGCCGTTGATGGGGTCTCCGCCGATGCCCACGCTCGTGGTGACGCCGATGCCGAGGCCCTTCATCTGCGCGGCCGCCTCGTATCCAAGCGTTCCCGAGCGCGAGACGATGCCGACGTTGCCGCGAATGTAGATATGGCCGGGCATGATGCCGAGCATGGCCCTGCCGGCGCTGACGATGCCGGCGCAATTCGGCCCGACGATCATGGTGCGTTGGGCTTTCGGATAACGCCGCAGGTAACGCTTGACGCGCATCATGTCCTGCGCCGGTATGCCGTCGGTGATGATGCACACGAGCCGCAATCCGGCATCGGCCGCCTCCATCAGCGCATCCGCCGCAAAGGGCGGCGGCACGAAGGCGAGACTCGCTTCCGCACCGCAAGCCTTGACCGCATCCTTCACCGTGTTGAAGACCGGCCTATCGAGGTGCGTCTGCCCGCCCTTGCCCGGCGTCACGCCGCCCACCACTTGGGTGCCGTAGGCGATCATTTCCTTGGCGTGGAACGTGGCCTTGTCGCCGGTGAATCCCTGCACGATCACGCGCGTGGTCTCGTCGATCAAGATGCTCATCGCAACCTTTCTCCACGCGAGGCAGCCACGGCCTTGTCGGCTGCATCCGCCAGCGTATCGGCCGAGATGATGGGCAGCCCACAGCCCTCGATGATGCGCCTGCCCTCCTCCACATTGGTACCGGCAAGGCGCACGACCAGCGGCACGCGCAAGCCCTTCGCAGCCTGCACGACCCCTTGCGCGACCCAATCGCAGCGGTTGATGCCGGCAAAGATGTTGACGAGGATCGCTTTGACGTTCCGATCGGAGAGCACGAGATTGAACGCCGCCGCCACGCGCTCGGGCGAGGCGCCCCCGCCGATATCGAGGAAATTGGCAGGCTCGCCGCCCGCGTGCTTGATGACGTCCATGGTCGCCATCGCGAGGCCCGCTCCGTTGATGATGCAGCCGATATCGCCCGCGAGCCCGACGTAGTTGAGGCCGAGCTCGGCGGCCTGCGTCTCGCGCGGGTCTTCCTCGGCGGCATCGCGCATCTCGGTCACCCGCGGCCGCCGGAACATCGCATTGTCATCGAACGACATCTTGGCATCGAGCGCGAGCACGCGGTCATCCTTGGTGACCACCAGCGGGTTGATCTCGACCATGGTCGCATCGAGATCGCGAAACGCGCGATAGCAGCCCATGATCGTGGTCACCGCCTGACTCACCTGCTTGATGTTGAGGCCGAGCCCGAAGGCGAGTTCGCGCGCCTGGAAGGACTGCAGTCCGACGGCGGGATCGACCTGCTGCTGCAGAATGGTCTCGGGCCGGCTCGCTGCGATCTCCTCGATCTCCACGCCGCCCTCGGCGGAGGCAATGACGCGAATGCGCTCGATCTTGCGATCGAGCACGAACCCGAGGTAGAGCGCGCGCACGTAGGGCTCCGCCTTCTCCACATACAGGCGGTGCACGGCCTTGCCTGCAGGTCCGGTCTGCGCAGTGACCAGCACCGAGCCGAGCATGCCCTTCGCGGCGGCGGCCACCTCCTGGTAGGTGCGGCAGAGCTTGACGCCGCCTGCCTTGCCGCGGCCGCCGGCGTGGATCTGCGCCTTGATGGCCCAGTGCCAGCCGCCCAGCTCCGTCGCGACGTAGACCGCCTGTTCGGGGCTATAGGCAACGCTGCCGCGCGGCACGTTCACCCCGAACGCGGACAGCAACTCCTTGGCCTGATACTCGTGAATATCCATGCGTCTCCCCCGCGATCATAACAACGCGATCGCGCACCCATCATCAGAAATGCGGATGCACAGCATAAGCTCGCACGGTCCCGGCGAGACGCACAATATGAAGCAATGTCTTTTCGAGATATGATTCCTAGTATATTAACTTACTTGTCTTTATTCTCGGCAGACATGCGCGCCTTGTGGACGCGTCCGAGCAGGCGCGCATCGCCGAACTGTGCCGAGAGCTGCGCGAAGCACTCCGTAGGACCTTGCCACTCGAGCTCCTCGACGCGTGCGAACAGGGGCGCATCGCTCCGCAGCGTCGCAAGCCGCTTGAACAGAAGCGCAAGCTCCCGGCGCTCGCCCAACACTTCAGCCGGAAACTCCTCGATGGTCCCGTAACGATCGATGAGCCGCGCTGCCCCCTTGGGGCCGATACCCGCAAGCCCCGGGTAACCGTCCGCACTGTCGCCCACCAGCGCCAGATAATCCGGAATCCATTCGGGCCCGACGCCGAATTTGGCGCGCACGCCCGCCGCGTCGCGAATGCTGTTCGCCCTGCGATCCACCTGCACGACGCGCTCGGCGCGCACGCACTGCGCGAGATCCTTGTCCGGCGTCCAGATCGAGACCTTCTGCACCCGAGCATCGGCCGCGGCGAGCGCCGCCGCCGAGGCGAGCGCATCGTCGGCCTCGAGCTCGATCATCGGCCACACCGCGACACCCATCGCGGCGAGTGCATCCTCGAGAGGCTGAAACTGCGCGCGCAGCGTCGGCTCGATCCCCTCGCCCGTCTTGTAGCCGCTCCACAGCTCGTTGCGGAAGGATTCGATCACGTGGTCGGTGGCCACGCCCAGGTGCGTCGCACCCTGCTCGATCATTTGCAGAACACCATTGAGCACCCCGACCACGGCGCCGAACGGCCGGTCGACGCCCTGCGTGAAACGCCGCAGCCCGTAGAAATGGCGAAACAACTCGTAGGTGCCGTCGATGAGATGTACGATCACCCCTTATATTCACATGGCGCCGCGCCGCGGCGCGAGTCCGGTGCCGAGGAAATACCCATGAACGAGGCGAAAAAACCCGTCGGCCTTCCCGATTGGATCAAGGATCATCTCGCCCGCTATATCGCGACCGACGGCGAGGACGGCTATCTGTGGGACGCGAGCCTCGGCGGCGGAACGGGTCTGGTACCCACGTTGCTGCTGACGACCATCGGACGAAAATCCGGCAAACCCATGACCATGCCGCTCATCTTCGGCCGATCCGGACCGGATTACGTGGTGGTCGCCTCGAAAGGGGGCGCACCGGCGCATCCGGCCTGGTACTTGAACCTGGACGCCAATCCGCAAGTTCGCGTTCAAGTAAAGGCGCAGAAGTTCGCGGCGCTGGCGCGCACGGCCAACCCCGAGGAGCGCCTCGCACTATGGCCCAAAATGGTGGAAATCTATGCGCCCTACGCGCAATACCAGACCAAGACCGAGCGGCAAATTCCGGTCGTGATCTTGCGGCCGGTCGCGGCGTCGAGCCCGTCCTCGCGCTGAGAGCCGCGCTGCGCTGTGGCAGGCTCTGCGCTCACGCGCGCGGCCGCGTCTTGCGCTTCGTGCGCCTTACGGGCGGAACGACGGCGCCGGCGAGAGGTTGAGGCGGGAGAGGATTGCGCAACGGAATGATGGTTTCGAGCAGCACCGAGGTGCTCGAATCGGCAGCCACCGTCAGCCGCTGCAGAATCTCGGCGAGCTCCGTCACCGAACGGGCGACCACTCGAGCGACCATGCAGTCATCGCCGGTCACACTGTGCATCTCGATGACCTGCGGCATCGCGCGCGCGATCTCGCCGAGAGCGCGCTTCTGCGTCGGCTTCGCGCGCAGCCGTACGAAGGCGCTGATGTTGAAACCCAGGCGCGCATGATCCACGCAGAGCATCGCGCCGCGGACGATACCGCGGGTCTCGAGCCGCCGGATCCGATCGGCGACCGTCGGCTGCGACACGCCGAGCTCGCGGGCGATCTCGGCGTAAGGACGGCGTGCATCGGCATCCAGCCGCGCAAGAATCTTGAGATCCAGTGCATCCATAATGAAAGTTTCGACGGTGTTACAGCTTTAGAATAAAGACCAATTGCAGCGATATCTTATATAAGGCAAGGCAAATCCACCACCGCGGATCTATCATTGAAGCCCGGTAGCATGAGGAGCCGCCATGTCGGGAAGTGTAGCCGCGCAGAGGACCTCGCCTTGGATGATCGGGGCATGCCTCCTGGCGGTGTACATCATCTGGGGCACGACATACTTCGCAATCAAAGTGGGCGTCGGGGGAATCGCGCCTCTCTTCCTGGTGGGAACGCGCTTCATGGTCGCGGGCGGCGCCCTGATGATCGCGCAAATGCTCCGAGCGCAACGGCTGCCGACCCCGAGGCAGTGGCGCAACGCCGCGCTGCTCGGACTCTTGCTGCTGGTCGTGGGCAACGGCGGAGTGACGGTAGCCGAGCGCTGGGTGAGCTCTGGCGCCACCGTCGCCCTCATCAGCGTCATGCCTCTGGCCACGGCGCTGTGGAGCGGCGCACTCGGCCAGTGGCCGCGCGGTGGGGAATGGCTCGCCATCGGTGTCGGCGCCGTCGGCGCCGCCGTCATGCTCATGGGCCGCGATCTGCATGGGAGTATTCCCGGGACGGCACTCATCCTTCTCGCCACGACTTGCTGGTCTCTAGGCACGGTGCTGTCCCGTCGACTCGACGTCCCGCACGGGCCCACGGGTTTCGGCGCCGAAATGCTCTCTGCCGGCGTCATCGCGCTCGCCTTGAGCGCGGTGCTTGGGGAGCATTGGGTTCTGCCCTCCGCGCCGAAGTTCTGGTGGGCCTGGGCCTATCTGGTCGTATTCGGCTCGCTGATCGCGTTTTCCGCTTATCGCTATGTGGTCGAACGCGTCTCGCCGACGCTGGCGGCGACTTATGCCTATGTCAACCCGCCCGTGGCACTGCTCGTGGGATGGTGGCTCGGCAACGAATCGTTCTCCGCCAACGTTCTGGTGGGACTCCCGATCGTGCTGAGTGCCGTTGCGCTACACGCCTGGATTCAGAGAGGATCGTTCACCGACCAGCGCAGGAGCCGCTCCGTCCCGGCGGTGAATCAAGCTCCCCTCAGCGTTCCACGAACGCCCGCTCGATGACGTAGTCACCCGCTTCGCCTACACCCGGCGAGATCTCGAAGCCCTTGGTGTTCAATCCTCGGGACCGCTACACCGTGCGGCTCACCTGGCGGTGCAACCAGATTCGAGCGGTGGCCCAGTCACGGTCGACCGTGGCGCGCGAGATGCCGAGCACCTCGGAGATCTCCGGCGACGACAGGCCCCCGAAAAAACGCATCTCGACAATCTGCGCTTGACGCTGAAGCCTCGTGCACCAGAGCCGTGCTCTGCAACGTGTGATCGGGGCGCTCCCGCCGCAGCTGCGCTCGAGCGACTCGGCGCAGCTCGTTATAGACGAGCGGCAAAAGCGCAGCGACCGATCAGAGTCTTGCGTTCACAACCGACTCGAATAAATCCGTCTTCCTATGGGAAATGCGTAAAAGCCGCGCAAATCGCCTCACGGCTCAATCAATCCCGCGGGGATCGGCGTTACGAGCGGAAGCCGACGACCGCAGCACAGAAATGGCAGGATTCAGCGGCGTACGCTGAGAACTATGACAATTCGCCAATATTGGACTCGACGAGGGGCGTGGTTCAGCCTTCTGTGGTGCGCCGCTGCGGCGAATTTCCTCTATTGCGGCTACCTCAGTCTTCACCCGCACAATCAGATCATTCTGTACGCGGTGGAGATCGTATCTCTGGTCCTGGCCTCAGGTCATCTCGTTTGCCTGAAGCGAATTCCCTGTCCGAGGTGCAAGAAAGGCATGGGGCTCGCCAGCACGCGCCCAGCGAATCGACGGATGATCGGCAAGCCGATTCATTGCAAGAGTTGCGGCGTGGACATTGACGAGCCGATGGTGCCGAGCGCAATCGGTACTCGTTAGAGCGACACGGGAGTCGGAAGCCGGCGCAGCCCCTCGCATTTACCGAGGGGACCGCTGGTCGAATCGTCCTATCGCGTGTCGCCGATAAAGCCACATCAGCAGCGCGATGACCGAGCCGCCGGGCAGCAATAGACCTATGGCCGCATAGGGCGCCAGTCCTTTAAGCTTTGCAACAACAGCCGGCATGGCGCGTCAACCAATCACCAGGGCCAACTGCAAAACCACCGCGGATGCGGCCGTGGCCGCGACGGCAAGAACCGCCTGGGCGAGCCTTAGGGATAGCATTTCGTTCCTCATGTGCATTCTCCAGAAGTTGAATTGATCGGACCAGGGACAGGTTGAACCCCCTGCCAATGCACAACAAACGGAGTTCCTGAGGGAGTGTTTAGCTTTGCTTAACTGACGGAGATAGCCGGGCATACAGTAGTCGCCGACCCTCGGCGCTGTACGGGTTATCCCGTGGATTTCCACAACCCCGCGCGGTTACCGTGCCCTCCATGGAATACGCCCGCCTCGAGACCGCGACCCTCGCGCATGTCGATGACAGCTACTACTACGGCGCCTATTGCCGCATGTGCAAGCACCACGCGCGGGTATCGTTGGTACGGCTGCGGGCGCACCTGGGCGATAATTTCCCGCTGATGAAAGTGAAGGACCGGCTACGGTGTGAGCGCTGCCGGTCGAAAGCGGTGACGATCACCTTTCTCGCGCCGAACCAGAGAGGCGGGAGTTTGGTCCAACTGTTTGGCTACGAGCCGAAATAGACCGTCCTAGTCAGCAATCTTGTCCTGCGTCTTGGTGTCGAAGTCACTCGCCGCATGGCGCTCGTGCAACTGACTGGAAAGCTCGCCGTAGGTTCTGTTGACCATGCGACCGCGCTGCACGGCAGGTCTCGCCAGGACCATGGAGGCCCACCGCTGCACGTTCTTGTACTCATCCACGGAGAGAAACTCCGCGGCACCGTACAGCCACCCCTTCGCCAGTCCCCCGTACCAGGGGAAGATCGCCATATCGGCGATCGTGTAGTTATCGCCCGCGATGTACTCGCACTCTCCGAGCCGCCGATCAAGGACGTCGAGCTGACGCTTCACCTCCATCGCGAATCGATCGATCGCATATTCGATCTTGGCCGGTGCGTAGGCATAGAAGTGACCGAAACCACCGCCGAGGAAAGGTGCGCTCCCCATCTGCCAAAACAACCAAGACAGGCACTCGGCGCGTGCGCCCATGACCGCAGGCAGATAGGCCTGGAATTTCTCCGCGAGATACAAAAGTATCGCCCCGGACTCAAAGACACGAATCGGCTTCTCGCCGCTGCGATCCAACAGGGCCGGGATCTTGGAATTCGGATTCACGGCCACGAAACCGCTGCCGAACTGATCGCCATTGATAATATTGATGAGCCAGGCGTCGTACTCGGCGTCGGAGCGGCCAAGCGCCAACAGCTCCTCGAGCATGATCGTGACCTTTACGCCGTTCGGCGTACCGAGCGAGTAAAGCTGCTGTGGATGGCGCCCTACGGGCAGATCTTTTTCGTGCGTCGCACCTGCAATGGGGCGATTGATGCTGGCGAACTGGCCGCCGTTGGCCTTGTTCCACGTCCAGACTTTCGGTGGAACATAGTCGGATGAATCGCTCATTGTCGCTCCGGGCAATAATCTAAAGTGTCCGACCTACAGCCAGCGGCGAATACGTTCGGCCTGCTGGCGCAGGGCTTCCGGATCCACTTTGACGGCGGCATGCATGAGCAACTGTTCCCCCGGGCGGCGGGGAATGATATGAAAGTGCACATGTGGAACCGTCTGACCCGCGGTGGGGCCATTTACCTGGCTGATCAGGATGCCCGGCGCGCCGAACGCTCGCTTTACAGCGGCGGCAACGTGTTGCGTGGTGCGCATACAGGCGGCGGCACCTTCCGGCGACAGATCGAACAGAGTTTCAGCCGGCTCCCGCGTGATCACCAATGCATGCCCCTCGGTCTGCGGCATGAGGTCCATGAATGCGAGCGTGTGCTCGTCCTCGAAAAGCCGGACGCACGGTAATTCGCCGCGAAGAATCCGTGCAAATGCGTTTTGCGGATCATAAGGCATGATATCCGCAGAATATCACGGAGCCTTCGTCCGTGCGTCCACGCACGGCCGCGGGGTGAACGGAACCGCGGAGTCAACGCACCTAGCGGGCGGACTGCACCAGCGATGTCGCGACGCCTTGCTGGCCGCCGGCGTCCTGCGTCGCCAAACCACCAATGGCCGACCAATCCAGGTTGTCGCCGCCTTGTGCGAAAAGCCGCAGAAATCGGTCGTGCAGCAGGCTCGCAAGCGGCATCGGCACCCGCAGCGTCTCGGCTTCTGCGAGCGCCAGG
>Ga0302314_10000664_pt1 | contig 63611 bp, 56 predicted proteins | sample III_Palsa_N2_3_FD_200533 | JGI IMG/M metagenome (GOLD analysis project Ga0302314, IMG submission 200533) | Peat permafrost microbial communities from Stordalen Mire near Abisko, Sweden - III_Palsa_N2_3 | ecosystem: Environmental > Terrestrial > Soil > Palsa > Peat permafrost | place: Sweden...
GTGTTCCGCCGGCGAAGGACTACGCCGAGCTGACCAAGCGGCCCGAAATCCACAAGGCCGTCCAGGCTATTATCGACGACTTCAACCAGCACGAGCCGCCCTACAACCAGCTGAAGCGCTTCGCGGTGATGGACCACGACTTCACCCAGGAAACCGGCGAGCTCACGCCCACCCTGAAGGTGAAGCGCAAGGCCTGCACCCTCAAGTACCAATCCATCCTCGATGGGCTGTACGACGGGGAAAAGCTGAGCGTCTGAGGGACCGAAGGTGTCCAACCCCCTGCGGTTGGCGCTTTTGGGGAGCTGGCAACAGGGCCCGCTTGACCCTGGAACGGGTTCCAGGTTGCAGAATGCCGGCATGTCACTTTCTGGACTGCCGATTGGGGTACTTGCCAGACGCACCGGACTGAGCCCCGACTCTCTTCGGCACTACGAGAGTCTCGGGCTTCTCCCTCTCGCACCGCGCTCGGCTGGTGGGGCGCGTCGGTTTCCGCCTTCCGCCGAGCAGCAGGTGCGAGTCATCCAGACCGCGCTTCGCCTTGGATTTTCGCTCGGCGAGCTCACCGAAATTCTCGTCGAACGCCGACGAGGGGGCACCCCGTGCCGAAGAGTCTACGCACTGGCAAGTGCAAAGCTGCAAGCGCTGGACATTCGGCTGCGCGAGCTGAAGCAGCTTCGCGACGCACTCGAGGCCATCCTCGTCACCTGGCAGACGCGTCTTGCGGGCAGCGGCCTGGGCCAGCGGGCTGGGCTGCTCGACGCGCTCGCCGAGCAAGGCTTGCCCGTGCCTGCTCGACCTCCCTTCTCGCGTCGGAGTGCCTCTCCATGACCTCGCTCATTCTGCTTTCTCTCCTCTTTGGCAGCGCCGAAGCCTGTCCGCACGCCGCAGCCGTCGACCAACGGGGCGACCAAGGGATGGGGTTTGACCACGAGAAGACGGCGCACCACTTCCTTCTCACATCCGATGGAGGCGCCATCTCCGCCGAAGCGCTGGATGCGGCCGACGTGGACTCCCGTGAGTCCATTCGTCATCACATGGCGCACATCGCCGGTGCGTTCTCGCGGGGGGACTTCGCGATGCCGATGTTCATCCACGGCCGCACGCCGCCCGGCGCGTCCACCCTGAAGCGTCTCCATGCACGCATCCGCTACCAAGTGGAGGACACCGAGCGCGGCGCCCAGGTGGTCATCCGGACTGCGGATGCCGAGGCGTTGAAGGCCGTGCATGCCTTCCTCCGCTTTCAGATTTCAGACCACCGGACAGGGGACAGCACCGAGCTGCAGCGCCCAGATGGCGGCGCGCCGTAGCTTCGGAGACTCGCCCCCGGGGAAGCCCTTTTCTGGGAAGGGAAAGCGCCACGGCGGGCGCGGCGGCTGAGGCACGCGCGTGTCGGGCGGCCCGAGGCAGGGCCGAAGCCCGGCTTAGAGGTCCTTGCTAGACGGGGTGACGGAGCGAGGCCGGGGGTTCCCGTCCGCGTCGACGCCGCCGCCGAGCGAGCCCGGAGCGCGCTGCTGGGTCTCAGGCGGCGTCTGCTCCTCGCCTCCGAAGCCCTTCTTGAAGTTGCGGATGGCCTGCCCTAACGAAGAGCCAAGCTGCGGCAGCTTCGCCCCGCCAAAGAGAACCAGGGCGGCGAGGAGGATGATGACCAGCTCGCCCATCTTGAGACCGAACATGTGTTTCGCCTTCCAGGTCAAAGCGCCCTTCTCCGGGCGCTCCCCGTAAACACCGAAGCCACGACATCTGCACGAAACCAGGGCCGGGCGCAAGCCACGGCCGCGCCCCTCGGCCATCCTGAGGCGGCGCGGCCCCGCACAGGGGCGACGGGGGTGCATGCTTGACGCTTCGCCGGGACGGCCACTACGGTCAGCGCCCCGTTGACTTCTGAATCACCTTCCTGGAGCCGACCATGGCCGACGCCACTGCCAAGAGCATCCTCGAGAACGACATCCCGGCGCTGTTGACGGCCAAGCCAGAGATGGCCAAGGAGATTAACGCCGTCATCCATTTCGTCATCACCGGAGACACCGGCGGCACTTGGACGGTGGACCTGACCAAGCCCGCGGGCTGGGTGACGTCCGGCGCTGTGGGCGAGCCGAAGATGACGGTGACGGTGAGCGATGCGGACTTCGTCAAAATCCGCAGCAAGCAACTCAATGCCCAGATGGCGGCCATGCAGGGGAAGCTGAAATTCAAGCCGATGGACATGGGCCTGGCCATGAAGCTCGGCAAGCTGCTCGCCTGACGTGACGCGCCCATCCGAGGGCCTCCCGCTGGCCGGGCTTCGTGTCCTCGACCTCACCCGGCACCTCCCCGGTCCCTACGCCACGCTGCTCCTGGCAGACCTCGGGGCCCAGGTGGACAAGCTGGAGGAGCCCGCCGGCGACCCGACGCGGGCGTTGCCCTTCGGCGCGGAGGAAGGGGGCAGCTACTTCAGTGGCCTCAACCGCGGCAAGCGCTCGCTCGTGCTGGACCTCAAGGCCCAGGGCGGCCCCGCGGCGTTGCTGCGCCTGGCCGGCCACTACGACATCCTGGTGGAGGGCTTCCGTCCGGGCGTGCTCGAGCGGCTCGGCCTCGGGCATGAGGTGCTGAGGGCCGCCCATCCGGCGCTCGTGGTGTGCGCCCTGTCCGGCTTTGGGCAGACGGGCCCGGACCGACTCCGCGCCGGACATGACTTGGGGTACCAAGCGCGTGCCGGCGTGGTGGGCTACGCCGGCGGCCCCGACGGGCCCGGGATGCCCGGAGGACAGCTGGCGGACGTCGGCGGGGCGCTCTTCGCCGTGGTGGGGATTCTGGCCGCGCTGCACGCGCGCACGCGCACTAAGCAAGGCACGGTGGTGGACGTGGCGCTGGCCGACTCGGCCACCGCCTTTCTTCACCTGCAGCTTGCTGCGCACCTGGCCGGCGGCCTGCCACTCCGGCCGGGAAAGGACCTCCTCAACGGCGGACTTCCCTGTTACCGGCTTTACCGGACGGCGGATGGACGGCAGCTGGCGGTGGCCGCGCTCGAACCGCGCTTCTTCACCGCGCTCTGCGAGCGGCTCGGACGTCCAGAGCTGGTGGCACCCTGTTACGCCGGTGGCGAAGCCGCAGACGGGGTGCACCGTGCCCTCGAGGCCCTCTTCGCCTCAGCGCCTCTGGCCAGCTGGGAAACGAAACTCGCCGGGCTGGACGCCTGCGTGGAGCCGGTGCGTGCGCCCGAAGACGTCCCGAAGGACGCCCAATTCTGCGCGCGCGGTCTCTTCGTCCAGGGACCGACGCAGGTGCGCCGGATGGCCACCCCGCTTCGCTTCGGGCCGCTTCCGGACGGAGCGGCGCCAGCACTCGGAGCCGACAGCCGGGAAGTGCTGGCCGAGGCGGGCTTCACCCCAGCCGAGATGGACGCGCTCGGCGTCCGCTGAAGCGCCGACGGAGGCTGCTTTCCAAGGACGGGCGCCCCCCTTCCGGCGCACCGCCCAAGCCCCCTGGGGGCCTGGGAGGCTTGCGCATGAGCAGGAGCCTGGGATTGACTTTAGAATCAATTTCTCGCACCGTGCCTGGAGGCACCGCCCGCCCGTGAGCACCCATTTCACCGAGGAGCACCAGGCCTTTCGACGCACCCTGCGTGCCTGGGTGGAGAAGGAGCTCGCCCCGCATGCCCTGGAATGGGACCGGGCGGGGATTTTCCCCCGCGAGGTGTTTCGCCAGTGCGGCGCGCTCGGTTTTCTCGGCATCAACCACGACCCAGCCTGGGGCGGCAGCGGCCTCGACTACTGGTACGTGACAGCCTTCTGCGAGGAGCTGACGCGAAGCCACAACGCCGGCGTCAACATGGCGCTCCTCGTCCAGAGCCAGATTGCCACGCCCATCATCGGTGAGATTGGAACCGACGAGCAGAAGAGCGAGTTCCTCGCTCCGGCCCTCAGTGGCGAGAAAATTGCCGCACTGGCCATCAGCGAGCCGGGCGGCGGCTCGGACGTGGCGAGCATCCAGACCACTGCGCGTCGGGTGGGTGGCGACTTTGTCCTCAACGGCTCGAAGATGTGGATTACCAACGGCACCCGCGCCGACTTCCTCACCTGCGCCGTCCGCACCGGCGGCGAGGGCTACCCCGGCATCTCACTGCTCACCGTGCCCACCGACATCAAGGGCTTCGGGGTGAGCAAGAAGCTCGACAAGATTGGGAACCTGGCCTCGGACACGGCCATCCTCTACTTCGAGGACGCCAAGGTCCCCGTCCGCTACCTGCTCGGCGAGGAGAACCAGGGCTTCGCGCACATCATGAGCAACTTCCAGGGAGAGCGCCTGGTGGCGGCCATCGGCACCGTGGCCGGGATGGAGCGGATGGTGGAGGAGGCGCTGGCCTGGGGACGCGAGAGGAAGGCCTTCGGCCGGCCCATCCTCGGCTTCCAGGTGTGGCGTCACAAATTCGTCGAGCACCTCTCGGCCATCGAGGCGGCCAAACGGCTCACCTACCACGCGGTGGACCTCTTCGAGACGAAGCAGTACCCGGTTCGCGAAATCTCCATGGCCAAACTCTTCGCCGGGGACCTGGCCCAGAAGGTGGCCTACGACTGCCAGCAGTTTCTCGGCGGGATGGGCTACATCGACGAGACCCACATCGCCCGGGCCTGGCGCGACGTGCGGTTGGTCACCATCGGCGGAGGGACGTCCGAGGTGATGAAGGAGATTCTCGCCAAGCTCGAGGGCTTCTAGGCGCCCCCCTTGACCGTGGCGTCGGGGCTCGACGTCCTGGCCCTCGGGGTGGCAAGTTGCCCTGCCAAGCTGCCGCGTGAAGCTCACTCCTCTTTCTTGAGAACGCATGCCTTCGGTTGACGCACTGGAAGAGGCGGCTCGCTCGTCGGGCCTCGAAACCCTGCGCCAGGCGTCGACTTCGAGCATCAGCCTGCACCGGCTCGGGTTTTTCTTCGCCGGGCTGTCCCTGCACCTTGCCTCGGTCGACGGCCGGACGACGGCGAGGCTTCGCCACGGCTCGCTCCCCAGTTGGGGTGTCTGGCTCATCATCCTCTCGTGCGCCAGCCCGATGCTGGGGCTTCTGGCCCATCGGCGCGACGGCGAAGCGGTTTTTGCGCTGCTCTTCATCGGCTGGGCAACCGTGCCCTACCTCATCCTGCTCTTCGCGGTGGGGCGAGTGAGGGACAGACTCTTCCATCAGGCCTCTCAGCGAGAACGCTAGGCGGCGCACGTCGTCCTCGAGCCCGGTCCCTCCCCCCCTCGCCATTTCGGTAGGCGTGCCCGCTGAGGTGAGGCAGGGACGTCCAGACTCAACCGGCGCCCGTCGCTTGTTGCTCTGGCGGCCCCCCGCGAGGAGAAGCGCTCGTCACTTCTTGGCGAAGAGTGCTTCGGCGGCTGAGAGCAGCTTGTTGCGGTTGGCTTCGCCGGTGAGCCCGCCATCGCCAATCTGGAAAAACTCACAGAAGTTGGCGTCGTCCTTGTCGGCCGGGACCTCGGCGAAGGGCTCCTTGCACTGCTTGGCGACGGCTTCGTCGAAGTGGCGGCACTGGCGGCAGGCGTGGAGGTCGTGGCCACACGTGGGACAGGTGTCTCCCCGGCCGACTTGGTTGCCGACGACGTCCAGACGGCTGCCGCACCATGCGCACCCGGGCATAACGGGGCGCACTCTACCGCTCGTGGCGTTCCAGTGTGCACTGGCGTCCGGACGCCGCACCGCGCTAGGGACAGCGCAAGGAATGGGAAAGCCCTATCGCCCGAAGGACCACTACTTCCAGAAGGCAAAGGCCGCAGGGTTACGGGCCCGGAGCGCCTTCAAGCTGGAGGAGGTGGCGCGCCGCTTCCACCTCCTGCGCCCGGGGTCTCGCGTGCTGGACCTCGGCGCGGCGCCGGGGGGCTTCCTCCAAGTCATCGCCCAGGCGGTGGGGCCCTCGGGGCTGGCGGTGGGCGTGGACCTGGTGCCGCTGCAGCCCTTCAAGGAAGCCTGGGTGCGCACGGCCGTCCTCGACGTGCTCGCCGAGGACGCGCTGAAGGTGCTGGAGACGCTGGTGGCAGGGTCCTTCGACGCGGTGCTCTCGGACATGGCGCCCAAGACGAGTGGCATTCGCAGCGTGGACGAGGCTCGTTCCTTGCGCCTTTCGGAGCGAGCCCTGGAGGTGGCAAGAAGCCGCGGCAAGGTGGGCTCGAGCTTCCTGGTGAAGCTCTTCATGGGAGGGGACTTCGAGGCCTTCCGTGCCGAGCTCCGGCGCTCCTACGAGGAGGTGAAAGTCATCCGGCCCGAGGCCACCCGCTCGGCGAGCCTGGAGGTGTACTTGCTGGGACGGAGGCTCAAAGCGTTACACGTCTAATCGACGCCTTCTGGTGCGAGCGCATTGGAAATCTCGAGGAGATTCCCGTCCGGGTCTCGCAGGTACACGGAACGAATCCTCCCAGTGGCACCGCTGCGCTCGACGGGCCCCGCCTCGATGGGAATCCCGAGCTCTGCAAGCTGCGAAATGACTCCTTCGAGAGGGGTCGACGAGATGAAGCAGAGGTCGGCTGAGCCCGGCGTCGGCTTGGCCGCTTTGGGCTCGAACTCTTTGCCGACCTCGTGCAGGTTGACTTTCTGCTCGCCAAAGCAGAGCGCCTTTCTGCCGGCAGCGAAGACTTCGACGCGCATTCCCAGGACCGAGGCATAGAAGGCGCAGCTGCGTTCGATGCTGGCCACGGTGAGCACCAGGTGGTCCAGATGGTGGATGTCAATCATTGGTCCAATGTCGGCAGTCGAACGCGGTGCAGGAATGGCCTTGGGTCCGTCCAGATGAGCGCCGCTAGGGAAGGGCGATGCTCAGCCTGGCGGCGCGAAGCTTTCCCACCTGAACGAGGTAGCGACCAGGACCGAGTTCGGCCTTGACGTCCGTGACACGGGTGCCATCCAGACGCACCGCGCCCTGCCCGATGAGCCGGCGGCCATCGCTGGTGGAGGCGGCGAGGCCCGCCTCCGCAAGCGCCCGGACCAGGGGAAGCGTGGTGGCGCCGGCCGGGAGCTGCACCAGGGCCTGGGGCAGGCTGTCCACATCGAGCTGCTTCTTGCTGAAGCGGCTGTCGAAGTCCTTCGCCGCACGCTCGGCGGCCTCCGCGCCATGGAAGCGCGCCACCAGCTCCTGGGCTAGGTGCACCTTGACGTCCTTGGGGTGAAGCGTCCCGGCGTTGACCTGGGCCCTCGTCGAAGCCACGTCCGCCAGGGACTTTGCCGACAAGAGCTCGAGGTAGCGCCACATGAGGTCATCCGAGATGGACATCAGCTTTCCGAACATGCTCTCCGGCGGCTCGGCCACGCCGACGTAGTTGTCCAGGCTCTTGGACATCTTCTCGCCGACAATCCGTCCTCCCTCGAGCTTGGCGTGGATGCCCTCCAGGAGAGGCCCGGTGAGGATGACCTGGGCCTCCATCCCGAGCTCTCGCATCAGCGTCCGACCGACGAGGAGGTTGAAGAGCTGGTCACTGCTTCCGAGCTCCACATCCGCCTTCAACGCTACCGAGTCGTAGCCCTGCAGCAGCGGGTAGAGCAGCTCGTGCAACGCAATGCTCTTGCCCTCCTTGAAGCGCGTCTTGAAATCCTCGCGCTCCAGCATGCGGGCCAGCGGCCATCGCGCCGCCAGGCGCACCAGCCCCTCGGTGCCGAGCGCGTCTAGCCATTCGGAGTTGAAGCGCACCGACGTCCTTTCGGCGTCCAGCACCCCGAAGACTTGAGCCTTGTACGTCTCGGCGTTGGCCAGCACCTCGGCGCGGGAGAGCGCCGGACGGGTGACGTTTTTCCCAGACGGGTCGCCGATGAGTGCGGTGAAGTCGCCGATGAGAAACACCACCTGGTGGCCGAAGTCCTGAAACCGGCGCATCCGGCTCAGCAGCAGGGTGTGACCGAGGTGGAGGTCCGGGCGGTTGGGGTCGAAGCCGGCCTTCACCACCAGCGGCGACTCGGTGTCGTAGGAGCGCTTGAGCTTGGCCTTCAGCTCGTCCGCGACGTGGACCTCGACGGTGCCGCGGGTCACCTCGGCAAACTGCTCGTCGGGGGTGGCGCGGCGGAGAAGGGAGCTCATTTTCGGCGAGGGCGAGCACCTACCACAGTTGTTCGGGCCCCGGTCGCGGCGAACGTCTCCTCCTCCGTCACCACCTGGTGCACCGGGACATCCTCCTCCCCGACCGGGAGGGCCTCGAGCACTTGCTCGGAGAAGGCCAATGCGATGCGGGGGGTGGACGAAGGGGCGATAGAAAGCGTGGCGTCGTAGTAGCCGGCGCCCCGCCCGAGGCGATGGCCCTGGCGGGTGAAGCCGAGGCCCGGGACGACGAAGAGCTCGATGGCCGAGAGTGCCACCACCGGAAGGACGTCCAGGGGCTCGCGGATGGCGAGCCGGCCAGCCCGGACGAGGTGGGCCCCGTTGTGCACGGCGCGGAAGGTGAGCAGCCGTCCCTCGGTCGGCACCACCGGCAACACCACCATCTTCTTGTCCGCCAGCGCCGCAGCCAGCAAGGCGTCGGTGGGCACCTCGCCCGGGAGCGCGGCATAGAGGGCCACGGTGCGCGCGGCTTGGAATTCCAGGGTGGCCAACAGCCGTGCCTGGACACGGGCACCGCGCAGCAGCACGTCCTCGGGGGCGAGCGCGCGCCGGACCGCGTTCAGCTGCGCGCGGACCTGGCGCTTGTCCTCGGCGAGCTTCCCCCCACTCATACCTTTCGGCAGCGTGCTCTTGCCGAGTTCAAGAAAAGAGTCCCCCGCTGAGCCGTGTGGGCGGCGTCCATTGAACCCAGTCAGATAGGTGGGAACCAAGACGGTCGCCGTAGGTCTCCCGCCCTCCGAAGAGGGCGGGCATGACGCATGGAGACCAAGGATGGCTCCCGGATTGGACGTATCGGTTCGAATTTCTGCCGCACATCACGCACCCCGCAGGGGACAGCCGAGCCGGGCACTCCTGACACGTTCCTCCTGTTCGAGAGCCCCGTATGGGTCGAGGGAGACGTCTTTCCCTCCAAGGGGCAGAGTAAGAAGCGCGCTCCGAGGGGTCAAGAGAAGCCGCACGCGCAGAACGTAAACGTCGACCCCCCATGCGGCCTGGCGGGGTAGAGTCCTTCCCCCCCAGCTTTTGAAGGCCCATAGCGCGGCTGCCGCCGTCCCAGGCGGCCGCTTCCCGCCCCGTGAACGCCTCCGCGCGCACCCTCTGCGCCCTCCTCTTGCTGCTGCCAGCGGTGGCGCTTGCGGTGCCGCAGCTTCCCGAGCGGGCCAGGTGGGGGCCCGAGGGGGAACTGCGCTGGGAGACACCGGACGGGCTGCACATCCTGGGCCGGGCGGGGACCCCCAACCCGTGCGGTTACGAGGTGGGGCGGACGGTGGTGGACGCCGTCTGGGAGGGGAACGTGCTGGTGGGTACCATCCGGCTGTGCACCGTCGGCCGCGCCTGCCCGAGCGGTGAGTTGCCCTACTTCGCCATCTACAATGGCGCGGACGGCACGGTCGTCGCAGACCTCCTCTTGCCCCAGGGATGCACCTCGACGGGCCTCGACGGACGCCGGCTGGTGCTCGGTCCACGGGCGAAGCTGCGCACAGACTTGCCCCGCCACGTGGCCCTGGGGACGCAGGCCATGGAGGAGCGCCGGGGAAGGGCGGCGCGCGTCGAGTTCGAAAAGGCGCTGGCCGCCAAGGAGGACCCGGCGCAGGTTTACCTCGGGCTTGGCCAGGCGGCTGTCCTGCTCGGGGAGAACGACGCGGCCATCGAGGCGTACCGGAAGGCCTTTCAGTACGCGCCGGGCGGGCTCGTCCTCTACAACCTAGCCTGCGCTCAGGCGCGCAAGGGCGACCTCGAGGAGTCCTTCCAGGCGCTGGAAGACGCGATGAAGCACGGCTTCACCGCGGCCGAGGACATGGCGCGCGACCCGGACCTCCACACCCTGCAGACGCAAGACCCGGTGCGCTTCGCGGCCCTCTTGCAGAAGGCGCGAGCCAATGCCGCGCACCGGCCCACCCGGAATGGCGGAGGCGGGGCGCCATGAGCCCCTTCGCCCATGCGGGCTGGAAACCGGGGAGAGTGTTTGGACAGTTCGAGGTGCTCGCTCCGTTGGGCCGCGGGGGAATGGCCGAGGTGGTGCGGGCGCGGACGCTGGGGGGCCCCTGGGCCGGCCAGCAGGTGGCGCTCAAGCGGCTGCTCCCGGAGCTGGCCCAGGTGGCCACCTACGTGCAGCGCTTCGCGCGCGAGGGCGAGCTGGCCACGACGCTGCATTCGCCCAACATCGTCCAGACACTGGAGGTGGGCCTCTTCGAGGGCATCTGCTTCATCGTCATGGAGTGGGTGGACGGCCGAGACCTGGCGCAGGTGCTGCGCAAGTGCCGCCAGCGCCACATCCCGGTCCCGGTGGACTTCGCCGTCTACCTCACGCACGTGCTTCTCGGCGCCCTCGATTATGCGCACAACGCGCAGTCGCAAACCGGCGAGCCCCTGGGCCTCATCCACTGCGACGTGTCGCCCTCCAACGTCTTCATCTCTCGTGGCGGTGAGGTGAAGCTCGGGGACTTCGGCATCGCCCGGGTGCGCACCGCGCAGGGGCGGGACGCCCAGCTCGCCGGCAAGCCCTACTACCTGGCCCCCGAAGTCCTCCAGGGCGAGGTGCATCAGGCGGCGGACCTCTGGGCGGTGGCGGTGATGCTTTACGAGTTGCTTACGCTTCAGCGCCCCTTCCAGGGGCGTGACCCGGAGACGGTGTTCGCCGCCATCGAGGCCGGCCGCTGGCGGCCGCTGTCCGAGGCCCGGCCCGAGGCTGGCACCGCGCTGGATGCGGCCATGATGCGAGCGCTGGACCCGGACCCAGCACGTCGCTTCCCCACCGCAGCGGACTTCGCCCTCGCGCTCGAGCCGCTCTACGACGAGCGGGTGGGGACGCCGCTGGCCATCGCCGCGCTGGTGCGGGGACTCTTCGGAGCCTCCGAGGAGCAGACGGTCCCCTAGCGAGGTCTCCGCCCAAGAGCCCCGTGCAGTCCTAGTTTGCTGGCTCTCCAGGGGCAAGGTCTCGCGCCCTGGCGCTACCCCGTTGGGTGCCGGCCACAAACGGTGCTGGTGAGGACCGACGTCAGAAGGTCACGTCGACGGCGACATCCTCGGCGTGGCCATTCGTCGTCGGCGACGGCACGAAGACGGCGGTCAAGGTGCCGTGGAGGTTGTGCCAAAAGTACGGCCATCCTGTTCCGTCCGGCGGCGAGGGCGAGCCGGTGGCGGTGATGTTCAGCTCGAAAGAGCCTGCCTCTTGAGTGCCATCGGTGGATTCGAAGGATTGCATCCACTGACTCCCTTCGAGCTCGCCTTGCGCGGCGAGGCTGTTGGAGGTCGTGAAGGTGCCAGTCTGCGGCGACGTCCCAGCAACGAAAATATTGAAAACAAGCGTGGGACTCGCCTCGGCGGAAGCCGGGCTCATGTTGAGGGCCCACACCGGCGTCGTCTCCACGAGGTGAGAATTGACGCCGGCAGTCACGGTGACACTGGCACTGCCCGAGAGGCCCCCGCTGAGGCTCGCGGTGGCGCCGAGACTGCCCGGCGAACCTCCGCATCCCGTCGCCACCGCCGCCACGACAACGCCCAACCTTCGCGCAGTCGAACGCATCTCACCCCCAAGCCTACAGGTTGAGGCCCGCCGCTGGTGAAGGAGGCGCGCCTCGGGCGGTGCTTTCCCGGTGGGGCGGAACCCTCAGGCCGCCGCGGCGCCGAGGCCGAGGCGCGTCACATGGCGGACGAGCGCGTTCACGGCCTGGTCCACCTCCTCGGCCGTCGAGCCCGGTCCGAGGGACACCCGGAGGCTGGAGCGGGCCTGCTTGGCCGAGAGTCCCATGGCGGTGAGGACGTGGCTCGCCTGCAGGGTGCCGGAGGCGCAGGCGGCCCCGGTGGAGACACAGATGCCGTCGAGGTCGAGGGCGATGAGGAGTGTCTCGGCGTCGACGCCGTCGAAGCGCAGGTTGGTGGTGTTGGGGACTCTGGGGCCGGTGCCGTTCACCCGCGCGCCGCTGGTGCGCTCGAGCACGGCGTGCTCCAGGCGGTTTCTGAGCGCGGCCGTCCGCGGCGCGGTCTCGGTCAGGCCCTGCTGGGCGAGCTCCAGCGCCAGGGCAAGCGCCTCGGCGAAGGCCACCGAGGGTGTTCCACCCCGGCGCCCTGCCTCCTGGTGGCCGGCGGAGAGCGCCTCGAGCTTGACGCCCCGCCGCACGACGAGCACCCCTACCCCTGGGGGGCCGCCGAATTTGTGGCCGGAGAGGGACAGGAGGTCCGCATCCACGTGCCGCAGCGAGACCTCCACCTTGCCGGCCGCCTGCACGGCGTCGGTGTGGAAGAGAATGCCCGCGGCCCGGCAGGCCCGGGCCACCTCCGCCACCGGTTGGAGGACGCCGGTCTCGTTGTTGGCCCACATCAAGGAGCAGAGCGCGACGTCCGGGCCGAGCGCCTCGATGACTGTCTCGGCCGAGACTTGCCCGTCCGTCCCGGGCACCACTTCGGTGACACGGGCCCCGAGCGCCGTGAGCTGGCGGGCGGCGAAGAGCACCGCCGGGTGCTCCACCGCCGACGTCACCACCCGGGTGCGCCGCGGCTCGGGACGAGCAAGCCAGCTTCCCTTGATGGCCAGGGCATCGGACTCGGTGCCGGAGGCGGTGAAGACCACCTCGCGCGGCTCGCAGCCGAGGACGCGGGCCACGCGGGCGCGTGCACCGTCCAGCCGAGCGCGAGCTGCCCGTCCGGTGGCGTGCACGCTGCTTGGGTTGGCCGGAGTGCCACAGGAGAAGGCCGCGCTCAGCGCCGCCGACACTTCTTTGGCGAGCGGGGTGCTCGCGTTGTGGTCGAGGTAAACCAATGGTTGGCCGCCAAGGGCCTGGAGGGGGAGCGGACTCTAACCCCTCTGTGGGCGCCTGCTCAGGTGTCGCCGGCCAGGAGCGACCGGGGCGTCTCGCCCTGGACTCCGAAGGCCTTGAGGAAGTTGCGAAGCAGTCTGCGTTTGAGCCGCGCCGCGGCCTCGCGCGAGGCGGGAAGCGGCAGCCGGGCGCCGGCCATGCTGCCGTGACCGCCGGCCGAGCCCCCCCGGTTCTCGCACAGCTCGCGCATCAGGCGGCCGGCATTCATCCGCCGGTCCCGCACCCGGAGAGAGACGTAGAGGCTGCCCTGGTAGGTGCCGTAGGCCAGGGACCATTTCAGGCCCTCGAGTGACATGAGTCGCTCGGCCACCTCGGCCACCATGTCCGGGGTGTAGATGTCCTTCAAGTCCGCCACGACGACGCTGTCGCCGTAGAGCTTCGCCCGCTCGATGGCCAGGTGGTAGAGGCGGAAATACTCGGCAGGTAAGTCCGGGTGCTCGATGCGGCCGAGCAGGTGCTTGTCCACCCGCGGGAAGAGCCAGAGGTAGGCCTCCACGTCCCGCGGCGTCGTCTGACGCCCGAGGTCCCGGCTGTCGGTCTTGATGCCGTAGAAGAGCGCGGTGGCCAGCTCCTCGGACAGCTCGAGCCGCGCCGCGCGCAGGTACTCCACCACCATGGTGGAGGTGGCGCCGTAGTCCCCGCCCACGTCGGCGAAGGGTGCATCGAGGCTCTCGTCCCGAAGCGGGTGATGGTCCACCACAATGTCCACCGGGTAGCGCGCCGGGATGCAGTGGTTCTTGGTGGGCGGCTGGGTGTCGACGAGGCCCAGCAAGTCGTACTCATCAAAGACGACCTGGCTCACCGGGACCACCGGCAGATGCAGCACCTTCACCAGGGCCAGGTTTTCCGAGCGGCCGATGATGCCGCCATAGGCGGCGTGGGCCTCGAGCCCGGCCCGCTTCTGCAGCAGGAAGGCCACGCCCACGGCCGCTGCCAGGCTGTCCGGGTCCGGGTTGTCGTGGGTGAGGATGAGCGCCCGCTTGCGGGACCGGGCCAGCTCGAGCAGGGCCTCGAGCTTGTCCCGGGCCGGCAGGTCCGCGAGGGGACGTTCCGGCTCCTCCGACTTCACGCGACTCGACAACGGGGACGGCATGGGGGGAGGAGGCCTCTTACGGCCGGACAGAAGCCCGGGGCTTCCAAGCCATAGCGCTCCGGACGAGGGGTTTCCACCACGGCCCGGTCCCCTCTTGGCAATGGCGTTTTAAGTGACTGAATTATTTAAGGAATTCAGGTTCTAGAGGCACTTCCGGGGCCATTGCACACGTTGCATCCTCATCGCGTGGTACCGGCAATCTCAACCCTCCGGATTGACTCGCTCCACGCCCTTGCCACCCCCACGGACGGACGCTGAAACCTGGCTCTCCCGCACCCGGAGGCAGCTTTTCATCCGACATGAGCGCACACATGCTTCGTCCTGCCTCAGCTAGGCGAAGCCCGAGGGGATTGCGCCGCTCGAGCGAGCAGGCTGGCGCGGGCCTGGTCGAACCATTCTCCTCAGAAGGCCAAGCGTCGCCTGGTAGTGGTCTGGCCTCGGAGTTTCCAGGACGGCCGGCGTGCCCGCGAAGCGCACGTCGTTGACGAGCGCTCGAAAGCCGCCGAGGCCCAGCATCCCCTTGCCAATCTCGGCGTGCCTGTCCCGCCGACAGCCGAGGGGCCCGACGCTGTCGTTGAGGTGAAAGCAGCGGATGCGACGCCGTCCAAAGCGTCGGATGGACTCGTCGAGGACGGCCGTCATGCCGCGTGCCGTGGAGACGTCATAGCCGGCGGCGAAGAGGTGGCAGGTGTCCAGGCAGATGCCGACTCTTTCCGGAGCCGCCGTCAGGAGGAGGATTTCCTCGAGGTGCTCGAGTCTGTGCCCGAGGCAGTTGCCCTGGCCGGCGGTGACTTCCAGGCAGATGCGGGGCGCCAGCCCCGGTGTCTCGGCGTGAATGTCGTCGAGCGCCCGGGCGATGCGGCGCAGGCCCGTCTGGACATGCGGGTGCGAGCCCGGATGCAGGACGAGACAACGGATGCCGAGGGCCGCACAGCGCTGCAGCTCGTCCACCACCGCGGCCAGCGAACGGCTGCGCAAGAGGCTGTCCTCGGTGGCGAGGTTGACGAGGTAGCTGCCGTGGGCAATGGCCGGAAGCGCCCGGGTGCGGGCCTCCCGCCGGAAGGCGCGCGCCTCGGCCAGAGGCAAAGGAGGGCTCGTCCAGCCGCGGGCCGAGCGGGTGAAGACTTGCAGGCATTCCCCGCCGTCGGCGTGGGCCCGGCCGATGGCCAAGGAGATGCCTCCGGCGATGGAGGCCTGGGCGCCGAGGCGGACACGGCGCGGCCGGAGGGCCACTAGTTGATGGCGCGGTAGCGGCGCGCCTGGTCGCGAAAAAACTTCAGCCCGTTGTCGAGCGAGTTTTCCATGGCGTCCATGAGCAGAGTGCGGAAGGTGGAGGGCGTGCCGCGGAAGGCCTCGTAGTAGCGCTGCCGGTCGATGGAGTGGATGACGCAAGGCAGGTAGCCGTGGCGCTGCAGCACGAGGTTGCTGGCCACGCGTCCCACCTTCCCGGAGTGCTCGCTGAAGGGGAAAATCTGCAGGAATTGAAACTGGAACGTCGCCGCCTGCTTGATGGGGTGGTACTCGCGAAACTCCGTCGACCCGGTGAATTCCACGAGCTTCTCGAGAAGCGCCGGGATTTTCGCCGGCTGGGCGATGTCGTGGAAGTACGTGCGGTGCAGCGGCATGTCCCTTCGTAGACCGGCCCGGTCGCGCTCCTTGGTGAGCTCCTTCTCGGTGCGCTCGCGGCGCTCCGCCGCGGCCCGGGAGGCCTGGGCCTCGGGGGTGTTTCCGAGGAGCAAGTCGTGGATGCGCTTGATGACGGCCATGGACACCACCGACTGCTTGCGGCCGGCGGACTTGGCTTCCTCGCGGATGTAGTCGATGGCCGCCTTCTGGTTGCGGATGTCGAGCACCGCCGGCACCATGGACGCGTCCGGTGGACCCTCGGGGTGAAGCGCGGCCTGGAGCTCGGGTGGCGCGTAGACGACGCCCTCCAGCGCGTTGTCGTGGTACACCCAAGACATCTCGAAGCGGTCGAGGAACTCGCGCGCCTTGGGATGCTCGGCGAAGAGTTCACGCAACGACTCGTTCTTGTCGTCGATTTCCTGGTAACGCTCTTTCACGGGGCCGGGGCGCGCACGAATCGAGAGCGGTTTGCGTCTCGAAGGGGCGCAGCACAATAAGCACGCCGACGCGCCGCCGCAAGCGTTGCTTCAAAGGGTGCTTGGCCGCCGGCCGACGTCCCTCCCCGGCGGAAAGTGCTGGCGAGGCGTCAGTCCGGCTGCTCTTTGGGCTGCACGAACCAGCGTGCTGCCCGCAGCTGGCAGCCCGCGCGGCCAAATGACACGTGCAGTGCCCGGGTGGGCACGCCCGTGGGAGGAAAGAAGAAGAAGACGCTTCCCGGCAGGCTGGTCACCTGAAGCGGGAGCCGCTGCCCGAGGGCGTCCTCGGCCCAACCGAGCGCCCTGGGCTCCGCACCGCGGCAGAAGAAGTCGACGGCCAGGGCCGTCTCCGCCCACGGCCGCTCGGCCCTCAGGGTGACCTCCAGGTCCGCCCACAGGAGGTTCAGGCCCTCCAGGCTTGGCTCGGCCACATGGGGCACCTCCTCCACGGCGCGCGGGCGGTAGCTGGAGAAGCGGTCGATCCCGTCGGAGAAAAACGTCACCTCCTGTCGTTCCAGGAGCGTCCCGTAGGCGAAGAGCCAGCGAGGCTCGGCGCCCTCCTTCTCTCCCAGCAGCTCCCGGTGGCCGACCAGGACGCTGGGCGCACGCGCCAGTCTCTCCTCGGCGGCCGGCGTCCGGTTCCACTGCTGGGGGCTGGGAAGGCCCACCAGCTGGCCCGGCGGTGCCAGTGCCGCGAAGACGTAGGTGCCCCAGTAGCCGTCGAGCAGCAGGGTCCCGGGCGTGCGCTGCGCCAAGAGCCGCGCCGTCGCTTGCAAGCGCCGGTAGTCCGGGTTGCTGCCGTCGTCGGGCCGCAGCTGCCAGCCGATGCTGCCCAGGGCCAGTGTCCCGGCCGCGAGCGCAGCGGCCGCGCCCCAGCCCCGAAGCCTGGACGCCAACCCGGCGGTGGCCGCCAGAAGTCCTCCCCACACGGCGAAGACATACGTCGGCGCGAAGTAGCGCGACTGGTAGTCGTTGAGGCGGACGTGGGCCACCGCGCCCAGCACCGGCAGGGGAAGCATGGCCAGGAGGAAGGCACCGGCCAGGGTGCAGGCCAGGGGACTGAGCCGCCAACCGGTGCCCGGGGTGCGCCACCTCCGGACGAGGCCCACCACCATGGCAGACGTCAGCACCAGCAGGGTGGTGAAGACGAAGGGCGTCCAGAGGCGCAGCCCCACCCGGCCCGCATTGGAAAGCAGGTGCCCGGTGTCCAGGTGCATCATGCTGCGGAAGTCGCGGTGGAACGCGTTGCGGACGAAGTGGTGGTAGGCCGCGCGCAGGGCCACCTCGGCACCAATGCCCACGGTGGCCGGAAGAAGCTGCAGCAGCCAACGCCTCCAGGGGCGGTCCCCGGAGCGAGCCTCCCAGCCAAAGCCCTCGAGCAGGCTCAGCGCGACGAGCAACGGGCCGCTGAGGTCCGACGTCCACGTGGCGAGGGTACAGAGAAGTGTCGAAAGGCAGAGCCACCCGGCCCGTGCCGGTGTGGCCTCCGCGCTCCAGGAGCGGCGAATGGCCCACCAGGCCCAGAGCAGCAGGGGTACCTGCCAGCCGTAGGGCTGGGAGTCGAAGAGCAAGGCCCGCGTCTCGGGCACCAGGAGGGCAATGAGGTAGGCCAGCACCCCGAGGGCCGCGCGCCCCGGGCACAAAAGCATGGCCGGCAGGGCGCCGGCGGCGAGCCAGCCCATGGCCACCAGGTGCAGCAGCTCCGGTGTCACCGGCCGGTGCAGCCCAGTCCCCACCCAGTGCGCGAGCAGGAAGGGCCACGCGCCGAAGCGGTCCTGCCCGAAATAGTAGGCGTGGAAGAGGTCCCAGTGTGTCTCGTTGGCCATCAACACCGGCACTGCCGCGTCCGAGTTGAAGGGCGGCAGCCCGAGGGTGCCCGGGCCGAGGGCACGCGCGGCCGTGTAAAACACCAAGGTCGCCAGGCCCACGGCGAAGAAGAGGAGGCCGCCACGGACGAAGCAGAGTGCAGCGCCCTCTGCCTGCCCGGCCGCCTCGGTGCCGTTGCACGAGGAGGCTGGGCACCCCCCAGGCGGCGGCTGGCCGGGGCCCTTGGCCCTCACACGTACGTCAGCCACTCGGCGTACTTGGCCTCTTGTCCGCGCACCGTCCGGAAGTACGCCTCCTGCACCGCCTTCACCACCGGCCCCGGGCGCCCGGCGCCGACGGTGCGGTTGTCCACCTCGCGCACCGGGGTAATTTCCGCCGCCGTGCCAGTGAAGAAGACTTCTCGGGCCAGGTAGAGGGCATCCCTTGTGAAGGCCACCTCCTGCACGGTGTGGCCCTGGTCGCGCAGCAGCGTGATGGCCGTGTTCCGGGTGATGCCGTCGAGGATGGGCAAGGAGAGGGGGGGCGTCCTCACCACGCCCTCCTGGTTGACGAGGAAAATATTCTCGCCTGAGGCCTCGGCCACCAGGCCCGAGACGTCCAGGAGGACGGCCTCGTCGTAGCCGCCCTGCACGGCCTCGCGCTTGGCGAGGATGGAGTTGACGTACTGCCCGGTGATTTTGCCGCGGGCCATATTCACATTGACGTGGTTGCGGCTGAAGCTGCTCACCTTGGCGCGGATGCCCTCGCGCAGCCCCTTCTCACCGAGGTAGGCGCCCCAGTCCCAGGCGGTGATGGCCAGCCGCGTCGGGTTGGTGGCGCCAAGCCCCATGGCTCCGTCCCCCATGAAGGCGATGGGGCGCAGGTAGGCGCCCCCCTTGAAGCGGGCGCTCTGCGCGCGCAGCAGCTGCAGGCAGGCCTCGGCCACCGCGTCCTGGCTCCACGGCATCTTCAGCTGGACGATGTGCGCCGAGTCGAAGAGACGCCCGAGGTGTTCCTTCAGCCGGAAGATGGCCAGCCGTCCGTCGGCCGTGGCGTAGGCGCGGATGCCCTCGAAGACGCCGAGCCCGTAGTGCAGGGCGTGGGTCATGACCGGGACCTGTCCATCCGCCCAGGCCACCAGTTTTCCGTCCAGCCAGATGCGGTCCGCGGTGAGTACCGTCGAGGAAGTGGAGCTCATGGGCGGGTGGTGTTTGAGCAGGCCGCAGCCCCCAAAGTCAAAGCCCGGAGCGCTCGCCTTTGCCCTTCTGCAGCTGCACCGCCCAGGAGAGAATGGACAGCTCGCGCAGGGCTTCGGCGCTGGACGGGTTGCACTCCAGGGCACCCTCGAAGGCCCGCGTCGCCTCCTCGGCGCGACCAAGCGACTTGAGGACGTACCCGAGGAAGAGGTGGGCCTTCTCCAGCGTCGGACTGAGATGGACGGCTCGCTCCAGGGCAGCGCGGGCGATTTGCGCCTCCGTCGCGTCCTCGGGCCTGGCCTGGAAGCGGGCCCATCCGAGGTAGGCGACGAATTCCCCCTCCTCGGGTTGCAGCTGCACCGCCTCCTCGAAGAGGGGGCGCGCGCCGACGACGTCCCCGAGCTCGAGCAACTGCTGGCCGCGGCGGAAGGTGCTCTCCGCCTGTAACATCCGCCCCACCGCTTCCCCCACCTCGTGACGGACGCCACCGGAGCCAAGCTTGGCGCGGTAGTCGGCCCGCGCGCCGGCATCCACCAGTGCATCCCGGGCGCTCGAGAGCAGCTCCTGCACGGCGGCGGCCAGCTCCCGCACCTCGGCGCTGGAGGAGCCAACGAATTTGTCCAGGTGGTACTCGCGCACCAGCTCCCGGTGCGCGCGCCGCACCTCGTCCGCTGTGGGGTCCTTGCGGACGCCCAGAAGCTCGAAGAAGTCCATGCGCTTCATCGCCGCCAGGGTCCCGAGGAGGCGCTCGCGCAGCGCACTGTCCTCGTCCTCGGCGACCTCGTCCTCGAGCTCGAGCGGCTCCTCGCCGTCGTCCCCTCCGGGGCCAATCTCCTCGGTGACTGCCTCCACCTTGGAGACGTCGGCGGCCGGCGACAGCGGTGCATCCCGGCGCGTGCTGCGCAGCTCCACCATCTGCGCCGCCAGGAGCGCATAGAGGAGCCGGTCGGTGTCGAGCGGTGGCAAGAGCGCGAGTCCGCGGAGCTCGGCCACCGTCCGGCTCCCATCCATCTTCGAAAGCAGCTGCAGCTCCTCGTCGCCGAGCCCCATGTCCTGTCCGGCGAAGAGTGGGTCCTCGGTGGGCCATGCCGTGCGCTCGGCGACGTCGCCCAGCCGCGCGCGCAGGCGCGCCTCGTCGAAGCCCCGGCGGACGCCCTCGTGGATGATGGCCGCCGGCGACAGCTCCAGGCGGACGGTGTCCGGGGGCGCCTGCGCCGCGGGATTGAATTGCCACTCCCCGGACATCCAGGTGAAGACGTCCATCAGCTTGAGTCGCAGCTGCAAGTCGAGCGCGTAGCGCAGGTTGTGGGGGCTGATGACGCCCATCTAGATGAGGACCGTGCCCTGCTGGCGCCCGGCGGCCTTCATCCTTTGAAGGGAGCGCTCGCAGTCGGCCTCGGAGAGCATCCCCTCGTGCACCATCACCCGCCCCAGGCACTCGCTGAGCCGGTTGCTCTTCACGCTCACCGGCACGCCCTGGCGGAAGTAGATTATTTTCTTCACCTTCTCGCGGCGAAGCAGCAGCGCGCCGGTGACGCCCTGGCGGTGGAGGCTGGCCAGCACCTCGGCGAAGGGGGCCTCGGTGAAGTCGCCGCGGGCGGAGGCGGCGGGGGCGGCGGCCGAGTCCACCTGGGCTGCCTCGGCCTCGGCGCGCGGGTCGGCCAGCGGGTCGGGGCGGGCCGGCTCCGGCACCTGGCGCTGCGTCGGCGGGGTGGCCGGGTAGCGGTCCTTGAGGACGCCGCGCAGCTTCTCGAAGAGGGCCCCCAGCTTGAAGGGTTTGGCCACGAAGGCCGCGGCGCCATGGCGCTCCACTGCCTCCTTGGCCTGAAGCCGTGACTTGTAGATGCCGGAAATCATCAGCACCGGCACCTGTGCGCCCGCCGGGGTGGATTTGATTCGCCTCGCCACCTCGTAGCCATTGAGGAGGGGGAGCAGGACGTCGAGCACCACCACGTCAAACGGGCGGCGCTCGAAGGCCTGCAGGGCAGACTCGCCATCGCGCTCCATGGTGACGCTGAAACCAGCGCCCCGCAGCGCATCGCCGAGCATCCGCTGGACGTGGCGGTCGTCGTCGACGACGAGAACGTGGACAGGTTCGCTCGAGGCCACGGGTTTCAGAAGGGGTGCAGCTGGCCCCGGGGTTGTTAGCACGGCCCTCCTAACAGCACACGGTTGTAGGCGGCCCGGACGGCCTCGGCCTGCCTTCTGTACATGGCGAGGAAGGCCCCCCCTGGGTCAGCGCCGCCATGGCCCAGCCGCCGGGCAAGCAGGACGAGGGGGGGGCCGGCCGTGGGAAGGCGCGCCAGGGCGCGCCCGTGCACCAGCCGGAGCCGGTTCTCGACTCGGCGGTGAAAGAGGTAGCCGTTGCGCAGGGTGCGTCCGTCCTCGGGCGGCAGGACACCTTCGGCCTGCAGCGACTCGAGCGCGCGCAGGGTGTTGGGCCCGCGCACAGAGGGGAGCCTTCCCCCGTGGAGCAGCTGCAGGTACTGGGTGGCGAATTCCACATCCAAGAGGCCGCCGTGTCCGGCCTTGGGGTCGAGCTCGCCGGCCGTCTCCGAGCCCACCTCCACCTCGATGCGCTGGCGGAGCCGGTGGATTTCCTCGGCCGCCGCCTCGGGGAGGGCGCGCTGGTAAACGAGTGGCTGCACCACCGAGGCCAAGAGCTCGGCGCCAAACCGCGCGTCCCCACCCACTGCCCGAGCCTTCACCAGGGCCTGGCGCTCCCAGAGTTGCGCCCGCTTGGCGTGGTGCTCGCGGAAGGCGCCCTCGCTCACCACCAGCGTCCCCTGGTTGCCCGAGGGCCGGAGCCTGGCGTCCACCTGGTACAGCCGCCCCTCGCGCAGCTGCACCGTCAGCAGCGAGAGCAGCCGCTGCACGAGCCGGGCGAAGTACTCGAGGTGGCCGACGGCGCCCCGCGTCCCACCGGCCGTCTCCTCGTCGGCGCCGCCGCCCTGGTAGACGAAGAGAAGGTCCAAGTCCGAGTGGTACCCCAGCTCCTGGCCCCCCAGCTTTCCCAGGCCCAGCACGGCCAGGGCCGAGCGTCCCCCGGCCCTCAGCCGCGGCGCTCCGAAGCGCTCGCGCACCTCGGCCTCGGCCTGGAAGAGGCAGGCGTCGAGCAGCGCGTCGGCAAGCCCGCTCAGCTGCTCTGCCACCTCCGGGACGTCGAGGTCCCCGGAAATGTCCCCCAGCCCTATCCGCAGTACCTCCTCGTTCTTGAAGCGGCGCATGGCCCCCAGCCGCTCCTCGTCCAGGGGCGAGCGGGCCAGCCGGCCGCCCAGCTCGGCCGCGATGAGCTCCACCTTCTTATGTGGGTCTGCGCCCTCGGCCTGGACCAGGGCGTCCAGGAGCTCGGGGTTGCGGACGAAATAGCCACTCAAGAAGGCGCTCTGGCCAAAGAGGCCGATGAGGCGCCGGGCGACGGCCGGGCGCTGAAGCAAGAGGCGCAGGTAGCCCAAGGGGGCGACCAGGCTTCCAAGGAAGTCGGCCAGGAAGAAGAGGGCCTGGTCCGGGTCCGGACTGCGCGCGCACTCGGAGAGAAACAACGCCGCCGGGACGCCTGGCCCTGGCCCTTCTTGAAGCCCCGCCGTGCTGAGGGTGCGGCGCAGCCGCGCCAGCGAGCGCAGGGCGGACTCGGCGTCGGCAAAGCCGCGGGCCTGGAGTGCCTCCATGCGCTGGGCGTCCGGGAGCTCGGCATCGAGGGCCAAGGAGAGGAGCGGCTCGTGGGGGGCCTCGTGGCGGACGGTTTGTCCGAGCAACGTCTGGAAGGCAGAGGCCACGAAGCGCCGGTGCCTCTCCAGCTCCGCGTCCAGGGCCGCCGTGGATGGAAGGCCCAGGGTGCGCGCCAGTCGGAGCCGGTCCCGTTCCGCCACCGGCAGGGCCTGCGTCTGCTGCTCCTCTACCATCTGGAGCCGGTTCTCCACCCGCCGAAGAAAGACGTAGGCATCGCCGAGCGCGTCGGCGTCGCGCTGGGTGAGCAGTCCCACCTCCGCCAGGCGCAGGAGGGCCTGCAACGTCGGGCCGGCCCGCAGCAAAGGTGCCTTGCCGCCATGGAGCAGCTGCAGCGCCACGGCGAAGAACTCCACCTCGCGAATGCCTCCTGGTCCGAGCTTGACGTCCGAAGCGCTGGCCTTGCCTCGCAAGTCAATCTCCGCCTTCAGCGCGCGCAGCGCGTCCACCGCGCCGAAGTCCAGGCTGCGTCGCCAGAGGAAGGGCTCGAGTGCCAGCAGGAGTTCTCTGGCCAGAGCGTCGTCGCCGGCCACGCCGCGCGCCTTCACCCAGGCGGCGCGCTCCCAGGTGCGTCCGGCCCGCTCGTAGTAGTGCAGCGCCGCACTCAGCGAGAGGACGGCCGGCCCGGCCCGTCCCTCGGGCCGCAGGCCCAAGTCCACCCGGAAGCAGAAGCCGTCCTCCGTCACCAGGCTCAGGGCGCGGGTGAGGCCCTCGGCCAGCCGGGCGTAGTAGGTGACGTTGGGGAGGCTGCCCTGGCTTCCCCCGGACGTCTCGCCGTCTGCCCGGTAGAGGTACACGAGGTCCACGTCGGAGCTGAAATTCAAGTCCTGGCCGCCAAGCTTTCCCAGCCCGAGGACACAGAAGCCCTCCGGCTCGGGCCTGCCATGTCTCTCTTGCAAGGCCGCCTCGAGCGGTGGCAGGGCGGCGCGCAGGACCGCCTCGGCGAGGTCCGCCTGCTCCTGGCCCACCTCCTTCAGGGGGGCCAGCGCCCACAGCTCGCGCGCCGCCAGCCGCAGCACGGAGCGCGCCTTGAAGCGCCGGAGCCGCCGGTGAAGCCCCTCTCTGTCTCCTGGTGCCACCCCGTGCAGGGCACCCCGGGCCGCGGCCAACGTCCGTGCCCGCGGCCAGGGCCGCTCCAGCCGCGCGCCGGCGAGCCAGCGCAGCAACCCCGGCCGGAGCTCGAGCAGCCGCGCCAGGGACTCACTGGCCTGCACCAGGGCCACGGCCAGCGGCCCGGACTCGGGGGAAAGCGCGAGGGCCGGCAGGAGTCGCTCCAGGGTGGACAGCACGTGGCCCGCATCGAAGGTGGCCTCGGCGGCTACAAAGAGGGCCCCGGCCCGCGCCTGGCCCAGTACTTCTAAGAGGCGCTCCTTGGAGCGGGCAACAGTTGGAGCGCGGGGCCCGCGACTTCCCGGTGCCAACGTCAGCCCTGGGCGAGCTGGTGCGCCACGGGACGGGCCCGCTCGGCGTCCGACTCATACTTGAGGACGACGTTGAGGGTGGCGGCCACCAGCTCCGGGGTGAGGACGTCGGCGTTGAGCAGCACCAGGCTTTGCGCCCAGTCCAGGGTTTCGCTGATGGAGGGGGGCTTCTTCAGCTCCATCCCTCTCAGCTTTCCCACCGCCGACACCACGGACTCGGCCAGCGCCCCGGGAAGGGCGGGGAAGCGTGCGCGGAGGATGCGCAGCTCGCGCTCGCGGGTGGGGAAGTCGATGTAGAGGTGCAGGCACCGCCGCTTGAGCGCGTCGGAGAGCTCGCGGGCGGCATTGGAGGTGAGCACCACCCGCGGGACGGCGGTGGCGCGCAGCGTCCCGAGCTCGGGGATGGTGACGGCATTCTCGGCCAGCACTTCTAGGAGAAAGGCCTCGAATTCCGGGTCCGCCTTGTCCACCTCGTCGACGAGAAGCAAGGCCGGCTCGGGGGAGAGGAGCGCGCGCAGGATGGGACGCATGACGAGGAAGCGCTCGGAGAAGAAGACGGCGTCGCTCTTGGCGATGCGGTCCGCCGCCTCGAGCAGGCTGCCCGCGCCCTGCAGCGTCTCGCCGATTTTGTCCTTCAACAGCTGGGTGTAAAGCAGCTGCTTGGCGTACTCCCACTCGTAGAGGGCCTTGGCCTCGTCCAGCCCCTCGTAGCATTGCAGGTGAATGACGGGGCGGCCCAGCGCGCGGCCCAGGGCCCGGGCGAATTCCGTCTTCCCGACGCCGGCCGGCCCCTCCACCAGCACCGGCTTCTCCATCCTGTCGGCGAGAAAGGCGCAGGTGGCGATTTCGCGCGAGGCCAGATACCCGCTCGACTCCAGCCGGGCGAGCGTCTCCTCCACGGAGGCAAAGGGTGGCAGGTGGGGAGGTGCAGCCAAGGGGCTCGCAGTTTAGGTGGACAGTGCCAGCAAGTGCGACTCTGCGCGGGCCCAAGCCAGCGCGTCACTGGGTACGGGTGGCCTGCGGACGTCCCGTCGCTTCGTCTGGCCGTGCGGCCGTCCGCGCGCCCGAGAGAAGACGGCCAGCACCCTCGGTGAGCGCGACGAGCCAGAGAAGCGTCCGGTGCGGCAAAGGCGTGGGCGAGCCGCAGAAGGGTGCCTCAAGCGACTAGCGGCCCGGCTTGTCCAGCTCGTCGACGAGGGCGTTCCAGTCCTCGGGGTCCGGCCGCCGCCCGGACTGGCTCGTCTCCGGAATGCGGGGAAGCGGCGAAGGAGGAGGGCGAGTCAGGCCCGGGCTCGAGGTCCGCGGCACGGCCGGCTCCACGGCCTGCGGCATCTCCTGGCTTCGGGTGACGGGGGCGCCAGGGCGCGCCTTGAAGCGGGCCAGCTCCAGCTCCACCACCTTCAGCGCCCGGCTGCGTTCCTGGACGGCGGCCTGCAGCCGCGCCACCTCCTGGGCCTTGGCCGCATCGCGACGTTCCAGCTCGGCGCGCTGGCGCGTCACCAGCTCGTTCAGCTCCGCCGCCATTCGCCCCTCGAGCTCCTTGCGCTCTTTCACCGACTGGGTGAGCCGCGAGGCGGCCTCGTTGCCCTTGGCCTCCGCGGTGGCCAGCTTGGCCTGCAACTCCCGCTCGGTGCGCACCTTGGATGAGGCCGAGGCCTCGAGCGCATTCTCCAGCTCCTGCGACCGGCGCGTCCTGGCGGCGGCCGAGGCGCTGGCTTGACTGAGTCCCGCTTCCAGTTCTGCGATGCGGGCCGCCGACGCCTGGCGCTCGCCGAGGGTGCGGGCTTCGGCCGCCGACAGCTGGCCACTCACCGCAACCTGGGCGGCGCGGGCCTCGGCCTCGGCTGCCTCCAGCCGGCCGGCGAAGTCCTCGGCCTGCGCGGTGGCCACCCGGAGCTGCTCGCCCAGCGTCTCCTCGAGGCGCTCGCGCGCAGTGGCGCTCTCGGCCTGGAGCGCGGCCAGGGCCTGGCGCCGTTTCTCGGCGTCGGCGGTGGCGCGCTCCGCCTGCTGGCTGGCTGCGGACAGCTTCTGCGAGAGCTCGGCGTTCTGCTGCTCAGAGCGCTCTTGAAGCTCGCGCAGGCGCGCTTCGCTCTGGCGCAGCTGTTCGCCCTTGCTCTGCGCCTCGTGGGCCACCGCGTCGCGCTCGCGCCGCGCCTCGGTCTGCACGTCCGCCATGCGCGTGCGCGAATCCTCCGCCTGCTGCACCAGCGCGGTGAGGTCTCCGCGAAGCAGCTCCTCGCGCCGGCCGGCCTCCTCCTGAAAGTTGGCCAGCCGCTCCTCGAGGTGCATGCGTGCGTCCTCGGCGGTCGCGGCGCGCGCGGTGAGCTGGGTGACCTCGGCCATCCGGGCGCCGAGCTCCAGCTTGAGGTGGGCGTGCTGGTCGTGGAGCTCCGCCAGCTCCGCATCCAGGGAGCCCACCTTGGCGGCGATGGTGGAGGACTGGTGCTCGGCGCGAACCCGCGCCGCGCCCTCCTGCTCCAGGGCGGCCCGCGACTCCTCGAGCGCGGTGGTGGTGCGCTGCAGTCCTTCCTGGGCCTCCAGGACGAGCTGCTCGGTGGAGGCCAGGTGGGCCTGCGACTCGGTGAGAGCCTGCTGGGTGGCGTCCAGCTCCCCGCGCAGCGAGGCGAGGGTGCTTTCTCGTTCGCCCAGCGTCGACTCCAGCGCGCCGGTGCGCTGTTCGAGGTCGCGGGTGTGGACGTCCGCCTCTTCCAGCTGCTTCATGAATTCCACTGCTGCCGCGGCCCGCTTCTCGAGTTCGGCCCGCGCCTCGGCGAGCTCAGTGTCCCGCGCGCTGAGGGCCGAGGTGGTGGTGGCGAGTTGGGCGATGACTTCAGTGCGGGCCGTACGCTCCGCCTGGAGTTCCTGCTCGCCGAGTGTCCCTTTGCGCTGGGCCTCGGCAAGTCGGGCGGCGAGCTCGCCCTCCGCCACGCGCTTGGCCTCCACCAGCGCCGCGTACTCGCCCGCCAGCTCCGCTTCGCGCTCTGTGGCACTTGCCCGCGCCGCGTCGAGCTCGCCCTCCAGCTCCCCGATGCGCTCCAGCTTGGTTTGGATTTGGCGGTGAAAGTCCGCGTCGGCCGCCTCGCGCTGCTCGACGGCGTGGGCCAGCTCCTGCTCCACCGCGTGCAGCTTGGTGTCGCGCTCGGCGAGCCGGTCGGCCATCTGGGTGGTGAGGTGCTCCACCTCCAGCCGTAAGTCTTCTCCGCGCGCCTCCGAAGCGTAGAGGCGCTGCTCCAGCCCTTCTGCCGCCTGGGCGTGGTCTGTGTCGGCCTTCGTCTTTGCCTCGGTGAGGGCGGCCACCTCCTGGTCCCGTGCCTGCCCATGCTGCTCGGCCCGTGTGGCCCGGCCCTCGAGCTCGGAGATGGTGGTCGCACTGGCGGTGCCCTTGCGCTCCATCTCCTCTTTCAGCGTGGCGATGGTGCGGGCGTTCTCCACGTCGTGGGCGTTGCGCTCGGCCTCGGTGCGGACCAGCTGCTCGCGGACGACGGTGAGCTCGGATTCGAGCTTCAGCGCCTGGGCACTCTTCTCGCTGAGCGCCTCGGTGAGCTTCTGCTCGCGCACGTCCGCTTCGAGCGTTGTCACCGACAGCTGGCGCTCGAGGGCCTCGTGGGCGCTGGCTGCCGCGGCGGCGGCGGCCGACGCCCGCTGCAGCTCGTCCTCCAAAGCGAGGAGGTCGCGGCGGGCGAGGTTGAGGTCGCGCTCCTTGCTGGCCACCACCTCGATGAGGTCCTTCTCGGTGGCGAACCTCTGGAGCAGCAAGTCGTCGACGGTGGCGCCGTGCTCGCGCTCCTTCTGAAGCATTGCCGCCTGGGCGTCGTTGAAGCGCCGCAGCAGGTCATCGACCTGCATCTTCAGGCCCTGGAGCTCGACGTCCTTCTCGTGCAGCCGGTCCTCGACACTGAGCAGCTCGCGCTCGCGCACCGTCCAGATTTCGGAGATGCGCGCCACCTGCGCCTCGCGGGCCTTGAGCTCGTCGCGAAGAATTTGAATCTTCCCCTCCGGGGTGCCCATCTGTTCGCGGCGGGGCGCCGTCCTGCGGACTTGACGGGATTCGGCCAGCAGCTCCGCCTTGCGGTCGGCGATGGACTGGAAGGCGCGGTCGAGAAAGGCCCGGTCCTCGTCGTTGAGGGCGCTGCGGCGCTCGCGCCGGGGCAGCCGGGGGGGGCTTCCGGGTGGCGGGGCGCGGAGCGGCGGCGGCACGGCGGCCATCTCCCGGGTGGTGGTGGGGCCGCTGCCGGTGAGCGCCTCGTCCAAGGAGCGCTCGACGTCATCCAGGGGCAAGAGGCCGGCCGCCATCTGCGTCAGGTCTCCCATCTCGAAGGGAATGCTCAGGTAGGCGTCGGCCGCGTTGGGCCCCTGGGCATGCTGGCTCAGCCCGTCCTGGCCTACGTCCGAGCTGAGGAGCAGCACCGGAATGGGATGGCTGAATTTGCCCTTCTTGAGTTGGCCGCAGAGCACGAAGCCGGACTGGTCCGGCAACTCGGCTCGCAGGACGACGAGGTCCGGGCGGCGCAGCTCGACTTCGCGCTGGGCCTCGGCCGCGGTGTCGGCGGTGGCCGTCTGGTAGCCCGCGGTCCGCAGGACAGAGGCCATGGTGAGGGCGAATTCGTGCTGACTCTCGACGATGAGGACGCGGCGCTCCATGGACCCTTTCGCGGGTGAGACGGCACGGACCACAGCAGTCTAAGGCAGAGGCCCTGGGGCTTGGGAAGCAGGCCTTGCTCGTGTTGACAACGGACGGCGGGCACGCGACGAAGTGCCAGCGTTACAGTTTGGGACACCATGACGCGGGACGACCTCGAGCAGCTGGATACAAGAAGCCTGCGAGCCCTGGCACGCCAGCGCCTCGCAGCACAGGCCCGGTCGCTGCGCACACGTGCCTCGCTTCTCGCTGCGCTCACCCGCACCCTCGCACCTTCGGGGGCGCAAGGGGCCCCGGTGGCGCAGCTGCCGCCGCGGCCGAGGCAGCCGGGCAGGGCCGGGACGGCGACACCGGGCGCCGCGGTGGGTCAGCCGCCCACCTCCGCCGCTTCGCCGCCTCCCCCGGTGGCGGTCAGGGGCGCTCTACGCCCGCAGCCTGTGCACACCCCGCCTGCTGCTGGCCTTGCCGAGGAGCTCCCCATCGAGGAGGGCTTCTTCCTCGCCCAGCAGGCGCCGCGCCCGGCGGGCCGGCCTCTTCTGCAGGCCGCCGCAGACGACAGGCGTCCTTTGGCACCGCCGGCCGAGGTGCGGCCGCCGCCCAGCGAAGAGGTCCCCCACCTGCTGGCCCGCGACCCCACCACGCTTTTCCTCTTCTGGGACTTTCGGCGGGACCTGGAGCGCGGCGCAGCCTTCGGCCTCAACGCGCCCTGCGTCCTCTTCCGCCTCTACGACGACGAGGTGCTGGTGCGCTCCATCGAGGCTCCCCTCGGACGGCGCAGCCTCTATCTCGAGGGCCTTCTGCCCGGGCACCTGTACAGCGTGGAGGCGTGGCTGGCAGGAAGCGACGGCCATGCACGTCCTACCGGGCGCCGAAGCGCCCCGGTGCGTCTGGCCCCCGCGGTGCCGTCCTCGCAGCTGGAGGTGCAGCTGGTGCGGGTGCCTCACACCCAGCCCCTGGGCGCAGGGCACCCTTCTGCGGAGCCGGCCGGGCCCGGGGCCGAGCGGTTCGCAGCCCCGGGACGGCTCGAGCTCCCGGCGAGCCTTGACTGGCGCGGTGGGCAAGGGCCCGGCGCCCCTGGCTCGGGCCGCCCCTAGAGGCCTGCCCGGGAATGGCCCAAGGCCACACCGCGCCAGGCGCGCTCCTGCTCGTTCTGCACGCCCACCTCCCGTACGTCCGGCACCTGGGCGGTGCCTTACCCCTCGAGGCGGACTGGCTCCCCGAGGCGGTGGCGGGCACCTACTTGCCCCTTCTCGAGGTGCTGGAGCGCCTCTTCGAGGACGGCGTTGCGGTGCGCTTCACCCTCAGCATCAGCCCGACGCTTCTGGCCATGCTCAGCGACCGGGTTCTACAGGCGCAGGTGGGCCTCTGGCTCAAGCTTCAGCGCGAGCTCTGGGAGCGCGAGGTGCGCAGGACGGCCAAGGACGCCTCGCTGGGGCCGGTGGCGCGCTACCACCAGCAGCGCCTGGGGCACCTCGTTCGGCGCTGGGAGGAGCACCACCGGGCAGAACTCGTCCCGGCGTTCCTCCGTGCCGAGCACGACGGGCAGGTGGCGCTGGTGACGAGCGCCGCCACGCATGCCTTCCTGCCGCTCTTGCGACACCTCGAGGTGGCGCTCCGGGGCCAGCTGCGGGTGGGCGTCCAGGAGCACGCCCGGCTCCTCGGTGGACGCCCGCGGGGTTTCTGGCTTCCGGAGTGCGGCTACTTCCCGGGGCTCGAGCGCTGGCTGGCCGAGGAGGAGCTGCGCTTCACCTTCCTCGAGGCGCGCGGCGTCGTCCTGGCCCAGCCCCGCCCGCTGGCGTCCGTCTACGCGCCACTCTTCACCGAGAGCGGCGTGGCGGTGTATGGGCGGGACCCGGAGAGCAGCGAGGAGGTGTGGAGCGCCGAGTGCGGGTACCCCGCGGACCCGGCCTACCTGGACTTTCACAAGGACGCAGCCTGGGAGCTGCCACTCTCTGCGCTCGAGCCTGTGCTGCGGCCCTTTGAGCCACGGCGGGCGTTGGGCCTGCGCTACCACCGCGTCACCGGCCGCACCGAGGAGAAGGCCCTCTATGCGCCCGAGCCAGCGCAGAAGCAGGCCCGGGCCCACGCCCGCCACTTCGTCGAGCGCCGGCGCGCCCGCCTGGGCGAGCTTGCTCCCCGCATGGGCCGTCCCCCGGTGCTGGTGGCGCCCTACGACGCAGAGCTCTTCGGACACTGGTGGCACGAGGGCCCTGTCTTCCTCGAGGCGCTCTTCCGAGAGGCCAGCGCGCAGGGCCTGTGCGTGCGGACGCCGCTCGAGGACCTCGCCGAGTTTGAGGTGGCGCAACAGGCCGTCCCGGCGGAAAGCAGCTGGGGCACCGAGGGCAGCGCCCGCACCTGGCTTGACCCTTCCAACGACTGGATTCCACCTGAGGTGCACCGTGCGACACGGGCGCTCGCGGCGGAGGCAGAAGCCCTGACGCGCCGCACGCCCCAGACGCGGAAGCTTCTGGACCAGGCGTGCCGGGAGCTTCTCCTCGCCCAGTCCTCGGACTTCCCCTTCATCCTAAGGGCTGGGACGGTGGTGGACTACGCCCGCTCGCGGGTGCGCACCCACCTCCGGCGTTTCTGGGCGCTGCTCGACACAGCCCAGGGGCGTCCCGCCGACGCCGCCGCGGTGCAGGAGGCATTCGCCGAGGACATTCTCTTCCCAGACTTGGAGTTTCGCATGTTTGCCCCGCCTCCCCAGCAGGCTGGGAAGGCCCGGGAGACTTCCGCTGTTATGCCCGCTGACAAAGCTTGATGCCTCTCCTCACCAGCCCTCCCCGGGGCGCCCCGACTCAGGGGTGTCCCAAACTCCTCAGAAAGGGACGTCCCGCCCACCGAAAAGGGCGCCGGGCCCCCACAACGCCTTTTGAAAAAAAGGAAGGACCCACCTCCAGATGAAGACTGTCTCTCTTCGCCGCTCCCTGCTCGTCCTCGCCGCCGCTGCCCTCGCCGCTCTGGGGGGCCTCTTCGCGGTGGCTCCCGCCGCCCGCGCCGACACGCCCGCTGTCCCCAGCCCCCAGGCGAGTCTTCCGGTGCCCCCCATGGGCCTGCCGTCCTTCGCCCCGCTTGCCGAGAGCGTGAAGGGGGCCGTCGTCAACGTCGAGGTCAGCTCCCGGGGCCGCAATGAAGGCAGCCCCGAGATGTTCGAGCAATTCTTCGGCGGCGGAAACCGACACCCGCAGGTCCGCCAGGGTGCCGGCAGTGGCTTCATCATCGATGGGCGGGGCTACGTCCTCACCAACAACCATGTCGTCGAGAACGCCGTCTCCATCCAGGTGAAGCTGGACGACGGCCGGGTTTTCGACGGCCAGGTGCTGGGCACCGACCCGGCCACGGATGTCGCGCTGGTGAAGCTGAAGAACCCCCCGGCCAACCTCGCCGTGCTGAAGCTCGGCGACTCGGACGCCATGCGGGTGGGTGACTGGGTGGTGGCCATCGGCAACCCCTTCGGCCTGGCGAGCAGTGTCAGCGTGGGCATCCTCTCGGCCAAGGCGCGCAACATCGGCGCCGGCAGCTATGACGACTTCCTGCAGACCGACGCCGCCATCAACCCTGGCAACAGCGGCGGACCGCTTTTCAACCTCCGGGGCGAAGTCATCGGCATCAACACCGCCATCGTCGCCGGGGGTGCCGGCATCGGCTTCGCGGTGCCCAGCAACCTGGCCAAGGCCCTCATCCCGCAGCTGGAGAAGACCGGCTCGGTGACGCGCGGCTACATCGGCATCGGGCTCCAGAAGCTGACACCCCAGCTGGCCAAGGCGCTGGGAACTCCGAGCGCCCAGGGCGCGCTGGTGGCCTCGGTGCAGGCGGACAAGCCAGGTGCGCGCGCCGGCCTGAAGCAGGACGACGTCATCACCCAGCTGGACGCCCAGCCGGTCACCTCGGATGACCAGCTGCGCCGCTCCATCGCGCTCCGAGCGCCGGGCTCGACTGTGGCTCTCACCGTCTACCGGGCCGGCAAGCCCCGGGAGGTGAAAGTCACCCTGGCCTCGCGTCCGGGCGACGAGGAAATTTCGCGCCGGTTGCCCGCCGAGCGCGAGTCGCATGACGAGAGCAACAAGGAGCAGTTCGGCCTGAGCCTCGCCACCCCCAGCCCCGAGCTGGCCCAAGCCCGGGGCCTGCCCCGTGGCGCCTTCATCACCGAGGTGCAGCCCGGCTCCGTGGCGGAGAAGGCGGGCCTGGAGCGCAACCTCGTCGTCACCGAGGCCAATGGCCAGCTGGTGTCGAGCGCCGGCGACTTGAGCCGCATTCTTCGGGCGGCAAAGTCGGGCAGCACCGTGCTCTTGCGTGCGCAGGTGCGCGGCGGGGAGCAGGCGAGCAACACCATGCTCTTCGCGCTCGAGGCGCCCTAGCCCCTAGGGCAGACGCCCGAGTGAGGCCCGGCGGCTAACCGTCGGCCTTGTCCAGGTCCGGTTCGAAGGCGGTGATGCGGTTTCGGCCCCGGCGCTTGCTGGCATAGAGCGCCGCATCCGCCGCCTCGAGGAGCTCTTCCAGGGTGCTGGCGTCGGTGGGGAGGTGCGCCACCCCGGCCGAGGCGGTGATGCCGCCGGGCACCGAATGCGAAAAGGCCTGCTCGGCGATGCTGCGTCGCAGCTTCTCCGCCACCTCCACGGCGTCGGCCTTGGAGACTTGCGGCAGCACCAGGCAGAACTCCTCGCCGCCGTAGCGCCCCACCATGTCCACCCGACGCACCTGGCCCCTCAGCACGTCGGCCACCTGGCGCAGCACGGCGTCCCCGGCGACGTGGCCGGCGGCGTCGTTGAGCGCCTTGAAATGGTCCAGGTCGAGCATCACCAGGGCCAACTGCGTCCGGAAGCGCGCCGCGCGCGCCACCTCTTGCTCCAGCTGACGGAAGAGGTGACGACGGTTGTTGAGGCCGGTGAGGGCATCGGTGATGGAGAGGGCCACCGTCTCGGCATGAAGCCGCGCGTTCTGGATGGCCATGGCCGCCTGGTCCGCCACCGCCGCCAGCAGCTCCACCTCCTCGGCGGCAAAGGCCTCGGTGCCCGAGCGCTGGAGGTTGAGGACGCCGAGCAGCCGGCCCTGGTGCACCACCGGGAGGCTGAGCAGCGAACCGGTGAGGGGTCCCAGCGGCCTGGCATCCGGCTCACGGGCCAAGTCCGGCAGGTAGACGGGGAGGCGCGTCTCGGCGGCGCGGCCCGCGGCGCCCTCGCCCAGCCGGAAGCCGCCCCGGGCGCCGCTGGCCCTGGGAGGCACCGACGCCGCCTCCTCCAACCGGCCCTCGGCATTCACCAGGAGGACGGAGAAGTAGTCGATGCGCAGCCGCTCGGTGACCAGGGTGCTGATGCGGCCCAGCAAGTCGGGGAGCTCCAACGTCGCATTGAGGGAACGCGACACGTGGTAGAGGAGGGAGAGCGCGGTCAGCCGGTGCGAGAGCTCGGTGTTGGCGCGCTCCAGCTCGCCTTGCAACGAGAGTTGCTCGCGCGCCCGGGCCAGGCCGCCACGGGCATCCAGCCCCTCTGACTCGAGGCGCGCCGTCGTCTCCAGCATGTGGTTGAAGCTGCGGCCCAGCTGCGCAATCTCGTCGTCGCCCTGCACCTCGGCGCGCACGGTGAGGTCGCCGGCCTCGGCCCGGGCCATCGAGCCGGCCAGCCGGCGCAAGGGCCGGGTGAGCAGCTGCTTGAGCGAGAGGACGGTGGCCAGGGCCAGGGCAGCGGCGGCGAGGAAGACGCCGCCCACCGCGGCCTGCGTGCCGCCAGCCACCTCGCCCTCCGTGCGTGGGCTGTCCACGGCCAGGTGGAGCTGGCCGGCCAGCCCGAAGTGGCAGACGTTGCAGTCAGCCCCGCCCAGGCTGCGCGCCAAGAGGACTCTGCCATCGACGAGTTGCACCCGCTGCTCAGCCGGGGAAGTTTCCAGGCGCGCCCCGGCGCCAATTTCGCCTGGGTTGCTGGACCACACCACACGGCCCGTCGGGGCGAGCACCCGCACCACCTGAACGCCCTGAAGCGAAGCAGCGGTGCGCAGCGTTGCGGCCACCGCCGGATGCGCCTCCTCGGGGCTCAGCTGGATGCCTGCCACCGCCCCCTGGAATGTCGAGCCGAGGAGGTCCGCCACCTGGTTGGCTTCCTGTTCGGCGGCCGCCTCGGCGGCCGAGCGCGCCCGGAGCGCGAAGACGCCCACCGCGCCGAGCGCCACCAGCAATGCCGGCACGCCGATACCACCCAGCAGCTTTTGAGCAATGGAACGCACGCGACGCTTGGAGGACCTCCTGAGGAGAGGCGCTGGCCGTCAGAAGCTTCGCACCGACGCGGCCGCGAAAGCATTCTTCAGCAGGGCCTCCCTTCGGGCCGCCCAAGGGTGGGGTGCGTTAGAGTCCAGAGCTGCGCCGCAGGGTGGCGCGTGACCTCGATGCTGTTTCTGCGCTCGACGCTGCTGGCGGTGCCCCACGGCTTCTCGCTCCGTGCGGGCGGCGTCTCGCTCGGAGCGCTGGCGTCACTCAACCTCGGCGAAGGGGTGGGGGATGCAGAGCTCAGCGTCGTGGAAAACGTCCGGCGACTTGCCGCGGCTGCCGGACGCTCGCCCGAGCAGCTGGCGACGGTGCGTCAGGTGCACGGGGACAAAGTGGTCCGCGGCGCGCCCGGCCTCCGCGCCGAGGCAGACGGTGTGTGGACGGACGACGCCACAGGGACTTGGGTGGGCGTGAAGTCGGCCGACTGCGTCCCGGTGCTGCTCGCCACGGCGGACGGCCGGTGTGTGGCTGCCGTGCACTCCGGATGGCGGGGGACGCAGCTCAGGGTGGCGGCCCGGGCCGTCGAGGTCCTGGTGGGCACGGGCGCCCGCGTCTCCTCGCTGCGGGCGGCGGTGGGCCCCTGCATCCAGGCCTGTTGTTACGAGGTGGGGGAGGAGCTCGCGGCGCGCTTCGGCGCCGAATTTGGCGACGACGTCGTGCGACAGGGGGGGGTGCGTCCGCACCTGGACCTGGCGGGTGCGGTGCGCGCCACGTTGCTGCGTGCAGGTCTGTTGCCCGAGCACGTGGACCTACAGTCGGCCTGCACCGCGTGCGACGCGAGCCGCTTCTACTCGCACCGCAGGGATGGAGCGCTCACCGGCCGTCACCTGGCCTTCATCGCCCCGGCGCCGCTTTCTTGACGCTCTTCTGCCCGGCTTCCTATTCTCTCTGGCAGGTAGGGCTCGGTCCTCTCCCCATGCGTTTGCACATTTTGCCCCTCGTCCTGGCGTGCGGGTGCGCCACCGACGTGGCCAGCAAGGCCGACGTGCGCGCGCTCCAGGAGCAGGTGCAGACGCTGAAGAAAGAGAATACGCAGCTGCTCGGCAGACTTGAGGCACTGGAGCAGGACCGCTCGGTGGCTGTGCCGCCGCGGGCGATGAGCTCCGCTCCACTCACCCCCAGGCCTGACTCGGCCAATGCTGCACCGCCCGTACTCACCGTGGTGAAGCTCAAGCCGAAGCCCACCCCGCCGGCCCTGGACGTGGAGACGCCAGTCCAGGAGCCGGACGCCTCGTTGCTGGTGGAGCTGGACGGACAGGCGGAAGCGGGCGCTGCCGCCCAGTCGGCCTCCGCGGACCAGGAGTACCAGGCTGCGCAGGAGGGCCTGCGCACCGGCAACGTCAGCGGCGCCATCGAGCGGTTGAAGCGCTTCGCCGACACCTACCCGAGGCACAACAAGGCAGACGACGCGCTGTACTACGCCGCGCTGGGCGAGCTTGGCCGGGGCGAGGTGGCGCGCGCCGCGGTCCTTCTGGAGCAGGTGGTGCAACGCTACCCGGCCGGCGACGTGGTGCAGGACGCCATGCTCAAGCTCGGCGAAGTGCGGGTCCGCCTTCGCCAGCCCGCCGAGGCGCGCGCCGCATACGCGCAGCTGGTGCAGAACTTCCCTGGGACGGCCGCCGCCGTCCAAGCCCAGGCCCGCCTGTCGACGCTTCCGAGGAACCCCTGATGCGCATCCCGCTCGTTGTCGCCGTGCTCTTCACCACCGCGTCGGTCCGCGCGCAAACGCCACCGACTACCCCGGACCAGGAGGGTTCGGAAGCCGAAGGCAAGTCGGTCCAGGAACCAGGGCAGGTCCGGACCAAACCCCGCCCCAGCACCCCGCCGGACGCGCAGGGCAAAGAGGTGCCGGCCACCGAGGTGGCTCCGGGGACGGTGCACACCGTCGTCCGGGGAGACACGCTCTGGGACCTCTCCCAGCAATTCCTCGGAAGCCCGTGGTACTGGCCGAAGGTTTGGTCCTACAACCCGCAGATTGCCAATCCCCACTGGATTTATCCGGGCAACCAGGTTCGCTTCCGCAATGGCGCAGGCGAGGAGCCGGCGGGCCAGGTGGAAATCGAGCCGGGGGCGGGGGAAGTGGACATCGGCCCGGTCGAGCCCGTGGCCGAGGAGGGCGTGGCGATGATTGGGCTCAAGCCCTACCAGCCCAACGGCCGGGAGAAGCTGCCGCGCGAGGGCTTCGTCACCGACAAGGACCTGCAGGGGTTGGGGGTTCTGTCCAAGAGCTTCGCCGAGACGGAGATGCTCACCACCGGCGACATCGTCTACCTCAAGTTCAAGGATGCCTCCACGGCGGTGGTGGGCAAGGACTACGTCATCTACCGCCCCGACCGGAAGGTGTACCACCCCAGGACTGGCCGCTTCCTCGGCTACCTCACGGTGCTGCTCGGCCAGGCACGGGTGCTGCAAACCAATGACCCCAACTACGTCCGCGCCCGAATCAGCTACACGAGCAGCGCCATGTACCGGGGGGACTACGTGGGCCCGGCGGGCGAGCAAATGGCGCTCACCGTTGTCCCGGTCGCCAACACCAACGCCAAGGACCTAGAAGGAGCGGTGGTGGCAGCCCTGGACCCCTACGACACCGCCATCACTGCTGAACGGAGCCAAGTCATCGTCGACTTGGGCAGCGCGGACGGCCTGCAGCCGGGCAACACCTTCACCATCATCCGACAGGCAGACCCGCTCGAGCAGTTCGTCGACCCGGCCAAGGGCCAGGATTCGAAGCTTCCCGTCGAAGTCGTCGGCCGTTGCATCGCCGCCGAGGTGAAGGAGCATGCGAGTACCTGCATGCTGCTCAAGAGCGCGCGGGAGATTGTGGCCGGCGACCGCCTGGTGCTCTACGCACCGGGCAAAGCCCCCGTTTCTGTTCGGTAAACTCGGACTCTGGGGGGAGGCCAGGAAGCGCCACGTGCTTGACCGGGCTGCTTGGCGTGCTTATGACATCGCCCCCCGAGCGGTCTCGAGCGTCACTTCTATAGAGGTGGCCGAGGGCCCGACGCCGAGGGTGCCACCCCCCATGCTCCTTCCTGCCTCCGCCTGCTTCCCCTCCCACCGCCCGGCGCCGCGCGCGCCCCGCGGCGCGTCTGGCAAGGCGACCCGGGCTGGGGGACGTCGGGGAACAGGGGCGAGCGCCGGTGCAGAGAGGGTGCTCAGGGGCCCGTGCACGCAGTGCGAGAGGGCGTAAAGACGATGGCAACCCGAACCAAGAAGGCCACCGCACCGAAAGCCGCCGCGCCGAAGCCCGCGGCACTGAAGGTCGCGGAACTCAACGTCGGTGCGCCGAAGGCAGCGGCATTCAAGGTTGCCGCACCGAAGGCCACCGCACCGAAGGCCACCGCCCTGAAGGGCGTCCCTCCCCCCGCGGCCACCCCGCGCCCGGCCCCCGGTGCGCGCCGCACCTCTGGCCGCACGGTGTTGGCCGTGCCCAAGGCGGCGGCCAAGACGAGCCGGACGCTGGCCACGGTGAAGGCGGCCCCGGCCCCGCGGCGCAGCGGTGCCCGGTACCTGGTGGTGGTGGAGTCCCCGGCCAAGGCAAAAACCATCAAGAAGTACCTCGGCGCTGGCTACTCGGTGAAGGCCTCGGTGGGACACATCAAGGACCTGCCCAAGTCGAAGATGGGGGTGGACGTCGAGCACGGCTTCAAGCCCGAGTACGTCGTCATCAAGAGCAAGGAGAAGGCGCTCGGTGAGTTGAAGAAATTCGCCCTGACGGCCGACACCGTCTACCTGGCCACCGACCCGGACCGCGAGGGCGAGGCCATCGCCTGGCACATCAGCGAGGAGCTGAAGCACCCGCATGCGGTGCGGGTCCTCTTCAACGAGATTACGAAGAAGGCCATCCTGGCCGCCATCGCCAACCCGCTGGCGCTGGACCGCAGCAAGTACGACTCGCAGCAGACGCGGCGGATTCTGGACCGGCTCGTCGGCTATGAAATCAGCCCCATCCTCTGGGCCAAGGTGCGTCGTGGTCTGTCCGCCGGCCGGGTGCAATCGGTGGCCGTCCGGCTGGTGGTGGAGCGGGAGCGCCTCATCAAGGCTTTCGTCCCGGTCGAGTACTGGACCCTGGACGCGGAGCTCGATGCCAAGGAGCCGCCTCTCTTCCGCGCTCGCCTGGTGAAGGTGGACGGGGCCAAGGCCGATGTCCGAGACCAGGCCACGGCCGAGGGGCTGGTCGCAGAACTCAAGGGCGCCGAATTCCGCGTGGCCAAGGTCGAGCGGCGCGAGCGCCGCCGCAATGCCGCGGCGCCCTTCATCACCAGCAAGCTGCAGCAGGACGCAGCCAACCGGCTGCACTTCACTGCGCGCAAGACGATGACTCTGGCGCAGCGGCTCTACGAGGGCGTGGAACTCGGCGAGGAGGGGCAGGTGGGCCTCATCACCTACATGCGCACCGACTCGGTCCGGCTCTCCGCGGACGCGGTGGAGGCGGTGCGCGGCCTCATCCGGACGCGCTACGGCGCCGACGCGCTCCCCGAGGAGCCGGTGGTCTTCAAGAGCCGAAAGAGCTCCCAGGATGCGCACGAGGCCATCCGGCCCACCTCGCTCGAATACCCGCCGGAACGGGTGAAGGCCTTCCTCGAGGCGGACATCTACCGGCTCTACGAGCTCATCTGGAATCGCTTCGTGGCCTGCCAGATGAAGCCCGCGGTGTATGACCAGACAACCGCCGACATCTCCGCCGGCCGCGCCACCTTCCGCGCCACCGGCTCGACGTTGAAGTTCGCCGGCTGGCTGGGCGTCTACGGCGAGGTGCCGTTCGAGGACGAGGCGGACAAGGAGAAGCCGCCGCCCGGTGAGGAGGGGACGGAGGAAGCCACCGGGGCCCTGCCGGCGCTTGCCGAAGGAGACGTGCTCGGGCTGCGCCAGCTGCTTCCCGAGCAGCACTTCACCCAGCCGCCCCCCCGCTTCACCGAGGCTTCCCTGGTGAAGGAGCTGGAGGAGCAGGGCATCGGTCGACCCTCCACCTACGCCGCCATCCTCTCGGTCATTCAGGACAAGAAGTACGTCGAGAAGTTGGAGGGCCGCTTCCACCCCACCGAGCTCGGCAACATCACGACCGAGGAGCTGGTGAAGCACTTCCCGCTGGAGATGGATGTCACCTTCACTGCCGGGATGGAGGAGAAGCTGGACCGCATCAGCGAGGGTGAGGCGAAGTGGAAGAAAGTCCTCCAGGAGTTCTGGGACCCCTTCAAGGTGACGCTGGCCCAGGCTGCGGTGCAGATGCGAGACGTGAAGCGCGAGGAGACGCCCACCGACATCATCTGCCAGAAGTGCTCCAAGCCCATGTCCATCAAGTGGGGGAAGATGGGCCGCTTCCTGGCCTGCACCGGGTACCCGGAGTGCAAGAGCACCAGTGACTTCAAGGAAGTCGACGGGAAGATTGTCCCCATCGAGGTGGAGCCCACCAACGAGGTGTGCGAGAAGTGCGCACGCCCGATGGTCATCAAGCGGGGCCGTTTCGGTCGCTTCCTGGCCTGCTCCGGCTACCCGGAGTGCAAGAGCAGCAAGCCCCTGTCCATCGGCGTCGCCTGCCCAACCTGCAAGGTGGGATACCTCACCGAGCGCCGGAGCCGGCGCGGCAAGGCATTTTTCGGCTGTAACCGCTACCCGGACTGCACCTTTGCCGCCTGGGACCGTCCGCTGCCGGAGGCGTGTCCGACCTGCGCCTCGCCGTACCTGCTGCAGAAGTACAGCAAACGAGATGGTGCGAGCATCGTCTGCCCGAACAAGGAATGCGGGTACCGGCGCTCGGTCGACGACTCGGGCACCTCCTCGGCCGCCTGAGGCGGCCCTCGGGGGCCCACCCTCAGCGTCTTGACACCTCAGCCTCGAAACGGGACCATTCCCTATGGCACCGAAGGACGCCCGCTCGTGCGGGGCCCTCTGCACCCGCCTTCTGTGCCCGCGCCCTCGAGCGGCGCTCCCGCTCCGAAAGGAACCATCCGTTGGTACTCTCCACGCTACACCACGTCTTCGATGTGGTCCTCGCAGCGGCGCCGGCCGCCGGCGGCAGCATGAAGGACACCATCGTCCGCTTCTTCAAAGAGGGCGGACCGTTGATGTACGTCAACATCTTCTGGATGGCGGTGGCCATCGCAGTGATTGTGGAGCGCATCGTCACCCTCTTGTTTCGCTACAACCTGAACGCCGAGCCCTTCATGGACCAGATTACGAAGCTGGTCCTCCAGGGAAACGTCGACCGGGCGGTGAAGCTGTGCCGGGCCGCTCCCAACGCTCCCCTGGCCAAGGTCATCAGCGCCGGTCTCACCCGTGCCAACCGGGGTGAGATGGAGGTGGCCAAGGCGGTGGAGGAGGCCATCCTCGAGTACACACCTCCCATCCAGTTGCGCATCCCCTGGCTCTGGTCGCTGGCCAACATCGCGACGCTGGTCGGCCTCATCGGCACCATCGTTGGTTTGATTGGAACCTTTCAGGCCCTGGGCAATGTGCCCGCCGACCAGAAGCAGGCACTGCTCTCCAACGGCATCTCCGAGGCGATGAACAACACCGCCTTCGGTCTGTCCATCGCGGTGACGTGCATCGTCGCCCACCTCTTTCTGCAGAGCTACGCCAAGGGGATGGTGGACACCGTGGAGCTCAGCGCGCTGAAGCTGGAGAACATCCTGTCCCGACGGGCCGCGGGCGAGACGTCGGCCATGGACTACGAGAAGTCGGCCTGACGGATGGCCTTCTTTTACAGCCGTCGCAAGCTCAAGGTCCGCGACGAGCACGACCTGGGGGAGCTGAACATCGTCCCCTACCTCGACATCCTCATGAACCTCATCATGTTCATGCTGCTGTCGATTACCGGGCTGGCGGCGTTCGGCATCCTCAACGTCAGCGCCCCAAGCTACGGGGGGCCGAGCGCATCGGCCCAGGATGACAACGACAAACCGAAGCTGCTGCTCTCGGTGCTGGTGTCCAAGAAGGGCTTCTACGTGGCCGGGGCAGGCGGAATTCTCGGGCCGCAGAGCGGCTCGGTGAATCCGGCTGAAGTCCCGCCCACCCTGCCCAGGAAGGCCGACGGCAGCTATGACTACGCCGCGCTGACGGCTCAGCTGGTGGGGGTGAAGAAGGAATTTCCCACCGAGACGAAAGTCATCATCGGAGCCGAGGGGGACATCCCCTACGAGGTGGTGGTGGGGACCATGGACGCGGTGCGCGAATCCCCTGCGCCGGAACGTAAAGTCCTCTTTCCCGACGTCACCTTAGGGGCCCTGTAGATGGCCGGCCCGCAACCGCCGGTGGCGCCGCCGCTGGACGCAGAGACGCTCCAGCGCATGATGTTCCGAAAGGCGATGACCCGGAAGAAGCGCCTGGAACGGGAAAACGCGAGTCAAATCCGCGAGCTGAACATCGTCGCGATGATGGACATGATGACCATCATCCTGGTCTTCCTGCTCAAGTCCTATACCGCCTCGGCCATCTCGATGACACAATCCGAGGACATCAAGCCGCCGGTGTCCAGCACCCGGGCCACTCCAAGGGATACGGTGGCGGTGACCATCACCCCCAAGGACATCCTGGTCGGCGACCGGGTGGTGGTGGCGCTGGAGAATGGCCAAGTCCCAGCCTCTGCGCTGAACGGGCGCCTGGTCATCCCCCTCGACCAGGCCCTCCGCAAGGAGGTGCAGAAGCTGAAGTACATCGCCGACCGAAACCCCGCGGCTCCCTTCAGCAAGGAGCTCTCGGTGATTGGCGACCGACGCATCCCCTACGACTTGCTCCTCACCGTGCTCTACACCGCGGGCCAGAACGAGCTCGAGAATTACCGTTTCGTCGTCCTGCAGCGGGGTGAAGTGCCCACGGGCGACGCCGTCAACTAGCGTCCAGGAATTCGCGCGGCAGTCGGGAGGAAAGGCGGCAGCGGGGCCGGGACCTTCCGGCCTCGAGCGCTGCTGGCCAGTCGGTCAGGAATACCCGTTGAATGCCGGCCAGGAGTCAGTCATTCAACCGGGGAGGGGGTTTGGGCATGCCGGAGCAAGTCCGAGGGCAAGCCGGAGAGCCGTCGCGGCGGGCTGCGCCGCTGGCGCTCGTCCTGGTGCTGAGCCTGGGGTGCCTCAACGTGGACCTGCCCACCGTCCCAGCCACGCCCCCGGCGCCGTCCCTCACCGTCGCTGCGCCCAAGTCCGGCGACACCATTTCCTTGAGCCAGGAAGTCTCGGTGGCGGCGGCCTCGGTGAACGGCATCAGCACGGTCAGCGTCGTGTGCGGGCCATCGGATGGCGGAGCGCGCACCGTTTTCACCTGGGCGAGCCCGCCCTACGCGGCGCTCGTCAACTTCGCGCTGTGCCAGGACGTCACCCAGGTGAACCCGGATGGCGGAAATCCGCTTCTACAGATTGACGTGTTTGCCCTCAGCGATGCGGGCGCTTTGCAGGACGCCGGCCTCACGGTTTTCCTCAACTCAACCGGCCCGGACCTCCTGGTCCAGTACCCGCCCACCGCCCAGCCCAAGTCCTCCTTCACCGTGAGCGTGAGCGCCAACATCCCGCTGCGCTCCATTCCGGAGGTGTCGCTGGGCGCGCTGGCCGCGGACAGCGTCACCCTCATGCCCAACCCGGACGGCGGGCTGCCGACGTACGTCGCGTTTTTTCAAAGTACCCCGGGCCTCGGCGCGGACAATGTGCCCTACACCCCAGGCGTGCAGGTGCCCATCGAAGCACTCACCGACACCGACGAGACGGTGCGCCTCACCGTCAGCGGGACGGCCCTCAATGGCAACACCACCGAGCTGGACTTGAGCGTGGAGCTCTCCCGGGTGGTGTGGGACCGCTACATCCCCGGGCAACCGGCGTCGAGCGGCCCCACCGAGTGGGCCGCCCAGCCCCTGGCCTTCGACGGCGGCCTGATGCTGCCGCTGGCCACCTCCTCGCCTGCCACCTCGAATTCGAATTGGCTGCCGGGATTGCTCACTGCCTTCGACGGCACGTTCTACGGCGCTGACCCCTCGCCGCTCGACGCCGGCTACCTGGCGCGCGGCATCAACGCGCAAGGACAGACCCTCTTCGTCGACTTCAACGGAACGAGCTCCAAGTTACTCCTGGTCCCGCCGCCCAATGTGACGGCGCCGGCCGTCACCGCAACGAATGGGCCCCAGGCAGCCCCGCCGCTCACCCGCGTGGACGCTTTGCTGTGCCTGCAGGACAGCGTCACGGCCTGCTCCACGGGGGTCATCGAGAGCCTTCTGTGTCTCGACCCGTCCCTCCACTCGGTGACGGCGGCCTCCAGCCTTGCTTCCACTGGGCCGCCGCTGCCGGGCATCGTGGCCGGCGCCGGAGGGCGGTACCTCTCCCCCGTCCAGCCGGTCTGCGGCAGCAGCTGGAACCTCGTCGACTTGGCGCAGGGCACCGTCAGCTTTGGCCCCCTGGCGGACCCCAACGGCATTGCCGCCTGCACGGTGACGGGTATTTCCAAGCTGCTCGCTGTCGGAGACGGCACCTTCGTCGTGCAGCTCACCGAGAGCTGCGGCACGACGGCGGTGCTGCCTCCCGAGTTCCCCATCCTCCGGATAGGCGCCAACAGCAGTGTCCTGGGGGCCTACACCGCACCTCTGGGAACGCCAGCCCTGGTGCAGCAGGAGGTGGTGGGGGTGCTGGTCGACGGCCGGGTGGTGACGCTGACCAACGCGCCCCCCAACACCAATTTCGAGCTCTGGAGCTTGAATAGCTCCACCCCCGACGTCGTGACGCCCATCTCCGGCCTCTACGACTCGGCGGATGCGGTGGTGAATTCGACGCTGCCCCTCAGCACCTATTCCGGAAGCGACGGAAGCTTCGCGGTGCTGCTCAGCAACAATGAAGTCTTCGGCGCCGCCGTCGCCGCCTTTGGCCCCAACCTCCAGCCACGCTTTCTCTACCTCTATCCGCGCATCGCCAACGCCAGCTCGACGCGTCTGGTCTCGGTGGCCAACGTCCCGGACGTCTACCTGGTGGACGAGGAGAACAACCACGCCGTGTCCCTGCGAGCAGTGTCGACGGCGCCACCGCCCGACGCAGGGCCAGCCGATGCGGGAAGCATGGCTGGCATTTACGTCGCCCAAGGGGACAACTCGGTGCTGGTGTTCTCACTCGCGGCGAGCGGAAACGCGGCCCCTCTGCGCACCATTGCTGGTTCGCAGACAGGGCTGAGCCTGCCCATCGGCCTGGCCCAGGACAGTCAGGGCAACCTCTACGTGGCCAACCGCAGTGGTGGCACGGTGACGGTGTACCCGCCGCTGGCCAATGGCAACGTCGCGCCCGCGCGGACGCTGACGGCCACAGGGATGGAATCTCCGGAAGCCCTGGCCATCAGCGTCGCCGACGCCGTCTTCGTCTCTGACTGTCCCGGCTGCTCGGACACCGATGGCGAGACGGCTGTCTTTCACTTTCCCGCCCAGTCGACGGTGAGCGACTCTTCCCTCATTCAAGCAACCACCGGCGCCTTCGAGTTCCCAAGCGGCATCGCGCTTGGCGATGCCAGTGCTGATGGAGGCCAAACCCTCTTCGTTTCGAATTCCCACGGAGGCGGCGTTGTCAGCTTCGCGCCCGGTGCCAGCGGCAACGCGACGCCATTTCAGCTGTTCGTCCCCGACAACGGCGATTCCAACCCTCAAAGCGTCGCCTACGGCGGCAACACCCTCTTCTTGGGCGTCCCGGGCGTTGGCGTCGAGCTGTACCCGATGAATGCGACGGGCAATCCCACCGCGTCGTCCACCCTCTTGCCGCCCGCGCTCAACTACCCAGGAGGCGTCGCCGTGGATGTCACCGTCAGCCCGCCCGTCGTCTACCTGGCGGACTATGGGGGCAATGCCCTCTACGTCATTTACACCTCAGGGGAGCTTCCCAACCTCACGCTCCAGAGTGTCACCACGATTTCCGGGGCGGCGACAGGCCTCAATGCTCCGCTCGGGGTGCTGCTGGTGAAGTAACCGGCAGGCCAAGCGCGCTGGAGCTTCTGTGCTCGGCCTTTCCAGCAAGCGACGGGCTTCCCCACCGTCATCGCCCGGGGAGGTATTGTTGGCCGCCAGTTCGACGTGCGCGCCTGACAGGCGGACATTTTTTCGCAAAACCGGCACCAGGGCGGGCCCCTCCGCGAAACCTGGCGCGCCTTAGCCACTCGGCCGCCGTGGCGTGGGACGAAACCGGTGCGGCGTACACCTTGGTGGCGCCACCGCGACGCGCCGGGCCGCTCTTGGTGTGCAGCAACGCTTTTCACCCCGGGACTCTTCCGACAGCGTCACCGCCTGCGCCTTGGCGACCCCGCGCTGACGGGAACGCGTCCGCTGCCGGACACGCGTCCGGCGTCTCAAAGGGGGGAAAAGGGAAGGAGGCGCAGCATCCCCCGGGCGGCACCGGAGGGCTGCCGCTGGCTCTGGTGGACTTGAGCGTCAATCCGCCGGTGGTGTACCTGCTCGACTCCGAGATTAACTCCATCTACGTCATCCAGACCGCGGGCGTGATTCCCAACCTCACCATCCAGAGTGCGGTGACCATTACCCGGGACGCGACCTTGCTCGATGAGCCCTTTGGCATCCTGGTGGTGACGTAGGCCGCTGTGGGGGGGAGGCCTTGGCCTTGGCGGCCGCTGGACTTCCGCGCTGGGGCGTTGCAGGAAGCAAGGCTTCCATGGGTTTCGTCACAGTCATCGGCGGCGGCCTCGCCGGAAGCGAGTGCGCCTACCAGCTGGCACGCCGTGGCGTGCCGGTGTTGCTGCGGGAGATGAAGCCCGTGCGGCGCTCACCGGCGCACCACAGCGATGCGCTGGCGGAGCTGGTGTGCAGCAACTCCTTTCGCTCAGACGCCGCCGACAGCGCCATCGGGATGTTGCACGGCGAGCTCCGCGCACTTGGCTCGCTCGTGCTGGGGCAGGCGGACAAGGCCCGTGTGCCGGCAGGCGAGGCCCTGGCCGTGGACCGGCTGCGCTTTGCCCAGGGTGTGACGTCGGCCCTGGAGCGCGCCCGGCTGCTCTCGCTCTGGCACGGAGAAGTCGATGCGTTACCAGACGGGACGGTGGTGGTGGCCACCGGACCGCTCACCTCGGAGGCGCTGACGGCCGAGCTCGAGCGGCACGTCGGAACGAAACTGTACTTCTACGACTCCATCGCGCCGATTGTCTCTGCGGACTCGATCGACACCGAGGTGGCCTTCCGCGCCAGCCGCTGGGGACGTGGGGAAGGGGACGACTACCTCAACCTTCCCCTGGACGAGGAGGCCTACTGCCGCTTCGTCGAGGCGCTCCGCTCGGCCGAGAAGGTGGCGCCCCACGCTTTCGAGGAGCCCAAATATTTCGAGGGCTGCCTGCCCATTGAAGTCATGGCCGAGCGGGGCATGGAGGTGCTGGCGCATGGGCCGATGAAACCGGTGGGACTGGTGGACCCTCGCACCGGCCAGCGGGCCCACGCCGTGGTGCAACTGCGGCAGGAGGATGTGGGCGGGACGGCGTACAACCTGGTGGGCTTCCAGACGCGGCTCACCTGGCCGGAGCAGCGGCGCATTTTTCGCACCCTGCCGGGGCTGGCGAATGCCGAGTTTCTGCGGCTGGGACAAATCCACCGCAACACCTACGTCGACGCACCCCGGCTGCTGGCCCAGGACTTGTCGCTGCGCACCGAGCCGAGGCTCTTCTTCGCGGGACAAATTACCGGCGTGGAGGGCTACGTGGAATCCGCGGCCTGCGGCTACCTGGTGGCGCTCTTTGTCCACGCCCGGCTTTCCGGACGGCGCTTCGAGCCGCCGCCGGCGGCCACTGCGCTCGGCGCCCTGTACCGGCACGTCACCGGCGAGGCGCACCCGGCAGGACACGCCCACACGCCCACCAACGTCACCTTCAGTCTCTTTCCGCCGCTGCCGGGGCGGGTGCACCGCGACCAGAAGCGGCGGCTGTACCTGGCCCGCGCCCGCCGGGAGTTGCTCGGCTGGCGGCGCAACTTGGGGGACGACCCGGCCGCGTTGCACGCCACCGCCGTCGGCTTGCCGGCCCCCACGTGGAGGGCGGCCGGATGAGGGGGCGCGTCCGGCCCCTCTGGGCGGTGGTGACGACAGTCCTCCTCGTGGGCTGCCAGAAGGCGCCTCCAGGGGTGGTGAAGCCGTTGGTGGGCGGGCTCGGCCGGCAGCTGGTGGTCGGAGCTGCAGGAGACTTGCGCCTCTCCCGGGGCGGGGCCTGGGCCACCTTTCTCCGGAACCCGGTCCGCCCGTCGATGGCGGGCGTCAACCCGGACAGCATCAATCCCAAGAGCGCGGTGGGGGAGCTCATGGCGGTCTCCCTGACGAGTGGCGCGGCGCGCAGCATTGCCCGCAGCGTCGGCAACCGAGCCGGCGCCACGCTTTTCAGCCCGGACGGCCGCTGGCTGCTCTTCGTCACGGACTTCGAGCTGGCCTCCGGGGTGGGCACCCTCATGACGCAGCGGCTCGATGGCTCCGCTGAGCCCGAGGCGCGCGGGCGCGCAGTCAGCTTCGTCACCGTCAGTCCCGACGGGCGTTTCCTGGCCTTCATCGACGGCGGCGTCCTCAAGCTGGCCCCGCTCGAGCAGGGCAGCTCGGCCCGGGCATTGGCCGCCGACGTCTCCACGGCGAAGTTTGCGCTCGGCGGCAGCCGCTTGCTGGCACTGCGGCGCGATGCGGCCGGGGGCGCGCTCCTGGCGGTCAGGACGACGGAGTCCGGAGCGCCCACCAAGCTTGCCGAGCACGTGGCCGATTACGAGCTCTCCGCCGACGGCCGGCACGTGGCCTTCACCCAGGTCAGTGCCGCCTCGCGCGACGTGTGGGACCTCTTCGTCAGCTCCCTGGACGGTGGCGCCTCGGTGAAGGCGGCCTCGGGCGTCGGGTTGTACGGCTTCTCGCCCGACGGCCGGTGGCTCGGCCGCATCGAGGGCAAGCGCAACGCCATGGGACGGGTGGTGGTGGGCGAGTTGATGGTCGGCCCGGCCAGTGGCGCCGAGGCCAAGCCGGTGGGCAACAAGGTGGGGCGCTTCGGCTTCGCACCAGATGGGACGGCGCTCTGGGCGCTGGACCTCTACAACGAGCAGCACGACCGAGGTACGCTGCTCTTCGTCGAGCTGCCGGAACGAAAAGTGCGGACGCTGGCCGAGCGTGCGCACATCGGGGAGTGGGGCAAGGATGGCCGCTTCCTGGCCTTCAACGTGGAGATTATCCAGCCGCTGCCCAGCATGGACCTCTACCTCTACGTCAAGGGCGAGGAGGCTTCCTTCCGGGTGAAGGAAGGGGTGTACGGCTTCGGCATCGCACCGGGCGACGTGCTGCTCTTCCGCAGCGAGTGCCAGCGGCAGGCGCAGCGGGACTTGCCGCGCGCCTGTTCGCTGAGCGAGCTGGACCTCAGCAAGCCGCACGGGGCCGCGAAGCAGATTCTCGAGGGCATCTACAGCTTCAAGGCCTCGGAGACGGGCGAGCGCCTCCTGGTCTCCTATGCCCGCATGGATGCGGATACCTACGACATCGCCGTCTACAATCGCAGCTCTGGGGAGCGGAAGACGCTGGACACCTCCACGCTCTTGCCGGCGCTCTTCGTCGACCCGGCCGGGAAGCGAGTGGTGTACCTGGTCTCGGAAAAGGACCGCTCGGGCCTCTACCTCTGCGACCAGGGGCCGTGAACTTGCCCCCGGGTACCCCTGCCGTAGCGTGGGCGACATGGGTGCCAACCCGCTGCTCGCCGAGTTCCACAAGGCGCTCCTGAGGCAAGGCGCCTCGCCCCACACCGTCCGCAACTACCTGCGCGACGTGGCGGCCTTCGCTCGGTATTTGGACGGCAGCCGCCTCGGACTGCTCGAAGCGACGGCCCCGGCGCTGCGCGGCTGGCTCGGCGTGCTGGCCGTGGACCACGCGCCGCGGAGCCGGGCGCGTGCCTTGGCCTCGGTGAAGGCCTTCTACCGACACCTTCTGCGGACGGGCCGGCTCGAGCAAAACCCGGCGGCGGCCATGCGAGGCCCGAAGCTGCCGGTCACCTTGCCCAAATTCCTGCCCGTCGACGAGGCATTCGCACTGGTGGAGGCGCCGGGCGAGGGGACGCTGCTCGGCCTGCGCGACCGCGCCCTCCTGGAAGTCCTCTACGGCGCCGGACTCCGGGTGAGCGAGGCGTGCGGGCTGTCGCTCGAGGACCTCGACCTGAAGGGCCGCGTTCTCCGCGTCCTCGGGAAGGGGCGAAAGGAGCGGCTGTGCCCGCTGCACCCAGGCGCGGCAGACGCCCTGCAGCGCTGGCTCGGGCGACGCGGCGAGCTGCTCGCCAAGCGCCGGCGCGCCCAGGACGCGCGGGCGGTGTTTCTCAACTTCCGCGGTGGGCGACTCACGCCGCGCAGCGTAGGCCGCCACCTCGATGCCTACGCGCGCGCGGCTGGCCTGCAGCGGCACGTGAGCCCGCACGCACTGCGGCACAGCTACGCCACGCACTTGCTTGCCGGCGGAGCCGACGTGCGCAGCATTCAGGAGCTGCTCGGACACGCGAGCCTGTCCACCACCCAGCGGTACACCCACGTCGGAGTGGAGTTGCTGCAGGCCGTCTACGACAAGGCCCATCCGCACGCGTAGGGCGTTGGACGAAGGCGCGCGTTTCAACGCCCGGGGTAAACGGCCCGCCGCTTGGCACTTGTGGCCTGGCCCGGACGGCTCCCCGGGGTGCCCGGCAATGCCCGGTCGAGCCGAGGTCCCCAGGCGCACGCTCGGTGTCGAAGCCAGGCGGCCCGTTCCGGTATCAGGAGGAGATGGAAGGGGAGGGGCTGCCCTGTTACATGGCGGCGCATGCTGCACGGGACGACCATCCTCTGTGTGCGCCGCGACGGGAAGGTGACGCTTGGCGGCGACGGCCAGGTAACGCTGGACAAGACGGTGATGAAGGGCACTGCGCGCAAGGTTCGCCGGCTCGGCGACGGTTCGGTCATCGCCGGCTTCGCCGGCGGCACCGCCGACGCCTTCTCTCTCTTCGAACGCTTCGAGGCCAAGCTCAAGGAGCATCGGAAAAACCTCACCCGGGCATGCGTCGAGCTGGCCAAGGATTGGCGCACCGACCGCGCGCTTCGCCGGCTTGAGGCGCTCCTGCTGGTGGCGGACGTGGAGAAGACGTTTCTCCTCTCCGGGAGTGGCGACGTCATCGAGCCTGACGGTGGTGCGGCGGCGGTGGGAAGCGGGGGGCCCTACGCCCTCGCTGCGGCGCAGGCGCTGCTGGCCCACTCGACGCTCCCGGCACGAGCTGTCGCCGAGGCCGCGCTGCGCATCGCTGGGGACATCTGCATCTATACCAACGACCAGCTGTCCTTCGAGGAGTTATGAGCAACCTGACGCCGCGCGAAATCGTCAGCGAGCTCGACCGCTACATCATCGGCCAGACGGCGGCCAAGCGCGCGGTGGCCATCGCCCTGCGAAACCGCTGGCGACGACAGCAAGTCACCGGGGAGCTGCGCGACGAGATTACCCCGAAGAACATCATTCTCATCGGCCCCACCGGCGTGGGCAAGACGGAGATTGCCAGGCGCCTGGCGCGACTGGCCCAGGCCCCCTTCGTCAAGGTCGAGGCCAGCAAGTTCACCGAGGTCGGCTACGTCGGTCGCGACGTGGAGTCGATGGTGCGGGACCTGGTGGAGGCCTCTCTGGCGCTGGTCCGCGAGGAGGAAGAGGCGAAGGTGCGGGTCCGCGCCGCCGAGCTGGCCGAGGACCGGCTGGTGGTCCTCCTCCAGGGTGGAGGGACGCGCCCGCCGGGTGTTGGTTTTTCGCCGGCTCCGGTGGCACGCATGACGGACGCCGAGCGAGAGAAGCTGCGGGCCCAGCTCCGGGCAGGGACGCTGGACGACCGCTTCGTCGAGCTGGACGTCCAGGACGTGCCGGCCGGGATGCTGCGCGGCTTCTCGGGCCCGGGGCTCGACGAGATGGGCGCCAACCTGGCGGAGATGTTCAAGTCCATCCCCGGAATGCAGCGGACCCGCCGCCGCTCGGTCGGCGTTCCGGAGGCTCTGCAGCTGCTGCAGCGGGAGGAGTCGGAGCGCCTGGTGGACCAGGACCGGGTCACCCGGGAAGCACTCCAGCGCGCCGAGTCGAGCGGCATCATCTTCATCGATGAAATCGACAAAATCGCGAGCCGCGAAGGCGGTCACCAAGGTGGTCCGGACATCTCGCGCGAGGGTGTGCAGCGCGACATCCTCCCCATCGTCGAGGGCAGCACCGTCACCACCAAGCACGGACCAGTCAAGACGGACCACGTGCTCTTCATCGCCGCCGGCGCATTCCACGTCAGCAAGCCCTCGGACCTGATTCCGGAGCTCCAAGGGCGCTTTCCCATCCGGGTCGAGCTCGAGTCGCTGGGCCGAGCGGACCTGGCACGCATTCTTCGTGAGCCAAGAAATTCGCTTCTTCGGCAGTACACCGCGCTTCTGGAGACGGAAGGCATCCAGCTGCACTTCACCGATGACGCCATCGAGGAGCTGGCGGCAGTGGCCCAGTCGGTGAACGACCGGACCCAGAACATCGGCGCCCGGCGACTCCATACGGTCCTGGAACGGCTGCTCGACGAGGTGTCCTTTGCGGCCAGCGAGCCGGGCTCGCCCCGCGAGGAGCGCATTGATGCGGCCTACGTCCGGCGTCGCCTGGCCGCGGTCGTCGAGGACGAGGACCTTTCGAGGTATATCCTCTGAGTTTCTTTCGAGGAGTCCCATCCGTGCTCGATCCGCTGTCGCCGACCGCCGCCGTGCAGCGCCAGTCCACCGTCCGGAGCCAGGCGTGGATGGACCGTGCGCGCATCAACCTGCTGCAGAACTACAAGCAACAGCCCGTGGTGCTGGAGCGAGGCCAGGGGACGCGGGTGTGGGACGCCGACGGTCGGGAGTACCTGGACCTCTTGGGCGGCATCGCCACGCTGCCCTTCGGGCACTGCCACCCGGAGATAACGGCGGCGGTGAAAGCCCAGCTGGAAAAGCTGTGGCACGTCTCGAACGTCTTCTACAGCGAGCCGCAAATAGCACTGGCGGAGAAGCTGCTTCTCCTGTCTGGGCTGGACCGCGCCTTCTTTTGCAATTCCGGGGCGGAGGCGAACGAGGCGCTCATCAAGATGGCGCGCAAGACACAGAAGGACCGCGGCCAGACGGAACGCGTCGAATTCGTGTGTTTCGAACGCAGCTTTCACGGGCGCACGCTGGCCACCGTCACCGCCACCGGCCAGCCCAAGTACCAGAAGGGTTTCGAACCGTTGCCGCCGGGCTTCCTGCACGTTCCCTATGGCGACCTGGAGGCGGTGCGCCGAGCAGTCGGTCCGCGGACGGCTGCGGTCCTGGTCGAACCCATCCAGGGAGAGGGGGGCGTGCGGCTCGCGCCGGAGGGCTTCCTGCGCGCGCTGCGCCTGCTGTGTGACGAGGTGGGACTCTTGCTGCTCGTGGACGAGGTGCAGACCGGGCTCGGGCGCACCGGGCGGATGTTCGCCTTCCAACACGCGGGCATCCGTCCGGACGGCTTCAGCCTGGCCAAGGGACTGGGGAACGGCCTCCCCATCGGAGCGATGGTGTGCACCGAGGAGGCCGGCAGGGCGCTCGTCCCGGGCACGCACGGGAGCACCTTCGGCGGAAATCCGGTGACTGCCGCCGCGGCGCTGGCCACGCTGGGCCTGGCCTCGGACCCGGCGCTGCTCACCGCCAACCGCGCCAAGGGTGAGCACTTTCTCGCCGGGCTCCGGCAGCTTCAAGCGCAGCTTCCCAACCAGGTGGTGGACGTGCGCGGCCAAGGGCTCCTCCTCGGCGTGGAGTTGGCCTTGGACGGCGGACCCATCGTGGGCCGGATGCGCGAGCAGGGTGTCCTCTGCAACCTGGCTGGCGAGCGCACCATTCGCTTCGCACCGGCGTATGTCGTGACGCTGGAGGAGATGGACCGCGGCGTGCTTGCCCTGCGAAGGGCCTTGATGGCCGACGCCGTGACGGACTTTAGCCCCGCGATTTGACAAGCCTTTCCACCCGACCCCTAGAGTCAGGATTCACGTGCGGAGCGAGAACGAGGCGTCCAAACCCGACGAGGCGGCCGCGCTTGCCGAGGAGGTGGACCTCCCCCTCGAGCGCAAGCGCGAGATCCTCGCGCGCGAGGCGGCTCTCGGCCAGGACCACTACGCATTCCTGGGCGTGAAGCCTGGTGCGTCGGTGAAGGAAATCAGCGGCGCCTACCACGAGGCCTCTCGCGTCTTCCACCCCGACCGCTACTTCGGCAAGCAACTGGGGAGCTACCAGGCGCGCCTGGACCGCGTCTTCCGGCGCCTCGCCGAAGCGCACGGCACGCTCACCGATGATGCGAAGCGCGATGCCTACCTGAAGGCCAATCCCCGTCTCCGCGTGGCCGCTGCCGCGGCCGCGCCCGCCCGGCCGCCCTCTGCTGACGATGACACCGCTCGCCAGGCGGAACGTCGCGCCCGGCTGGCGCGCCATCCCTACCTGGCGCGGGACGCGAAGGCCAAGAGCCTCGTCACCGAAGCGAAGTCTCAGCTCAAGTCCGGCACCCCGGAGCGCGCACTCGGTCTTCTGCACATGGCCAGCAAGCTCGACCCCCGACACAACCCTGGGGCAGCGGAACGCAACGAAGCGCATGCGCAGAAGAACGCCGAACGCGTGAAGACCGAATTCGAGCGAGCACGGGAAGCCCTGGCCGTGGGCGACTCGGCGGCGGCCCTGACCGCCTACCGCTCCATTCTGGCACTGGAGCCCACCTCGCACGAGGCAGCGTTCTCCGCGGCCCAGCTTCTCTTCCGCGCTGGCGCGCCGGCAGAGTCCAGAGCGCTGGCGCAGACAGCGGTGCAGCTCCGAGGCGACCATGTCCCGAGCCTGGTGCTGCTGGGCACGGTGTGCGGGCAGCTGGGGATGAACAAACTCGCTAGGCGGCACCTCGAGGCAGCGCTGGAGCGTGATGCCGACAACGCCGAGGCGAAGCAACTCCTCAAGAAACTGCGCTGGGTGTAGGCTTTCAGCGGGGGATGGCCGACCACGAACCCGTCATTGGGATTGACCTTGGGACCACCAACAGCGTGGTTGCCATCGTTCAGAGCGGCCAACCTCATGTCATCAAGAACCGCACCGGACAGTCCCTGACGCCCTCGATGGTGGCGGTGACCGCGGGAGGCAAACGCCTGGTGGGCAATCTCGCCAAGCGGCAGGCCATCACCAATCCGGAGAACACCGTCTACGCCAGCAAGCGGCTCATTGGCCGCAAGTACAGCTCGGAGCAGATTCAGAAGGCGCGCGAGGTCCTGCCTTACCACCTGGTGTGTGGCGAGCACGACGACGTCCGGGTGCAGCTCGGAGACCGCCCGGTGTCCCTCCCGGAGGTCTCCGCCGCGGTGCTGCAGGAGCTGCGCAAGGATGCCGAGGCGCTGCTTGGGCGCACGGTGACCAAAGCGGTGGTCACCGTGCCGGCCTATTTCAACGACGGACAGCGGCAGGCGACGAAGGATGCCGGACGCATCGCTGGGCTGGACGTGCTGCGCATCATCAACGAGCCCACCGCAGCGGCACTGGCCTACGGATTCGCCCGTAACGTGAACGGCAAGATTGCCGTCTTCGACCTGGGAGGCGGGACGCTCGACGTCAGCGTGCTCGATGTCTCCAAGGGCGTCTTCGAGGTGGTGGCCACCGGTGGCGACACCTACCTTGGCGGCGAGGACTTCGACAACCGCATCATCGAATGGCTGGTGATGGCCTTCGCCAAGGAGCACGGCGTTGATTTACGAAAGGACCGGATGGCGCTCCAGCGGCTGAAGGACGCTGCCGAGCGGGCGAAGATGGAGCTCTCCACGGTGCAGGAGACGGCGATCAATCTTCCCTTCCTCTACACCCCATCGGGCGGGACGTCGGCGCTGCACCTGCAAGCAAGCCTCACCCGGGCCAAGCTCGAGGAGTTGACCCGCGATCTGGCCGAGCGCACGGTTCAGATTGCCGAGCAGGTGCTGAGCGAGGCGAAGGTCAAGGCGTCCGAGCTCAAGGAAATCATCCTGGTGGGCGGGATGACCCGGATGCCCATGGTGCAGGCCCTGGTGCAGCGCCACTTCAAGGAGCCATCCAAGGGGGTCCACCCCGAGGAGGTGGTGGCTCTGGGGGCGGCGATTCAGGCCGACGCGCTCCTGCGCCCCGACAGTCAGGTGCTTCTACTCGACGTGACGCCTCAAAGCCTTGGGGTGGCCATCGCCGGTGGCTATACGCGGCGGCTCATCGCCAAGAACACCACCGTGCCGACGTCGGTGACCGAAACCTTTCACACCAGCCGCGACGGGCAGACGACGGTGAAGATCATGGTGCTCCAGGGGGAGAGCGACATCGCCCATCAGAACGAGCTGCTGGGCGAGTTCATTCTCTCCGGCCTGCGGCTGGCCACCCGCGGGGAGGTGGAAGTCGACGTTACCTTCGACATCAACGCCGAGGGCATCGTCTCCGTCTCGGCCCGCGATCGAGAAACCGGGGTGCAGCAGTCCATCATCGTCACCGCCTCCGGAGGCCTCACCGACACCGAGCTGAAGGAAATCCTGGAGGACCAGGAGGACCTCATGCTCGAGGCCCAGGCCTCTTCGGAAGTCATCTTCAAACGCGCAGCTCTGGAGACCGCAGCCAAGGAAGTGGAGGCCCTCATGCCGCAAGTGCGCCAGCTCGCCGGGACCAGCGAGTTCGGGAGCGATGCATTGCGCAAGGCGGAGGCCATCCTCGTTTCGAGCAGAGCTGCGGCGAAGAGCGAGGACATCATCTTGCTCGCTGACTGGATTGAGCAGCTGGAGAAGACCCGCACCCTCTTCGTGGGCGTCCTCGAACGGCTGGGGGCGCGAGAGAAGTGAGCAGCGCCCGGGCCATCCAGCTCGTCGAAGCGGGTCTCTGGTTGCGAATGAGCGGCGACCTGGAAGGGGCCCGGAGGCTCTTCGAGCAGGCGCTACGCCTCGACTCTGGCTGTGAGCGCGCGCGTGAGCTGCTCGGGACCAAGCCCACTGCTGTCGAAGCGCTCCCCGAGGAGCTGCAACACGTGCCCAGCTCCAACACCAACCTCTTTGCGGTCCCCCTCCCCAGACTCTTTCCCGAGTCGGTGGTGGAGGTACCGGAGGCCCCCACCGACCCCTTCATCCCCCTTTCGATGGCCTCGCCACTTGCCGGGGCGCACAGCCGCCAGGCGCAACTGCCCAGCAGTCCGTCGCCCCCGAGCACTCCCCTCCCTACCGCGCCGTCTTTTCGGAGCACGCCATTGCCTGCGGCTCCGCCGCAGGCTCCCTCCGGGCGAGGGACTCCAGTGCCGGGCCCAGCGCCGCGAGCGCCGATGGGGCAAGGGACGCCACTGCCTTCGGCTCCGCCGCGAGCCCCCTCCGGGCGAGGGACACCACTGCCAGCGCCTGTGCCGCGGGCGTCGACGGGGCAAGGGACACCACTGCCGGCGCCTGCGCCGCGGACGCCGACGGGGCCATGGACACCGCTGCCGGCGTCAGCGCCTCGGGCGGTGACCGGAAAAACTCCGCTGCCGGGCGCCCCGCTGCGAGCGCCTTCCGGGCAGGGGACGCCGCTGCCCGCCCCGTCGCCGGTGACACCCGCGGCCTGGACCCTGCCCGCTGCGCTTGCTCGGCCCGGGTCCGCAGTCGTGCCCCTCCCGGAGCCTGCCCACCGCCCCGGGCCGGTTGCCGCCGCCGAACCGTCTTCCACCCTGGTGTCAGACGACTGGTGGACAGACGGTGTCACCACCCCGGCACCGCCCAAGGATGCCTGGGAGGTGGGGCGGCCCCAGCCCACCACCCTTCCGCCTTCCGAAGCCACGGACACGGATGCGCTCAACATGGTGGCACCGCTTCCGGCGAGTGCCGGAGGGACACCGCTTCCGGCGCAGATGCCCTCCGACCCTCGGCACGAGGCGCGGATGCTGTTGCAACACGCCACCGAGCTCCAGGAACTGGACGACCACAGTGGAGCGCGTGAGCTCTTGCTCGAGGCACAGGCGCTTGACCCGGACGCCCCCGAGGTGGCGCGCGCCCTCGCCGAAAGCGAGCAGACGCTGCAGGCCCTCTACGAGTCCAAGCTGGGCAAGCTCGTCGTCGTGCCCCGCGTCAGGCTCCGCGACGACGAGGTGATTTGGCTGAACCTCGACCATCGGGCAGGCTTCATCCTGGCGCAAATCGACGGGTCCCTGACGTTCGATGACCTTTTCAGTGTCTCCGGGATGTCGCGGCTGGACACGGCGCGCATCCTCGTCCAGCTCCTCGAGCAGAAAGTCATCGTTCGTTAGCCAGCAAGCTGTGGCTGGCGCGTTCGCCCTCAGGGCTTGGGTTGGTTGTGCCCGCGGTGGCCCTGAGCGAATTCGACAGCGTAGCCGTCCGGGTCGAAGGCGGTCATCGAGCGTCGTCGTGCGGGGCTGGTGAAAGGCGACGCCCTTGGCTCTCATCACGCCCCCAAGGACAAGGCCGGCGGATGCTGTGCTGGTGGTTCCCCCCCGAGAACTGTGGCTGGCAGAGCCCCCGGGACGTCTGCTCGCATGGAGCCGTGCGTCAAAGCAGCGTGCTCGACATTCGCCAAGCGCAGCGCCCGAGCGACTTTCGCTCTGTCCGCTCGCTTCTCGCGGCCTACGCGGCGGAGCTCCGCGCGAGGTTTGGCCTCGAGGACTTGGGCGAGGAACTGGAGGACCTCGCCGCTGCTTACCCACCGCCGGGCGGCATCTGGCTCGCCTCGCGCGTGGGCGCCGACGTGGGATGCGTCGCCTTGCGCCCGCTCGGTGATGGTTGCGCCGAGCTGAAGCGGCTCTTCACGCTTTTCTCGGCCCGTCGTTGTGGTGCCGGCCGTGCGCTCGTGAAGACGGCACTCACCGCTGCGGATGCCGCAGGCTTCCGGGCTGTCCGCCTCGACACTCTTCAGGGCATGGACGCCGCCCAGGCGCTCTACCGTTCCCTGGGATTTCGCCTCATCCCGTCTTACGGCTCGAACCCTCGTCCGGGAAGCCAGTTTCTCGAGGTGCCGCTCGGTGTCCGCCACCGTCAGCCGCCGGAGGGCGGCCTCAACCGCGGATGATGGCCGTGAAGAGGCCGCGCACCGCCATCCGGCCGTTCTGGTTGATGGACTCGGTGCGCACCGCCAGCACCTCGTGACGTCCGCGTCTGGAAACATCGACCAGGTCCCCATGCGTGGTGAGGACGTCGCCCGGCCGGAGCACCTCGAGGAATTCGAAGTCCTGCTCGCCATGCACGAGCCGGAGCAAGTCGACGCCCAGCGCCGGGTCGAGCATCGCCGCCCCGAAGGGGGCCATGGCGAAGGTGACAGCGAAGGTGGGAAAGCCGATGACGCTCCGGTAGGCCCCGACCGCTGCAACCGCCTCGTCATGCAACACCGGGTGGACGTCGTCCGGCAGGCCGGCCAGGCCGAGGTTGGGGGCGCCCCCGGAGATGGCGGCGACGTACTCGCGCAACTTCTCCAGCCCCACGGTGTAGCGAAAAGGCCCCCAGCGGCGGCCGACGAAGGAGGGGTCGACCGCCACTAGCGAGGCCCTCCAGGCGGAGGACGCCCCTCGAGCGCGACGTCCTTCAGCACCGCTTCGCCCCGTTGGTTTTCCGCGCTCAGGGAGGCCTTGAGCCGCTGGCCGTCGACTTCTGTCACCACACCCTTGAAGGTGAGTGTGTCCTCCAGCGCCACGGGGCGGCTAAAGCGGGCATGCACCTTGGTGACGGCGCCCGGGTCCCCGAGGTACCGGGCAAAGCAGTCCACCGCCCAGGCCAGCGTGCACAGGCCCTGGAGGATGCTGCCGCCGAGGCCGGCCAGGCGCCCCACCTCCGGGTCGATGTGGATGGGATTGAAGTCACCGGATGCGCCCGCGTAATAGATGGGACGGTAGCGGTCCACCTCGCGAACCAATTCGAAGGTTTCTCCCAAGGTGTAGCTCGGCATCGCCCGTCTCCTCTCCAAGTCAGTTGCGCGCCTCATCGAGCGGGTCATCGACCTCGTCCCGGGCTTCGGCCCGCCGCTGGTAGACGTCGCGGACGTATGCCACCAGTCGGTCGAGGTAACTGGGGAGCGGCGGGCAACGGATGTCGCTTCCCTCGAGCAGCTCCTGGGTGGCATGGCTCGTGAAAAAGGCCATCTGGCTGACGTAGCTGAGGGCCGCGCGCTGCGGACGGGCGAGCTTCTCCAAGAGAGGAAGCCGCATGACGACGTCGGCCGCCAGCGCCGGGAAGTTGAAGCGAGGCAACGGCCGGTGGGAGCGCTCCGCGATGAGCTCGTAGACGCGGCCGGTGCTCATCGGGCTCGGATCCACCAGCTGGAACGTGCCTCCCGCTCCGCGAGCGTCGCGCGAGATGGCCCAGGCGGCCTGCACGACGAAGTCCACCGGAACCACGTTGAGCGGCGCCGCGCCCCCGCCCGGCAACGGAAGCGGGACCACCAGGGGGCTCATCACCAGGAGAATGGCCAGGGCATACGGGCCTTCGAAACGGTCCACCTCGCCGGTGGTGGAGTCGCCCACCACCGTGGACGGCCGAAAAATCGTCACCGGGAGGGAGGCGCCCGCTCGGGCCACCAGCTGCTCACCCTGAAACTTGCTCTCCTCGTAGGAGTTCCGGAAGGACTGGCCGCGGTCGAGCTCGTCCTCGGCGATGATGCCCACCCGGTCGCCGGCGACGTGACAGGTGGAGAAGTGGTTGAAGCGACGGAGCCGGCTGCACTCCCGAGCCAGCTCGAGGAGGTTGCGTGTCCCATCGACGTTGACGCGCGTGGCAGTGTCCCGCGACACGGTGAAGTGGCTGGCGGCGGCCAGGTGAAAGACGTCGGTCACGCGCTCGGTGACCCGTGCTACCTCCTCCCCGCTCAAGCCGAGATGCAAGTCGGTGACGTCGCCCGAAAGGACCTCCACCGACGCTCCCTTCAACCGCTTGGCCCGAGTGCGTGCCTCTTCGAGGAATTTCGGCTGTGTCAGAAGGAAGAGGTGGCCCTTGGGGTCGTTCTTGGCGATGTGCTCCGCCAGCCGCTTCCCGATGAATCCGGGGTAGCCAGTGACGAGGTAGGTGCCGGGGTCTCGGGTCTCTGCCATCGGCGGACCGGCAGTCTAGCCACCTCCGCCCCGAAGCGCCTTCCAGATTGCCACCACCTGCTGCCTCGTCTGCTCCTTGGTGCCGGCGTTGTCCACCACCCAGGTGGCGAGCGCGCGCTTGGCGTCGAGTGGGGCCTGCGCGGCAATCCGCATCTCGGCCTCGGCCTGGCTCAGGCCGTCCCGTGCCGTGAGCCGGGTCCGCTGCAGCTCCGGAGGCACCCAAACGACGATCACCGCCATGGCGTGGTGCAGCCCATTCTCGACGAGGAGCGCAGCGTCGTACAGCACCTGCTCCACGCCCGCTGCAGCCAGAGCCTCGGTTCGGCGCTGGACCTCCGCCTGGATGCGAGGGTGGAGGATGGCGTTGAGCGCCGCCCGCTCGGCCGGATCGGAGAAGATGCGTGCCGCGAGCGCGGCTCGGTCGAGCTGCCCGCTCGCGTCGAGGGTGCCCTGGAAGCGCCGAGCAATCTCCTCGAGCGCTGGCTCGCCGGGCCGCACCACCTCGCGGGCCACCTGGTCGGCGTCGATGATGGTCGCCCCCAGTGCGCGGAACATCTCGCTGACGGTGCTCTTTCCCGAGCCGATGCCGCCGGTGAGACCGACCAGGCGCACGGGAGGGCCTCGACTCAGGGAGAGTGCACGGAGGACTTCACTGGCTGGAAGACGAAGGACTGGACGTGGTCGCCGTCCTCCTCGAAGAATACCGCCAGCCCGAGATGGGGATAGAAGTAGTAGGTCCGGAATTCCTCGGTCAGCTTTTTCTGGAAGCAACTTCCGGAAGCGGCTCCGCCCGCGGCGGGGCAGGGCGGCCCGTAGCTGCTTTCCACTGTCTCCCGGTCCACCACCGGCCCCGGGAAGACGTCGATGCGCTCCACCAGCCCGGTCTGCGGGTCCACCCGGAACTGCGCCTGCGCGGTTCCCTTGATGGCCGCGGCCCCGGTATAGGCGAGCACCTGGTGTCCCTCGACGGTGAGCATCTTGGTGGGGGGACCGAAGCGCTTCACCACCTCGTCCCGGGACGAGACTCCGGGCTCGATGCCGTTCCAGGCCCGGGCCTGCGTCAGGGTTGGGAGCAGCAGAGTAAGAAGCAGCAGGGGGCGCGCGTGCACGGCACCTTCAGTCCTATCGAATTGCCCCCCGGTCACTCAACCTGGGCATTCCTCCCACACGGGGGTTGCGGGTGCGCTCGGCGGTCTGTTACGCCCCTGCCACGGCATGTTCAGAGGCCCGCTTCGACGTGTGTGGGGAGTGGCGGTGCCCGCGCTGGTGCTGTGTTCCGCAGGGGCGCTGGCGGCGGATTTTCTCGGCCCAGAGAGCTGCAAGGCCTGTCACGCCGATGCCTATGCCGCCTGGAGCAACTCCAAACACGCGCGGAGCTTCGAGTCGTTGACCCGCGACCAGCAGCGGGACCCTCGCTGTATCGCCTGTCACGCCCCCAACCTCACGGAGCAGAAGGTGGGTGCGGTGAGCTGCGAGAGCTGCCATGGAGCCGGGCAGTACTACGTCCCGGGGTACGTGATGAAGGACCCGGAGTTGGCCCGGTTGGTCGGGCTCTTGGACCCTGGCGAGCGCTCCTGCCGCAGCTGTCATGATGCTACTTCGCCCTCGTTGCGGCCCTTCGACTTCAACGCCCAACTCAAGGCCATGGACCACTGGAGCGCCGGCCGCACGCGACGCGTCGCCACGCCCTCCACCGAGGGCGCGCCGGCCCGCGCCACCCAGTGATTCGTCCCGTCGACGCGCGCTTCGTCACCACCGCGGTGGCCCCAGAGGGGTATCCTGCGGGGGGGCCGCCGGAGATTGCCTTTGTTGGCCGCAGCAATGTCGGCAAGTCCTCGATGATCAACGCCCTCAGTGGTCGGAAGAAACTGGTGCGCATCTCGAACACCCCGGGCCGCACGCGGACGCTGAACTTCTTCGATGTCGACCTGATGCGTGGCGGAGAACGCCGCACGGTTCGCTTCGCAGACCTGCCGGGGTATGGCTTTGCCAAGGTCCAGAAGACGCAGCGCGCCACCTGGGAGGGGATGATTACCACCTACCTCGAGGAACGAGCCGAGTTGCGGGGTGTGGTCAGCATCATCGACGCAGAAATCGGCCCCACACCGGACGATGTCCGCACGCTGAGCTACCTTCGGGAGACCGGGCGACCGACCCTGGTGGTCGCCACCAAGGTGGACCGTCTGGCCAAGGCGCGAAGGCGGCCCAAACTGCGAGCCGTCGCGGAGCTGTTGGGCGTGGATGCCGCCTGGGTGCTCGGTTTCTCGGCAACGGAAAAACTGGGGCTGACTGAAGTGCTGGAAGCCATGTGGGAGCTGACAGGTAAGCCTGACACCTCTGTTGACCCCACCTGAAGCTGCACCGATGATTGTTAGACGATGGCGGAGAAGCAACTGATGCGTGGGGCATACCCTGTCCTGCTGCTGGTTCTTGGAGCTGTATCCGGCTGCACCTGCAATGGCGATGTCTCGAACATCGCGGATGGGGGTGCGGTGACGGACGCCGGCTTCGACGGCGGAACCGACGGAGGA